>Ga0315537_1000052_pt1 | contig 68122 bp, 66 predicted proteins | sample SalMarSW160270MG_FD_203091 | JGI IMG/M metagenome (GOLD analysis project Ga0315537, IMG submission 203091) | Salt marsh sediment microbial communities from the Plum Island Ecosystem LTER, Massachusetts, United States - Salt Marsh Sediment SW1602-70 ... | reverse complement strand
AGTTACTGCCTTAACTCCTAAGGCTTGCTTCAAAATAAAATAATTGAAGGGAGTCTAAGAGGGGCGCAGCCCCTCTTAACATAATTTCCCCCTTCCCCAGATGGGGAAGGGTTCACCCTGAGGGGTTCTCCCTGAAGGGGATAAAGGCCTGCCCGCCGTACAAGACTTTGGCAGGCGGGGGATGGGGCCAACACCGGTAAAAAGGGTGCGAAGCCGTAAATATATTCCAGCAATTATGCCTGCCCATATCAGTGTAATGCTTCTGGAGAGTCTTCGGTATGTCTGCTCTTGGATTTCCGCCGTTTGCTAATTCTGTCACCTGTCAGCGCACCCAGAATTCCCCCGATAATGATGCCACCAGTGGCACAGAAGATACCGCTAATTAGATTCAAATAGTGATTACCGAGAATGCCTCCCAGGATGCCCCCGGCAATCAGGCCGACAATCGTGCCAATAATGGTAGGTAGGTCCCCGGACTCCCTTTTTGGCGGTTTTTCATTATCAGGCTTATTTCTGTATTCGGAAAAACGTTCCTGGATCTCAAATGGATTGTGGTAGAAGAAGTAGATCAGAGGACTACCTTGGTAGTAGCGATTAGCTTCGTACTGGATATTCTCTATCATAGGTACAGTATCTCTACCCATGTGTTCTCAGAATTATGCCACGTTATATTGTGCTTGTCAATGTGTTTAACTTTGACCTGTGAGATGGCTCAGATAGATAGGCAACACCTTAATGCTCTTCCCTAGATCCTCTGGAGACGTTAAACGGCTCAAGGGGGACACCCCCTTGCTCCCCCTTTACAAAAGGGGGACACACGCATTTCTTCTCCCTTTAACAAAGGGAGATTGAGAGGGATTCTTCTTAAACACCCCAAAACGGTGTGAAGGCAATTTCGGGAGTGCAGGTCTTTCTCACCTTAAATAGAAGGCTGGACATCAAGCAAATACATTGCCTATTTGTCTGGGGGAAGTTACTGCCTTAACTCCTAAGGCTTGCTTCAAAATAAAATAATTGAAGGGAGTCTAAGAGGGGCGCAGCCCCTCTTAACATAATTTCCCCCTTCCCCATCTGGGGAAGGGGGATACAGGGGGATGGGGCCAGCACCACCAGATAGAGGTGAGGCAATTCAGATAATGCCGGAATATTACCAGTCTTGTGAATGAGCACAACCTGTTTATGTTTGACATGTCAGGTGATATAATTTGCTCTGAGGTGGTGGATGCTGGTGACGAAGGACTTTGAGCTTATCGAGCATACTGCCGATGTCGGCATCATGGCCTACGGGGCTGATGTGAGGGAGGCCTTTGTTAACGCAGCCCGGGGTATGTTCAGCCTGATAACGGAGCTTGAGAGTATTCGAGAGGTCGAACATCGGGACGTTGAGGTTACTGCCCCTGATGTGGAGAGTCTGCTGGCAGCGTGGCTTAACGAGCTAATCTACCTGTTTGATGTTGAGAACATGCTGTTTTCCCGGTTTGAGATTACGGAATTCAGTGATACTTGTCTCAGGGCCAGGGCGTACGGCGAGCCGGTAGATGGCTCGCGGCACAAGCTGAAGGTCGGCATAAAGGCAGCGACCTATCACATGCTGGAGGTTGACCGGAGCAACGGCGGTAGAGTCCGGGTCCTGTTTGATATCTAAGAGGGGGTGGTGAAGATGTCAGCACCGTGGAAGCAGGTTCTGAACAGGGTTGACGACTACTGCTGGGAAATCCCCACGAGCTACAAGGAAGGCATGCGGGTGCCCGGTCGTATCTATGCCAGTGAGGCCATGCTGGAGCATATCTGGCAAGAGCAGGTCTTTCAACAGGTAGCCAATGTTGCCTTCCTGCCGGGTATAGTGCCGTATTCTATGGCAATGCCTGACGTACACTGGGGCTATGGGTTTCCGATTGGCGGCGTAGCTGCCACCAGGGTAAGCGATGGGGTGGTGTCGCCTGGGGGTGTTGGCTTCGACATCAATTGCGGTGTCCGCCTCCTGAGGACGAACCTCACTGCGGAGGAAGTTGGCCCCCGAATTGAAAAGCTGACCACCGAGCTTTACAACAACGTTCCTTCCGGCCTGGGCTCCAAGGGCAGGCTGCGAGTTAATGAGAAAGAGCTGGATGAGGTAATGGTCAGGGGCAGCGCCTGGGCGGCAGAACACGGCTATGGCGATGCCGAAGATGTTGAGGTTACCGAGGAGTCCGGTTGCATCAGAGGAGCCGACCCGGGGAAGGTAAGCGCTAGGGCGAAGCAGCGCGGTATACCTCAGCTCGGGACACTGGGTTCGGGGAACCATTTTCTAGAAGTTGAGCGTGTTAGCGAAATCTTCGACCGAGAAGCGGCGCGGGCAATGGGTATCAATGAGGTCGGGCAGGTGCTTGTCCTTATCCACTGTGGCTCACGTGGACTCGGGCACCAGGTCTGTACTGACTACGTTGCTTTGCTGGGGAGGGTTGTGCAGAAGTACGGCATCAGCATCCCTGACCGTCAACTGGCCTGTGCCCCGATACAGTCGACGGAAGGGCAATCATATCTGGAGGCGATGGCCTGTGCTGCCAATTATGCCTGGACTAACCGGCAGTGCATCCTCCACTGGGTGAGGGAATCGCTGGTCAGTGTTTTCAGCAAGAGTCGGCAGGAGATGGGGCTTGAACAGGTCTATGATGTTGCCCACAATATTGCTAAGCTAGAGAAGCACACTGTTGATGGCAAGAGACTCGACCTCTGTGTGCACCGCAAAGGGGCGACCCGGGCCTTTCCGGCGGGACACCCGGACATTCCCGAGGCCTACCGGAAAGTGGGCCAGCCGGTGCTCATCCCCGGGGATATGGGGCGCGGCTCTTACATTGCTCTGGGCACAGAGACGGCCATGCGGATGACCTTTGGCTCTACCTGTCATGGTGCCGGACGGGTGCAGAGTCGGGCGGCAGCCAAGCGCAGTCAACGCGGTGCCGACGTCGTCCGGGCGCTGGCTGATAAAGGGATAACGGTTAGGGCGGGTAGCATGAGTGGACTGGCGGAAGAAGCGTCAGAAGCCTACAAAGACGTGGATGAGGTGGTTGACATAACCCATCGGGCAGGGATTTCTAGGAAAGTTGTCAGGGCTGTCCCCATGGGTGTGGTTAAAGGATAATAGGCTCTGGCGGTTGTGTTGACAAACCTACATTACTGCGCAATACTGGTGAGAACTGGAGAGAGGTGTTTTCATGGCTAACTGTCCCAACTGTGGCAGGTCAACGTTACGGACACAGGACTGGGCCTGCCAGTGGTGCGGGTACCCGCTGGTATCCGGGTTCTTTAAGCAGACGTCAATGACTTATCAGGAGGCGAAAGCCGAACGCCTGCACAGCTGGGTGGTGGCGGAGACGGCGATGGAGCTGGAGTCTCAGGGGGCCGGGGTTGTCGAGGAAGCAGAAGAGACCGGCGAGCCGGTGGTAGAGGCTGCTGAGGAAGTGGAAGAGACCCGTGAGCCGGTGGTCAAGGCCGAGGAGGCAGGAGAGGTCAGTGAGCCGGTGGTCAAGGCCGAGGAGGCAGGAGAGGTCAGTGAGCCGGTGGCTGAGGCTGCTGAGGAGATGAAAGAGGCCAGCGAACCGGAACTAGTCCCAATAACCATTGAGGAGCTGAACAGAATCTGCCGGGAGGACAGTGAGGCAGTTGAAGCCAGATTCGTTAACACTATCCTTCAGGTAATCGGGGTAGTGGCCAGGATTCCCCCTATGGAATCCATTGAAAACCCGTGTCTCATTCTGACAAACGCTGAGAAATCTGTGGCAAGGAGTTTGCTCTGCGTTTTCGATAAACAGCATGAGGCGGCAATTAACAAGCTGTCGGTGGGGCAGATGGTGACAGTGCAGGGCAAGTATGACGGCTGCGTGATAAACATTCTGCTAAACGATTGCGTCCTCGTTGACTAATATGGTCACGTCTTCTGAACGGTGATTTGACTCCTTCAAATCATTAAACGAGTGCCGAACTAAAGGCATTGTGACTTTTATTACAGATTTCCCTTCTCTAACAAGTCAGAATTGTGTTTGATACCTGAAGTATCGGGTGGTATCCGGACAAGAGGAGGGCTACAGATGTCTGAAGTAGAGGAATTAATCAAAACTACCCTGAGTGAAATCGAGCGCATCCTCTCGACCAAGGCGGTTGTCGGTGAGCCGATGACTATCGAGGGTAAGACCATCATCCCATTGGTCAGCATCGGTTTCGGTTTCGGTGGCGGCGGTGGCAGCGGCGGCCCGAAGGACAAGATGGAGGGCTCCGGTACCGGGGCCGGTGGTGGCGGCGGTATCAAGCCGCTGGGTGTCATCGTCGTTGATGAAGCCGGTGTTAGAATCGAGCCAATCAGGGGCAAGGTTGCCGGATTTGTTGAGTCGGTTGCCGAAGGCGTGGCCAAGGTTGTCGAGAAGCGGCGCGAAAAGAAGGAAGAGAAAAAAGAAGAGTAGAAGAGAGTGATTGCCCTTTACATCGTAGCGGGCATCCTTCTGGCAATCGTCCTAGTTCTTTCGGTACCGGTCGACCTGGTATTTGATTTCAGGATGGGTGGTGAGGGGAAGGCCCTATTAAGGGTGGAGTGGCTCTTCGGACTGATTGGAAAGAGGCTGCTTCCGCGCAAGGAGAAGGAAAAGCCCAGAAAGGTCGAGAAGCCGAAAAAGAGGAAAAGACGGAACTTCGGGGCTTTTCTGCCTTATCTGGCACTGTCCAGGAGCAGGGGGGTAGTGCCCGCATTTATAAGACTGGTCAGACGGATAGTAGGCAGTCTCCATGTCGGTCAGCTTGAGGCTGACATTCAGTTGGGGCTTGATGACCCGGCAGATATGGGGATAGTGTACGGGGTGTTGTGGCCTGCCTTCGTTTTGCCTATTACGTTTGGTTCTAGTGTCTTGAGGATTAAACCCGTCTTTGATAGTCCCACCTTTGAGGTTGCTTTTCAAGGAAAGGTGAGGGTCTTTCCCGCAGAGGTAGTGACCAATGCCCTCCGATTTATCCTCTCTCCGGCAGGTCTACGTCTGATTAAAGTAATGGCGGTATCACGGTGGAAAAGGAAGAAATAAGCGCCGGTACGCTTATTAGAGTTGGAGAGGTAACGCTGGTACCGATTCTACGAACGACCGTAGTCTGCCTGAGCGGTCGCCGGGGTATCACTGGTTTCGGCACCAGGGAAGTCATCGGCATGGTGGTGGTCTCACCGGAGGGGAATCGTGCTATCAGTGTCTCAGGTGAAGAGGTACCGGTTGAGAAATACACGGAAAAGGTACCTGAAATTAACGAATTATTGCGGTAGGGATGTCAGACAAATACTACCCGGCAGCTTACCAGAACATTTCACCTGAGGGTATTTCAACGGCGTCTTCAGCTTCCGGGGGCAGCTCTATGGATACAGGTTGGTTGTAATCGTGCGCTATCATATCTACTGTAGCATCTATCCTCATTGAACCCTCTTCGTCTGGGAATCCCAGGTCTTCCGGAGTCAACTCCAAAAACATATCCAGTGATGAACGTATTATAAAATGCGTGTCCTTGGCGATATAGTAAGTCAATGTAATGTGGTCATACATTTCAAGGATAATGTCTACCGCTATATTTGGTATCTCTATCTCTTTTCCGAAAAATATCAACTGTTGCGATACGTATTCCCAGAGCAGGTCTGCATCCGGGACGACTTCAACAACGTAGCAATCTACACCGTTTACTATCTCACTGTCGAGAACGGTAATTTGAGCAGTTTCGACGAGTGCTGTCAAGGATTCAACCTGGTCCATCTCGCATAGGATATCTTCAGGCATCTGCCCTTTTATCCACAGGGGATTTCCAATGAGACCCGGCATGTCTATATACATGTACATCATATTATCGATAAGATATAGTGTTTCTGCTATCTCTACCTCATCCAACTCAGGTGACATCATTTGAATGTCCATTAAAATCTTCATCTTAAGATTTTTAACGTCTATTGCACCGCCGTAATACATGCTCAAATGTATTTCGTGTGTTTCATCCTCCGCTTCAATAGTCATATCCATTTCCATATTCGTGTCTATCTGATACGTCTCTACGTTTTGCCCTGACTCTAGAATGCCAGCGACTATTTCTTCCGCTGAAGGTAGTTGTTCACCACTGCATGCAGTAACAGTCAGGACGACAATCAATGCCAGAGAAACGACAACGGCTTTCTTTAACATTTTGTTTCCCTCCTTCACACCATGCTGGACATCAGTGGAAGAGAACTCACGGGTTCATGACGTGTGGTCATAATATAGTGGAGAAGAGTGCAAAATGTCAAGAGTCGGTGGTATTTCAATGGTGTCTTCAGCTTCTGGAGACAGTTAGGAGGTATCCTGTTTTTCATTCCACGCACGGCTGAGGTTTTTTCTCATTTTCTTTAAATAGGACTCCTGCAGATCTATGCCTCCATAGTTTGCAAGTTTAAGGATGTATGCTAAACAGTCAGCAAGTTCTTCTCCAAAATGGTTTCTGGCCTCCTCCAAGATGGTTGGTTCGTCAGCTGTCTTGAAATTGCGGACTGCACTCACTACTTCTCCAATCTCCCCGGAGAGATAGGCCACGTTTCTCAGCAGGTCTGCATCAAACCCTTTCTCGCGGTCAAGTAACTCGTGAAAAGTCTGTAATTCCCGAATACATAGTTGGTCTCTACTGAGTAGCTCCTCCATGTGATACCTCCACAGATTGAATGGCGATTGAGTTTATCTGTTGATAGTACTTGTAACGAGGCGCTGGTTAATTACTAGTATATAGCTTAGCCGAAACCTAGCCACCGCCCGATACCTCGTGTTTCAGCAGCCAGTACTCCAGACTGTCGGCCAGGGCCAGCCAGCTTGCTTCGATGATATCGGCGGAACTGCCGACAGTGCGCCAGTCGTCAACGCCGTCACTGGACTCAATAAGCACACGCACCTGTGACTCCGTGCCGGTGCTTTCTTCAAGGATACGGACTTTGTAGTCCACCAGCTTAACGGCTGCCAGGCTGGGGTAGAACACCAGTAGCGCCTTGCGGAGGGCTTGGTCGAGGGCGTTGACCGGACCGTTACCCTCGGCCACGGTGTGCATGATTTCATTACCGACCCTGACCTTGACCATCGCCTCGTCCAGCATCTCTTCGCGGCCCTTCTTTGTGGGGGAGCGCCGCCGGTTCTCGACCAACACCATGAAGTCGACCAGCTGAAATGGTGATTTATAGTCCGGCTTGGCGCGGTGTACCAGCAGGTCAAAGGAGGCCTCGGCATTTTCGTACTGGAAGCCGCGGCTCTCCATCAACTTTATCTGGTCAAACAGCTCTTTGACCTCCTTTTTGTCGGTTGGAATATCCAGGCCACGTTCCTGGGCCTTCTGGATGATGCTCCGCCTGCCAGCCTGTTCCGAGACGACAATCCGCCGCTTGTTACCGACCCTGATTGGGTCAATGTGTTGGTAGGCGTCCGCCCACTTGGCGACACCGTCAGCGTGATAACCGGCCTTGTGGCTGAAGGCGCTGGCGCCGACGAAAGGAAGAAAGGCATCCGGAATCAGGTTAGCTGCCTCACTTACATAGTGGGAGACCTCGGACAGCTTGGCAAGCTGTTCATCACTGATGCAGTCAATACCCATCTTCAGTTTCAGGACAGGGATAATGGAGCAAAGATTGGCATTGCCGCAGCGTTCGCCGTAGCCGTTAATGGTGCCCTGAATATGAGTAGCCCCGTTTTCCACGGCTGCCAGAGTGTTGGCTACTGCCAGACCGCTGTCATTGTGGGTGTGGATACCGAGCGGCACGCGGGTAGTCTTTTTGGCGGCTTTAACAGCGGTGGTTATTTCGCCGGGGAGCGCCCCACCGTTAGTGTCGCACAGCACCAGACAGTCCGCCCCGGCCCCGGCGGCCACTTCAAGAGTCTTCAGACTGTATTCGGGGTTGCTCTTGTACCCATCAAAGAAGTGCTCGGCATCAAAGAAGACTTTCATGCCCCTGGCTTTAAGGTAGCGGACGGAGTCGTCAATCATCCTCAGATTTTCCTCGAGGGTTGTCCCGAGCACACGCTTTACGTGCAAATCAGAGCTTTTGGCGACGATGGTAGCTGTCCCGAATCCGGCATTGACCAGCATGATGAGATTTTCGTCATCTTCGGCCTTGATACCGGCATGCCGGGTGCTGCCGAAGACGGCGATTTGTGCATTTTTTAGCTCCAGGCTTCGCATCTTTTCGAAGAACTCGGCATCCTTCGGATTGGAACCGGGCCAGCCGCCTTCGATGTAGTGGATACCGAGCTCGTCAAGCTTTTCGGCAATCTTCAGTTTATCAACCACAGAGAAGGAGATGCCCTCTTTTTGTGCCCCGTCCCTGAGAGTGGTATCGTAAAGTTCCACTTCTGGCACCACTTCATTACCTCCTATACCCTGGCGGCTATCAGGTCGCCCATCTGTCGCGTGCCGACCTTTGCCTGCCCCTCTGCCATAATATCATAGGTACGGTAGCCTTCATCAAGCACCTGGTCGACTGCTTTCTCGATGGCTCTGGCCTCTTCAGGCAGGCCGAGAGAGTGCCGCAGCATCATGGCGACGCTGAGAATAAGGGCGCACGGATTTGCCATGTCCTGCCCGGCGCGTCGGGGAGCGCTTCCGTGAATCGGCTCGTACATGCCGGGTATCTTTACTCCATCCTGTGGCACCCCGGCCAGGCTGGCTGACGGCAGCATTCCCATTGAGCCGGCCAGCATCGAGGCCTCGTCGGTGAGAATATCACCGAAGGTGTTTTCGGTGACGAGGACGTCCAGATAGGTGGGGTTCTGGATGAGACGCATGGAGCAGGAATCGACCAGCATGTGCTCCAGTTCAACATCCGGGTAGTCCTCTGATACTTCGACGGCTACCTGCCGCCAGAGGCGTGACGATTCCAGCACGTTGGCCTTGTCCACCGAGATTAGGTGCTTACGACGGGTTCTGGCCAGCTCGAAGCCGACTTTGACAATACGCTCAATCTCCTGCTCGGAGTAGACCATGGAGTCGACTGCCCGCCGGCCCCGCGATGTCCGCCAGCGTTTCTTGGGTCTACCAAAGTAGAGACCGCCGGTAAGCTCGCGGACGAAAATAAAATCCACCCCCCTGATTACTTCAGGCTTGAGGTTGGTGGAATCGACCAGCATCGGGAAGACCTTGACCGGCCGCAGGTTGGCGAACAGTCCCATTCCTTTACGCAGCGCCAGCAGGCCGTCTTCGGGGCGGACGCTGGCCTGGGGGTCGTCCCACTTGGGGCCACCGACGGCACCGAGCAGGACGGCATCAGACTGCTTGCACATCTTAAGGCAGTCTTTAGTTAGAGCCTCACCGGTCTCGTCAATGGAGATGCCACCAATCAGGTCGTACTTCAGATTGAAGCTGTGACCGAATTTTTTCCCGACCGCCTTCAGTACCTTGATGCCTTCATTGGTGACCTCCGGGCCAATGCCGTCGCCCGGCAAGACTACCAGATTGAATGATGCCATTAAGTCCTCCTGCTCGCCAGTCTCTTTTTCGTATGCTCAATCAGCCCGCCGGCGGCGATTAACTCTCCCATAAAGGCCGGGTAGGGCTTGGCGGTGAACTCTTTACCCCGGGTCAGGTTTTTTATTTTACCGCCGGCCAGGTCTACTTCCATTTCGTCACCGGCTTCCGTGCCCGCTACCGCCTCCTCACTTTCCAGCAAGGGCAGGCCGATATTTATTGCGTTGCGGAAGAAGATGCGGGCAAAGCTGCTGGCAATGACGCAGGATATGCCGGATGCCTTGATTGCCAGCGGGGCGTGCTCCCGGGATGAGCCGCAGCCGAAGTTGGTTGTGCCCATAATTATGTCACCCGGCTGTACCCTGTTGAGAAACTCTGTATCGATGTCTTCCATGCAGTGTTCTGCCAGCTCCGCCGGCTCAGAGAGGTTCAGGTACCGCGCCGGGATAATGGCATCGGTATCAACATTAGCCCCGTATTTAAAGACTTTTCCTTTTAGCATGTGTAGTCTCCTTATTTTCTGTAGTGATTATATCATGAACCTTCATTCAGAATATTTTGCGTTCCTTCGTCTTGTAACCAGCCTATCGCTATACTATTCCTGGAAGATTAGTGGTTCTTGGTCGAGGCTTATTTCTTTCCAGAATTGTAATCCTAGCACCTTCAGGAGACGGCCCTTCGCATATATCGTGGGCTTGAATCTGGCATGTGCTCGGTGAGAGGCAATGTTGTCTATGGCTACTGCATTCCGTGATGCCACGCGTCCTATTTCTCTGAGATATTGTAGTCTCTTGAAATACCCGTATACCATCAGTCCCTGCCGCCCGTATTTTGGCAGTGTACGGGTCCCACCGGTGCATGCCTCGCCGTTTGAGAAGTCGACGTGATAAGGGACGTCGTCGATTGTTTTCTTAGCTTCCTCGGTCAGAGCTGCCCATCCAATATGGGCCAGCTCATTGTCCACTAGAATGCAGAATGCGATTCCCCCTTTATCGAGGCTCTTTTCAGCATGCGTAGAGAGCTGGCGGATATCAATACCTTTCGCGGCCAGTTCAGCCGCCTGGCTGTTTGAAGATACTATTTCGACAGAGAAGTTCTCAATTCTCGGTAAGAAGTCCGTTTCATCCCTCTCAACAAGTGAATGTTTGTACAAGTATACCTGGTCATATCGAATCAGGTACCGTCTTAAAACGGTAATGCCCCTTTTTAGGGTGGTTGCTAAACCCTCCTCCCGGAGGATGGTCTTGGTCCTTGTATATAACGCTCTCATTTTATTTATCTGCTTATTTATCTATGTTTCTTTTAACCTGTGTACCAACCCCTCACCCTTTATCCCTCTCCCCTTTTGAAGGGGAGAGGGAAGATAGAGAGGAAAGGGGCTTCGCCCCTTTCAAACCCCTGAATACCACACACAACATTATCTTCTCGGTGCCCATTCACCTTCTTCGTTGTAGTTCAGCGACCTAGGATATCCGCAAGCATTCCATATAGCATCGAAACATGGTCGAAGTACGTGTGCAGGTTCATTATCATAGCTTTCTATAACAACTTCAGGCAATAGCAGGTTATCTCTGTCAATCGCGTGGTGAGTAAGAGATCTACGGACAGCCATAAAATAGCCTCTTACTCGGAGAAGATTTAAGAAAACAAAGATTGGAGGCTCCACAGTCAACGATTTAAACACGGATATGTACTCTTTAAGAGAAGCGATTATTTCTTGTTCAAAGGCGATACTGGGTATATATAAATTGTCCTCATGAGGTTCGAGTAATAATCCTTCTACGGCTTCAATTATGCCATTTCTGTATAATTGTACGTAGGAATGTGACTTGCCTTCCCTAAGTGCAGAGTAAGCCAGAATACCATCCAGATTATACCTGTCATTCCATCCAGAACAGAATATTGGACTCAATTTGATTCGACTCGAATGTACGGTGTCAATATCGTATCGTTGCCCCATCGATAATGAAGCTATTGGTATGACGTGTAGTACTATCTTGGGGTTTTCAATCATAGGTATTGGCATTTCATCAGATAATATCTTGGCTATTCGGTCTGCTCTGAAATCCCTGATTCTCTCTGTTAAAGTCTCTGATGTTACAAAAGCCGAGCGTAGTTCGTCCACATCAAGCAGATATTTACCGTTTGAACTTCTGGAGTAGAACTTGTCGTACCCATCATATATAACACGATGGGGACTTGCCCAACTATTTGGTACTCTTAATACTATAGCTACCTTTGGATTGGAGAGTGGGATAGCGTGTGTGTGAATACCCTGTATTCGCGGTCGTATCCCATCTCTTAGCATGTTCTCCAAACGTAGAATGGCTCCATCTATGTCACTTATATTAAGACCATCTAGTGACGTGGGGACTCCCGCTTGTGCGGCTATGCCGTAGACAATGTCGCCACCGATGGCATTAGCAAATGACGACACATCAGCAAGGAACTCTCTTCTGTCGTTCTTGGAGTCCCCTGGTAACGCACGCTTGTACTCCAGCGTCTTACGTTCGGCAACTTTACTATCCACTAGAGATTGCAGGTTTTCCTCTCTAATTTCGTTTATAGGCTTTTCAATCATATTCCACCCACCTCGTTAGGGTTTTACTTACTCCCCCTTGGCGGTGCTCCCGGGGCACATCAGCCTCATCTTCTATACCTCCACCAGGGCTTTCTCATAGTCGGCGACGCGGGGGGTCTTCCGGCGGCGGTCGATGGTGTGCCCCTCCGCCTCCAGTCGGGTGGCCTGGCCTTCGACCCCGCCGGGGTATTTTTCGTTTAGCTCCCCTTTGGACTTTAAGGTGCGCCAGTAGGGGGTGATATCTGTAATGCCTTCGGCAGCCATCTCTTCAGCCGCACGGGCTGCGATACCGGCAAAAATACCGGTGGTTATCGGTCAACCGAAGCTCGCATTATGTCTTTTGGCCAGCACTTCCCGTATCTGGTTGATGGTAATCAGCCTGCCCCTGGGGACCATCCTCATAATCCCGTCCACCTCCCTCGGTGCCGGGATAACGACGGTGCCCGTTCCCCACCGCTTGCTCATCTTTTCGTTGACTTCCACCACCTTGGGCATGTCTTTATCGTCGTTGAGCTTTTCCTGCCAGGTCTTTTTTGTCTTTGCCATTTCAATCACCCCTTTATTGCTTATTACTGCGAGATGATTAGCTTTATCATTGTTGTTACCCTCCGACCACCCATCCCTTAATCCCTTCCCTGCAGGGAAGGGAGAAAATCTATTTGAGAGGGGCGAAGCCCCTCTCAGACTCCCTGGGATACTACCTCCTTCGGGCTGGTGATGTAGCCGGTTATGGCACTGGCGGCAGCCACCGCCGGGTTTGCCAGGTAGACCTCTGACTTGGGGTGACCCATCCGGCCGACGAAGTTGCGGTTGGTCGTCGAGACACAGCGCTCGCCTTCAGCGAGGACGCCCATATAGCCGCCGAGACACGGGCCACAGGTTGAGGTGCTGACCACCGCCCCGGCCCGGATAAAGGCCTCAATCAGGCCCTCTTTCAGGGCATCGAGGTAGACCTGCTGTGTGCCCGGGATGACGATGCAGCGCACCTCGGGGTGTACCTTTCGGCCCTTGATTACCTGGGCGGCAAGCCGGAGGTCGCTGAGGCGTCCGTTGGTACAGCTGCCGATTACCGCCTGGTCTATCCTGATATTACCCAGTTTGCTGACGGGGCGGGCATTGGACGGGAGGTGGGGCAGTGAGACCTGCGGTTCCAGCGAGGAGACGTCGTACTCGATGACCTGGACATACTCAGCGTCGGCGTCCGGCTCGAAAACGGTGTAGGGTCGCTTAGCGCGTGGCTTTACATAATCGAGGGTCTTTTCGTCTACGTGGAATATACCGGCCTTGCCTCCGGCCTCGATGGCCATGTTGGCCATAGTGAACCGGCCGTCCATGGAAAGGGCATCAATCGTCTCACCGGTGAACTCCATAGCGGCGTAGAGGGCGCCATCAACGCCAATCTGGCCGATTGTATAGAGGATGAGGTCTTTGCCCCCGACCCACTCCAGCAGGGTACCGTGATAGACAAATTTGATGGTGGGTGGAACCTTCATCCAGATGTCACCGGTAGCCATGGCGGCGGCAATATCGGTGGACCCCATACCGGTGGCAAAGGCTCCGAGGGCGCCATAGGTGCAGGTATGCGAGTCGGCCCCGATGATAACATCGCCGGGTACCACCAGCCCCTGCTCCGGCAGTAGCACATGCTCAATACCCATCTGCCCGACGTCATAGTGCGGTATCCCCTGCTCACGGCAGAAGTCGCGCATCATCTTGGCCTGCTCCGCCGAGGTAATGTCCTTGTTGGGCACGAAGTGGTCGGCCACCATGACAATCTTTTGGGGGTCAAAGACCCTGTCTACCCCGATGCGCCGGAATTCTTTTATCGCAATGGGGGCAGTGATGTCGTTGGCCAGAATAACATCTACCCGGACATTGATAAACTCACCCGGGCTTACTTTTTCCTTGTCGGTATGGGTGGCCAGTATCTTTTCAGCTAATGTCAACGTACTTTCCTTTCGGTTTTATTTGTATTTGGTTGTTCTGTCATTGCGAGTGAAACGAAGCAATCTCGTCAGGCGTAGAAATGAGATTGCCGCGGGGGCTCAAGCCCCCTCGCAATGACACACTACTACTATTCTCTGTCTGGTAGCGACTAAAACCAAACAGAACCTTCTTTTCCTTAGCCACTACATGCAAGAACAACCGGGTCGGGTCACCGCCGAAGCAGGGGAAGAAAGGTATGATAGCACAACGGCAACCTGATAGGTATCTCAGTCTCCGGTAGAGATGACTACGTGGCTGCTTTCGTATCGGATAGCAGCCGGTTAAGGGCATTGATATAGGCTTTGGCGCTGGCGACGATAATATCGGTATCAGCGCCCCGGCCGGTGTAGGTTATGCCCTCACTTTCCACCCTTATCAGCACCTCACCAATGGCGTCAATTCCTTCGGTAATTGACTTGACTGTAAACTCGGTAAGTGTGCACGGCACGGCCACTATCTTATTGATTGCCTTGCAGACGGCGTCCACCGGCCCGGTGCCGATGGCGGCATCGGCCCTGACCTCGCCATCAGGGGCTACGAGCTTGACCGAAGCGGTGGGTATTCCTCTGTCACCACAGGTCACCTGGAGACGGTCGAGGTGATAGACCTCGGAGACAGTGCGTTGCTCCTCGGCAACTATCGACTCGATATCCTTGTCGGTGACGTTTTTCTTCTTATCAGCCAGCTCTTTAAAGGAGGCAAAGGCACGGCTGAAGTCTTCCTCGTTGAGACTATAGCCCAGTTCGGCCAGGTGCTCTCTGAAGGCATGCCGTCCGCTGGTCTTGCCGAGTACCAGGCTGCTGGAAGGGACGCCTACCGTCTTGGGGTCCATTATTTCGAAGGTTGTCCGCATCTTGATAACACCGTCAATGTGGAGGCCCGAAGAGTGACGGAAGGCGTTGGCACCGACAATAGCCTTATTCGGCTGTACCACAAAACCGGTCAGTTCGCTTACCAGACGGCTGGTTTTATATATCTGGGTGGTGTCAATACCGGTATAAAGGTCGTAGAAGTCCTGGCGTGTCTTGATGGCCATGACAATCTCTTCAAGCGAGGCGTTGCCTGCTCTCTCCCCGATACCATTGATGGTGCCCTCCACCTGTCTGGCTCCCCGCTTTATGGCCTCCAGGCTGTTGGCTACGGCCAGGCCGAGGTCATTATGGCAGTGGACACTGACGATAGCCTTATTGATATTGGGCACGTTCTTAAAGACGTTGTCGATGAGGTTGCCGAATTCATCGGGCATGGCGTAGCCCACGGTATCAGGGATGTTTACCGTGGTAGCTCCAGCATCAATCACGGCTTCCAGGATCTGGTAGATGTATGCCGGGTCAGTCCGGCTGGCATCCATTGCTGAGAACTCCACATTTTCGCAGTATTTCTTAGCGCGCGCAACCGTGTTACAGGACATCTCCAAGATTTCCTCGCGGCTCTTCCTCAACTGATAGAAGAGGTGTATATCTGAAGAGGAGAGGACGATATGAATGCACGGGTGTGCGGCGTGTTTAACTGCCTCCCAGCTCTGGTCTACCGCTTCGAGATTGGCGTGGGTCAGTACACAGATGACCGGGGTACGGACCTCTTCTGAGATAAGTCGTACCGCCTCGAAATCACCAGGCGAGGTTACGGGGAAACCGGCCTCAATAACATCAACGCCGAGCTTTTCCAGTTGCTTGGCTATTTCCACCTTCTCCGGGATGTTCAGCGACCCCCCGGCCGCCTGCTCGCCATCTCGGAGAGTAGTATCGAAGATAATTACCTTTTCCATGACATCCTCCTGAGAGAAGAAACAGTCGAAATGGTATTCCACCCGAAGTGGTTGATGTTCTTCTCTATGACTGCATTAAAGAAACCAGCCATTACCCCCTCTCCGTTCAAAGAGAGGGGCCAGTAAGGATGAGGTTGTGCCCATCGGACAATCCGAATGTGGAATACAATCTCAGGTATTTATTTTCTCTTTTGTACTCGGCGTGTATCAATTTCCGTCCATTTTCACTAATTAATCTTGTTTAAGCCAGGGCATCATCTGGCATAACTCGGCCCCTACTGCTTCAATGGGGTGTTCAGCCTCGATGCGTCTCAGGGCATTGAAGACGGGACGTCCGGCCTGGTTCTCCAGTATCCACTCTTTGGCAAAGGTACCGTCCTGAATTTCAGCCAGAATCTCGGCCATCTCCTTCTTGACCATGTCGTCTATAATGCGTGGCCCGCTGATGTAATCGCCGTACTCGGCGGTGTTGCTTACAGAGTACCGTATATAGCTCAGGCCACCCTGATAGATAAGGTCGACAATGAGCTTGAGTTCGTGCAGGATTTCGAAATAGGCTATCTCGGGCTGATAGCCAGCCTCAATCAGTGTCTCAAAGCCAGCCTTTATCAGGCCGGTAATACCTCCACAGAGCACGGCCTGTTCCCCGAAGAGGTCGGTCTCGGTCTCCTCGGCGAAGGTGGTCTCAATGACGCCAGCCCGGCTGCAGCCGATACCATTGGCATAGGCCAGGGCGATGTCCCTGGCGTCACCGGTGGCATCCTGATGCACGGCAATTATCGCCGGCGGCCCCATCTGTTCTGTGTAGAGCTGTCTCAGCATGTGACCGGGGCACTTGGGCGCTATCATGACGACGTTTACATCTGACGGTGGTACGACCTGGCCGTAGTGGATGCTGAATCCGTGCGAGAACAGCAGTGTGTTGCCAGCAGCCAGTCCCGGCAAAACCGATGCGTTATATATCCTGCCGTGCAGTTCATCAGGGGCCAGAATTGAGACAATATCAGCTTCTCTGGCTACTTCGGCAGCGTCTGTCACTTTAAAGCCGGCTTCCCTGGCGTTTTTCCAGCCCGGACTGTCCTCAAGTTCAGCGACGAGCACCTGGCATCCGCTGTCTCTCAGGTTCTGGGCCTGGGCGTGTCCCTGACTTCCATAGCCGATGATGCCAATCAGTTTCCCATCGAGTAGCTTCAAGTCGCAATCATTATCATAGTAAATCTTCGCCATTCTCCTGTCCCTCCTTCACCTGCTACGAATCGCCCGTCTTTGTCAGCAGTATCGGGTTGGAGACGGCCTGTAGAACACTCTCAGTGACGCTGCCGAAGACAAGGCGGCTCAGTCCGGAGCGTCCGTGTGTTGCCATGACAATGATGCTGAAGGGGTTCTTGGTGGCATAGTCTATAATTTCATCGGCAGGTTTACCCACGAGCACCGCCGGTTGTGTCTTGATGCCATTGTCCTCAAACTGCTTAGCTATTTTAGCCAAGTAGTCAGTGGCAGACTGTTTACAAAAGGTCATTTCTTGTTCCATAAGCTCTCCCCAGTTGAGGGGAACCCCGGAAAGCTCCGGGGAATAATAGGATGGTGCTATCGGGGTGTCGCAGACCCTGATAAAGTTCACCGTCACCGGCTCTAGGGCACGTTGCTTAGCCAGTGCCTCGGCATGTGGAAGTGCCGATTCCGCCATTTCCGAGCCGTCCAGCGGGACCAGTATTGCCCTTGTCGGCCACTTGTCATACGGGACAGCGTCCTTAATATCGGAGCGGATGAACAGCACCGGCATCTTTGAGGCCCTCAGTACTTTATCAGCAACACTCCCCATGCGCCAGCGCCGAATTCCGGAGCGACCATGACTGGACATCAGAATGAGGTCAACCTTATTTTCTTCGGCAAACCGGAGAATCTCTTCGGCATAGTGGCCATCGGCCAGTTCGGCCCGGACTTTTACCTTCCTTTCTTTTGGTGGAATGTCCAGTTCATTCTGTACGTCCTTGACCTGTCGTTTGATTGTATCGGCGGAGCGCTCAATATAGGCCCGGTGGATGGGTACGAAATCACGCCCCATAGGACCGTACACCTGTAGCAGGACTACCTCCAGGTTGAGCCTGGCGGCAAATTCCTTGGCGAAAGGGAGGACTACTTCAGCAAGCTCTGACCCATCAAGCAGAACCAGCATTCTCCGGTACATGTTTACACCTCCGATGGCGAATTCATCTTTACATTACAGTATGTACGGTTCGAAATCAATGCGCTTTTAAGTGGCCTGATTCGGCACTAATGGCTTTACCCGGTCTTTCAGGACGCGCTTTGCTTCCGGCTTCTCCCTGCAGACGTCCCCTTTTCTGCCCCGAGCAGGCTGGAGCCTCCCCTGGTCATAGCAATCCGGCCCGTCCGGGACATCTCCTTTATACCGAAACCACGGAGCAGGCTGAGCAGAGAGTCAATCTTGTCTTCATCTCCGGTGACCTGGACGGTTACCGAATTGGCTGCTACATCGACGATGTCTGCCCGGAATATGTCCACAATCTGTATGATTTCGCTACGGGTGGCTGAATTGGCCTTTACCTTGATGAGCGCCAGTTCCCGGGCGACGATATCATCCCCGGTGATATCTGATACCTTCATGGTGACCACCAGCTTGTCCAGTTGTTTCCTGAGCTGCTCAATCATGGTGTTTGTGCCGTCAACGACGATAGTCATGCGAGATAGGCGTGGTGTCTCGGAATGCCCGACGGCAATACTCTCAATATTAAATCCGCGTCGGCGGCACAGGCTCGCCATGCGGTTGAGTACTCCGGGCCTGTCCTCGACAAGGGCAACTAGCGTATGCTTGTTTCCGGTCATGGTTTTGCTACCCCCTTCGTTATCTCTTCGCCTTCCAGTAACTCTACCAGGCTACCACCGAGCTTGACCATTGGATAGACGTTCTCTTCCGGCTCGATGCGGAAATCAATCAGGAATGGCCCCGGTTCTTTCATTGCCTGCTCAATAGCCGGGACGACATCATCTTTACGCTTCGCCGCTGCTCCTGGAATGCCGTAGGCTTCGGCGATCTTAACGAAGTCGGGGCCGCTCAACGGTGTCGCCACATAGCGCTTGCCGAAGAAAAGGTCCTGCCACTGCCGTACCATTCCTAGGAAGCCGTTGTTAAAAATAGCAATCTTGATGGGCAGCCTCTCCTGCTGGATAGTGGCCAGTTCCTGTATTGTCATCTGGAAGCTGCCATCGCCGTCCAGACACCAGACGGTAGCTTTGGGGCGGCCCATTTGTGCACCTATGGCTGCGGGCAACCCAAAACCCATCGTGCCGAGGCCGCCGGAGGTGATAAGGGAGTTTGGGTGGTCATAGTGATAATGCTGTGCCGCCCACATCTGGTGCTGCCCCACGCCGGTCACAATAGTGGCCTGGCCCTTGGTCGCCTCGTAAATCTGCTGGACCACGTACTGCGGCAGTACGGACTCGCTATCGCGGATATCGAGTGCCGGATGTGCCCGGCGCCACTCATCCAATCGCGCTATCCAGTCGATGTGCTCTCCTGGTTCTATCAGTTTGTTTAGCTGAGAAAGTACGTTCTTGACGTCACCTACTATCGGTATGTCCACCTTGACATTCTTGCCAATCTCCGCCGGGTCGATATCGATATGTACGATGCGGGCGTGTGGGTTGAAGGCACTGACCTTGGCAGTAGCCCGGTCATCGAACCGCATACCGATGGCGATAATCGTATCGGCGGCATCGGTAGCCAGGTTGGCGTGGACCATGCCGTGCATCCCCAACCACCCGTAGGAGAGTATGTGGCTTTCCGGGATGGCGCTGATGCCGAGCAGGGTGGTTATTACCGGTATCTGCGCTTTTTCCGCCAGTTCTTTCAACTCGGCGTACGCCCCCGAGATGATAACGCCCCTTCCGGCCAGGATGACTGGTTCCTTGGCCTCATTTATCAGTTTGGCTGCCCTCTTTATCTGTGCCGGGTGTCCCTTGAGTGTTGGCTTGTAGCTGGGCAGGTCGAATTCCGCCGGGTAGTGGTACTCCACCTGCTCCATAAAGACGTCACCGGGTACATCAATCAGCACCGGCCCCGGCCTTCCCGTACGTGCCAGATAGAATGCCTCTCTGACAATGCGTGGCAGGGCAGCAGTCTCCAGCACCAGGTAGTTATGCTTGGTAATCGGCAGGGTAATGCCGGTAATGTCGACCTCCTGAAAGGCGTCCTTCCCAATATCCGACCGGTTTACCTGGCCGGTTATGGCTACCATCGGCACCGAGTCAAGGAAAGCATCGGCGATTCCGGTCACTAGATTGGTAGCCCCGGGTCCGGAGGTGGCAATACAAACACCGACCTTTCCGGTAGCGCGGGCATAGCCTTCGGCAGCGTGGGCAGCCCCCTGCTCATGCCGTGTCAGGACGTGGTGAATCTGGGGATATTGAGGCATGGTATCGAAGAGGGGAATAACCTTCCCACCCTGGATACCGAAGGTAACCTCGACCCCTTCCTTTACTAAACCATCCAGCATCATCTGAGCGCCAGTCATCTTCATGTTAAATCTCCTCCTAGCTGAATACGGCCCCGCTACTGGCCGAAGTCACCTTTTCTATGTAACGGCTCAAATAGCCAGTTTTTACTCTCGGTTCGAACTCGCCAAGGCTGGCCAGGCGCCTGGAAATCTCCTCGGCGCTTAGCTCCACCTCCAGCTTGTAGTTCGGAATGTCTATCCTGATGATGTCCCCATCCTGTAGGGCGGCAATCGGTCCGCGGCTGGCCGCTTCGGGGGATACGTGGCCGATGGCAGCGCCTCGGGAGCCACCGGAGAAACGCCCGTCGGTGACCAGGGCTACGTCTTTGTCCATCCCCATGCCGCTCAGGAGGGCGGTGGGTGTCAGCATTTCCCTCATGCCCGGTCCACCCTTGGGGCCTTCGTTGCGGATAACGACGACGTCGCCTGTCCTCATCTCTTTGTTCATGATAGCGACGGTGGCCTCTTCCTCGGAGTCGAACACCCTGGCTGGGCCCCGGTGGGACATCATCTCTGGGGCAACTGCCGCTTTCTTGACAATGGCACCGTCGGGGGCCAGGTTGCCGAACAGGATAGCAATACCACCGGTGGCTGAGTAGGCGTTGTCTCTGGAGCGGATGACATCTCTATCGAGCACCTGGATATCCTTGATGTTTTCCCCGACCGTTTGACCCGTCACCGTCGCCGATTTCAGGTCTAGGAGGTCGGAGACCTCTTTCATCACGGCGGGGATGCCCCCCGCCCGGTCCAGGTCCTCGATGCGGTGTTCGCCAGCCGGGCTGAGCAGGCAAATATGCGGGGTGCTCTGACAGAGCTCGTTCACCCTGGTCAGGGGAAAACTAAATCCTGCTTCGTGGGCGATGGCCATCAGGTGCAGCACTGAGTTGGTACTGCCACCCAGGGCCATATCAACCGTGAGGGCATTATCTATCGCGGCCGCAGTGACAATATCTCGTGGGAGGGTATTGCTGGCCAGGAGTTGCATGACCTGTTCACCGGCTTGTCTTGCCAGTGTTATTCGTCTTGAGTCAACGGCCGGGATAGTGCCGTTATAGGGCAGACCCATTCCCAGCACTTCGGTGAGACAGTTCATTGTGTTGGCGGTAAACATGCCGGCGCAGCTTCCGCAGCCGGGGCAGGCAATTTCTTCCAGCCGTGCCAGTTCATCTTCGGTCATATCTCCTGCGGTGACCTTACCCGCTGCCTCGAACAGGGAGATAACGTCTAGTTTACGGCCACCGTCGCCGGCGATGCGCCCGGCCAGCATCGGCCCGCCGCTGATGAATATGGACGGTACATTGAGCCTCATGGCTGCCATGAGCATGCCGGGTACCACCTTATCGCAGTTGGGGATAAAAACGAGGGCATCGAAGGCGTGGGCTTCGGCGACCGTCTCTGCCGAGTCGGCAATCAGCTCGCGGCTGGGCAGGCTGTACTTCATCCCGGCGTGGCCCATGGCAATACCGTCACAAACAGCAATGGTGTTGACCTCGAAGGGGACACCCCCACCCCTTGACACCCCCTGCTTGACCGCTTCGGCGATGCTCCGCAGGTGAATGTGGCCGGGCACAACCTCGCTGAAGCTGTTAACAATGCCCACGAAGGGCTTGTCAAGGTCGCTCCGGCTGACACCGACCGCGTGCAATAATGACCGGTGTGCTGCTCTTTCAATACCCTTCTTGACTGTGTCGCTCTTCATTATTCTCTGCCTGCCTTTGTCTCATTGTGATTAAAAAAAAAGGCCGTCCCGTGGGACGACCCCCTGTGCAGGACGAACCCACTCACCGGAAACGGTTGATAACGATAAGTACGAGTGTTACATACTGCGTGCTCATGTTATGAAAATAACACAATTTGTTTTTATTGTCAACTGTTTCTGTAGTGAATCTGGAAAACTAACATTCCATCTCTGTAATCTTGTCGACGCGCCGCTGGTGTCGGCCACCCTCAAACCCGGTAGATAGAAACGTGTTGACTATCTCCGGCGCTGCTGCCATTCCCTCTTCTGCGGAAAGACAGAGAATATTGGCGTTGTTGTGCTGTCGCGCCCTGCTAGCCCCGAAGGTATTATGACACAGGGCAGCCCTGATGCCCCGGACCTTGTTGGCGGCCATACTCATACCGATGCCGGTACCACATATCAGGATGCCGTAATCGTACTGGCCACCGGCGACGGCTTCTCCCACCTTTTTAGCAATATCCGGGTAGTCTACCGGTTCGTCGCTGTTGGTGCCGAAGTCCTTATAATCGTGCTTCGCTTCGGCGAGTAACTTTATCACCAGCTGCTTGAGCTTACGTCCACGGTGGTCACATCCAACGGCAATACGCACTGTTCAATCTCCTTTCCCGATGCTCTATTGACAGGCCTTTTCTATCTCTCTTCTGGATATGGTGCCTTCCCGCGTTACCACCGGTACATCTCCGGTGACGTCCACGATGGTCGATGCCGTCCCGGGGCAGGGCTGGCCGTCATCGATAATCATGTCCACTTCGTCACCGAGCTGGTCGTACACCTCAGCGGCGGTCAGCGGGCTGGGCTTGCCGCTGATATTGGCGCTGGTGCCCACCAGCGGTGTCCCGATACCCTCAATCAGGGCAAGGGGAATGGGGTGGGCTGGTATCCTGACAGCCACAGTTGTCCCTCCGGCGGTGATAACATCGGGAACAAAGGGGGAGGCGGGGAGGACGATGGTCACCGCACCCGGTAAAAACTGGCTGATTAGCTTCAGGGCAACGGCGGGTACTGTCCCGGCAAGCTTGTTAATCTGTGAAAAGTTGGCTACCAGCAGGGGCAGGGCCATATCCAGGGAGCGTTGCTTTACCTGGTAGATGCGCTCTACCGCCGGCCGTATATTCATGCAGGCGCCGAGGCCATAGACAGTATCGGTGGGGTAAGCCACTATCCCCCCTTGCCGGAGGATAGCGATGCCCTTTTCCACCTGCTTTTTGAGGTCGGAGGAGAACTTTTTCGACACCTGTTTTGTATCCAGATAAGGTTTTTGCACTCGACGCAAGTATAGCATAATACGGTCAACGAGCAGAAGAAAGGGAGTCAAAGAGGGGCGCAGCCCCTCTTTTTAATAAGATTCTCCCTTCCCCACTGGGGAAGGGAGACAAAGAGGGATGGGGCCAACACTACCGAACAGGTGGTGTGGGATAAATATAAGTACCCCCCTCGTTTTATGAGCGAACACAGTTACTTGAACTCCGCTATTTCCGAAGTGTAGCATAGGAGGTACACCAGATAGATAATAAAGGGGAGCAGCATGGACAAAATATTTTCGAGTCCAGAAGAGGCGGTCGCGGATATTGCTGATGGCAGTACTATCATGTTCGGTGGTTTCGGTGTGGCCGGTATCCCGTTTACGCTCATCAAGGCACTCTATAAAAGGAGCACGAAGGGCATCACGGCGATAACGAACAGCCCCGGTGGGCGGCTGGAGGACTTCGATTTATCTGTCCTGTTCCAGAAGCGGCAGATAAAGAAGGTGGTAGCTTCATATCCTGTCTATGCGGGCAAGGTAAACGCCTTTGAGGAGCTTTACCTTAAAGGGGAGGTTGAACTGGAAATCGTCCCGCAGGGGACGTTCGCCGAGAGGATTCGGGCGGGTGGGGCCGGTATTCCCGGTTTCTACACTCCCACCGGTGTCGGTACGGTTGCCGAGGAAGGCAAGGAGAAGAGGACCTTTGACGGTAAAGAGCATCTACTGGAACTGGCGCTCAAGGCTGACTTCGCCCTGATTAAGGCCCATCGGGCCGACAGGATGGGGAACCTCACCTACCGCATGACGGCGCGCAACTTTAATCCTTTGATGGCGACGGCAGCAGCGATAACTATCGCCGAGGTCGATGAGATTGTGGAGGTCGGTGAGCTGGACCCTGAATCAGTTGTCACGCCGGGTATCTATGTCAACCGCGTTGTAAAGGGAGAAAAATATGACGTTGGGTTTAAGTAGGGAACTAATCGCCCTGAGGGCAGCCAGGGAGCTTAGAAGCGGGCAGTACGTGAACCTTGGTATTGGCCTGCCCACACTGGTTTCAAACTTTATCTCTGAAGAGATGGGTGTGGTGCTCCACAGCGAGAACGGTGCCCTGGGGTTCGGTCGCATCGCCGACGAAGGGGAGATGGATATCGACCTCGTCAATGCCAGCTCGCAGCCGCTGACCCTGAGGCCCGGTGCTTCTTTCTTTGATAGTGCTCTGGCTTTTGCCATGATTAGGGGAGGGCATGTTGATGTAACGGTGCTCGGTGCGTACCAGGTCTCGGAGAAGGGCGACCTGGCTAACTGGATGGTCACGGATAGGAAGGTGGGCAGCATCGGTGGGAGTATGGACCTGGTGAGCGGGGCTGGGAGGGTCATCGTCGTCATGGAGCACACTACCCGCTCCGGTGAGCACAGGATTGTCAGTGAGTGCACCTATCCGCTGACCGGCCGTGGAGTGGTGAATACTATTGTTACCAATCTGGCAGTAATTGAGGTCACGCCGAAAGGGCTCCTGCTCCGGGAGGTAGCTCCCTCGGTCACGGTTGAGGATGTCCAGGCCGCCACCGGCCCTAAATTATTGCTTGCTGAAGACCTCCGAGAGATGGAGCTGTGATTGTCTTGTCAGTGGCAAAAGTACCTGCAATTTCCTTTTGACAAGGATATGCGGCAATGGTAATCTTTGGTAAGCAGGGGGGAAATGAAAAAAGCAAAGGCAGAGCGGACGGTCAATGACAATCGCCGAGTAGCTACGACCGGTGATATTGAGGTCTCCACCTATCTGGAGATTGCCGAGACGGGTGGTAAGGCGGCTCCGGTCAGTGAGGCGGCTCCGGTCGGCGAGCCTATTGGTGGTGAACGTGAGACGATTGTCGTTGTCGACTTCGGTTCGCAGTACAGCCTGCTCATCACCCGCCGGATACGCGAGAGTCACGTCTATTGTGAGTTAGTTCCGTATGATGCCCCCTGGGAGCAGATTGAATCTCTGAACCCTAAAGGGTTTATCCTCTCCGGTGGCCCAGCCAGCACTTATGACCCCGGGGCTCCATTAGCCCAGCCCTATATCTATGAAAGCGGCTTGCCGATTCTGGGGATTTGCTACGGCATGCAGGTCCTGGCCAGGCAGCTTGGCGGACAGGTAGCACCGGGAGTCAAGCGGGAGTACGGCCAAGCGCTGCTTCACCTGGGTGATATTGATTCACCCCTTTTCGCCGGTGTGGAGACTTCTTCACAGGTGTGGATGAGCCACGGCGACCGGATAGAGGCGATGCCGCCCGGCTTTAGCTCTCTGGCCTACACGGAGAACTCACCGATTGCCGTGATGGGCAACGACAGCAATGTCTTTGGTCTCCAGTTCCATCCCGAGGTGGTCCACACCCCAGAGGGGAAAAAGCTCTTGAAGAACTTTGCCTGCCGGATATGTGGCTGCAAAGGGAACTGGACGATGGGCAACTTCATTAATGAGAGCGTGGAGCGGATAAGACAGCAGGTTGGTGATGGCAAGGTCATCAATGCCCTCTCCGGTGGGGTCGATTCGGCGGTGGGGGCTACACTGATTCACCGGGCGGTTGGAGACCAGCTAACGTGCATCTATGTAAATAACGGATTGCTTCGCCGCGAGGAGGTGGAGCGGACATTCAATGTCTTCCGGCTCAACCTGGGTATGAAGATAAATTATGTTGACGCTACCGACCGCTTTCTGAAACGTCTCGAAGGGGTGACCGACCCGGAACGCAAGCGTATCGAGATTGGCGAAGAGTTTATTGCGGTATTCGAAGAAGAAGCCAGGAAGCTGGGCAAGGTGGACTTTCTTGCCCAGGGGACGCTCTACCCGGACGTTATCGAGAGTGCCTCTTCGGGGAGTAACGCCGCTGCCAAGATAAAGACCCACCACAATGTCGGCGGGCTACCGTCGAAGATGGTGCTCAAGCTGATTGAGCCGCTGCGCTACCTTTTTAAGGACGAGGTGCGCCAGCTCGGACTGGAGTTGGGTCTCCCCGAGGAAATGGTCTGGCGGCAGCCCTTTCCCGGACCAGGACTGGCGATACGCATCATCGGAGAAGTAACCCGGGAGAAGCTGGAGATATTGCGCTCCTGCGACTTCATCGTGATGAACGAGATAAAGAAGGCCAAGCTCTACCGGCCACTCTGGCAGACCTTTGCCGTGCTCACTGATGTCAGGTCGGTGGGGGTCATGGGCGACCACCGTACCTATGGTTATCTGGCTGGTATCCGGGCGGTAACCAGCGAGGACGCCATGACCGCCGACTGGGCCAGGATGCCCTATGATGTCCTGGCGCGTATTTCAAACAGGATTGTCAACGAGGTGCCCGAGGTAAACCGCGTAGTCTACGATATAACCTCCAAACCCCCATCGACCATTGAGTGGGAATAAGGGGTAGTTTGAAGGGGTTTCACCCCTTCATCACTCATCTTCCCCCTCTCCTTAAAAGGAGAGGGGTTCACCCTGAAGGGTTCTCCCTGAAGGGGACACAGGGGGTGAGGATAGTCAGAGGAAAACCACCAGGGGTAGGAACGAGCGAGGCGAGGTAGCATGGCAGAGCAGAGGGTCATCCTGATTACGGGTTCATCGAGGGGTATCGGGGCAGGTCTTGCAGAACACTTCGCCGGCAAGGGCTTCAGGGTGGTAATTAACTACTCGAAGTCTGACGAGGAAGCCGGCAGGCTACATCGCAAAATCGTAAGTACTGTAGACCCGGATAGTGTCATGCTGGTCAAGGCTGACGTGGCGAAGAGAGCGGACGTCAGGGACATGTTTGACAGAATCGTGGCGAGCTATGGGGAAGTGGATGTATTGGTCAACAACGCCGGAATCAACCTTGACGGGCCGTTCCTGGAAATGACGGATGAGCAATGGCAGCGGGTCATTGACACGAATCTGACTGGTACCTTCATCTGCTCCCAGGAGTTTGCCCTTCGCTTCAAGGGCCAAACCGGCCATATAATAAACGTCGGGGCTACTACCGGTGTTCGGGGGAGGAAGAACGGCTGCAACTATTGTTGCTCCAAAGCCGGGGTCATGAACCTCACGAAGTGCCTCGCGCTGGAATTGGCGCCCCGGATACTGGTGAATTGTGTCGTGCCCGGGTTCATTGAGACCGAAGAAGTGATGACGAGGTACAATCTTTATAACAAAGAGAATTACGATACTGCTGTCTCAGAGACACCCATGGGGAGATTGGGAACGACTCACGACATTTCGGTAATGGTGGACTTCATCATTAGCGGTTCTGAATATGTTACGGGACAGAGCTTCTTTGTGAATGGCGGCTACTTCCTGTATTAGGTGGGAGAGGATGGCCGGAGTAAAAACACCAGGGGGTAAAACTTGAAGATACTGGTCGTTGGTGGCGGTGCCCGTGAGCATACCATCGTCTGGAAGCTGGCGCAGAGTCCACATACCACGCAGCTCTTTGCCGCTCCGGGTAATGCCGGCACTGCTCTAATTGCCCGAAACCTTGACATCAAAGACACTGACATTAATTCTCTGGCGGGAGCTGTAAAGCGGGAAGGTATTGAGCTGGTGGTCGTTGGGCCGGAGACACCGCTGGCAGCCGGTGTTGTCGACCACTTTCAGTCCCTCGGTGTCCCTGTTTTCGGGCCGACCAGACAGGCCACCGAGATAGAGTCGAGTAAGGTTTTTGCTAAGGAGCTGATGCAGAAGTATGGCATCCCCTGTGCCAAAAGCGTCGCCTTCTCTGATTATGCCGAGGCAAAACGCTATGTCGAGCAGCAGACACCACCGATTGTGATTAAGGCCGATGGGCTGGCGGCGGGTAAAGGGGTAGTTGTCGCTGAGTCCGTCTCACAGGCCCTGGAAACGCTCACCCGCTTTATGGAAGAGAAAAGCCTGGGGGTGTCCGGGGAGAGAGTGGTAATCGAGGAGCACCTGTCCGGTCGGGAGATGAGTGCCTTTGTCTTTACCGATGGTCAGAACGTACTCCCGCTGGCTTACGCCTGTGACTATAAACGGGTGTATGATGGTGACGGTGGGCCGAATACCGGCGGCATGGGCAGCTACAGCCCACCGCCGTTCCTTACCCCGGAGCTGGCGGATACTATACAGGAGACCATAATGGAGCCGGCAGTGAAGGCCATGGCGAAGGAAGACAGGCCTTACCGGGGAGTCCTCTATGGCGGTCTGATGATTACTTCCGAGGGCCCGAAGGTAATCGAGTTTAATGCCCGTATGGGCGACCCGGAAACACAGGTCGTGTTACCCCTGCTTGAGACTGACCTGCTAGAAATTATGCTGGCGGTAATCAATGGCAACCTTGACCGTGCAGAAGTCACGCTCCATAATGGCGCCTGTGTCGGTGTAGCGATGGCGTCTGGTGGGTACCCCATTAGTTACCAGACAGGCTATCCTGTCACCGGCCTTGATGACATTGATGAAGGCGTGCTGGTGTTCCATGCCGGGACAAAGCTTGCCGATGAGGGGCAGGTGGTCACCAGTGGTGGCCGTGTCCTGACGGTGGTGGCTAAAGGCAGGACCATAGGTGAGGCCAGGGAGAAGGTCTATGACAATATCTTGCGGATTCACTTTGACGGCTGTCACTATCGGAAGGATATTGCCCTTCGTGAATTAAAACCCTATTCTTGACGTTACCATTACCCCCTGCACTTGATAGAAGGGGTATACATAGGGTAAAGTGGTGCTATGCCGCTAGTAGGTGTAGTAATGGGCTCCGAGTCTGACGCCGAGACAATGCAGTCGGCGCTGGATATTCTCACGGAGCTGGACATTGGCTACGAGGTGTCCATAATCTCTGCCCATCGTACCCCGGAAAAGGCGAGGGAATACGGGCTTTCGGCACGAGATAACGGGATTGAGGTTATCATAGCCGCTGCTGGCAGGGCTGCCCACCTTCCCGGCGTGCTTGCCAGTTGGACCACGCTGCCTGTCATCGGCGTGCCGCTGGCAAGTGGCGAACTGAATGGTGTTGATGCACTCTACTCGATAGTTCAGATGCCTGCGGGAATACCGGTAGCCTGCATGGCTTTGGGAAGCGCCGGAGCCAAGAATGCCGCCTATCTGGCAGCCGAGATACTGGGGCTGAAACATGAAAACATACGGGCGGCTTATGACAAATACCGCAGCCGGCTCAGGGAGGGTGGCAAATGATTGAGCGCTATTCCCGTCCTGCGATGGAGCGAGTATGGTCGGACGAGAACAAATTTACCCGCTGGCTGGATGTTGAGATTGCTGTCTGTGAAGCCTGGGCCGAGCTGGGTGTTATCCCAAGAAAAGCCATCCCCAAGATTAAAATGGCCCGGGTAGACCTCAAACGCATGGCGGAGATTCTCCAGGAAACCCACCATGACATGACCGCTTTCCTGGGAGCCGTGGCTGAGAGCCTCGGCAGTGAGTCGCGTTTTATTCATCTCGGGATGACCTCATCGGATGTGATGGATACTGCCCTCAGCCTGCAGCTTACAGAAGCGGCGGAGTTGATAGATGATGATATCAGGGAATTGATAGCTGTCCTGGCGGAAAAGGCACTCAAATATAAATACACCCCGATGGCTGGTCGTACCCATGGTGTTCATGCCGAGCCGATTTCTTTCGGGCTAAAGCTGGCGTTGTGGGTTGAAGAAATGAACCGGGGTCGACGCCGTTTCAATGAAGCCAGGCGTGAAATCTCCGTCGGCAAGATTTCCGGGGCGGTTGGTACCTACGCCACGCTGTCCCCTGAGCTTGAAGAAAAGGCTTGTGCTCGACTGGGACTGGCCCCAGCGCCAGTATCCAGCCAGGTCCTGCAGCGTGACCGCCATGCTCAGTTCCTCGCCTCCCTGGCGATACTTGCCAGTTCACTGGAGAAGTTTGCTACGGAAATCAGAGGATTACAGCGCACGGAGGTGCGTGAGGTGGAAGAGCCTTTCAGTGCCGGCCAGACCGGTTCGTCAGCAATGCCTCACAAGCGTAATCCCGAACTGTGTGAGCGGGTCTGCGGACTGGCGCGGCTGGTGCGAGGTTATGCTCTGACTGCCATGGAGAACATCGCCCTCTGGCACGAACGAGACATCAGCCATTCCTCTGCCGAACGTGTTATCCTGCCGGATGCCTGTCTGGTGGTTGACTACATACTGGCCACTTTCACCGCAGTAATGGAGGGACTGCAGGTGTACCCGGAGCGGATGAAGAAGAACATGGATATCACCAAAGGGCTGCTATTTTCGCAACGGGTCTTGCTGGCTTTGATTGACAAGGGGCTGGACCGCCAGCAGGCTTATAAACTGGTACAGCGGAATGCCATGGAGGCGTGGAGGCGGAATAAGAGGTTCCTCACTCTGCTGAGGGCTGACCCTGAAGTTGTTGCTGTTCTGCCCGCCGATGAACTGGAGCCATTGTTTGATTATCAGTATTATTTACGCTACGTGGATGATATTTTCGGGCGACTGGGCATCACTGAGGCCCAGTGGAAGGACAAGACCGGGAAAGCGGAGCCCGGTGCCCTGGCGCCTCGTGCTATTTGATTTGAGTCAGGTCTGCCGATAATTTTCCCGAATCCCTGGTGGCGGAGCGATGCGGTCTAGTGAAATCATACCCGGTGTCTATCAGCTGACAAGCGGCGGTACCAACCTGTTTGTCATTGCCGGGGAAAAAATAACACTGATTGATACAGGGCTTCCTGGCAGTTATAACGGTATAATGAATTTCCTGCATCGTATTGGACGCTCGGTGGAGGATATCGGTTCAATTATCATTACCCACAACCATATCGACCACATTGGTGCTGTACAGGACCTGCGGAGGTTCGCCGATATAAGGGTCTTCATGCATAAGGCAGGCATGGCTGAATCTGACACCGACCCGTCCTATCCCGAAGGTTTAGGTCGGCTATTGCGTATTCCCTTTCTGCACCGTGTCCGCAGGCATTTCGTGCTTGAGCCCGGAGATGTCGATGTGCAGCTGGAGGGTGGTGAGACACTTGAGCTGCTGGGCGGTCTCGAGGTTGTTCCTACTCCGGGGCATACGCCAGGCAGTATTTGTCTCTATGCTCCCGGCCCAAAATTGATGTTTGTCGGTGACGCCCTGCAAAGGCGCCGTAAAAAGCTCCGATTGCCAGCGAAGATGGTGAGCACTGACCTGGTAGCAGCCGTAGCCTCAGTGAAGAAGATGGCCGAGCTTGCCCCTGAAATTATCTGCTTCGGGCACGGGAAGCCGTTATTCGAGGATGCTCATAGCAGGTTACTGGCGCTCATCGAGCACAGTGGGGGTTGACACCGGTTAATGGCATTGACTATCATCAACGAGGTAATTAAGAGTGCGGGTGATTACTGGTAAGGCCAAAGGATACCTGCTCAAAGTTCCAAAAGGCGTCTACGTTCGTCCGGCAACGGACCTGGTCCGGGGAGCGATTTTTTCGATTCTGGAGAGCAGTGATGTGAGCTGGGCACGGGTTCTTGACCTGTATGCCGGTAGCGGAGCTCTCGGGATTGAGGCGCTGAGTCGTGGTGCTGGCTGGGTCGATTTTGTTGACCGTGAAAGGCGCTGTTGTGGTATAATCAAACAGAACTTGGAAAAGACAAAGCTCGGTGATAATGCGCATGTCTATTGCTGCAGTGTTGCCAGAGCTATTTCCTTCCTTGATAAGGAGTATAGTATCATACTGATGGACCCTCCCTATGCTGATTTGTCAATAGGTAATGTGTTAGAGCAATTGGCAAGCTCAAGACTGGTGGGGTTGGGTGCAGTTGTGGTGGTAACACATTCCCCCAGGCTAGCTCTCGATTCTAGCTATGGTGCGTTAAGCCTACTCAAAGAACACCGCCACGGTGACAGTTGTATCTCAATCTATCAAAGGGGGGACAGAGCGTGACAATCGCAGTTTACCCTGGCAGCTTCGACCCGGTGACGAACGGACATATCGACATTGCAACTAGGGCAGCCCAGCTTTTCGATAAGCTGGTTATCGGGGTATACGATACCCCGGACAAGCGCATTCTCTTTTCTACAGAGGAGAGAGTAGAGTTGACAAGGCTTGCGTTGAAGAAGATTCCTAATATCGAGGTGACCTCATTCGATGGCCTGACTGTGGATTTTGCCATGAAGGTTGGGGCAAAGGTCCTGGTGCGTGGTCTGAGAATGGTTACCGACTTCGAGCGGGAATTTGAGATGTCACTGATGAATAAGAAGCTGTACCCCGACCTGGAGCTGATCTGCCTGATGACCGGCCTTCAATACCAGTTCCTCAGTTCCAGCCTGCTCAAGGAGGTAGCCGGCCTGGGTGGTGATATCCGGAACCTGGTCCCGGAATTTGTCGCTTCGGCCTTAAAAGAGAAACTTGGCGGCGGCCAGTAAAATATTGAAGGGGGGACTTCCCCAAGTAAGAAGGAGGCATACTTCATGGCGTACAAGATTACGGACGAGTGCATTAGTTGCGGGGCTTGTGAGCCAGAGTGTCCCAACGAGGCAATCAGCGAGGGCGAGACTATTTACGTCATTGACTTCAACAAGTGTACCGAGTGCGTTGGTTTCTATGACAGCTCCAGATGTGCTGAGATTTGTCCGGTGGATGCTTGTGTTCCTGACCCCGACCATCCAAGAAAGTAGTAACGCTCATGGGATAAGTAGAAGGCACCCTATCCGTACCAGACCTCTTCTGTTTCACGCCCAGCATAGGTAGATACAAATCGTTTGGTAAACAGGCCAGCGGGGGTTTGAGAAAACAACCCCCGCTTGGTTTGGCCTATGGAAACTTAGTTACCCAGTTGCCTGGCCCTCTCGTATGCGGCCCTTACTGCCCGAGCGATAAGGTCCGTGAAGTTCCCCTGCTCAAGCTTTTTTAATGCCTCGGCGGTGGTGCCGCCGGGGGAAGTGACCATTCTTCGTAGTTCGGCGGGTTCCCTGCCCGATTCCTCGATGAGTTGACCCGAACCGAGTACCGTTGTCAGCACCAGTTCCTGGGCCATATCACGTGACAGGCCCAGCTGTACTGCGGCGTCAACCAGTGCCTCAACGAAGAGAAAGAGATAGGCCGGCCCACTGCCGCTGACGGCGGTAGCCATGTCTATCTGGTCTTCGTCAGCAACGGCAATCTCGTGCCCCAGCGCTCCCAGGATTGTGCTTGCCCATTCATTCTGCTGCTCGGTGACCTCGGTGGTGGCTGTCCAGGCCGTCATCCCCTGGCCTATCTGGGCGGGTGTATTGGGCATCGCCCGGACAACTGCCCCGTGCCCCAATCCCTGACAGATAGTATCGAGCCTGGCTCCGGCGATAATGGATAACACCAGTTGCTCCGGCCTGAGCGACCCCTTAAGCTCAGTCATTACCTCCACCAGGTTCTGTGGCTTGATGGCGAGCACGATGATATCAGCACCGGCTACCGCCTGCCGGTTGTCATCGGTCACACTGACTCCATACTCTCTGGCAAGATAATGGCGGCGTTCCTGGCTGATATCGCTGACAGTAATGGACTGGACAGTCGTCAGGTGCTTTCCCAGAATCGCCGAAAGCATCGCCCCGCCCATATTGCCGCCGCCGATGAATGCTATCCTCATAATTTCTGTCGACCTCTCTCCCTATAACCCTCCACTGAATAGATAATCCGACCCACATTATACCATCCATGACCGACTTTGATATACAATTAGACATGAGTAGTCCATCGAGGGTTTTCTCAGTGTTTCAACACTATATTACAGAGCAGATTGATTTAAGATGCTTGACGGCATCTCATTTTATCATTTGTTGAACCGACGTAAATCCTCCTGAATATCAGACTTTTTGCGTACCCGTTCATCGAACCAGACGATTATCCCCGGCATAACGGTGATAGTGATTACCAGGCAGAGGAAAACACCAAGCACAGTAGTGATACCGAATTGGCGTATCATCGCGAAATCAGACGCTATCAGTACACCAAAGCCACCTAAGGTGGTTACAGCGGTGGTAACTATAGCTCGCCCCATTCTCGAAATCGCCATAACCATGGCGTTGTGGGGCTTCTGACCCTGTCGCTTCTCCTCCTCATACCTGCCGAAAAGCAGCACCATGAATTCGGTGCAAATGCCAATAATGATTATCCCCATAATGGTGGTGAGGGGATTGAGGGGGATGCCTATAAGATACATATCCAGTGAAGACCATGCTATCACCGCACCAACCGGTATGACAGTAAATATGGTAATACAGAAGCGTCGGTATATCGCCAGAAGCACGACGAAGACAGCGCCAAGGCACAGCAGATTCATTGCCAACCTGGTACCGACCATAGCATCTATGGTGCTTGCTGTTAGAGCGAGAGTGCCAACCGGTGATATTCTCACACCAGCTGGTGGTTGAGCACTGTCTATCAATTGGTCAATAAGGTTATTAATCTCCTCAAGCGATATGTGCTGGATGCTGAATGATACACTGGCCATCTGGTGGTCATTGGACAAGACCTGTTCCACGTAGACAGATGGTAGTTCATCTAGAATGAGTGCAATCTGTGGTTCGGGCGGTATCACACCACCGGCCGCATTGGTAACTAGCGTGGCAGGGCTGTTGACCGAGAGCAATTCGGGGTATTGCGACAGTGCTCTCTCCTGATATTCCTCCAGCCAGGCCAAGACCTCATGGCTGGTCACGTCATCTGCCTCAAGCATGAAGTAAATCTCGCCTCCAGTGCCAAGTATCTCGCGTAACTCACGCACTTCCTTCAGCTCTGTCAGGTCCTGGGGCAACAGTTCTTCGTAGTCAGTAACTGTTGGTAACCGTTGGTCTATGACACCACCGGCTACTGCAAAGGCGAGCGCTATCAGGAATATGGGGAGTGGGTAACGTACAGCCAGCCTTGCGATTCGTGCTAGGATTCGCTCTATACGGCCACTCGCTTTTGTGGCTGCCTTCCCCAGTGTGCTAACCGATACCTTCCTGTCAGCCAGATATACGATGCTGTGAAGCAGGAACAGGCCAGCTGCATAGCTGAGAGCAATCCCTACAGCCAGCATCATTCCGAATTGACGCACCATTGGTACCGGGGATATATATAAAGTAATAAAGCCGATGATAGTTGCCAGTAGAGCGATGCTGACTACGGGGAACATCCGGGATATCGAAGTAATAATCGCCTCTGCGGCTGACCTGCTTCTGGTGAGCTCTTCCTGATAGCGATTGTGGAACTGTATTGAATAGTCGATTCCGAGTCCAATCAGTATCGGTAACACTGCCATGGTAGCCATTGTTAACGGCACAGAAGAGTAGCCCATGATACCGAAAGTCCAGAGAGCGCCAGTCCCTACCATAAGCAGAGACAGCAGGCGCCAGCGCACGCGAAACATGACGAGCAGGATGATAAGCATAGCAGCAACAGACAGGCCAAGGAGGATCATTATTTCCTGCCCCATACTGCTACTGATGGCCTCTACGAGCTTGGTATCAGCAATCACAGAGACCTTTACATCAGAAAGAGGTCGGGAGGAGAAAAAGTCCTCTATGCCCTTGACCGCTTGCAGGGCTTCGCTGTCAGTCATATTCCCTATGGGGGTAACCAGCACCAAGGCATGCTGGTCGTCAGGGATGAGCGAGCGCATTGTTTTACTGATTGCCCCACTGGAATCGTAGAGAACGGCAGCCAGGAAGGTGGGGTTGTCCAGAGACAGTTCTCCTATTGCTTGCATCTGTTCCAGTTGTGGCTGGAACTCTTGCAGGACCTCGGCGCGTGCCTGCTGTGCAGCTAACTCCTGTTGCGATTCGGATAGGCCCTGTGCGGCTGCCGCCTGCTTTGCCTGGGTAGCCGCTGCCTCTTGGGCAATGACTATCTGTTCCTCCAATGCCTGCCTTGCTTTCTTTGCCTCCTCCACGGCTGTCTGAAGCAGGGTTAGAGGGCTGATAACAGACCGGTAGCGGTTGTCTTCGGAGATTACTTGCTCAAACTGCCTTAGAATTGCCTGGTTATCAGCCGAGAGAATATCTTGCAGCTGACCGGTCAGGAGCACAGTCATAGGCTCTCCACCGAACTGCTCCTCATAACGTGAATTGTCCTTTGCTATATCCGTTCCGCTTGGAACCAGCGCATTAAAGCCTGTCTCTGTTTCCAGCATGCTGATACCAGGTGCTATCGCCGCAACCAGTACTACGGCACCTGCAACAAACCACCAGGGACGCCGTTCAATGAACCGGGCCAGTGCCTCAGGTAGCCTCTTCACTTGCGTTACCTCCACCCCTAAGGTTGATTTCTGTTTGCCAGATTGTTGAATAACATCTCAGCCACTTCAGCCGCCTTCTCAAGCTCTTCTTCGGTAAGCCCTTCAAGGAGCTTTTCCATCTGAAACTGGCTGGATGTCCACAGCCGATTGATAGTGTCCTGTCCGGCAGGGGACAGCCTGCAGATAACTTGCCGCCTGTCCTGAGTGTCAGTTTCCCGGATTACCAAGCCTTTATTCACCAGCTTGTCAACAATACCGGTGGCGGTTGGCAGGGCAATATCAATAACCGAGGCGATAGCACTCATCCGGCTGGGTCCCGCCGAATAGAGCACCAGTAGGACACGCAATTGAGCGACCGTCAGGTCCGATGAGAACCACTCGGTAGGTATACCCGGTGAAAGCATGTTATAGATGTTCTCTGCTCTTTGCAGGATGTGCTGAACCAGCCTGTCTTCATTACGCTCCATGAGATTATTAACTCCCCACAAAATATTTTGAATATGAGAATAATTAGGTATACACGAAGCATTATAACCTTATCCGTTTGCTTTGTCAATCCTTTCTATCAACCAGAGGAAAAGCTCCGGGAAAAAGGACACATAGGGACAACGGTATCAACTAGGTGGTGTGTTTTATTGTTAGTTGCAGGATGGACTGCTGAGGGTTTGTGACAGAAAAAGTGGCGCCCGAGGGTGCTCTACGGTGGGGCTGCTGATATCTAATAACAGCTAGGTGGTAAGCCATCCGTAGAGGGTCGGCAAACAGGCTGGCAGCGACTCGATATCGGCCAGTACCTCGTACTGCATGTCGCCAGCTATCGTCCTGAGATAGTCGTGCCCTGCCCGGTCGAAGGTGAGACACAGGGATGTTATCCCCTTCTGCCTGGCTTCCAGCAATGCCATCTTCGTGTCGTGGATGGCATAGTCTGTCTCGAGTCCTTCCCGGCCATAGCTGTGGTCTTCAGGTCGGCCGTCGCTGATGAGAAAGAGGAACTTGCCCTTGGCTTCCTGCTGCTCCAGTTTCCAGGTGGCGTGGCGGATGGCCGGCCCCATCCTCGTTCCCTGTTGCGGCAGAATGCTGTCAATCCGGCTTTTCACCCGGTCCGAGAAGTCCTCCTCCAGGTCCTTGACCACATAGAACTCCACGTTTTCCCGGCCATGCCCGGAGAAACCATAGATTCCGTAGCTATCGCCGATTGTCTCCAGCGCCCGTATCAGCAGGACGATGCTCTCTTTTTCCAGGTCGATGATACGTTTGAACTCTTTTGGCCTGAGCTTACCCTTATGGTCGGACTGGAGCCATTCGAAGTAGTCTCTGGCAAATACCGGATAAATAGAGTCTTTCTGCAGTCTATTGATGTATTCGATGGTGGAGGAACTCATATCCAGAAGAAAAGCCACTGAGACATCCCGCTCTGTCTTATTCCTCCGCCAGTAGATTTTAGCATCCGAGCTCTGTCCGGCTTTCTTACCGATAACGAAATCCACCAGTGCGTCGAAGTCAAAGTCCTCACCGTCATGAAGTCGCTTTACTTTACGAAGAGAGCGGGGATTCAGCTGTTCAAATCGCCCTCTGATTTGGGCAAGAAGCCGGGTATACTCATCGAGGGTAACCTCGAAGAAGTCGGGAGTACCCTCTGCCAGCGGCATCTCCCGAACGCGGCACCACCTTAGCCGGTAGTCGCTGGCCCTGAAGTCCCACTCGTCATACAGGTATGAGAGAGGGCTGTTGACTTCAAGAGGCCCCTCCTCGCTGCTATCATTGTCGTCCTGTTCTGGCTGGACCTCGTTCGGTGAGGTATCCGGCTCGTCCATTCTGTTCATACCGAAGACATGAGTCTCTTCCGGGGAATCGCTTTCAGCGGCCAGCTCGCCTGTATCGATAATGTCATCTATCCTTGTCATTTCCGTCGATGCCTGCCGTGAGGAATTCGAATAGTCTGTCTCCTCTTCTTCTAAATCAACCGGCTCCGCTTCTCTGGTTTTATAAACAGGCTCCAGCCTGAAAATACCCCGGTATTCTACTTTTGCCGGACTGAAGTGTGGCGAAGCATCAATGACATCCCACTGTAGCTCTCCTAGCACTTTATCGATGTCACTTATAGTGGATGTGGAAGACTTGTAACTACTGCTGTTGAATTCAATGGCCTCCCATCTGTCAATCCGGGAACGGTTGGCGGGTATCTTGCTGACCAACTGGTAAAGGCGTACCGTTGCTTCGGTGCTTTCATCTATACTTGCTTCCGACGACATCACGCAGCTCATAATCCGGCTGGCAAGGTGTAATGGAGTATGCAGTATTGCCGGAACCAGCCATTTACCCGGACTCTCCAGGCTGAGCCGGACCAAAATCTCAAGGAAGGTCTCTCTGAGTGAGTGCGAGGTGATGGGGGGTCTCATGCTCAGTGCTTCGGCCTGAATCCTGCTGAAGTCTTGTCTGATGCCTCGGTACCTCTGTTTGGTGAGGAAGTCAATGCGACTGTCCTCTACAATAGTGAATATGTCGGTGGCCAGTCTGCAGTTATCGAAAAGATTCAGGAATCTCAGTATGTCCGTTTTAGTATCGTCTCTCTCGGCCGGACGGCGTGAAAAGCCCAGGTCACGGCAAAGACTGGTCGCTTCGTCAATACTGAGCTCATAACTGCCGAATTCGAAATGACCTATCTGATGGGTAGCCATTACCTTATACCAGGCGAAGTTCTCCGCTTTGCTGGGGTACCTGTCGACGAAATCCGGCAGGAGGATAGCGTGATGGTCTATCAGGAGTTCTGCAGGCAGAACGGGAACCTTGCTGCCAGTCAGCGCTAGGCAGTAGGTTTCCATTAGCCTTTTAATGCTACCTAGTTCCACCCCGCGTGAAAGCTCCTCCAGCAGGTGGTTACTCCTGAACGTTCCCAGACGGAAATACTCTATTCCGCTCTCCTCGCTCTTACGGAGGGATTCAAGGCCTTCCTGAAACCAGGACTCCAGGCCAGCAGGGCCAGCCCTGTTTGTCACGAAGGGGCAGCTTTTTAAAAACTCTAATGCTGCGGGGCTGGACAGGGAACACACTTCCCCGACCAGGTCTATAAGGCGGTTATGCACTGAACCGGGCACCAGCGGCATTACTGCACGAAGCTTGTCGGCAATCGTTAGTGGGAATTGCTCAAGTGCCCGGTCAGTCAAGAAGGTGTCTCTTTTGTCCGTCATCCGGTTTTATATTTTCAGGCGCGTTGGCTCACTCAAATATGCTGGAAACGACCTCTTCGATACTATGCTGGACCTCGGCTTCGTCTGAGATAGCCCAGACCACCGCTACCTGGCAGGCCCGCCGTGGCGTGATGCCCTGTACAATGAGCTTTCCGGCGTAGATTAGCAGGCGGGTGCTTGCCCCTTCCTGCAGATGGTATTCCTTGAGGTTCCTCACCTTCTCACCAAGCCGGGCCAGGTCCCGGGCCAGCGTCTCCGAAACGCCACTCTCATGCTTGATGACTTTCGTTTCCAGGTCCAGAGGAGGATAGTCGAACTCAATGGCGATAAACCTCTGGCGGGTGCTCTGCTTGAGGTCTTTGAGGGTGCTCTGATATCCGGGGTTATAAGATACTACCAACAGAAAACCATCATTGGCTTCAATGACTTCGCCTTTTTTCTCCACCGGAAGAATCCGTCGATGGTCGGTGAGGGGATGGACCAGGACGGTAGTGTCTTTCCTTGCCTCAACTATCTCATCAAGGTAGCAGATGGCACCAGCCTTGACTGCTCTGGAGAGAGGGCCGTCAATCCACTTCGTAGACTCACCCTCAAGGAGATACCTGCCGACAAGGTCACTGGCAGTCAGGTCCTCATGGCAGGCGACCGTGATAAGGGGGATTGCCTGCCGTCCGTCAGAAGATGCGGCTTTCCGTGAACGGGGTCTGACCACAGTAAGTGGCTTGCCCAGTCGATAGGCCATGTATTCCAGAAACCTGGTCTTGCCACATCCCGTGGGTCCTTTGAGGAGCACCGGTATTCTCTGAGAGTAAGCAGCCTCAAACAGCTTTACCTCGTCCCTGACCGGCAGGTAAAACGGCTCCTCAGTAATAATGTACTCCTCCACCGCATGTTCCCGGTATGAGGTTTTCGGCTCTTGAAATGACATCACTAATCGCTTCCTTTTAACTTCACTCACGTATCAATAAAGTAAATTATTGAAGATGAGTTACCAGTCTGGACTACAACTCAGCACACGTTACTCAGAATCTGATTGTAGCATTTGGGGCTTTGAACTGCAATCTGCGCATTTACCGGTTTTATTTGCATTTGGTTGGTGGTGTCATTACGAGGAGCGCAGCGACGAAGTAATCTCGTCGGGTGTAGAAAGAGATTGCCGCGGGGCTAAAGCCCCTCGCAATGACGCACTACTATTCTCTACCTGGTAGCAACCAAAACCGAACAGAACCATTAGTAGCGCAGTTCGTTATCAAGGACTTTTATCCCTGGTTTCCACTTCTTATCATACGATGAAGAGAGGTCCTGGAGCAGGGTAATCTCTCCCAGCACATTGAACCCCAGCCTGACATATAATGAAATGGCTCGCTCATTGCGGGCGGCTGGTTGTATGCTCAGGAAATGGACGCCTGTTTCCCTCGCCTGCTCCACGACATGTTCCACGAGCCTGGTGCCTATCCCTTTATCACGGTAGGGTAAGGACACCACCACCGGGTCTACTTCTCCCTGTATTCCTGCCCGGCCCTCTTCGGTGTGTGAGTGGGTGAGTAAGCCGGCGAGAGCCACCACCTGGCCGTCATGCTCGGCCACCCAGGTACCCTGGCGCTGGGGATTTTCAAGGTATCTATCAAATCCCCGGCCGGGGTCATTTCCGCCAATGGAGGGGTCTTCATAGATGTCCCGGTGGTGCTGCGTCAGCTCTACCCAGAGGGAACGACAGATGTCGTAGTCTTGCGTATCGTAGTCACGGATTGTGATATTCATCTTACCACCAGATTCACCAGCTTCTGCGGGACGTATATCGCCCTGATTAACTGCTTGCCTTCTGTGTGGGGTCTGACTTTGGGGCTCTCCAGCGCCAGCTGCCGGGCTTCGTCCTCACTGATGGTTACGGGGACAGTTATGCGGTCGCGCAGCCTGCCGTTCACCTGGACTACCAGCGTGATTTCCTCGTCTTTAGCCAGCTCCTCGTCCCACTGTGGCCAGCCCTGGTTGTGGATGCTGTACTCATGGCCTGTCCGCTCCCATAGCTCTTCGGCGATGTGAGGAGTGGACGGGGCCAGGAGCAGCAGCAAGCTTCTGATGGCCTCTTGCCAGTCTGCCTGGCCGACGCTCCCGGACTCCTTGATTTTAGTGAGGTAGTTAGTGAACTCCATCATGGCGGCAATCATGGTGTTGAAGCGTAGTCTTTCGATGTCGCTGGTCACCTTGCGGATGGTCTGGTGGGTGGTTCGCTGAAGGTCAGTGCGTGCCGCGTCGCTCTCCGTTCCGGGAGTGTATTCCTCCAGTGCCAAATTCCACACCCGGTTCAGCCAGCGGCTGGCCCCGCTGATGCCGGTATCCGACCAGTCACCGCCCTGCTCCCACGGCCCGAGAAACATAAGGTAGACACGGACGGTATCAGCCCCCAGTTCCAGCACATATTCGTCGGGGGTGATGACGTTACCCCGCGATTTGCTCATTTTCTGATGCTCCAGGACGATGGTTCCCTGGTTAAACAGGCGAGTGAAGGGCTCGCTGAAATCTACCAGTCCCATATCCCTGATTGCCTTAACAAAGAAGCGGGCGTAGAGCAGGTGCATCACGGCGTGCTCGGCACCGCCGGTGTAGATGTCCACCGGCAGCCAGTACTTCACCTTTTCCGGGTCAAAGGCGGCTGTCTCGTAGTGGGGGCTGGCGTAGCGGAGGAAATACCAGGAGGAGCACATGAAGGTGTCCATGGTATCTGTCTCACGCCTGGCCGGTCCGCCACATCCTGGACAGGTTGTGTTAACAAAGTGCTCAACGTATGCTAATGGCGACTCACCGGTGGGCCTGAACTCGGCGTCCTCCGGCAGCAGCACGGGCAGGTCCTTCTCGCGGACAGGCACAATGCCGCATTTGTCACAGTAGACCATAGGTATCGGTGCACCCCAGTAGCGTTGCCGGGAAATCAACCAGTCGCGCAGACGGTAGCTGACGGTCCTCTTTCCCCAGCCCTTCTCCTCCAGAAAATCAGAGACAGCCTCAATGCCCTGCTCACTGGGCAGGCCGTTGAACTGCCCCGAGTTCACCATGGTACCTGGCTCAATGTAAGCTTCAGTCAGTTCTTCTCCCCGCCATCCATCCGGGGCAATAACCACCGGTATCGGAATGTCGTACTTCTTGGCGAAGGCAAAGTCGCGTTCATCATGTGCCGGCACGCCCATTACAGCACCGGTGCCGTAGCCCAGGAGCACGTAGTCGGCAATCCAGATGGGTACCTTCTCTCCATTGAGCCGGTTGGTCACGTAGGAGCCGATGAATACGCCGTCCTTTTCCTTTTCGGTGGAGAGCCGCTCAATATCGGTCTGCAGTCGTGAGCGGGCAATGTAGTTTTCGACCTCAGTGCGTCTCTCGGGTGTGGTCAGTCTGGGCACCAGCGGGTGCTCCGGAGCGAGCACCATGAAAGTGACCCCGAAGGTGGTGTCAGGGCGGGTGGTGAAAACCCTGAGTTCCTTTTCCTCTACATCAGGATGGTCAAGAGCAAAGAAAATCTCGGCGCCGGTGCTCCGGCCTATCCAGTTTCGCTGCATTATCTTTATCCGCTCCGGCCAGTCAATGCCATCGTGCTTTAAAAGCTCATCGGCGTATTTCGTGATACGGAAGAACCACTGCTCCCGGTCTTGATGAGTGACCACCGTGCCGCAGCGCTCGCAGCGACCATCGATTACCTGCTCATTGGCGAGTACCGTCTGGCAGCTGGGGCACCAGTTGACCGGGGCCTTGGCCCGGTAGGCCAGGTCGTGCTCGTATAGCTTTAGGAAGAACCACTGTGTCCATTTATAGTAGTCGGGCAGGCAGGTTATTACCTCCCGGTCCCAGTCATAGATAGCGCCGATGCTCTTCAGTTGCTGGCGTATGTGGTCGATATTCTGCATTGTCCAGGTGTGAGGGTGAATGCCCCGGCTGATAGCGGCGTTCTCGGCAGGCAGGCCGAATGCATCGAATCCCATCGGATGGAGGACGTTATAGCCCTGCATCCGTTTGAATCTGGCCTGGACATCGGACGGGGCCATAGCGTACCAGTGGCCGATATGAAGGTCGCCGGAGGTATAGGCGAACATCGTAAGCGCATAGTATTTTGGTTTCGGGCTGTCCTCGGTGACCCGGTACAGGCCGGTCTCCGCCCATTTCTCCTGCCATTTTTTCTCGACCTCATGTGGTATGTATTTCGCTGCCATTCTTCCTTCCTGCATCTTTCCTGATTATATACTAACAAAAAAGGCCGTCCCAGTGGGACGGCCAAACGGTGATAAACCTGCCCACCGGTTACGGACTATTAATGCTAAGCGCGAGTAAGAGGCATTGCCTTTTCATGGTAGGTAAGATAGCACAGATTATGTCTATTGTCAATAATGCCCACATTATGTGACTCCTGGCTCGCAATTTGCATCACCGGTGCCTAATCGCTACAATGACGGTGTTGCTCATCCTGTGCCTCTAGTCAGTACGAGCCTCGATTTATAAACAGACCGATTGGTGAGACGTGGGTAAGACACTGGCGGAAAAGATACTGAGCGATAAGTCAGGAGTAGACGCGCGGGCAGGAGATATTGTCGTCGCCAGTGTAGACCTGGCCTTCGTTCAGGACACCACCGGGCCGCTCACGGTGAAACAGTTCCGGGCAACTGGTTCTCAGGGGATTTGTGGTTCTCTGCGGGCTGCGGTCTTTCTTGACCATGCTGCTCCCAGCCCGAATCAGGAGCTCTCCAATGACCACATCCTCCTCCGCAGCTTTGCCCGGGACACTGACTGTCTTATTTACGATGTCGGTGATGGTGTCTGTCACCAGATTGTGGCCGAGTCTCTGGCCCGGCCGGGCGAGTTGGTGGTAGGTGCTGACTCACATACTGTTACGGCTGGTGGGCTGGGGGCTTTCGCCTGTGGTATGGGCTCCACCGACGTGGCGGTGGTCTTACAGCTGGGCAAGACCTGGTTCCGGGTGCCGGAGAGTATACGCGTATCAGTCACCGGTCAGCTTACCGGCGCTGTCAGTGGCAAGGACTTTATCCTTCACCTTATTGGACTGATTGGGGCTGACGGTGCTACGTATAAGGCCCTGGAGTTCGGAGGGAGTGCTGTCGACCAGATGAGTATCTCGCAGCGCCTGACGGTGGCCAACATGGCCGTTGAGGCCGGGGCTAAGGCAGGGCTTTTTCCTTCTGACGGAGTTACGCGGGAGTATCTTGTAGAGCAGGGCAGAGAAGAAGACTACCGGCCGCTCGCTCCAGATGTCGATGCGGTCTATGAGAGAACGATAGAGATTGACGCCAGCCGACTGGAGCCGACGGTTGCCCGACCACACACCGTGGATAATACTGCCCTGGCACGGGAGCTTAAGGGCATCAAAATACAACAGGTATACATCGGTACCTGTACCAACGGGCGTCTTGAAGACATGGCGGCTGCTGCCAGGATTCTGAAAGGACGTCAGCGCCATCCGCAGACCAGAGTGGTGGTGGCCCCGGCGTCACGACGGGTTCTGCTGAAGGCAATCAGTGCCGGATATATCGAAGACATGCTCCGGGCAGGGGCGGTAGTCCTGCCGCCGGGGTGCGGTGCCTGCCTGGGGCTGCATCAGGGAGTGCTGGGTGATGGTGAGAACTGCCTGACGACGGCTAACCGTAACTTTGAAGGGAGGATGGGGAACCCAAAGGCGTTCGTCTATCTCGGCAGTCCGGCAACGGCGGCGGCATCGGCCATTACGGGGGAAATTACTGACCCGAGGGAGTTCTGGTAATGGAAACCGGGCGGCTGCTCCGCGGCAGGGCTTTTAAGTTCGGGGATAGCATCTCCACCGACCACATCATACCGGGCAGGTATGCCTATCTGAGGAGCAACCTCCCCGAGCTGGCGAAGCATGTCTTGGAAGGTGCCGACCCCACCTTTGTTTCCCGGGTGGGGGAGGGCGACTTTGTCGTGGCTGGCAGTAACTTCGGTCTCGGCTCCAGCCGGGAGCACGCCCCGCTGGTCATCAAAATGGCCGGGGTCAGTGCCATCATCGCCAAATCGGTTGCCCGGATATTTTTCCGGAACGCCATCAACCTGGGTCTGCCGGTATTAATCTGCGATACCGATGGCATTAATGACGGCGACGAGGTGGAGGTAGACCTTAAGGCGGGGACTATCAGCAATCTGACAGCCGGTGGGCAGCTTACTTTCAGCCCGTTGCCCGATGTGATGCTCGCTATCCTCGAAGAGGGCGGGCTGCTACCTTATATTGAAAAGTATGGTGATTTCAAGCTGTGAGATGGATAGGGAGATAATACATGGCATATAACGTTACCCTTATCCCCGGTGATGGCGTCGGACCGGAGGTCACGGAGGCTGCCCGCCGCGTTCTGGAAGCTACTGGCGTTGGCTTTAACTGGGATGTTGGCACAGTAGGTGAAGCTGCCCAGGAGAAGTGGGGGATGCTGCTTCCGGAAGGCGTGCTTGAGTCCATCCGTAAGAACCGCGTTGCCCTCAAGGGCCCGGTGACCACGCCGGTCGGTTCAGGCTTCAGGAGTGTCAATGTTGCCCTGCGCAAGGAGCTGGGACTTTATGCCTGCCTGCGTCCCTGCAAGACCTATCCCGGCGTGCCATCGCCGTTTGAGGGTGTTGATATTGTTGTCATCAGGGAGAATATTGAAGACCTCTACAGCGGCATCGAGTTTGAGCGGGGGACTGCGGAGGCGTCCCGCCTGATTGAGCTTGTCTCCCGGACGACAGGTGATGCTGTCCTGCCGGACTCAGGGATGAGCCTCAAGACAATCTCCGAGACACGCAGCCGTAAAATTGCCACTTTTGCCTTCGAGTATGCCCGGAAATACCGCCGCCGGAAGGTGACCGCCGTGCACAAGGCCAATATTATGAAGTTCTCCGACGGCCTGTTCCTCTCGGTTGCCCGTGAGGTGGCCGGGAAGTACCGGGACATTGATTTTGAAGATAGAATCGTGGACAACATGGCGATGCAGCTTGTGCAGAAGCCCCAGCAGTATGATGTGCTGGTGGCCCCCAATCTCTACGGTGACATCCTGTCCGACCTGTGTGCTGGGCTGGTTGGTGGTCTGGGATTGGCGCCGGGAGCGAACCTGAGTGATGATATCGCCGTCTTCGAGGCCACCCACGGGAGCGCCCCGAGGTATGCCGGTATGAATAAGGTCAACCCGATGGCGATGATGCTATCGGGAGTGATGATGCTACGCCACCTGGGTGAAGATGGGGCGGCTGACCGGCTGGAGAAGGCTATATCCGGAGTAATCGCCGAGGGCAAGAGCGTTACCTATGACCTCAAGCCGGACGCACCGGGTAGTGCCGTCGGTACCTCGCAGGTGGCTGATGCCGTAATCCGTAAGCTGATTGACTAGAACTAAAGTATTCCACCTGTAATTTCCCAGATTACCCCGATTTGCTGTATAATATCTTTGCCCACATTTAATAATCCTGAAATATTTGGTGTGTATAATATATATAGTAATAACGATGGGTACGTGAAAGGGGTGCTCGTCTGTACTGGAGGTTGTAATGGGTAAGATATATATCATTGATGTGACCAACCGGGACGGCGTCCAGACGGCCAAGCTTGGTCTTTCCAAGCTGGAGAAGACAATGATAAATCTCTATCTCAATGAGATGGGCGTTTTTCAGTCGGAGTTTGGCTTTCCAACGACGCATCATGAGAAGTATTACCTGGCTGCTAATCTGGAGCTGTCCCGAACGGGTGTCCTGCAACCGATACGTCTTGAGGGATGGATGAGGGCCATTGCTGAGGACGTGGAGACGTGCTTCAAACAGGTCCCGGATATCAAGCACCTCAATCTCTCTATTTCTACCTCCGACCAGATGATTACAGGCAAGTTCCTTGGTAAGAAGGGAAAGCGGGACATCGTAAACATGATGGTGGAAGCGGTTGACGCTGCCAGGGCACATGGGGCAGAGACAGTGGGGGTCAATGCCGAGGATGGCTCCCGGACAAGCCTGGACTTCCTGCTCGAGTTCGGGCTGGCGGCCAGGGAGCATGGTGCTGACCGACTGCGATACTGTGATACGCTGGGCTATGATAGCCCGTTCACCATCTATGAGACGGCCAAGGCACTGGCAGAGAATGTCGGCCTACCGATTGAGATACACTGTCACGGTGACCTCGGGATGGCGGTGGCGAACTCCGTTGCCGGTGCCAAGGGGGTGATTGATGGTGGACAGGACGCCTACATCAACACAACCGTTAATGGAATTGGTGAACGGGCCGGTAATGCTGACCTGGTGGCGGTGCTTTTGGCATTGACAAAGGCTAAAGGCATCGGTGGTCAGTACCAGCTTGGCTGCGAGATGGACCTGTCAAAGTCCTGGAGAATCGCCAGGTTCGCCAGCTACGCCTTCGGTGTCCCTATTCCAATTAACCAGCCGGGGGTTGGCGCCAATGCCTTTGCCCACGCTTCTGGAATCCACGCCGATGGTGTGCTGAAAGACCCGGAGAACTATGAGCTATATAGCTTTGAGGAGCTGGGTCGGGGTGAACCTGAATTCGTTGAGACGGGACGTGAAATCTGCACCGGACGGTACGGCGGCATCAGTGGCTTCCGGCATGTCATGGGCGAGATAATGGGAGAAGAAGCCCTTCGCTTTCACGATGCCGAAGAGGCGGAGAGGGTACTGGAGCTGGTGCGCTATGCCAATGTACTCGCCCAGAAGCCGCTGGTCGAGGACGAGTTGCTTTTTATTGCCAAGTATCCGGACATTGCTCAAAAGCTTTTAACGATGACGCCACTGGACTATTAATTGGGTTGCTGTCAGTAAATGTCAGCGCTGGTACAGGCCAGTGAGCGTCACCGAAGCGAGGATATGCCCTTGCATGGCATCAAGTACCTGCTGTTTGGAGGCGGCGGCCGGCAGGTTCAGGGTTGTATCCAGGGCGTAGAGGGTGAACTGATACCGGTGGCCCGGGCCGGATGGGGGACAGGGCCCGCTATAGCTAATCTCGCCAAAGCTATTGAGTCCGTGTCGTGCACCGTTATCAAGCTCCTCACCGGCAGGGACGGCCTCGGGTAAGTGGCGGACATCAGCTGGCAGGTCAAAGATGACCCAGTGGGTGAATACGCCGCCGGGGGCGTCGGGGTCATCCATGATAAGGGCAAAGGACTGAGTGCTCGCTGGAGCATTGTTCCAGGTGAGTTGTGGCGATACATTCTCGCCATCGCAGGTATGCCTGGTGGGGATATCCTCTCCCTCCGCAAAGGCAGCACTTGACAGTATTAGCTCCTCCGGGGTTATTGTATCTTCTTCAGCGTTTATCTCAGCTTCTGTCCCCGGTTCGACATCGGTTCCGGAACAAGAGGTTACAAGGAGTAAAATCAACGGAATTAATACTAATATCAGGCTGCTTCGTTTCATCGGTAACATTCTAAGTAATGATGTCTGGGGCGTCAACTGGCGTGTTTATTGCAGATGTATTATCCCTTGGTGGCCTGTGCTTGAAGCCATACCCTTTGTTCGTGGTATCATACTAAATCGCATGGAAGGGTGTTATGATGGCTGTTGCCCCTGATGTTGCCCGGATGATAGCAATGACCAGCAGCTGGCAATTTGACGTTATCACCCCGCCGCGCTAGAATCTTAGCACAAGATATGCCATATCGGGTGGTTTGCCTGAATGGTGGAGTAAAGTGATGAAGGACGAGCAGAAGACCAAGAAACAGCTTATAGCGGAGCTGGAAGAATTGCGTAGGCACGTCGCTGAGCTGGAAAAATCCGAGAATCAGCATGTGCAGGAAGGCGAGCTATTGCGTATCTTCCGCTCTACGCCCATAGGACTGTTTATCGTACAGGATGGCAAATTCCAGTTCGTCAACGATGTCTTTAGAAATATTACGGGTGGCCAGCCGGACGAACTTATCGGGACTGAGTCGAGGAATCTGGTCTTACCTGAGGACAGGGAAATGGTCCGTGAGAATGCGGTGAAGATGCTCAATGGGGAACGTATGGAACCCTACAAGTATCGTATAGTTGTGTCCAGCGGGCAGGTACGCTGGATACTGGAGGGGGTTACTTCGGTAAACTACCGGGGAAAACGGGCTGTTCTTGGCCATGCTATGGATATAACCGAGCTGGAGCAAGCTCAAGAGAAACTTGAGGAGGCCTACGAACAGGAGAGGCGGTTGCGTGAGCAGCTGCAGACCGAGGTACAATGGCGGATTGAGTTCACCCGGGCCCTTGTGCATGAGCTAAAGACCCCGCTGACACCGGTATTATCTTCCAGCGAATTGCTCTATAGCGAGCTCCGTGAAGAACCCTGGATGAGTATCGCCGAAAACATTCACCGTGGTGCCACCAACCTGAGCAGAAGGATAGATGAGCTGCTCGATTTAGCCAGGGTTGAGATTGGTACGCTTAAGCTCAACCAGGAGGCACTGGATGTCCTGCCTCTGTTACAAGGGGTAGGTAATGACATGGCCGTGGTGACGAAAGCGGCGGGGCAATCGCTGACACTGGAGCTACCGCCTTCTCTTCCCCGGGTCTGGGCCGATGAGGAGCGCCTGCGGCAGGTGGCACTTAATCTTTTGATTAATGCCTCTAAATTTACCCAGGAGGGCGGTAAGATTACACTCAGGGCTAGAAAACAGAATGGCTCTCTGGTGGTAGAGGTTGAAGATAATGGTCCCGGCATCCCCAAAGAAGACCAGGCGAGGCTTTTCTTGCCCTACCACCGGCGGCTGGGAGACCGGGAACACCTCAGTGGCCTGGGATTGGGGCTGGCGCTGTGTAAGAATATAGTTGAGCTTCATGACGGCGAAATCTGGGTGAATAGTGAAGTGGGCAAGGGCTCGACCTTCGGCTTCTCAATACCTCTGGCTACCGTCAGTCAGAAACGAGGTGGTGCCAGACAGGAGGTGGTTACTTGAAGGTTCTCCTTATAGAAGATGACCGGGAAATCATTGATGCCATCTCGCTGGCCTTCAAAATACGCTGGCCAGAGGCGAAGCTTATCTCTACCCGGCTTGGCCAGAAGGGGGTGGAGATGGTCGAGAGTGAGTCACCGGACATAGTTATCCTTGACCTGGGACTGCCCGACATCAGTGGATTCGAGGTATTACAGCAAATCCGCCTTTTCTCGCAGGTACCCACTATTATTCTAACGGTAAGGGCAGAGGAGTCTGACATCGTTAAGGGGTTGGAGTGGGGTGCGGACGACTATATAACCAAACCTTTCCGGCAACTCGAATTCCTGGCACGGGTTAGGGCCCTGATTCGTCGACAGGAGACGGTGGAATCGGAAACACTGGTCTATGGCCCGCTGCGGCTTGATACCACCACAGGCCAACTCAACTACAACGGCAAAGATATCGCACTCACTGCTACTGAGAATCACATTATGGGGCACCTGATGCGTAATGGCGGGCGTGCGGTGACACATTCAAGCCTGGCGGAAGCAGTCTGGGGAGATGACTACCCCGGAGCGGCTGACAGTCTAAAGGTTCACATCCGCCGCTTGCGCGAGAAAATTGAGGATGACCCCAGTCACCCGCGCATCATCCTCACCAGGACTGGTGTAGGCTATCTTCTGGCAAAGCCGGAATAGTCCAGGTTTGAGGTTTTTCCCCTGTGGCTTGCTCTGGAACGCCATCGGTTAGCCGCCAGTGTTTACACCTTTAACGAATCACCTTTAAATTGTAACCTTTTTGTAACCCCCTTGTGACCTTTAATTTACCTGCTGCGGTATTTCTTTATCTCCTTTTAACCTGCCCGGGCTACAATTAAAACAGTGGTAGAGGTGTGAAAGGAGGCGGAGAAATGAAGAGACTTATTGAATCCATCCAGACATTGGGCCATGTACTGGGCGTGGTTTTGGGTAGTAACTTCACTGGGCCACGTGATAAAGCTTTTGAACAGTATCGGTACCTCCGTTATGATTTCTAACCTGAGGCGTTTGACCTTTGAATCGAATCTCCGAAATGGAAGCAGGATAGGAGGAGGGTACCGAAGAGCTTGGTCAGGCTAATAAATCCCAAAGAGCCGGGCACGGGATTTGCAGTTGGGTAGTAGTCTTTCAACGACAGAAAAAGTGCCCGGTTTCTGTATTTCCCGACCCATGTAAAAGACTGCTGCAGAACGTAATGGCTACCCATTATAATAACGGCTGGCATTGACAGCCTGCGGAACAGATAATAAACTGGAATAATCAGAGAAGAAACCGCAGGCTGGTATTATTTCTGGAAGGTTGGTCTGATGGATATTGATGAACTCCGAAGAGAGGCTGAAGAGAGCAAGGACAGGCTCAGGAGAGATATCTTTGAGTTCCGGGACATCCTGCGGAAAATAGCTGGGGAGGTTAAAGAGGCCAGAGGGACCCGCGCCGAGGCGTCGATATGCCGGATGGAGAGGCGGATTGAGGAAATGGCACAGCAGGTTGAGTCGCGGATAGATAAAGCCGTTTCGATAATGGTCGACTCATCGGCCTGCAAGGGGAACGTGGTAACTCGCGAAATGGATTTCAGCGACTTCACCAATATTGAGGTCAGCAGTTGTTTTAAGGTTGGTATTACGCGGGCGGATTCATACGGTGTCAACATAGCCGGTAATGAGAACCTGTTTGACTACATCAACGTTTCTAAATCCGGTAGTACTCTGAAAATATCAATCAAGCCCCTTCCTTTCCCTGCAAAACCAAACCTGCTCTCTCCAAGACCAAACCTGCAGGCCGAAATAACTATGCCTGAGCTTCACAAACTGCGCCTTAGCGGTGCCGCAACCTGCATCGTCAGTGGGTTTAACTCACAAGATGGGTTTGATTTAAATGTCACCGGCAACAGTGTTCTGGATATTGACATCGAGGCCGGGAAGACCAAGGTCGAGATATCAGGCGCAAGCCGACTTAGAGGGAAGATGAAGCTTGCTGATACTGAGTTTACTCTCTCCGGGGCCAGCAGGGCGGAACTGAGTGGCTCTGCCACTAGCGTTGTGCTGAACGCCTGGGGGGCCAGCCGGTTAGATTTGGCTGATTTTGTGCTCGATGACACCAGTGTCAGTCTTAAAGGGGCCAGCGAGGCGACCGTAAAAGTTAATGGTAGACTGGACCTGGACCTGAGCGGTGGTTCGCGGCTTTACTACAGCGGTAATCCCACCATGGGCAAGATAAACGTAGCCGGTGCCTCCACCCTAAGCCAGAGATAATTCCGTCGGTTATCCCCTAGTCTCTTTTCTTCACTTGTTGTGGTGTACCTCTCATTCGTATTTTCATCAGACTGCAAAATCACCCATTTGGGTCTCTGCCAGTCAATCCCCTAAAAATATCCCTACGATTTGACTTGACAAAACCTCTAATTGTAGTATAATGGATACAAAGTACTTTGCATTACAAAGTATAAATATGCTCTTGGGGGTGACCAGAATGGAAAATGATAGAGGTCTAAAAGAGCTTGAGCAAAAGGTCTTCAGGTCATATTTTAAGGATGGCTTGTGGGACATCTACGGTGCTCTTATACTCTTAGGCTTTGGCCTCACCATGGTTACCGGCTGGGATTATTTGATGCTAGCCTTTGTCACCCTGGCTGTTATTCTATTACTTTTAAGAAGACGTATTATAGTTCCACGACTGGGCCAGGTTAAATTCTCATCAGAGCGTCAGGTGAAAACTAAAAGGTCCAAACTTATCGCCACAGTAACCCTTACATTTACCATGCTAATAGGTGTGGTATTTTTCGTATTATTTTCCACGAATAGTATGCCAAGGTGGTTGGATATATGGATGGGTGATTACTTCCTTGCTGTATTCGGTGGCATGTTAGCTATATTAATCGCTGCAGCTGCTTATGTAGTAGGGGTTTGGCGTTATTACGTTTATGCTGCGTTGACCTTCATTGCTTACGTTATTGCCAATATACTGCGCTCTAATGATATGGAAGGCGTACCTATTACGGTAGCAGGAGGCATAGTATTAATTTCTGGTTTAATTATACTAACACGCTTCTTACGTAAGTACCCCTTGCCGCCGCAGGAGACTAGTAGTGTCTCAGAGTAGCAGAGGAGACAAAGAGGTTAAATTAGCGACCACTGTTGACCGAGTTATACATGAGCCGGCACGGTTTAATATTATGGCATACCTTTTTGTAGTGCAGAGCGCTGATTTTACTTTTTTACAAACACAGACGGGGTTAACATGGGGTAACCTATCATCACATATTAATAAGCTTGAGGCAACTGGCTACGTAGTTGTCGAAAAAGAGTTTGTTGGCAAGAAACCTCATACGATGCTACACCTTACTGATAAGGGGCGAGCTGCTTTTAGTGACTACCGAAAGCAAATGCGTAAGGTTATAAACACCCTACCAAATAACGTAGCTAGATAGTATGAGGCTGTGTCGGTGCCTATCTAACGTCGCTCCATAAAGATATTAACTCTGTTATCAGAGTTAACGGGATAACAACTTCAGGAATATTCTAGCTTCAACTGGATTTTGGGTATTCTCACTGGTGGACCAGAGCTTAATGAGTAGCAACCTTCATCTTCTCATTCACCTCAGGAGAAGGGGATGCAGGCCCGCCTGCCATAGTCCTCGCCTGCCGAAGTCGTACGGCAAGCAGGCCGGAGGGACGAGGGGCAAGGGATGGGGCTACCACCAAACAGGGGCATTGCTCAAGACTAACAGGCACGGTAGATTGACTTCTCTTGCCGGATTTTGCTAGAGTCTGGTGGGAGGGACTGGAAATGAAGCTGGACGGAAAGGTAGCCATAGTCACCGGGGGCAGCCGTGGTATCGGCAAGCAGATTGCCCTTACCTTCGCCCGTGAGGGTGCTGCCGTGGCGGTGGTTGCCCGTACCGAGAAGGAGGGGGCCAAGCTCCCCGGTACCATTCACCAGACAGTAGATGAGATACGTGCCTTCGGCGGTCGTGCTGTGGCCATCAGGACGGATATCACGGTCGATGAAGACGTCGAGCACATGGCGCAGAAGGCCCTTGAGGAATTCGGTAGGATAGACATCCTGGTCAATGATGCTGCCGCCAACCTCAACTCCATGATAGCTGACCTGCCAGTTAAGCGCTGGGACCTGATGATGCGGGTCAATCTGCGTGGTACCTTCATCTGCACCAAGGCGGTACTGCCGACGATGATTGCCCAGCGCAGTGGCAACATTATCTGCATGACGTCCATTGCTGCCAAGCGGGGAGCGCCGCCGGGCGAGGTCTGCTACAGTATCACCAAGGCGGGTATTGAACTCTTCTGCTGGGGACTTGCCCAGGAGGTGAAGGAATATAACATCGCTGTCAACGACCTATATCCCACTGGAGGCGTAAAGACCGACGGCTTTTACACGGTATTCAAAGATGTAAAGCTGGATGAAGAGAGACTCAGAAGGATGAAGTCGCCGGAGCAGATTGCCGAGGCCGCCCTCTGGATTGCCACCCAGGATGCCAGTACCTTTACCGGCCGCTCCGTAAATGATGATGAAGTCAGGGCTTTCATCGAGGGACGGGCTAAGCCGTAGCCTGCCTCACAATCCGTCGGTGATTTTGTACATGTTCTCGTAGGCCTTCTGGAAATAGGGGTCGGTCTGCTCCAGTATCCCCTTGAGGGCGCTCATTCGGTCAGCGAAGGCCTGCGTGTTTTTGTTTCTCACCAGGTCAGCCCAGGCGGCCGCATTTCTCAGGAACTGCTCTTCAATCTCACCGATGCCGGGAAAGCTCATCTGGAGCGAGGCATAAAGCTCCGGGTCCTCGGAGATAACACTCTCGACCAGGGTGTAGAGTACCTTGTAGGTGGTGCCACCAATCTCCTTCATCTGCTGAAATCTGTCCTGATGGAGCAGGGTATCCGCTGAGACGATGGCGATAAAGTGGGCCAGTCCCAGGATTATAGTCATCATCTTGTCGTGCTCCTGGGGTGTCATCAGGGCGACCCGCGCCTCCCGGGCTTCCAGATAGGCTTTGACTTTCTCGGCCAGAGATGCCTCTCGCTCGTTGGTCGGCGTCAGGATGAAGTTCTGCTTGGCCGGGCTCTTTGCCCCCGGCCCGAAGACAGGGTGCATCCCCAGGGTGACTGCCGAAGTGATGTAGCGATGCATGATGTCCACCGGTTGTACTTTGAGCGAGGTAACGTCAACGACAATCTGACCAGAACTGGTATAGGGGGCAACCTGCTTGACGACCGATTCGAAGGCGTCCAGCGGTACGGATATTATGATGGCGTCCGCGCCCCTGACCTGACCGATGTCAGTCGTAACCTCGACATCAAGCTGTCGATGGACTTCCCTGAGCCTTGCTTCGCTCCGGCCGGTCAGCAGCACTCGCTTACCTTCTTCGTGCAGTAAGCGGGCGAACCACTGACCCATCTTTCCGGAACCACCGACTATGGCAACTCTCATAACTCTAGTTCCGAGCGGTTTATGTGGACGCCTTGGGATAAGAACCAAGCACCTTAACGAACAGGGCAGACTGCTCCAGTTTCCCCAGTGCCTCGCGTGAGGCGGTGTCTTCGCGGTGGCCCTCAAAATCAAGATAGAAGTTGTATTCCCAGGGTCTTTGCCGCGTTGGCCGTGACTCAATCTTGGTGAGGTTAATCTGACTGGCGGCCAGCTCCCGGAGCAGGTTATATAGTGACCCGGGCTTGTGACTCACGGCGAAAACGATGGAAGTCTTGTCATTTCCCGTTGGTGGTGAATCGTGCTTGGCGAGAACGAAGAACCTGGTGAAGTTGTTGGGGTTGTCCTCTATTTCATGGGCCAGAATCGTCATTCCATAGATTTCGGCGGCCCGGACACCAGCAATGGCGGCGCCATCAGTTATCTCCCGTTCTTTTATCATCTTGACGCTGCCAGCAGTATCGTAGGTGGGGACCAGCTCGCAGTCGAGGTGTTTGAGGAAGGCACGGCACTGTCCCAAGGCCTGAGGGTGTGAGTAGACCTTCTTTATCAGGTCGAGCCTGGCCCCCGGATTGGCGATAAGGCAGTGGGTAACACGCAGTTCTATTTCGCCCCGTACCTTGAGGCTTGATTCTAGGAGCAGGTCGTATACCTGGCTGATGCTACCCTCCAGCGAGTTTTCAATCGGGACGACCCCGAAGTGTGCGGCTTCCCGCTCGACGCTATCAAAGACGGCATCCAGGGTTTCACAGGGCTTTACCTCAATCGAGGGCCCGAAGTAGTCGACGGCGGCCTCTTCACTATATGCGCCAAGCTCCCCCTGAAAGGCGACGGTGAGGCCTTCGGCACTCTTGGCGACGTTGACTATTCGCCGGAAGATGCTCTCGGTTCCCTCCACACTGATGTTCGCCTGCTCGGCGAGTCTGCGGACATTAGCAATGACCTCCTCTTCCCGGCCCAGGTTCTCGACCTGTTCTCCCTGTTTCTGTTTCTCCCGGCCAATTGCCTCAGCAGTTCGTATTCGCTCGGCAAGGAGTCTGACTATCTCAGCGTCTGTCTTATCGATTTTCTTCCTCAGGTCTTCCAGGCTCATTTGATTACCTCCGGGATAGTTCCCGCCCTGATGGCAAAATCACAAAGGGTTGTGGCCATCATGGCAGCCACAACCGGTACCGCCCGGGGGACAATACAGGCATCATGTCTGCCCCTGGTTGACAGGGTAGCCGGTTTCATTTTCTCCATATCTATCGTGTCCTGTTCCTTGCCGATGGAAGGGGTCGGCTTGACGGCAACCCTGAGGACCACCGGCATCCCATTGCTGATACCACCGAGGATACCCCCGGCGTTATTTGTCAGGGTCACGATTTTGCCATTTTCTATAGCAAATGGGTCATTGTTTTCCGAGCCGCGTTTCGTCGCTGCCGAGAAGCCCGAGCCGAACTCGACTCCCTTGACTGCCGGGATGGCGAAAAGTGCCTTAGCCAGGTCTCCCTCAAGTGTGTCAAAGACTGGCTCGCCCAGTCCGGTCGGTACATTGAGAGCGACTGCTTCGATGATGCCACCGAGGCTATCACCTTCGGCCCTGGCCTTTTCGATTGCCTGGAGCATCTTCTCGGCAGCCGCAGGGTCGGCGCACCTCAGGGCATTGCCTTCAATATTTCTCCTTATCTCGTCGGTCTCCTTGGGCTGGGCCTTTATCCCCCCAATTTCCACAGTGTGCGCCAGGACTTCGATGCCCTTGAGTTCAAGTAGTTTCCTGGCGATTGCTCCGGCCATGACAAAGCTAACTGTAATCCTGCCGGAGAAGAGACCGCCACCGCGAAAATCATTGAAGCCGCCGTATTTGGTGAAAGCGGTGAAGTCGGCGTGGCCCGGCCGGGGTAGAAATCGGTTCTTCAGGTACTGGCTGGAATCAACATCCTGGTTCCACACCAGCATACAGATAGGTGCGCCGGTGGTGTGGCCGTTGTAGACCCCTGAAAGAATCTCAACCCTGTCTTCTTCAGAGCGGCTGGTGCTGGCAGGACTGGTCCCTGGTCTCCTCATGTCTACCTCTCTCTGGATGTCCTCATCAGCGAGCGACAGTCCGGCGGGGCAGCCGTCAACGACGACGCCGACACACCGACCGTGGCTTTCACCAAAGCTGGTTACTGTAAAAAGTTTACCGAGGCTATTTCCCATCAGTGGTTACCTTAACCCCCAGGCTTCTCATTTCATCCCAGAACTCGGGATAGGTCTTGGAGACGGATTCGGCACCCTCAATCACCGTCTCACCGACCACCGTACCGAGCAGGGCAAAGGCCATGGCAATGCGGTGGTCATCCTTACTATCGATGACGGCTCCTTTCGGTTGTGAGCCGGTAATCATCATGCGGTCATCTTCCACGGTGACAGTGATGCCCATTCTTTCCAGACCCTCGCGGACGGCAGCAACCCGGTCTGATTCCTTGAGTCTCGCCCGGCTGATACCGGTTAGATGGCTGACACCATCGGCGGTTGCGGCCAGTACTGCCACCGTCGGCAGCAGGTCGATGCAGTTGGACATGTCGGCCTTGATTGCCTTCAATCCGGATTTCCTCACCGTTACCGAATTTCCCTTGACTATAACCGAAGCCCCCATGTCTTGCAAGAAGCCCAGTATTTTTCGGTCCGCCTGGAGACTTTCCGGGCTGAGGTTACTGACGGTTACCTCACCGGCGAGAGCACCCAGGGCCAGGGGATAGGAGGCTGATGACCAGTCGCCCTCGACCCGGTATTTGGTCGGCTTGTACGGTTGCTGCACTACCTGGAACACATCCATATCCTCTGAAAAGGCTACCGATACCCCGAACCACTGCATAGTGTCGAGTGTCATCAACACGAACGGCGCTGACTCCAGCGGCGTCGTTAAGCGGATGGTTATCTCTTCCCTGGCTCGTGGGGCCACAAGTAGTAACGCTGAGACGAACTGGGAGCTGATGTCGCCGGGCAGCTCGGTTGTCCCGCCCCGCAGTCCCCCGCCATCAACGACCACCGGGGGGAAGCCCCCCTTGGAAGAGCAGGTAACCCCCAGTTGTCGCAGTGCTTCAACCAGTGGTTCAACCGGTCTCAGGGAAAGGGATGGCCCGGCGGTGAGGCGATGTCTTCCCGGTAGAAGCGTACTGACGGCGGTCATGAATCGGAAGGTGGCTGCCGATTCTCGACAGAACAGGTCGCTATTGGCCTGGTGAAATTGACCACCGCTGACCTCCCAGTGGTCTTTAAATTGCCGGATGGATACCCCAACCTTACCGAGCACTTCCATGGCTGCCTCGGTATCGTCCGAACCCAGTGGCCGGATGATTTTGCTGGTACCGCGAGTTAGAGCAGCGCATATCAACCCCCTGATTGTGTAGCTTTTCGAGGAAGGGCTGGATATGCTACCGGTCACTTTGCTTTTAGAGATTGAAGCCTTCATCTTCCTTCAGTCTGTTGATTATCAGGTCTGCTATCCTATCTATACTTAGCCTGGAGGTGTTTATCATAATATCAGCCGCTCGCTCATAGAATGGTTTCCTGAAGTCGAGCAGTGCCTGGATGCGTTGTGCTGGGTCAGGTACGTCGAGGAGGGGACGTTCATTTCTGTCTTTGGATGTTCTCTCAAGGATTTTTCGGAGAGAAGCTCTCAGGTAGACCATCCGGGAAGTTTCCCGCAGGCGGTCGACATTTATTTTGTTAAGTACCATACCTCCGCCACAAGCGATGACCTGCCTTTTCCCTTGAGCCGCTTTTTTAGTTGCTTTTATTTCCAACTCACGGAAGGCAATTTCCCCATTTTGCTGGAAGATTTCTGGTATCGTTTTACCTGACATCTCCTCGATAAGCTGGTCGATTTCCACAAACCTCCAGCCCAGTTTTTCTGCCAGAGCTCTGCCTATGGCTGATTTGCCCGTACCCATAAACCCTATCAGGGCAATGTTAGTCTTCATGCTCCTCTACTGGTCAGCCGCCATTTTGTAGATTTGGTGCAGCTCTTCTACCGTTACCTGCCCCGGGGCCGATTCTTTACCCTCTGCCAGAGAGGCGTAGGTGAAGTCGCCCCCCACCAGCGGGCAGAAAATACGGCTGGTAATGCCCGCAGCACCCATGGCAAAGGCGACCACCCTCTTCTCCGGGAAGGCCGGGACTAGCTGTAATACTCTCATATTGTCCTCGAAGCTCCGGGCAGTTGTAACCACCTTACAGATATCAGCGCCGGCTTCTATCTGATGCTTTATTATCTGCCTCATGGTATCAGAATCAGGCGTTTTCTCCAAGTCATGATAGGAGAGGAGACACTCGGCACGCTTCTTGACGAGTTTGATGATGTCTGCCAGGTTTTTCGTCCTCAACTCGATATCGATTACGCTGGCCCCCAGTTCTAATGCCTGGAGCAATCTCTCGATTCTTCCCGCTTCGTTATCCTGCCACTGGCCGCCCTCAGCGGCACTGCGGTTACAGGCAATCCAGGGCTTGCCCAATTTCTGAGTTATCTCCTGCCAGTCATCACCGATGAGGTCGATGCGCACCTCGAACAGGTCAACCAGCGGTTCGGCCTGCCTGACTGCTTCGAGGTTGCTGGTTGTGATAGCGGCGCAAATCCGGGGCTGTTTCATAACTTCTCCGAGAGCACCTTTTTTACCAGGTTAAGGTCAACGTCATCGGTAACGATTACTTCGCCGATTGATTCGAGGAGGACAAACTTTATCCTGCCCCCGACAATCTTTTTGTCGTGGTGCATTGCCTCAATTAATTTATCGGTATCCAGTTCGGGGATTTCTGCCAGCAGCCCAACCCTGGTGAGCAGTTTCTTCAGCCTGCTGGCATCGCTGCGGCCGAGTAGACCCATCCGGTTCGATATCCTGGCGGCGACCAGCATACCGATGGCCACTGCTCGACCATGGTCTATCTGGAAATCGGAGACCGTTTCCATGGCGTGTCCGATGGTGTGACCGTAGTTCAGGATATTGCGTAGCCCCAGGTCAAGCTCGTCCTGCTCCACGACGGCCGCTTTAATCTGGGCCGAGCGGGCGACGGTCGTTTCGAGGGTCTCATTATCAAGTGCCAGTATACGGTCGATGTTATCTTCCAGGTACTCGAAGAAGGTGGCATCCTGTATCGCACCATGCTTAATAATCTCGGCGAGCCCATCGGCGAGCTGTCTCTGGCTGAGGCTTTTCAGCGTATCGATGTCGGAGAGGGTCAAGCTCGGCTGGTAAAAGACCCCTATCCGGTTCTTTAGACGGCCGTGGTTGACGGCCGTCTTACCGCCGAGGCTACTGTCTGCCTGGGCGAGCAGGGTAGTTGGTATCTGTATCAGGGGCACCCCGCGCTGGTAGGTAGCGGCTACGAATCCGGTCAGGTCACCAGTAACCCCACCACCAAGGGCGAGCACTGGCGTTCCCCTCTCGGCATGGAAGTCGGTCAGTTCGAGGTAAAGTCGACCGGCGGTCTCCAGCGATTTCTCCTCCTCACTATCAGCTCCGCTGAGGGTGGTTACCTCGAAGCCAGAGGCGACGAGGGCCTGCTCCAGAATACTGCCGTAGAGCTTCCTTACCGTGGCATCCGTGACAATTACCACCTTATCACTGAAGCCAAGCCTACTCAAACGGTCGCCGGTCTGGGAGAGTAGTCCCGGGCCAATGATGATATCATAGCCACTGCTACCGACATTTACAGTAACTGTTTTCATTGTATGTTTCTAGTCCCTGTTTCTGCGATACTGCCCCAGTGCCTTGTGGATGCCCCGGCAGGCACTGATGACCTCCTTTAATTCGTCGGGCGTTATCTGTTGCTGGCTATCGACCAGTGCTTCCCCTGGATTGTGGTGGACTTCGACTATAAGCCCGCAGGCACCAACAGCTATACCTGCGCAGCTCAGGTCAAAAATGAGGTCACGGCGTCCGGCGGCGTGACTGGGGTCGATGATTATCGGTAGATAGGTCTCCTTACGCATGGCCGGTACTGCGCTGAGGTCAAGGGTATATCGAGTGTAGTTCCGGCCTTTGCCCAAGGGTAGTATCCCCCTTTCGCATAATATAATATCCCTGTTGTTTTCGGCCACAATGTACTCGGCAAAGGAGAGGAACTCCTCGATACCGGCCCCGAAGTGCCGCTTATACAGGATGGGTTTGCCTTTCCTGGCAACCTTCGTAATCAGGTCCTGGTCATACATGTTTCGAGCGCCTATCTGGATTATATCAACATATTCCGCCACTAGGTCAACATGGCTCTCTCCGCGGATTTCGGTCACCACTGGCAGCTCGAACCTGTCGCCGGCTTCTCGCAGCCAGCTGAGAGCCTCGCTCGCCTCCTCGGTGCCGTTAGCACCAAGGCCCTGGAATGAGTGGACTGATGTACGCGGCTTGAAGATACCGCCCCTCAGTATGTGAGCACCGGCCTTCTTCACACCTTGGGCTATTTTAAACAGCTGTTCTTTACTCTCGATGGCACAGGGCCCGGCGATGAATACCGGTTCGTTACCACCAATCTCAACATCACCGACTTTGATGACCCGGTTACCTATCTCGACTTCAGTCATTCGAGCATACTCCCGGCTTATCAGCTTGTAAGGTGTTTCAATCGGCATAGCCTCTTTGACGCCCGGGAGGGCAGCAAAATTGGAGAACGGTATTTTGCTCTCGTCACCCACCAGTCCAATCACAGTACGATAAGCTCCCCTGGATACATCTGCCTTGAGGCCGTACTTCTTGATTTCACTAACTACATTAGCGATTTCTTCGTTGGTGGCCTCGCTGTTCATAATAATCATTTTCTATCCTCCGTTATATTATCTGTTTACTCTAAAAAAGAGAAGGGCCCTCTGCTTGAGAGGGTCCTTCTTCACATGTCTCTGTTTGAGTTACTTACTACTTAGTCCAGGTTACGTGACGAAACCTCCCAAGCGCACTGAGTGCGCACAAAAAAGTAATATCCAAAATAGAATTTCCGGGAGGTCTGGTGAATCAACTTGTCTCCTTTGTTTTAACTCTTATATGTGGAATTTACCATAAGTAATGGGCTTTGTCAACAGGTGGGCTGTTGCTGTGGTGGGGTCTTTATAACCGATATTCACTTTCACTGGGAGATTTGATTTCGCCCCGGTAGCCCCGGCTGAACCAGGCAAACAGTATGGTGCCGATGACGCCCATTATCCCGGCGAAATAGAAGACCCAGTTGATGCTTATAGCGTCATCTATTGCGCCGGAGATGATTGGTCCGATGGCCATGCCGACGCTCTGAGCCAGGAAGAATACTGACATCGTAGACCCCATGCCGAATTTTCGGCCCTCCTCTACACTCAGGGCGGTCGCCGCTGGCATAGCGACAGCGGAGCTGATACCCTGGAAGAGCAAGAGGAGCAGCAGTTGCCAGAAGTTGATGGCGAGGGGTACGGCCGCCAGCAAGGCTGTAAAAATGACGCTGGTGAGTATTGTCATGGTCCTCCGGTTGAGTCTGTCAGCCATCCTGCCACCGATAGGTGAAAATACTGTTACCGAAAGAATGTTGATGGTTAGCAGTATCCCGATGGTGCTGGTACTAAGACCGATGGCCGCCGCATAGATTGGCAGGAAGGCGGCGATACCCGCCCTTCCTAGGGATTGAACGAACCGGAAACTGAAGAGGCCCCGCATCATGTTGCTGGCACTCATCTCCCGGTAGGACAGATGTGGGCCTTCATCCTGTTCTCCAACCTTTCTTTGCTTGACTTCGGGCAGAAAAAAGAGGGCCACCAGGAAGGCAAACATGTTAAGACCTATCAGGATAAGGAAGGCCGGGGTCATGCCAAAATGATCGGTAACGACCCCACCGATGAAGGGGCCAAAGCCAAAGCCGCTGAAGAAGAAGGCATTGGCCCAGCCCATCCACTTGCCCTCTTCACCCTCCGGCGAGAGGTCACCGAGATAGGCGATGGCAACAGGGATAATCATCGCCCCGGCGAAACCCATGAAGAAGCGGACCAGGCTCAGGTGAACAACGTTAGTGGCGAAGATATAACCCACAGCAATGGCGGCATAAAGGAAGAGGCCGGAGGCAAGAAAGGCCTTTCTGCCTCTACGGTCAGACAGTCGGCCCACAATGGGGACAGCTATGCTGTTGGAGACGGCATAGGAGGCTATAATAATGCCCAGACCAATGCCGGTAGCCCCCATCTTATCAATATAGATGGGTAACAGTGGAGATATTATGCCGATTCCCAGCGTGGCGGAGAAGACACAGAGGGCGAGAATTGGGAAGACTTTCTTTATCATGGACTTAGTGGATATTATAGCTGGTAATGTGAGTGAATGGCAAAGTCTCACGATTGCACTTGCAGTATAGTCACTGTTATAATTGGTTACTGGCCTTTCGTTTCCGGGTCGGGCGAGAGGTTTTCTTTTCATCAGGCTGGACTTAGGCAGATGGTTTCGGGCAAGAAGCAGGAAGCAAACGTAGATAAAAACCTGGAAGTGATGCGACACTCTGCGTCCCATGTGATGGCGGAGGCGGTCCTGTCCATGTTCCCTGATGCTAAATTCGGCATCGGGCCGACAATTGAGAATGGCTTCTATTACGATTTCGAACTGCCGCGCACTTTGACCCCGGATGACCTGCCTGTCATCGAGGCGAAGATGAAGGAGATTGTGTCGGCGGATGCGCCCTTTGTCCACGAGGAAGTGACCAAAGATGATGCGCGGAAGCTGTTTGCTGCCCAGCCCTACAAGCTGGAGCTGATTGACGAGATTCCTGATGAGACGGTTACCATATACCGGCAGGGCTCGTTTACCGATTTGTGCCGTGGCCCCCACGTAAGCTCCACTGGTGAAATCGGGGCCTTCAAGCTGCTCAGTATCGCCGGTGCCTACTGGCGGGGCAGCGAGAAAAACCCTATGCTCCAGCGGATATACGGTACTGCTTTCAATCAACAGCGTGAAATCGAGGAATATTTAGAAGCGCAGGAGGAGTTGAAGAAAAGAGACCACAGAAAGATAGGCAGGGATTTAGACCTCTTTGTGTTTTCCGACTTGGTTGGAAAAGGTCTGCCTATCCTCACGGAAAAGGGCTCGGTAATAAGAAGAGAGCTGGAACGTTTCATAGTCGATGAGGAAATTAAAAGAGGCTATAAACACATCTACACACCCGATTTGGCAAAAGTAGAATTATTTAAAGTATCCGGTCATTATCCCTATTACAAAGACACAATGTATCCGGTTATGAAGATTGATGAAGAAGAACTGATTCTTAGGCCGATGACCTGTCCGCACCATTACCAGTATTACGCCAGCCAGCCGAGGTCTTATAGAGAGCTTCCATTCCGGATTGCCGAACTGGCAAAACAATTCCGCTATGAAAAATCCGGTGAACTGACCGGGTTGATGAGGGTACGCATGTTTTGCCTAGCTGATTCACATATTATCTGTCAGCCAGAACAGGCCGTGGGTGAACTGAACCAGGTACTGGACCTGATAGAGTACGTCGCTTCAGTACTGGGATATGAGCATGGCAAAGAATATCGATACCGGTTATCCCTAGGCGACAGGAAAGATGAGAAGAAGTATTACAAAGATGACCAGGCCTGGGATTACGCCGAGGCCGTCCTGCGGGACGTACTGGTACAGAGGAAGACCAACTATTTCGAGGCAGAAGATGAGGCTGCTTTCTATGGCCCAAAGATAGACATTCAGATGAAAAATATTGCCGGCAGGGAAGATACAGCTTTCACTGTCCAGTATGATTTTGTGGCGCCAAAACGCTTCAACCTTACTTATATTGACAAGGATGGTCAGGAGAAAGAACCTATCGTCATTCACCGGTCTTCAATTGGTGCCATAGAAAGGACCATGGCTTTTCTTATCGAACACTATGCCGGGGCTTTTCCCGTCTGGCTGGCACCGGTGCAGGTGATGATTATTCCGGTAGCGGACCGCCATCTGGACTATGCCCGCAAAATTGAGGCAGAGCTGAAAAAGGATGGAGTCCGTGCCGAGGTCGATGACCGTTCCGAAAGGATGAACCAGAAGATTCGACAGGCACAACTCGACAAAGTACCCTGTATGCTCATCGTCGGTGACCGTGAAGTGGAGAACGGGACAGTCTCCGTGCGCCTGCGCAGCGGTGAGCAACTACCTGCCGAGTCCACCAGCAGGTTCAGGGAAGCCCTCAGGAAAACGGTAGCCGGGCGAGCCCGCGAACTGGTTATGCTTGATTCTTGATTTATGATATGATATTGTATGTGTCCGTGATGTACCGATATTCCAAGGAGAGGTGAACTAGAACATAGTCAAACAACAGCGCGTCAACGAGCAGATCAGGGCTCCTGAGGTTCGCGTCGTCGGCGAAAAAGGGGAGCAGCTGGGTATAGTGCCTCTGGCTCAGGCACGGGAGCTTGCGCGCAAAAGCAGCCTCGACCTTGTAGAGGTGGCGCCCACGGCAGTGCCGCCAGTTTGTCGGCTGCTTGATTACGGAAAGTACAAGTACGAGCAGGCTAAGCGGGAGCGCGGAGATAGACGGAGCCAGAAGATATCATTGCTCAGGGAGGTCCGGCTGCGTCCGAAGATAGGTGACCACGACTTCAACTCGAAAGCCCGAACTGCCAGAAAGCTACTAACTGGAGGGGATAAGCTAAAAGTAACGATACTGTTCCGGGGCAGGGAAGTTACCCATCCTGAACTGGGCTGGAAGCTGCTGCAGCGAATGGCCAAGGAGCTTGAGGACATATCTTCGCTGGAGAGACAGCCCGCGATGGAGGGGCGGCGCATGAATATCATTCTGAGCCCGGCAAGTACGCAGAAAGGTAAGGCCAAAGAAGCACAGGCCAAAGAAGTACAGGCTAAAGAACCACAATATGCCAAAACTGAAGACTCATAAAGGTGCAAAGAAGCGCTTCCATATTACCGCCACTGGGAAGATAATGCGGGCGAAGGGTGGTAAAAGTCACCTGCGGCGGCGTAAACCGGCAAGGGTAAAACGTCTCTATGACGAGATGGTTCTCTTGAGTAAGAGCGATAAGCCACGGGTTAAGAGGCTCCTGCCCTATGGGATGAAGTGAGTCCTGTCTAAAGAGGCTTTACCAGCTGGACTGACCCCACTTGTTCGCAGAGTATTGTAGATTAACCGTTCGTAGGGGACGAGGAGGAATAGATTGCCACGAGTAAAGAGAGGGGTGACCTCTCACCGGCGACACAAGAAGGTGCTTGCCCTGACCAAGGGGCACCGCGCTACCAAGCACTCCCTTATCCGCCGTGCTAATGAGTCTATGCTCAAGTCTCTGAGCTATGCCTATGCACACCGTCGGGAGCGAAAGGGTGATATGCGGCGTTTATGGATTACGCGGGTCAATGCCGCCAGCCGGGCTGAGGGACTCACCTACGGGCAGCTAATTAGCGGGTTGAAGAAGTCAGGAGTGGAAGTTAACCGCAAGATGCTGGCAGATATGGCTGTCAGCGAACCGGAGTCCTTTAGCAACCTGGTCAGTGTGGCCAGGGAGCAGGGTTAAGGGCTAACTAATATTAATTGTCCAGGACAAAAATACCCCCTTCTCTCTGGCAGAGGAGGGGTTTTTATATGGAGATTTTAAGCCCATATCTTGAGGTTGGTAATGGTTAATCTGTTTATTCCTGTTCCGTTTACCTCTGTAGGTGGAGAAAGCCAAGGGGGACACCCCCTTGGAATCCCCCTGCCAAGAGGGGTTCCACCCCTCTTGAACACCCCAAAACGGTGTGAGGGTAGTCTTCGGGCAGGGGTCGTTCGCACCTTAGAGAGTGCCGCCCTGTTCTATCAAGAGCCTGGAGAGTAACTATAGGCAAAGAGTCCTAGAGAGACGAAGGCTCAGAAGTAAATAAACATTACTGCCGTTTATGGGGAGTTTTAGAGGGCGCAGCCCTCTTATATTGATTTTCCCCTTCCCCTCTGGGAAAGGGGATACAGGGGATGGGGCCGCCAATACCAAACACGGAAGCGAGGCAACCAAGAGAATACCGGGTGTTAATGCTAATCATATGGACGAGCACATTCCCTTGACCCTTCACCGAATGATAGCCTATAATCCAACGTGAGAGTGAGCAATGCGTGAACAGCTGGAAGGACTGCTGACAAAGGCCCGGCGGGAGCTTTCGGGCATCAATGAAATTAAAGACCTTGAATCGTGGCGGAT
>Ga0315537_1000051_pt1 | contig 68850 bp, 66 predicted proteins | sample SalMarSW160270MG_FD_203091 | JGI IMG/M metagenome (GOLD analysis project Ga0315537, IMG submission 203091) | Salt marsh sediment microbial communities from the Plum Island Ecosystem LTER, Massachusetts, United States - Salt Marsh Sediment SW1602-70 ... | reverse complement strand
AGGGTAGTTGCAGGAAGTTACCACCTTTTTCCTTCCCCTCGGGTCTGTTATTTCCACAGAGCACACGCGGCAGGAACCGAAAGGCTCAAGAGAGCTGATGTAGCAGAGCGTAGGAATTTCGATGCCAACCTTTCTTGCCACTTCTAAAATAGTTGCGCCGTCGGTTGCTTTCACTTCTTTGCCATCTATTTTCAATGTTACTTCTTTGGCTTCCATTTAGTTTGCAACCCCTTTTTCGTTGATTGCTTTTCCGCCTTTCTTTATCCATCGTTGCTCCTCGGGAATCGGCGGCGGCACTGGCTTCCCAGATAACTTCTGCACTGCCCTAAACGCAGGCGGACAAACCTCAAAACAGGTTCCACATTTAATGCATTTTGCTTGGTCAATTACGTGAATCTTGCCTCTTTCGCCCTCAACAGCGTCTACTGGGCAGTTTCTGTAACAAAGCGTACAAGCAGCGCACTTGGCTGGATCGATATAATAGGATATCAATTTTTTGCATACTAACGCGGGGCACCGCTTCTCCTTTACGTGCGCTTCGTATTCATCTTTGAAATAACGAATTGTTGTCAGCATAGGATTCGCAGCTGTTTGCCCTAAAGCGCAAAGAGAAGCAGCGCTTGTTGCCTCGGCTATCTCCTTGAGCTTTTCAATATCTCCTTCTTTGCCTTTACCCGCGACAATGTCGTCCAATATCTTTCTTGCCTGCTTCAGTCCTTCTCGGCAAGGCACGCATTTACCGCATGATTCATCGCAGAGAAAATTAACAAAGTAGCGAGCCACATCTACCATGCAAGTATCCTCATCCATCACTATCAATCCGCCGGAACCCATTATCGAACCTAACTTGGCGAGTTCTTCAAAGTCCACTGGAGAATCAAGATGCTGCTCAGGAATAACGCCGCCTGATGGCCCGCCGGTTTGAACACCCTTAAACTTCTTTCCGTCCCGGATGCCACCGCCTATTTTGAAAATAATGTCCCTTAATGTTATTCCCATTGGGACTTCGACAAGCCCTGTATTGTTTACTTTTCCTGCCAAAGCGAATATCTTGGTGCCTGTGCTGCCCTTAGTACCGATGGATGCAAACCATTCGGCGCCTTTGTTTATTATAAGAGGTATATTTGCCCATGTCTCAACATTGTTTAATGTGCTTGGCTTATCCCAGACTCCTTTTTCTGATGTGTGGACGTATTTTGGTCTTGGCTCCCCTACTTTTCCTTCTATTGCTGTCATCAGGGCGCTCGATTCGCCGGACACAAAAGCTCCAGCGCCCTTATGGATTTTAACTTTGAAATCAAAGCCTGAACCGAGAATGTCTTTGCCCAAGAATCCATACTTCTCAGCCTGTTCCAATGCCATCTGCATATTTTCTACAGCAAGAGGATACTCTTGTCGTACATAGATGAAACCTTCGTGTGAGCCAATGGTGTAGGCGCCTATTATGAGGCCTTCAAGGATGCTGTGCGGGTTTCCTTCCATTAATGCGCGGTTCATGAAGGCGCCGGGGTCACCTTCGTCACAATTAACAATCACGTATTTGGGTTCTTCAGGCACGTTTCGCGTGGACTCCCACTTTCGACCAGTTGGGAAGCCGCCTCCGCCACGTCCACGAAGATTGGATTTTTTAACTTCATCAAGAACTTGTTCGGGTGTCATCTGGTAGAGAGCTTTAGCCAAGGCTGTGTAGCCGCCGAGCGCGATGTAATCTTCTATTTTCTTGGGTTCTACTTTTGCATTGTTGTCTAGGAGAAGCCTGTTCTGATACTTGTAAAATGGAATCTCAGACAGATCCCTTGCTGCTTTGCCTGTAACAGGGTCAGCGTAGAGTAACCGTTCAATGATTTCCTTATTAACCAAAGTCTTCGACACGATGTCGGGTACGTCGGTAGCCTTTACTCTAAAATAGTAGATTTCTTCAGGGTAAACAACAATTCTTGGACCCTTTTCACAGAAGCCTAGGCAACCTGTTTCTTTAATCTCGATCTTGCCTTCCAAGCCCTGCTTCTTAAATTCTTCCTTAAAGGCTTTAAGTACCCCTTTGACCCCAAGAGCTTCACAACCCGTGCTTACGCATACAGCGATGGCTATTTTATTCGGGTCTTTTTTGGCAAGGATATCCTTTCTAAGTTTTTCCAGATCAGAGGGAGATCTCAAACGTTCCATAGTTTTTCACTCGTAGCTAATTATATCTGGAAAGAAGCTTCTCAACACTCGCCGATGAGAGCTTTCCGTGATATTGCCCGTCAATTTCGACCACTGGTCCTAATGCGCAGCAGCCTAAGCAGTTTACAGTCTCTAAGGTAAACTTGTCGTCAGGTGTGGTTTCTCCAGCTCTAATTTTTAGTGTTCGCTCCACAGAATCCAAAACTCTCGGTCCTCCGCGCACATAACATGCGGTTCCAGAGCATACCCTGACCAGATGGCGACCTCGAGGCTTGAGGCTCAACGCGGTGTAAAAACTTGCAACTCTGTATATCTCGCTAACTGGAATCTTTAGCCTCTTGTTTATTCTTGTTATCGCTTCGGGTGGTATCCAGTTTAACTCGTGCTGTATTTCAAGTAGTAATTGAATCAAAACTCCTGTTTCACATGCGTATTTGTCAATTATCCTGTCTATTCGATCCATACTCATGTTCCATCAGCCCAATATGGTAAAATACAAAATGACCCCTTTCCACTAAATAAGGTTTGCTTTGTGAAATATAGTTATTTATATACTGTATATATTCAAATAGTAGCTGTATTAATAGCACTTACAAATATAGTGGGGGAAAAGTATGGAACGAAGGATCATGTCATTGGGCAGATCATCAATGGTTATTTCTCTTCCCAAGAACTGGCTGCAACTAAACGAATTAAAAAAAGGCGATGTTGTTTCCTTCGCCATTCAGCGTGATCGTTCCTTAGTTGTTTATCCAGGCGCTGAGAAGAAGGCAACACCAAAGGAGGTAACCCTTCGTATCGGTCAAGATGAAGACGAAACTCTAATTACTCAAAAGATAATAGGCACCTTTCTGAACGGGTATTCAGGCATTACGCTTATCTCAGAAAAAATTTTTTCCATTCCGCAAAGAAAAGCCATTCGAAACATAGCTGGAATGCTTTACATGAGAATTATGGAGTCAAACTCTCAAGGTGTATACCTTCAAACTCTAACGGATGAGTCAAAAGCATCACTTGAGCAAGCGATACAAAGAATGCATTTAATTGCCCAGTCTATGTGCGAAGATGCTTTTAGTTCGTTGAAGAACCGAGACGTAGCGTTGGCAAAATCTGTTTTTTCCCTTGACGACGATGTAGACCACTTCTCTTTTTTCATCCTTAGATTACTTCGCAACGCTGCCCAAGACGCCACCTTGGCAAATGAACTTCGCATAGACCCCTTAGACTGTATGGATCACCAAACTCTTGTTTACAGGATTGAGCACACCGCTGACTATGCAACAGACATAGCACGACACATAATAATGCTAGACGGAACTCAACAGAAAATTCCCGATGATGTATTGGAGCTTCTGGTTACTGCAGGAACCGAGGCTGTCGATTTGTATGTTAAGGCAGTTAATGCTTTCTTCTCAAAAGATGTTCCTTTTTCTGTTGAAATAATGAAAAACCAAAAAAGAATTGAGAAGCTGGATCAAGAAATAGCCTCAAAAGCGTTTACGGGTAAACAAAAAAATGCTAAACTGGTTTGCGCTATCTGTTCTATACGTGACAATATAAAAAGAATTGCTGACTGTGCAGCAAATATAGCGGAGATTGCCGTAAACCGCGCGTTCAAAGTTACTACTTAGAATTCTTTGAAGGCGAGTAGTTCAAGGTCAGCGTCAGCTTAGGGAACAGCTCCTTTTGAAGCAGTTTCCGTGCCATTGGTAGGGCTATGTTGTAGTTGTATACCTCTTTTCCGTCGTTTCGTGCTTCTCTTAGAATTTCTTTTTCCACTTTATGTTTTAGATTGCCCACTGTGAGTGCTCCGATTGTGAAAATCCCAGGTGCCATTTCTCTCATGTCATCCTTGAGTTCGATTCCTTCTACTCCGAAGGGTGGGACGGCGTTTATGTCTATTAGAACTTTGATGTGTTTGACTTCATTCAGCATTTCTTTGTCTATAAGACGGACGCCTCTTATTCCTGCGCACATCACTACATCAGCTTTCTTTAGAATTTCAATTTTTGAAGCGGGTGTAGGAGCAAAGATACCTTGCACTTGTACTCCATGGTCTTTGGCTAGAAGTTTCGCGACGCCTTCAGCATGTTCTTTTCCATCGACACGTTTTGGATTAAGGCTTGCAATCATCACATTGCATCCTAGCTTAGCGAGGAGAACGGCTGCTATTTGTCCCACAGCACCTGTGCCTAAAATCGCGCAGGTTTTGTCTTTTAATTCTCCAAGCTTGCTCAACAAGAGTGCACTTTCAGCTTTTGCGACCATGGCTGCGGCTGTTGTGTATGCACCACCCGGGTCTATTATTATGCTTGTTTTGAATGGGGGGAACATTGAATCTTTTACTGCTTTAAAGACTGATTCGGCTCTTTCAGCGTTTTTTCCTCCAATTAAAAAGCATGTGTGCTTTACGCCTTTTGGTCCTCTGGAGAGCAAGGCGTCTTGAACGATTAGTGTAGCGTCTTCTGGTGTTACATTTTCATAGGGGATGACAGCGTTGTATCCAATGTCGTATGCCATGCAAATATCAAATGGACTGGCTTTTACGTCAGTGTCTAAATAAAACAGCAGATATGGTGCATCTTCGGAAGCTTTTTCAATGACTGGTTTTACTTGGATCTGCATGGATTGTAGCCAGTTTTCTAGCTCATGAGAGGATGGAACTTCTGCGTTAGCCGAAATAACCTTTTTCGAAAGTTTTGCAATCTCAACGTTGACGTTTAGTGTTTCTAATAGCTGTTTAATTCCAGCCACGTGCTCTGGACTGCATATGTGGAGGCAAGTGACCTCTGTTTTTGCATCGATTTCTCTCGCGTGTTCCAGAATGTCCATGACAATCCAGCTTTCTCTTATTGGAAAATTGACTTCACGTTCCTGTTCTTCTATCTCAAATTGCAAACTTTGCCCGTAGGCAATGAGGTATTCTTTCTCCATTGAATCGTCTTTGGCCTTTTGCTTGGACATGTTGTCTAAAGCCTTTATTACCTTGTTTCTTATCTCTATTTTTTTATTTAAGTCGGTTTCAAGATACGTCTTAGCATTTTCGTCGATGTCAACAGAAAAGAATGGAACATTGCTTTTCCGGAATATTCCCGCCAAAATGTTGTCTTCGAAGAAGCCTTTTTGAGAGCGCATGCCCAGCTCTTCGGTTGCAAAGTTCAGCTTGACTTTAGCGATTACGTTCTCCAAGAACTTGTAGAAGCCTATTGACGGTCTGTGAAGAGCACTGAGTGGATTCGAATTGGTGAAAGGCAATGGGGTGGCAATGTCAAACGGTTCATTGTACTCTTTTTCCATGATTAAAACGGTCAAAGTCTTTTTTTCTAAAGGTTTGACTTCAAGTACTTTCATTTTATTTACCTGCATCTCTTAACTGTAAAAGGAAAATATATACTTAGTCGCAGTACCTTATATGTAAATATATAAGGTATATACAACCGTAATTTTACGGAACGTTTTTATCATAGAATTCTTCATCAAAAACTGGCGGAAACATCAACTTAGTTTTGATCTTGAGCTTACCGCTCTTTGAGTGAGACTTCCTCATCACTGTGTCATTACCTTTTTCAATTTCACGTGCTTCCTCAGCTAGTCTAGCAGCTGCTTGAGCTACCTCATGCGAGCAAGTGACCAGAGGAATGTATTTTTCGCTTTCTTTTTCCATAAAGCAAGCCTGAACGTTGATTTCAGCAATTTTTTCAGCCAATCCGTAAGCTGCCATTGCTTTTGCTTTTGCGTAAGGATTATTAAACTCAGATCGATCACGAACGATTTTCAGGTCCACTACTAATCTTGGCAAAACTAGATTTTGCCCATTTTCAATCGCGTAAATCACTTTGTCAATTTCTTGGTGCACTATTCTGTAGACGCCCGTGATCGCAAGCACTTTGCTGATGTTAGAGTTGAAAATTGCCATTTCTATAGGGTCTAAAAACTGCTTTCTTGCCCCAATCAGGGGGTCACCTGTGATTATTATGTAGCCTAAACCTTGTTTTTCGATTTCTTCCTTTGCCCTTTTTCCAGGAGCATCTGAAATAACAATGCCTGGTACGCCGCTGCTTGATATTTTCTCTCTAACTTTCCCTGGTCCAGGTAACGAAGTGTTAGGAGATATTACGATTAAAAGGTCTGGGTTAAGCTCAAAAAGTTTTGGCAATGCTTCTTCGACGTCCTCAACGCCCATTTTTGAGCCAGTGGTAACCGTTCGGACTTTGATGTCTCTGCGGTCAGCTAACTCATCAAGGAGAAGTTCAATGAGCGGGGCCGTTCCAATGTTTCCACATTTGAAAATCCCGATTTTTTTAAATTGCTGCTCTGCCAATTCAGGTCACTCCTAACTGATAATACGCGCTAAACTTTTAAGAATTGCCATTTTTCTCCTTTAAAACTCAGAAAACGAAGACCGCCACCGCAATCGTTTAATAACTTAACTCTCAGAGTTCTAACATAAACCTTCAAGAAGGTATGTTGATGTCGCTGAGTGAGAATTTAGAAAAACTCTCGAACGCCTGCGGCGTAACGGGCAGAGAAGAAGAAGTCAGAAACCTGATGCTCAAGTTGATGAAACCATACGTGGACGAAATCGTCGTGGACAAGCTTGAAAATGTCATCGCCATAAAAAAAGGCAAGAAGTCCTCGCCGAAAGTGATGCTGGCGGCGCACATGGACGAAGTCGGTTTGATGGTGAAAACAATCAACAAAGAAGGGTTTCTGCAGTTCGCAAAAATGGGTGGCATAGACGACCGTATCTTACTAGCCCAAAAAGTGATAGTGCACACCAGAAAAGGACCCTTACACGGCATAATAGGTTCCAAGCCTCCTCACATACAAAAAGAGGAAGAACGCAAAAAAATCGTGACTTATGATGAGCTTTTCATCGACATCGGCGCGGAAAGCCGCGAAAACGCAAACGCTATGGGAGTAAAGATCGGAGACCCCGTAGCCTTCGACGTAAAATACGCAAAAATAAGCAAGAACGTAGTGATTGGCAAAGCATTTGACGACCGAGTAGGCTGCGCAATAATGATTGAAATTCTAAAACAGCTGGGAAAGACCGCCTGCACAATATGTGCTGTTGGCACTGTTCAAGAAGAAGTGGGCTTAAGGGGCGCAGGAACTTCCGCCTTCGGCATCGACCCCGATGTAGGCATTGCTTTGGATGTGACTGTGGCAGGCGATGTGCCCGGCGTGAGAGAATTTGATACCAGTGTGAAGATGGGGAAAGGTCCAACGCTGACAGTGGCAGACTCTGGATTGATTACTCACCCGAAGGTTTTGCGCTTACTTCTCGATGTGGCAGAAGAGAACAAAATCGCCTATCAGCTTGAAACGGGCTTGCCGGGTTCCACGGACGCAGCGCGCATATCCTTAACTAGACAAGGAGTTCCAAGCGGCACAGTTTCAGTAGCAACACGTTACATTCATAGCCCAGTAAGCATGCTTAACCTAAAAGATGCGGAAAGCGCGGCGAAACTTACAGCGGCAGCAATCCAAAAAATTCAAAAGCGCTTCTAAACTTTCGCTAATTCATGAGTTGTCAAAATGATGCAAAATTGTTTTTAGATTTGTTCTTTTATCTTTCATGAGGGGCTTGTCTATGGATAAGACAGGGAAATTCGAGTTTCTGGAGCACACCGCAGATGTTTTCATCGCGGCACATGGCATGACGCTGGAAGAGGCGTACGAAAACGCTGCGCTTGCAATGTTCGAAGTCATGACAGACACAGACAAAGTCAACCCTGACATTGAGGATTCTGTTGAGGCTGAAGCTGAAGACGAGTACGCGCTTCTTTACAGTTGGCTTGAAGCTTTGCTGGTGAAGTTTGAAACCAAAAACATGCTTTACTCAAAATTCAAAATCTCAAATCTAGAAGAGACCTCTGGCGGTTTCAGAATACAAGCAACTATATGGGGCGAAAAGTTCAACGCGGAAAAGCACACGCAAAAAGTCGCCGTAAAAGCCGTGACGTATCACCGAATGGAAATAATCAAAGAAATAGACAAGGTCACGTTGGAGTTTATTCTAGACATCTAAGCCATTTTCAGCTTACTCAATTCCTTCAGGATTGTTTCTACCACAGTTTCGGGCGGCGTGTCTAAAGCGTCGCAGTTAGCCACGACAAAAGGCACTTTTCGCTCTTTAAAGAGGTGCAAAATTGGTCGCGTTTGTTCCTCGTACACTTGGATTCTTTTCTTTATTACTTCTGGCGTGTCGTCTGAACGCTGATATAAGGCTCCGCCGCACTTGTCGCAGACCATGTCCACTTTGGGTTTTAAGAAGCGTATGTTGTAGACTGCACCGCAGTTTTTGCATATTCGCCGGCTGGATAAGCGTTCGATGATAATCCAGTCGGGAACCATCAGCAAGATGCTAACGTCTATCTTGGCGATTTCCTCCAGCGTCTCAGCCTGCTCAACAGTGCGCGGGTAACCATCCAAAATGAAACCTTTCCCTTTGGGAATTTTAGCCAAACGCTGTTTTAGCACTTCTATCACAATGTCATCGGGCACAAGCAGTCCCTTTTCCACGTAACCCTTAACTTTCTTTCCCAACTCGGTGTCTTCTTTCATAATTTCGCGGAAAATGTCGCCCATGGCAATCACGTCTACGCCAAGCTTCGTCTGAAGTCTTGACGCGTATGTGCCTTTTCCAGAGCCTGGCGCTCCAAAGATGATTGCGTTCACTTTCTCGTTTCTCCTCTTTCTCTCTTTCTTGAGAAGGAAAGAAGCGTAATTAAGATTTATATTTTCTTCGAAGAGCGCTAGAAGGAAATGTTTATGGCGGCTAACGTGCCTAAAGCAGTCACGGTGCGATGGTTGCATACTAAAGAAATCGGAAAAAACCTGTTTCTGATAGACCTCGTAACTGGCGGTTTAAAAAACCTCATCGCTAGCTACGTCCTCAAAGGAGACAAGGCGATAATTGTGGAGACTGGCCCGCCTTCTTCGATTTCCAATCTGCTTTCTGGCTTAAAAGAGTTGAACGTGAAGACAGAGGATGTGGCTTACGTTGCCATCACGCACGTCCACATAGACCACGGCGGTGGTGCAGGTGCTTTACTGAAGTTTTTGCCGAACGCCAAGGTCATTGTTCACCCAAGAGGCGTATCTCACTTGGTCAACCCTGAGAAGCTTTGGTTGCAAGCAAAAGAGGTTCTGGGGCATGTGGCGGAGATTTTCGGTGAGCCCATTCCTGTTCCTGAAGACAGAATAATCGTTGCTGCTGACGGCATGACCTTTGATGTTGGAAACAACGTAAGTTTGAAGGTGGTTGAAACGTTGGGTCACGCTTCGCATAATTTAAGCTTTTATGAACCTCTGCACGGTGGCATATTTTCAGGAGACGCTGCTGGCATTTACCTCTGCGAGTTTGACGTTGTTGTTCCTACGACACCGCCTCCTTTCCGCCTTGATATTGCCTTGTCTTCTTTAGACAAACTTGTCAGCCTCAACCCGTCGGCTTTGTATTACAGCCATTTCGGAAAGGTATCTGACGCAGTGAAACGTCTCCAAGACTATGCACTGCAACTCAAGCTGTGGGCAAGAATCGTGGGGGAAGGGGTAAAGAATAAACAAAGCCTCGAAGAAATACGGGAAAGAATATTTGCGGAAGACAAAGTCATGCGGAAACTTGCTGGTTTCTTCAAGTCGCACCCAATTTACGCGAAAACCATGCTCGAAAATAATGTGCAGGGTTTCATCGATTTTGCTGAAAAGTCTCAAACTTGATTCTTGTTCAAAACTGTTTTATATTTAGCCTCTACTTTTTTGTTTGAAGGCGAAAAATTTATGGGTGAAGGTAAAGGGCGGCATCCGCCGGATAAGGTTCCTCTTGAAAAAATAGACAACTGCATGTGGCGTATTCCGAAGTATAAGTCGGGAATGCGTGTTCCAGGCATGGTTTTTGCAAACGAAAGCCTTTTGGAGAAAATGCAGACTGACCGAACTCTTTGGCAATGCACTAATGTTGCACACTTACCAGGCATTTACAAGTACGCGGTGACTCTGCCGGACGGGCATGAGGGTTATGGTTTTCCCATAGGCGGCGTAGCCGCAACGGATTATGATGAGGGCGTGATTAGCCCAGGCGGCGTTGGCTACGACATCAACTGTGGCGTCCGCCTTTTAACAACAAACCTTTCCGAGCAACAGCTACGACCAAAGCTTGCTCAGTTGGCAAACGCGATCTTTGAAAACGTTCCCGCTGGGCTTGGGAGCCGAAGAAAGGACTTTAAGATAACTGCTGGCGATTTGAACCGGCTAGTGGTTGAGGGTGTACAGTGGCTCATCGACCGCGGCCTAGGATGGTCTGACGATGCCGAGCACTGCGAAGAGCACGGGTGCATGAAAAACGCGGATCCCGACAAGGTTTCAACAACCGCCAAAAACAGAGGTTTAACGCAGATAGGCACTCTGGGCTCGGGGAACCATTTTCTAGAAATCCAAAAGGTTGACAAAATTTGCAATCCGCGAACCGCCAAGGTTTTTGGCATCGAGCAGGAAGGACAGGTTATGGTGATGATTCACTGCGGTTCCAGAGGGTTCGGACATCAGGTGTGTTCTGACTACTTACGGGTTATGGAGCGGGCAGTGCACAAGTACCAGATAGCTTTACCTGACAGGGAACTGGCATGCGCGCCTGGAAGCAGCAACGAGGCTGGAGACTATTTTCAGGCGATGGCTTGCGCGGTTAACTACGCTTTCGCGAACAGGCAGGCGATTATGCATTGGGTCAGGCAGAGTTTTCAGCAAGTTTACCACGCGGACCCAGAAAAGTTCGGCTTGAGGCTTGTCTACGATGTGGCGCACAACATTGCAAAAGTGGAAACCCACCAAATCAACGGCGATAAGAAAAAGGTGTGGGTTCACAGGAAAGGCGCCACGCGGGCGTTTCCTGCTGGGCACGCAGAGGTTCCCGCTGATTATCGCAGTGAAGGGCAGCCAGTGCTTATTCCTGGCAGCATGGGCACGAGTTCATGGGTTCTGGTGGGCGCAGAGAAAGCGATGGAGTTGACTTTTGGTTCTACGGCGCATGGTGCGGGCAGGATGATGAGTCGCTCCGCGGCTAAGCGAAAGTACTGGGGCGGCGACGTAAAAGCCGCTCTTGAGAAGCGTGGGATAGTTGTGCGTGCGGCGAGCGCTGCGGTTTTGGCTGAGGAGGCTGATCCTGCGTACAAGAACGTGGATGTCGTTGCGGAAGTCAGCGACCAAATCGGGATTGCCATGAAGGTTGCGAGGCTCGTGCCCATGGCGGTTGTCAAAGGCTAAGCTTTCCTGCTAAAGGTTACTTTGGCTTTTCTAAGATAGAGTAGAAAAAGAAAGAGAGGGGAAATTAGGCTTCAGGCAGTGTTTCTGTGCTTCTTACGCCTTCGATGCCGTTGATTTGGGTTGTGATTTCTCGCAGCTTTTTGTAATCTTCAACCTCAACAAAGATTGCTATGTCGAATCTTCCGTACGTGAAGTAGGCCTTTCTGACGCCAGCAACTTTCCTCACTGAGTCTAGAATCATGTTTGCTTTAGTAGGCACGACCTTCAATAGTACACAAGCGTTTAGCACACCTTCTTCCTCCCTAATGTTGTATCTCCACGAGAGTTTCAGTAAAGACTACGCCAGCAAAATTTCCCATCTTCAGCACTATAGCGCTTAGCTCCTTAAGATCCGAGGCTTCAAGGTCCACTACAACATCGTATCTTCCAAGAGTTGGGAAGACTCGCTTGACAGCTTTCCAATTGCGAAACGAGCTAACAACATCCTCAAATCTACCATGCACGGTCCTTATCAGAACACAAGCAGATAACAAAGAGCAAATCACCCAAACATAAAAAGCAACCATGAAATATTAATTTGTTGGGAGATAAACCGCCGTCACGCAGCAAATCTTTTCACCTAAGAAGGGTGTCTACTTGGCACTTGCTATTTTCTTTGTTTTGCTGTAGGCCGAGTCACGATTTTTACCACATCTTTGTGTCTTAGACTGTAATCCTTAGGAAGCCGTATTCCTGTTTTAGCGTCAATCGCAAGAATATAGTTCTCCGCAAGACGGGTGTGTATGTTTCGGGCGAGGTCAATAGGCGTTGAGCCATCTGGCATCAAGTACACATCGGGAAGCACATTCCCGTGATGATCCATGTACTTGAATTCGTCGCTAACTGGGTAAACCATGTTGTTTTTTAAAAGTTTGAAAACCACAGTGTTAAGGGCTTGTTGGATACCGGTACTTATCCATTTTGCCATGACCCTCGTTTCAATGTACTTCAAAGCGCCCTGCTGCTTTGCCGTGAGGCTGGCATTTTCCTTTATCTTGAACTTTTCTTGACCCGGCGTATACTGAAGTAACCCCATCTTCTCTGCCCTTCTAAGGACCAGTTCTGCCTCGGCGGAACAGGCTGCAACTAGGCTGCGACCGTAGTATTCAGTTAACATTGGAAGGTAGTTCTCAGAGGTAAGGATATCCATCTTGTTTGCCATAATTAGTGTAGGCTTGATAATTGGAAGGAGGAACGTAGCGAATTTGATGACCTGATTGAGATCCCACTTAACGAAAGGAACATCTCTGAGCTCTGACTTCTCTAAGGCCTGAAATACCTGTAACGGATTGGCTTTTACTCCTGACAAGGATTTCGCGATTGCTTCTTCTAGAGATGAGGATGCCGCTTCGCGGATTATGAACTCTCTGTTGCGCTCAATTATTTCTGCGACCCATCTATTCAGTTCCATTTCGATGTCAATGGCGTCTTGTACTGGGTTGCCGCTTCCAGGTTGGGTTATCTTGCCGTCAGCATCAATTGAACCTGAAGCGTCTACTACGTGGATGAGCGCGTCGGCTTGTCCGATGACAGAAAGAAATTGATTTCCAAGTCCTCGACCCGTCCAAGCGTCTTTCACTAATCCAGGTACATCAACGAGCTTTACTGGGGCATATCGCCAGCCATCTATGCATGTTGAATTCAACGGGTTGTCCTTTACGCCTAGCTCTTTGCAGACGCAGATGTCGCAGGCGTATGCAGTACCTATATTTGGCTTCTTTGTGGTGAATGGAAAATTGGATATTTTTGCGTTTAGAAGGGTTGCTGCATTGAATAAGGTTGTTTTACCAGTATTCGTCTTCCCAACTATACCAATGGTCAACAAGTAAACGTCACTCAATTAAATAATATCTTCACTGAAAGATAATAAGATAGCGTGTGCGCTAACTTTGCGGGAGCACTATCCATTGTTTCTCATAGCGGTTGTCAAGGGTTAACGTTAATATCGCGAGCTTTGCATAAGGGTTGTTAAAGGCGTTTCTGCAGCGCTTCTTGTGTGGTTGCCATGGTCAAGGATGAATGCGGAATCTGCGGCAGAGTACTTCGGGTTGCTTACATGCGACGCTGCCACAGGTGCAAGCGCTTGTTCTGTCGGGATTGTATGGTGCCTGACGTTGCCACTGGAGACCCAACCATGATGCTTTGCTTGCACTGTGCGCGGCGCGTGGTTTCGCCACAGTCGCGGTCAAAGTACGGCGGTCTTACGGGTTATTTGAAGTTCCGCGGCGCCTTTACCCGGCTTGTTCGGCTTTCTTTTGCCCGCATCGACGGGTTGATCGGAAGTAATCTCCCCATGAGCGCGTACAGGGACGAAACGTGGTGGAGTAATTCGCCGTCGAGTACTCATGCCCGAGCTTGGTTGGACGCGGGTTGGGAGGTGCAGGAAGTAAACCTGAAAGAGGGTTACGTGGTGTTCAAGAAAGTTCGCGAAGTGCCTTTCAAAAGGTCGAAGCGGGCTAAGAGCAAGATAGATAAGCCTTTTACGCCTGTTCCCGTTCGCGCGTCGAAGCGTAAGGCTCCGTCTAAGACTAAGGTGTCGAAGCTTTACGCGCGGATTAAGAATTTGGAGCGTCAGCGATCTGCGGGGCGTGGAAAAATTAGGGGTTTTAAGCCTAAACCGCAGCATGAGAAGAAGCTTTTCAAGCCTGATGAAAAACCACAATAATCCGTGAAGCGTATACACGTTTTGAGGTTTACTCTTGTTCGAGCGAACAGTGAGTTTGGGAATCAACGAAGCTTATGCAGACTTGAAAGCCCTTTTGCTCAGGAAAGGCTGCAGAATAGTTGCTGAGGAACCGCCAACGTTTATTTCGGTCAAGCAGGGTTCGCTGTGGGGCATTTCGCCTAGAACCGCCAAAAAGGTGGTGGGGTACAGCCTTTCTTCAGTCGATTCTGGAACACGGATAACTGTTTCTTCGTCATTGGCTTCGGATTGGAAAAACCTAACTATAATCGGCAGCGCACTCGCCGTTCTTCTCATGGCTCTTTGCTGGTGGATTACCACGGACTTGGAAGCGTTTATGATTACGCAAGAGCCCAGTTACTGGAGCTGGTTAGTCATGGTTGATAGTTACATAGATTTTCAGACGGGGCAGATGCTTGTCAGTTTGACGAGGATGCTTACATTTTTTCTGGCGATTATAATAGCCATAGAGGCAGTGATTGCTGTTTACGCGCATTTCAGGATAAATGCGTTTGCAGAAGAAAACTTGAAGGCTTTATCTTAATCTGACCTTTTGTGAACTTATCGTAAGGCTAACTTGGATAGGGTATGATAAAAATACGTGCTCGGCGCTCTGGTTTAGAGACCCATCGCTTATGTTGCATACTTCTTTTCTGGCATTTGCATGGTGAAAGTTAGCTCGTTCTGATTAGATGCCTTCCTTGGTTTGGCATCTTCTCTGGAACCTATACAATAAAGGCTCCATCCAATAAGCCACATGAAAACCATTATGGGCATCAATAGAAACAGGACTACTCTGTTTCGCTTCCGCATGAATGCCTTTAGATTGAATGAGTTAATATAACTTTTTAACATGTACGTGTATAGTTAACTAATAACTTCGATTTCTTTTTAACTTTGAACAAAAAACACTCTCCGAAAATTGACTGCAATCTACAACGCCCAGATGTTTAAGAAGTTCTATAACGCTTTAATGGCAAGGAATGGACTTATTAGCGGAGGCACATCTGCTACAGGGAAAATGCCCAAAGCAGTATTTGCCAGACACCGCTTGAAAGAGAACATTAAAGAGTTTAAGGCAGGATAACATTGAGCTTAGAGAAGCTTAAAATAGCCTTTTTTCATGAAACTAATGTCTAGCGGTCGTCGTCTAGCTGGTTTAGGACACAAGCCTTCCAAGCTTGCGATCCCGGGTTCAAATCCCGGCGACCGCACCATAGTCGCAACGAAAAATAAACTATACACCACAGGTTTGTTTGCTCACCTTGCGCAATAGGGCAATTCGTCCTTTGCCTTGTGATGCTTGACGCACTCTTCGCAATTGCTGTGGTGAACGCAATCTTTTTCGGGGCAAGGGCAATTCGGAGCTGACATAACGAAAAATTACGCCAACATCAATAATATTCTTTATTGTATTTACACCGAGGGCGCGCATTGACACTTCATAGTCTTCTCTGAGACGCTGGTTGCTACGATCTCATTGCCAAGTTCCATTTTCCTTTAAATAGTTTCTATATATAAGGAGCGTATAGATAAACTGCATTTTCTAATGTTAACTCTATGCTTAAAGGGAATACAATCGAATTGATGTTAGTTTCATAGGGAATATTTGTTTTTCCATCATGTAGAGATATTTTAAGCCTCTCAATTCGGCTTTTTTGTTTTGCAGTCATGGCTTAATTTCCGCTCCGTTTCGCTATGTAGTCTCTAAAGCGTTTTTCGTTAAATTTTGGGTTTTCGCTTTTGAAGTATTTCACAACAGAGTTTATGATGTCTTCTTTGTTTTCGCTTTTCGCTAAGATTTCCGCAATATTGATAAAGTCTTTTTTCGAAACGCTCATTTAATCACAATCCGAATTCTAAAAGGTCTGCGTCTGTTGGGTCTTCTGTTTCGTCTTCTGGGTATTCGATTTTCTCAAAGTCTGCTTTTTCGCTCTGATTGTTGCTAAACAGTCTTTCCCAGAATCCTTTTTTTGGTTTTGGCTTAGTGAATTGCTCTCTTAACGCTCTGTTGATTTGAAACGGTTTTCCGCTCTGTGACCATTGCGGAGACTGAAAGAGTTTTCCTTCAAAAAACCATTTCCTTTGTGGCATTGCGCTAAAGTCGATATTATGCGCTTTTTCAATGCGTCTCAGAAATGCGGTTTTGTCTTCTGGGTTTATTCTACCTATGCAATAAAGTTGCTTTGTTCTTATGGTTTTGCTGAAATCATTTAGCCTTTGCGAAGCTGTGAAGAATGCTTCTTTTTGGTTTCTTGCTTCATTAAAGACTGTGAGAAATTCTTCAGCTTCTAAGCGAACCGTTGACCATGAATTAAAAGCGTCTTGTGCCTCTTCAATAAAATAGGCTATGTATTTTTGCGGTTCATGTGTTGCTGTTGTTTCTCTCTCAAGTCTTTGCATTCGGTCTAAGTAATTAACGACTGTGCGAACAAAGAAACCTCTTTTAGATGGTTTTCGGGTCTTCAATCGGAAAAGCAAATCTTTGTTTTCCGCTATTGCTAACTTTGCAATTTCCCAATTTTGAAGCTTATAACGCTCTATTTCTTGAGTAGTCTTAACTTTTTCCGCTAAGGTTATGTCATGCTCTCCAATAGTCAACACTGGTATTTTATCGAATCCATAAAGCCATGCTAAAGAACCGTCAAAAATCAAAACTCTGCAATTGTCTAAGCTTCTAAGGTGTTTTGCCATGCTAAAGAGAAGTCGGGTTTTGCCATGATGCTTTGATGCGTTTAGATGTATTCCGCCTTCAATTATAGCCTTTGAAATGACCTCTGAAAATTGTTTTTTGTCATGTTGGTTTATGTTGGTCTTCTCAGTGGTAGTCTTAGCGTTTCGCTTTGACGTTTTCATTTTGTTAACCATGAGAAAGGCTAAAAATACTTCGAAATATAAGCTTTTTATGGTAAAAAACGGCTTTTTTTCGACCCGATTTCGAAAAGGAGAATCCATGAGACATAGATTGCACATAGGGGCAAGAAATTAGGTTTAGCTTATTTCATAAAAAAAAGTTTTATTTAGATATTTTTCGTATATAATTCTATGAGAATTTTTGCAATTTCAGTTTAGAATTCAGTCTTCTTAATAAATCAAATAGATGAAGGATTTGAAAAGGAACAAATTCTAAATCGTCTTTTTGAAGGGCTACTATTAAAATTCAACAATTTTAGAGGGGGGAGAGTCTTTATCAAAAACAATTTGTCGTAGCCGAGAAGAATATTTCTAAGTGTCAAGATTTGCAGTATTGGAATTTAGACTGATGGGGTAAACTGTAGATTAACAATTGGCATAATAGTCTGCATAGTATAACAAAAAATGAAATAGAAAAAAGAGAGCATTGTGTTCTTCTGTTGCTTTAATGGCGGATGAATTACCAGCCAACTGGGTAGTCAACTAGTTCCGCAAAGTGGCTTAATGCCGCATTTATCGTTGGAGGGTTAGCATGATCACCAGTGGGTACTATATATAGTCGATAGTATTCTGAGCAACCAGCCTCAGCAACTGCATCTTCAAAAGTATGTACTTGATTAACCGAGAGTTGGTCTAAAGCTCCAGTTACCGATATCATGGGAATACTTATTTCAGCATTGTCTACGGGATTCAGTCTCTCATAGTGTTGTGGTTTATCATCATAAGTTCCACCAAATTCAGCCTCCATATCCGCTGTCATTTGCTTCAGTAACAAGAGCATTTGGGAGAGATAAGCCTGCTCCTCAGGATCTAATCCATTCCAGACTTCAACTGGAATAGACTCAATTAGAGCAATAAGCTCTACGGAGTCAGTGTAGCCCAAGACTATGTCTCTCATGCCAGAAATATCAAGTACTCCATCATAGAGTTCTGGGTATTTCTCTCCAAGCAGTAACCCGATGAGTCCACCCATTGAATGACCAACAATGAAAACTTTTCCTGTAACGCCAAAGTTGTCGATAACATACTCTGTCAGCTGATGAGTACGAATCATGGCTTCCTTTATTGGAAACCCTCCCTCACCATAACTGGAGGCAGCATAAGCAAAACCCTGCCCAATCAAAGCAAAGGGCAAACCAACGCCACCAAGATTATCCATTGCGAATTGTGCATTTGGATTCCAATTCATCATGTATCCGTGACATCCAACAACTAACATTCCGTTCCACTCATCAGGAATGCGAACTACAAAGTTTGCTCCATCCAGAGTTCCAACGTACTGAGTGAAATTACCTATATGGGTTTCAGTTACTTTTTTCGCTAGAACTGTTGAAGTAAGTGGAGTTGCCAGCATAGCTACAGCCAGTAAGACAACAGATATTCCTAAGACTTTTTTATTCAGTTTTTCCACCTCCTCCAAAACAGATTAGATAAGAAGTATGTACATTATCACTTTTAACTTTTATAGAATATAGTTCTATTGATTCATTTACAGTTGCTTTTAAGTTTCAATCTTTTGGCTATTTCAAAGCTATGCAGATTTGGAATTTATTCTGTTACTGTTACCACTTCATGTCTTCAAGCGGAATACTTTTTGTAATGCCTTATTCTTCATTGATTGATGACCTAAGCCAGTTGAACATTAAAGTTGAAGCATACGGTTATCTAAAACCATAATTCATCGCGCACTAATGAAGTAGTGCATGTGTTTTAGGTCACGAAATTGGTTCATGGTTCACTTTAACGCGGTCTTTTTGGACAGGTTCTTTTGTGGTTTCCGTATTGTTTCATGTTATAGAAAACCGTACCGCAATAAGGGCATCTTCGACCAACGCCTTCTTTTAACTCTCTCCCACGTTTCAAGACTCTTCTTTTGGAACTATTTTAATCGTTGTCTGTTTTAAGGATTTGACGTTCTTGAATGTATTTCCATGCTTGTTTTAGTTCTCTCTCTATTCTCTGCTCTCATTTCCGTTAGCATGTCGGTTAGCTGTCTAAAGCGTTCTGTGTCGGCTTTTTCTTTATCGCTGTAAAGTTGCACTATTTCTTCAAGTTTCTTCTGTTGTTGTGCGTGACCGTTAATTGAAAGGAACTTGAAAGCATCGGTATAATTCATTTTAATGGTTTCTTCGCTAACTATGTAGTTGCTCTTTGCTCCATCGGGTTTATGACCGCTCATTAAATCTGCTATTTTCTGAGGTATTTTAGCCATTTCCAGAGCATTCATGAATCCGTCTCTCATGTTCTTGGTTTTCCATTCTTTAACTCTCTCTCCAAATGCCTTTTCCACTATTCTTTTGACAATAGCGTTTATGTCTCTGGTCTTTAGCGGTTCGCCTCTGAACGAAACGAATAAGTGACCTTCTTTCGGATTGCCTCTTGATTGTAGATAAATTCTTAGTTCTTCAAGACATTCTGAACTAACCATCGTTTGAAATACATATTGGCTTTTACTTCTGTCGTTAGCCCAATAGAGATGTTGGTTTATATCAATTTTCCAATTGCCTAAATCATCGAAAAAGTCAAAGTCCTCAATCATAACGTTACAAACTTCTATTTCACTTGTGCCACTCTGGAAAAGCATTAAAGTTATTGCTCTGTCTCTCGGAGATTCACCAAAACGGTATAACTGTTTAACATCTTCTCGGTCTGGAATCCACGCTTTAGACATTGCTCTGCCTTTGCCTTTCCCTTTCGGTCTGATTGCTCCGATTAACTCATTTCTGGAATATTGCAGTTGTAAGTGGTTTTTGCTGAAAAATGAGAGCATCGTTCTGAGGTATGTGGCAATGGTGTTTTTTCTATATTCCTTATCCTCTAAATGATGCATGTATTTGATTCCGACATCTTCCCAGAATCTTCGAACATTCATGTCGTTGCTTCTCAAATGCTCAATTCTGCTTTCGATTATTTCTGTTGGTGTTTTGTAATCGGTTGTAGTTTGAACAAACTCTAAGAAGTAAGGGAATTCGCGTTTGTAATTTTCAACTGTGCGCTCTGTGTTAATCAGGTCTAACCATTCAGTAACTTTAGGGTCGTTAAGCCATTCTTCGCTAATCATCGGTTTATCACTCTCCCTTAAGTTTATTTTTCCCTATAAAATTTGCAGTTCGACTGTATGAATTTCCAATAAACAATAGGGTAAAATAGATTGTGCAGTCTAACAATATCTCCCATATAAGGGGGCTATAGTCTTTTCCGAGCACTAGAGTGTTCAATACAGCGAAAAGGTGAAAAGGGACGATGATGACCTATGATTTTGATGGTGATGTCAGATGAGTGAAGTGAATTTAGCCACAATACAGTTGAATGGAGAAAAGCAGAGTTTCATTCTAGCCAAGAAGGACTTCAAGACTGGAAGCAGAGGTTACCATGCGCAGGGAAAAATGCAGATTGGAGAAAAAGGCTACCAGATCAACATCTTGTGCGTGGAGATAGGTTCAAAACCGAAAGAAAAACAAAAGTGACAAGCTGCCTCTCACTGGATGTTTAGCGCCATTTTTTAAGGAAATCAGCTGCTTTGGTTCTCAGTGTTCTTCTTGGACTATCCAGCTGCCTTTCAACAAAAGAGAGTACTTTTTTCTTTTCCTTTTCTTCGATTTTGTCGAAAAACAAATCAAACGTCTCAACCGCTTTTTCGGCAATAACTCTTTTGCATTCTTCTGTTAAGTGCGGAGTCACAGAAAGGTTCTCAACTTTCAGAAGCTCAGCCGTTATTTTGTGAAGGAGATGGGGTTTTGCTAACGCGATCTTTCTGGAATTGCCAACCACATTGGCCACGGTGACCATATACTCGTTGTTCAGGAAGCCATAGTATTTATCGAATATGGCATCAAACTTCTGGTCCTTGTCAACCTTGGCTAGATTCGCGATTATAGCCATAGCGTTCCATGTCAGGATTCTATACTTACTGTCTAGGAGTTCTATGAACGCATCCATGTAAGGATATAGCTTCTCTGGGTGCTCCTCACTCAAATCCATTAACACTTTTGCACAACCATATCGAACGGTGGCTTTTGGTGAGCTAACACCTTTGAGCAACACAGGAAGCAAATCAAAGTCTTGTTTAACCTTCTGGCGCAGTTCCTCTTTTGTCAACGTCTTGTTTGCAACTTTTTTCAGCAACTCGTTTTCCACAGGCACTCCGTCCTCGTAGTAAACTGGACAATGACTATTTTTTGTTTTCTTTAAAGTCTTTTCTCGTAATCGAAGGTATAGGCGGCAGAATTAGTGCTTCCTCAAACCTTGTTTTTACTAACTGGCTAATGCTAACAGCTCTAACGCGTTTACTCACTCCCTTACGTGTAGAAACTGAACGGGAGACGAGTTTTAGCCGCGGTGCTTTCCTTTCAGCTATTCTACAGTGCTTGATTTTATGCATAGTTCCGCGCCGGGAACCACGTGAATCCACCAGTTAAGCGCTTTGAACGAATCATCGTAGTATACTACGAGCCTTGCCATTGAGTTGACGGTAGCGTTAGCTGGAACAGTGCCGTTCCATATCAGAGTCGCCGTTTCTTCAGGCTGGAGTACCAGATTCTGCGGTGTCCCGACCTGAGACCAAGAGTTGTCCTCGAAAGCTATGTTTACACTCCAGTTGCCTTCGGCTTTGCCAGTGTTTTTGAAAGTGATTTTCACCGTGAAAGCTTCGCCTGCAGCTTTATCGACAACACCATCCTCTTGATTACAAGCAAAAGTCAAAGAGCTGTTTACGTCAGTTACCGAAAGATTAACGACAACGAACACCAGCACTGCAATAAGGAAAAGTAGGGCATACTTTTTCGCCATTCTCCTTCAAACTCCACCAATTTCTTTTCAGTTACTTCTAGTTATTATTCGTTCTGAAAGAAAGTTCTATAAGACAACTCAAGAACAAAGAAACACTGTTCACTAACTGGAGACTTTACGGCGTCAACCGCATCCGGTCTCTCGGATAGAACGTCACTTCACGAATGTTCTTTCTCCCAGTCAACATCATAGTGAGCCTTTCCAAGCCTATCGCCCAACCCGCATGAGGCGGCATTCCATAATCGAACGCTTGAAGATGGTATTTGAAGGCTTCTGGGTTCAACCCTTTCTCCCTTAACCTGTTCACTAAGAGGTCTTTTTCAGCTATTCTTGTTCCGCCCGAAACTATTTCTATCCAGCGCCACATCAAGTCAAACCCCTCGCACAGTTCGGGATTATCTTCCCGCGGTTTTATGTAAAACGCTTTAGAATGCGTGGGCCAGTCAGTTATGAAATAAAAGTTCGGATACAACTTGCCCAAAACTCTGAAAGCCTCAGTCGGTACGTCCTCGCCCCACGGAACCTCAACGCCTTCCTTCTTCAAGTCGTTAAGAACCGCGTCATAAGTCAAACGTTTGAAAGGAACCACAGGAACCTCCACTTTATGCTTGAGCGTGGCTAACTCGTTCGCGCACCTTTCCTTCACGGTTTTGCAAGCGTGCTGTATCACCTGTTCAAGAAGCGTCATAACCTCTTTCGCATCGGCGAATGCCTGCTCGATGTCCACGGAAACGAATTCACTTAAATGCCGCCTTGTGTGCGACTCCTCCGCTCTGAAAAAAGGCCCAACCTCAAAAACTTTCTCGAGGCTCATTACTAGCTGCTCTTTGTACAACTGTGGGCTTTGGGCGAGAAACGCTTTTTCGCCGAAGTAATCCACAGTGAACAATGCTGCGCCGCCTTCGGTTGCTGAGGCAATAATCCGCGGCGTGTGAACCTCCAAAAAACCCTTTTCGAAGAGAAAACTCCGAATTGCCTCCAAAGCGTGGTGTTGAATCTTGAATGCTGCAATGTTCTGTTCTTGGCAGAGGTCTAATGCTCTTGCGTCTAAGCGCACTTCTATGTTCGCGGGTGTCTTGCCAGTGATGTCAATCGGCAACTGGGTAACAGCTGTGCTGAGAATTTTGATTTCCTTCGGTGCCACTTCGACGCCTCTAGGCGACATAGTAGTCTTCTTTACCATTCCCTTCACGCCGACGCTATACCGCTTCTGTAGAGCATCAGACTTCGACAGCACTTCGGGACTTACTTTTTTCCGTGGGACAGTAACTTGGATTGTACCTTCTCTGTCCTGCAGTATTATGAAACGAATGCCGCCTAAGTCCCGTATGTCTTGAACCCAACCAAAAAGCGTAACTTCCTTGCCATCCATAAAAGGCGTTACGTTCACAGAGTAGTGGGTTCTAACCCAATCGTCAATGGAGTCCAACTTCATGAATCAACCGCTCCTCAATCAGGCAAACTCAACGCGTAACGACATTTTCCGTACTTTATGGGCGATTTCCTTTAAAGCCTTAAGGTCAAAGGGCAACGGTGCCCCACGCTTCTTTCTCAAGATGACCCTTGTCTCAGTAGTGCCATCAGGCAACCAAATCGTGTTAATCGTAAGTATGCTGAGAGGCATGAACAAGTCCTCCAGAAACTTGCGGTCATCAACACCGTATTCCAAAACACGAACAGACTTGCCAACTTCGTCACCCAAGGCTTTGATGATCTTGCCGCCATAACCCAAAAGCCGAGGCACATCACCGTGCCCAACAATTATGGCCAAAGTCCGGTCGACGCCAACTGCCTTATAGAAGCAAACGTTCTGGAGTGAAGGATACTTTTCCTCTAAAGACAATAACAAACGGGCGATTCGCAGGTCTAACTCGCTGATCTCGCCAGCCTTGACTTTAGCTGAACATTTTTGGCACAGTATGCCACTCTTTAAACAGAAGCTACATAGTTCAGTTTTCATAAGGTGCCCTCCCGCAAATAAAGGAGAAGCGACGGAGCGGTGCTCTTCGAGTTTAATAGCGAATCTATCGTTCCAAGGTTATTTCTATTGTGCTGACGTTAGTCGGTCCACTGCCCTCTTCTTGAGACAAAAGTTGATCTGTGCCAATGCCTATTTTGGTGACTTTTACATCAGGTAGAAAACGGCGTCTAACGACTTCCGCGACGTCAATTGCTCGGCTAATGGCTCTTCCACGCGCTTTAATGTTTACTTCTTTTGCTCCGCCGTGAAAGAAGGTTATGCAGGCCAGCACGTAGTTCATTACTGGTTTTTTTCCGATCAGCACTGCGTTGTTTTCTGACATTGCTAACGCTTCACTCCTAGTTTCCTCGTTTTATATGGCTTCAATAGGTTTTTTTGTCCACCAATAAATACATTGTGGTGTTACCTCGAAGTTCTAACCTGAACCTTGCAAAAAGCAAGTATTTTGAAAAGTATGTATAAAAGCTCTTTTCATCCACTAAAATCTTAAATAACGCGATAATTGTAAAGGATTAGTTTAACAAACTAACAGAAAAGTGAAAACATTTGGAGCCACTTACTAAACGTTCGGTTCAACTTTTAAAGAAGCTATACGAGAAAGGCCAGTCTACAAGCACCTACACGCTACGCGTCAAACAGGATGAATTATCAGCACAGTTAGGCATAAGCAGGCAAGCCTTGAATGTGCACCTCAGAAAGCTTAAAAATAGAGGCTACATTCGCACAGGTCGAGGCTTCATAGACGTCACAGAAAAAGGCTTAAACGCGCTCGGTGTTTCCACAACACCAGCCTTCATCCTCATTAAGGTATCACCCACCAAGAGAATCCAAGTGTACGACAAAATAAAAGAAATTGCAGTTACGAGAGCCTTCAGGATAGCTGGAGAAGTTGACGGTTTAATAATTGTAGAAAGAGAAAACTTGGACGAGATCCTCAAAAAACTATACGCTATAGACGGAATCCAAGACACGAGATCTTACGTCACAATTGAGACTATCAAATAGAAAAACAGCAGCTTGCGTTACTGGCAAAAGCAGCAGTCGTGAGACAAAAGGTATATTTGACAGAGAACCATCTGAGTCTTAGCACCAAAATAGAGGGGCAGCAAATGCCGATATTAGATCCGATTAAGAAATCCATTGCGCAAAAGCATAGGCTTCACATGAAGATTTGCAGAGACTGCGGAGCCAGAAACGCCGCAACTGCATTAAAATGTAGAAAGTGCAAAAGCAAGAATCTCAGATGGAAGAAAAGAGAGCTTGTGAAGTAACATCTCGCGTTTCAAAGAGTCTGGACTAAAGTTTCCATATTGAAAGCCGTGTTTGCACAGCCGTTCTTTATCAGAGGAATAGCTTGTCCAGCCACGTTCATGCTGCCCAAGGCATCTACAGATAGTTTTATCTCTTCGCCACACGCAACCCCAGCAACACCCTCATATTGGTGTGTCTTCAAAATTTTCGAAATGCATGAGCCTCCGGGAATCACATAAACGTCGTATCCTTTTGCCTTGGCTAAACGCTCTGCTTTGTTAATTAAACAGTCATTGGAACAATGAGCACAAGTATAGGATGGAATGCTCGCATCAAAGACCGCTTTACATCGACTGTCCATATATTTTCTGGAACAATGAGGAAGGAAAAGAGCCCTCTTTTTCGCTTGCAGAAATCTTCTTCTTTCCAAGAGATTCACGGCCTGCAGGTCAATGAAGTCTTGGAGGAGAACAATGGCGTCTGAGAGATTTAGTCCCGTGGCTTCCTGAATCCTAAATTTCCTTATAATATGCTGCACGTTTTTGAGGAGGGTTTTGTGCATGCCCTTCCGGTAGCTGACCTTGGCAATTTCCGTGAAGAAAAAGCGGGAAACTTTTGAAAGATCGAAAGTGAACTTGTAGGGCATAACTTAAGATTAACGACACACATCCTTAAAAAAATACCTGTACACAAATTCGAATTTTAAGCTTGAATTAAGGCTCAACTCTTTCTTCGCTATCGCCCAAAAGTTCTCTCAGAGACCTTATCTCGTCTCGCAACTGTTTCACCTCGACCTCAAGGGCGTTGGCTCGTGACTCAGCAACTTTTTTGAGCTGTTCGATTTCCACCAACAAACTTGCCCGCTCTGTTTCCAGCGTATTTATCTTTTCCCGCAGAACCCTCAAGGTTTGCGTTAGTCCTTCACGTATTTCTTTAACTTTTTCGACTAAATTTTTAATGTTCTTTGTTTCCGCAGGTTTTGCTGTTGAGCTTACTCTGGACCTAAACTTGGACTTGCATTTCGGGCACTCGAAAATTCCAACTCGAAATTCGGGTATCACTCCAGTCGCTCCTTGTTTAGCAGGCGACACAGTCCAGCACTTAATCGCCTCGACTACTTCTGTTCCACAATTCGGGCAGTCAGCCAATACATAAACCTCGCATATCCAAGTTCATCCAGTATCCACAAGAATTATTCCTTGTGATTAAGTTTTAACACTTTGTGTTATCCGCTTAAATGCGCATTCAAGAAATGCTAAAGAAGTAAAGCAGGTGGCTTTGGTGTTATTAAATGCTGATTTGGAACATCAATCTTTCAACGAGTTCTTTGTACCGATTTCGAATAGTAACCTCAGTCACCTGAGCAATTTCCGCTATTTCTCTTTGCGTTTTTCTTTCACCTGTCAAAACCGAAGCGACATAGCTCGCAGCGGCAGCAATGCCTGTTGGACCACGACCCGAAGTGAGTTTAAGCTCTTTTGCCGCTGCTAGAATCTTGTGCGCAATTTCTTCAACCTTCCCCTGCATTGTCAGTTGATTGGAAAACTTGGTTATGTATTGGCTGGGTCTAAGCGGCGGAATAGAATAGTTAAGCTCTTTAATTAGAAAACGGTAGCTGCGACCCACTTCCTTTTTGTTCACAGTTGACGCTTGAGATATCTCATCTAAGGTTCGTGGCAATGAACATTGCCTACACGCCAAGTAAATCGCCGCTGAAGTCACACCCTGAATCGATCTGCCACGTATTAGTCGCTCCTTCACTGCTTTTCTGTAAATGACTGAAGCAGTTTCAAGAATGTTTTTGGGAAGATTCAAGTTATTGGAGATCTTGGTGATTTCAGACAAAGCAAAAGCCAAATTGCGTTCTGTCGCGTCTGAAACTCTTATGCGCCGCTGCCATTTCCTGAGGCGGTACACTTGTGCCTTCTGCCCAGGTGAGAGACTCTTGCCATATATGTCGCGGTCATGCCAATCAATGGTTGTTGATAAACCTTTATCGTGAATAGTATATGTTAAAGGGGCACCAACCCTTGTTCGTTTTGATCTCTGCTCGTCGTCGAAGGCTCTCCATTCGGGTCCTCTATCAGCTATTTTGGCTGCCACCACGAAACCGCAGTCCATGCAAACTATTTCGGCGCACTCGTAATCTCGCATGAGCCTAGTGCTGCCACATTCGGGGCATGATTGAACTTTGGAGGGTTCAACACGTTGCGCTGACGATGAGGAATCTACATTTTCACGCAGTTCACTATCTCCATTCATTCTCTTTTGCTCCGTTCCTTTTTCGAGAGAAGCAAGTACAGTTGCTTATTAGCTAGTTTTTCAGGCTCCTTAACCGCTGGTTTTACAACTGCGTAAGGCGAAGGCACTGGACCTATTACATCAAAGATTTTTCCAACAACTTTCAAATTTTCGTCAACGACTGCTGAACCGATTTTCGGGGTTTTGTCGGTTTTAACAACAATGTTCTGAGAAGGAGTCACATGAAGCGCCTTGCCCAATCTCTGCAAACACATACCCCGCTTGAAAAACATGAACGTCACCGTAATAGCGTATTTAAAGCTTTCTACGTAAAACGATACATGACACTTTAGTAGTCTGCTTGTGGTGCTTGTGTGCCGATGGAAAAAGGGTTTTTGTGGACGTTTTCACTGGTGCTCGGAACAGTCTATAGCCCCCTTATTTAAAGGCGGAAACGCAGGTTGAAAAGCTAAGTGAACTTAATAAGCGTTAAACGTGCTTTACTTTTGCGCAAACGAGAAGTTGTTTAGTTGGTGGGCCGGGCCGGACTTGAACCGGCGACCTTTGACTCGTAAAGCCAATGCAAAAATAGCAGGCTAATAAAATCGCTCTTCAGTTTATTTGCGGATAATTCATTTCATTTTCAAAGGCGCTGCTTTTCTCGCTTAAAGCTCACGCGAAACTTATTTTGCCGTGTCACTATTAGAAACTTGGAGGGCTGATTCCACTGAGCCACCTGAACCCCAAGAAACTTCACGTCCGTTTTGACAGCGTTACTCCTGATACACTTGTTTCACCTAGACGGTACACACTTACGCACTCGGACAGAACAGGAAACTTGTATCTCACAATTGGCTCAGATTTTGACCGTGAACAAATTTCAGGATGGTACACGCGGCTTATGCGAGACGAAGTTTTGGCTGAATTGAAAAAGGAGCAAGACCGCTTCTTCCTGCATGTTTATTGTCATGTCTGTGGCGGCTTTGTTTTCGGCAACGCTTCTTTTCGCGAATGAATCTTTCGCTGTGAAATGTCGCTTGTTCTGGAAGCAATACGCTACGGTGACCGTGAACTCTTTGCTAAAGATCCAACACTTGATCAAGCCGAAATACTTGTGCATTTTCAAAGACCAAAAGCGGAAGACTGCAAAACTCAACAGTTGGGCCACCTCAGCAATTATGATATCCAGCAGTAGATAACCTTCTCAGTTTTACAGGTCGCCTTGTATCATCAAGCGCACGCTAAGAGTTCAAGCGGTCCTCAATCATTTTTCCCTCCCGCTTAGAAACCAATATATGTCATCCAAGCATTAGAATCACCCTGCAGAAGGGCATGCACCAAAATGAAAGTTGCTTTAGTTAACCCTCCTTATCCGCCAAGCGTACACTCTCATCCACCATTCATTCCGCTTGGAATTGCATATTTGGGCGCAGTTGCAGAAAAAGAAGGGCACGAAGTTACAGTCATAGACTGCCAAGCAGAAAAACTTAACTATGAAGCCTTTCGCGAACGCATCAGCCGAACCCCATCAGATGTCGTCGGCGTTACAGCAACAACTCTTCTGTACAAATCTGCCATGAAGCTAATCAACATAGCCAAACAGGTCCACCCAAACGCCGTCACCATGCTTGGCGGATCACACGGAACCTTCTGGGACGAAAACGCCCTCAACGAGTACCCAAGCCTAGATATGGTCGTACGCAGAGAAGGGGAAATGACCTTCATAGAACTCCTCAATAAACTCCAAACCAAAACCAGCTTGAACAGCGTCCTCGGCATCACCTTCCGCAACCAAGAAGGTAAAATCGTCCGCAACGCGGACAGACCATTCCTTGAAGACTTAGACGCTTTACCTTTTCCGGCGCATCACCTTCTGCCGCTTGACGCGCTAAAACGAATGGGCAAAGTGCTCTTCCCCTTAATCACAAGTCGAGGTTGCGTTTTCTGGTGCGACTTCTGCAGCACCGTCCGTATGTTCGGCAGAGGATACCGCTGGCGCAGCCCTAAAAACGTTGTCGACGAAATGGAAATGATTCACAATAATTACGGCGTAACCCAATTTACCTTCTACGACGACGCTTTCACAGTAAACCGCGAACGCACCATCAAAATCTGTGAAGAACTCCACGCCAGAAAACTAGATCTAATCTGGGACTGCGGTACGCGTGTAGACATGGTTGACCGCGAACTTCTCAAAACCATGCATGACGCAGGTTGCATAGCCGTTTGGCTGGGCGTGGAATCAGGCTCAGAAGTTATCCTAGACGCCATGCATAAAGGCATAAAACTAGACCAAACACGTTTGGCTTACAAGATTGCACATGAAGTTGGGTTAATGACAATTGCCAACGTTGTGATAGGTTTTCCAGGTGAAACTGAACAAACCGCGAAGGCAACCATCAACTTCGTCAAGGAACTGAACCCTGACGACGTCGGTTTTTATGTGGCTACGCCTTATCCGGGTACGCCGATGTATGAGCAGGTCAAAAAGAATGGTTGGCTCAGAGTTACAGACTTCGACAAGTATGATACCGCTGGACCGACTTTTGAAACACCTTGGCTAAGCATGAAACAGCTGGCAGATATCCGTTACAAAGCTTATCAGGATTTTTACCTGCGCCTAGGCTACGTGCTTAAGATGATGCGCAGAGGCGGCACATACGGCATATCAGCCGTGAAAACCTCAGCAGCCTACGCGCTCAGAGCCATGCACATAAAACTCTCCTAATCGCCAGAACACTCGAGTACTAAAAACACTTAATGACGCAATTCTCAACGTGTAATTCAGTAAATACTTTGATTCAACAATTGAAAAGAGCAGATGGTGGGCCGGGCCGGACTTGAACCGGCGACCTTTGGCTCGTAAAGCCAATGTCCTACCCAAGCTAGACGACCGGCCCATTCTTCAGATTAAATCTGCCATGCTAATCTTTAATTTTTCGTTTTGAAACCGTTCGTCCATCAAGCTTTTGATGCTGATTGCAGTTTCATTACAGCTTTTTCGATTATGTCAACGGGGTTGTCAAACTGCGCAAGCTTAGCCGCCACATCAACTTTCTTTCCCAAATGCCTTTTAGCTAAATTCAGCACTTTTCGTGCATCGCTCATGAAAATGGGAAACCCTTTGCGTGCGAGGTACGTGTTCACGTATGTCCGCCCCAACTCAGATATTACGATGCTTGGGACGCCTTGTAGAGCAGCCTCGCGGGCTATGGTGCCGCCTGCGCTCACAACCAAGTCCGCATTTGCAACTATTTTCGCAGAGTCCACAATTTCCTCCTTACCCGCGAAAGCATCCTTTCCAAGAGCATCATAGCGTTTGAGAAGAAGAACATTCCCGAGAGCCTTGAGTTTTCTCGCGATTCCCAATGCGGGGTCGGCTGTTCCAAGCGCGTAAGCGGCTTTGGTTTCAAGCGCCCTAACAACTATAAGCGGCTTCTTAAATTCAGAAGTTTTTGGCGGCTTCAAATCTTTAATCCAAGCAACCTCGTCTACACCTTTAAACCGCATGATGCTAGCGGGGCAATAATTTTCCACGAATCGTTTCGGCAGAGCCTCTGAGGCAACGAGCACAGTGGCAAAGGGTATGGTTAGCTTGTTTACGGCCTTAGCGTATGGAGTGTCAGCGGTCAAAATTATTGGAACTCCCAAACCGAATGCTGTCCGACACAGTTCCACAGACTGATGAGAAATCGCTATGTCTGGAGGATTATCCCTAAACATTCTGGAAAATTTAAGGACACGATTTGCGCTCTCCTCAAGTCTCGAAAAAAGCGATGCGGGGCTGTATTTTCCGACAACAATTGGGTTTTCGCCGATAATACGCGCTAAAGCTAGCGTGTCAGGATGTTCTCGCGCAGTAAAGATTACTTCGTGACCAGATTTTCTAAGGCGCTTAGCGATTGCTGCACCGTATCGAACGTGCTTGCCAGTGCACGCGTCATACCAGATCCTCACGGCTGCGTTTCACCTTTTTTCTGTTTTGCCCGGATGAACGCTTCGCGCTTAGCATCATACTGTTCCTTTGTCATGGTTTCTTTTGCTGGAACCCCACTCACGACTTTTCCAGAAGGCACATTTTTAGTTACAACGCTTCCTCCGCCGATAACAGAATTTTCTCCCAAAATCACGCCGGGCAGTATTGTAACTCCTCCGCCTATTACGACGTTGTCCTTCACTATCGGAGCCGCTAGAAAGCTGCTTTTCGGATATTTATCGTTGAGAAGCGAACTATTCGGAGCGATAAACACGTTATCGCCAAGTACGCACTCGTTTGAAATCGTCACGTGGGCTTGTATATTACAGTTTTTACCGACAGACACGTTTTTGCCTATGTCGCAAAAGCTTCCGATGCACGTTCCATCACCGATTTTCGTGTTGTCACCTATTACAACGTAATTCCAAACAACAACTTCCCTGCCGAATCGAACGTTGGCGCCGATTATTACTCCTTTTCCAGTTTTTGGCTGTGACATAGTCATTCCTTTTAAACTTCAACGTTTAAATAGTTTAAAAATTTACTTAACTTTTCTGTTAGAGGATGCGGCTAGATTGACTAAAGAAAAAGTTCTAGTAGTGGGTTTAGGCGAGATTGGGCAGGCCTTATTCGCGCTGTTGAAAAAAGAAAATGGCTTCACTGTCTATGGATTAGATTCAGATGAAGCAAAAATGCACGTGACTGGTCAAGCCAAGCGCAAACTGCCAAATGAAGTAGACACGATACACGTTTGTCTTCCATGCAAAATCCAAGAAAAATTCGTAGACACAATCGCCAAATACGCCAAACAATTTAAACCAAAACTGCTCATCATCAACAGCACAGTTCCTCCAAGAACAACAAAGAAAATCTATGAACAATGCAAATGCCCTGTTGCCCACTCTCCAGTTCGCGGCGTACACAAAAACCTCAAGTACATGGAGTGGGAGTTAAAACGCTGGACAAAATACGTTGGCGGAGTAAACCCAAAAGCAACAGACGCCGCCCGCAAGCATTTTGAGAAAATGGGTTTAAAAGTAAAAACATTAAAAAGCTGTGCCGAAACAGAACTGGCTAAACTGTTCGAAACAACTTACAGAGCATGGATGATCACCTGCTTTCAAGAAATGCACAGAATATCGCGACATTTTGGCGGCGACTTTGATGAAGCCGTAGATTTTCTGGAAGATACACACCGCTTGAGATTAGACAGACCCGTCATGTTCCCAGGATTCATAGGCGGGCACTGCTTAATACCAAACACTGAATTACTGCTAAATGCCTATGACTCAGAGTTTCTGCGGCTAATTTTAACGTCAAACGAAAATCGGAAAGAAGAGATCAAAGACGAAAGTGTCCAGAAGGAAGTTGAAGAAGTCAGCAAGAGAGCTAAGACGTTAGAAAAGGAACTAATGGACAAGATGACAGCTTAGTGATGTGATAATGAAGTTAGTTATGATCAACGATGCTGCATTTGTCGGAGAAACTTTACTCAAGTACATGCCACCTGAACTGGAAAAACAACACATTAAGCGCAGCAGAGAGCTGTGGGATAAAACGTTCGGTATAGCCCTTAAAATTTTGAGGGCGAAAGGGGACATATACCACGTGCATTATCTTTTACAAGACTGCTACATTGCAGCCCGTTTAGGCAAAAAACCGTTAGTTGGACACGCGCATGGCAGTGATGTAAGAACAAGCCTGAACCATTTTGTATGGGGCAGAATCGTCAGGCATAATCTAAAACATTGCGACAAAATTTTAGTCAGCACGCCAGACATTCTCGGCATAGCTAAAAGGTACAGAGAAGACGCAGAATACCTGCCTAACCCAGTTAACGCTGAACTGTTTTACCCAAAACCTCTTTCTCAACATGATGGGAAAAAGAGAGTGCTGATTGCGAGCGACTGCAATTTCAACGTAAAGGGCACAGACATCGCTATCAAAGCTTTAAGCCGCATCAAAGACAAAGTTGAAGTAAGTATAATCAAGAATGGAGTGGACTTTGAAAAGACATCCGCATTAGCATCGTCGCTTGGTCTCAGCCTGAACGTGCTCCCAAAAGCAACTCATGAAAAACTGAACGAGTACCTCTGGAACGCGGATGTGGTGATTGACCGGTTCAAACTCGGCTCGTTAGGAGTCATTTCTCTGGAAGCTATAGCTTGTGGCAGACCCGTAGTAACATATGTCTCATCTGAATTTCAAGAATACCGTGAGTTCCCGCTAAAAGACGTTTGCACTGAAGAAACAGTTGCCGATATTGTAAAGGAAGCAAATTACGCTTTATGGGAAAAACAGCAAGAGTACCTGATGGAAAACCACAAGGCTGAAGCAGCCGCTAGAAAAATGATTGAAATATACGATTCGTTAAAAAAGAAGAGGTAAATGAAGGAGCTTTTAACGAGATGGCCGCATATACTTTCTCTTGGTCAGCTGCGGAAGACTTGCTGAGGCGATTGGTTATCCCAAAAATTAGAAAAAAAGTCGTAGTGGTCGTTCAAGAAGTAGTTTCAATTTTTCTAATTCAAGTGGTTTTAAAGTGCGTACCTCGGAGTTGATCATAGGAATATGTTGAGGAGAACAAATTGAAGATAGACGTAGTTTGCGTGACTAAAACTGCGCCTTCGAAGGCTTGGCTTAAGAATCTGGATTACATTCCAGTTAACAATTTGATTATTGAAACGTCAACCCCCCTTTCGATAGCGAGAAAGAATGCGATAGCAAAAGTTGAGACTGACTGGTTTTTATTCTTGGATGATGATGCTTTTCTTTGCGCGGATTGGTTTCAAAAAGCTCAAAAATTTATGCGCGACGATGTCGGGGCTATTCAGGGTCGAGAATGGATTTACGGTTTAGGCAGTCCAACTGAAAAAGAGATTAACAATTTTAGATGGAGCAAGCCTGACCGCGAACTATCTCTTGGAAAAAGAGGAATGACAGTTGACACTTTGCTTAGAACCAGTATCTTGAGAGATTGGAACCCAAAAGGCGTCATAGCATACGAGGATTATCTTTTGACCCAGCATGTTTTGCGGAAAGGATTTAAGTGGTTGGAAGTGAGGCTTCCATGTTGGCACATGAGAAGTTGGATGAAGAACTTTTTCGGCGCCAAACGTGATATGCAAGGATTGAAAAAAGTTATGACTGGGCGGGAAACATCTATCCAGATGGTTAAGATTCTGGGTTTTTCGGCACTTCAAACCGTCGCACTTGTATGCGGTTTGAAATTAAACGAAATGAGATTAAAAGTTTACATTGTTCATCAGAATTTGGGTTGCGTAGTAGGACTACTGTTCGGTTGAAATATTACAAAATATTTTCGAGTTTTTCAGAAAAAATGGGTTCTAAATAGTCGGAATATACGAAGAAGGCGGCATAGAACAGCAATAACTATTAAAACAACCAAAACAGAATCAAAAATGTTATGCAATTCGAGTACACAAAGGTATCATCGACTCTATGTAAATATAGAATACTAAATAAAATTGCTAGCTTTGCCTCTTCTGCACCTATAAGTGAAACAGCTGCTACAGTATCAGCCATCAAACAAGAACATTGTTTGTTTAACAGCTTTAACCGGGAGATGAGCAAAGATGAACGGTGAAGATAAGATTTCAGTGCTGATGCCCACTTACAATGATGCTAAGTACATATCCAATGCTATAGAAAGCCTGCTGAATCAAAGCTACAAGAATCTGGAATTAATTGTAATAGACAACGGCTCAATAGATGAAACACCGAAAATTATCAAAGAATTTGCTGAAAGTGATAGTAGAATCAAATATTTGCGAGAGCAGCGTAGTGGACAGCTAAACGCACTGGCGCTCGGTGCCCAATTCATTAAAGGCAAATATGTGACTCTCCTGCACTCAGATGATGAATTATCAGATAACAAAGCGTTCGAAAGAAACATCTCTGCGATAGAACAAAACAATTGCGGTGGCGTATTTTGTGATTTATTACTTATGAATGAAAACGGAGAAGTTCAGAGAAGGATAAAGACTGCTGAAAGCCTCAACTCTTCTTCACCTGCGCTGTTGTTTTTGAGAGCAGGATCAAACATGATTCCTGATTTCTTTTTCGTTAAAAAAGAAATATTTGACAATGTGCTTTCAAGCTATATAACTTGGAATATGCCATACTGGCTAAAATTTGACGAAACAAGTATTAGCACTTTGAAACTAAGAAAAGTTGACTCTTGGTATAAATACAGAGTATATCCTGAGAATTATGTACAATCCGACGTTGGAAAATTTGAAATGACGAACGGTTGTTTAAGAACTGTAGTGGAAATCGGTCAAAGAATAAATAGCCCACTTTTGAACCTTCAAATTTTATTGACCAGAGTTTTCAAGACACGAATGAAACCATTATTTAAAATTGGCTCAAGTTCGCCACAGCATTTACGAGAAATGGTAATGCGTGTCATAAACGGTTATTTCAAAAAAATTCCTCAAAACATTTACTTTAACGGGCTGTTAGGATTCTACTCGAATTTCCCCTCAAAGCGAATGATAAAACTGCGTTTCGATGAAGAGACGGTATCTCTTGGAAAGGATGCGCGTGTTTTCTACAATATGATGGGGCAGAAATTGCCGGTGATTTATGAACAAGTCCTCAGCGAGGCAATTAATGGATTTGGGGCAGTCTCAGTCTTGGAAAAGGATTGCGAGAAAGCCAGAAATCTGTTGAAATTCTTAAACCTAATCGCCAAGATTCAGGTGGAATAAAGAAAGCCTAAATGTTTTATAAGTGGTGCAGAGAAGTTTTCTTTAATGAAGAATGTGTTCCTTAAAGGTCGATCTGGAGGTGGAATGCCTCACTCTCTTTACAGAGGATTGCTTAGATTCCCGCCTGATGGGTACCGCGTCTTCACGGGGAACACTGAGAATACAGGAAAACAACAAACACCCTTGCTCAGCAAGAGGAAGCAAGTATTTTATGATTTGAATCGGAAACTTCAAGGGGCTTCCTATGACCGTTTATGGCGTGAAGCAAGAACCTTATTTTACATGGGTCTTAAGAAAACTCAGCGCTCACGCCTTCCCTCTGGACTTGACATAGACTTAGTGTTTTCTTCGCAGCAGTTAATGTTCACCAAGATACCGTGGGTTGTCGATTTTGAGTATGCCAATGCATTAGTGGATTATGGGGACATTAGGCTCTGCAGGAGATTTATCCAAAAGGCTCTTGGTTCAAGCTTTTGCAAGAAGATTATGCCATGGAGTGAATGGTCCAAGAGAACATTGCTGCGAAGCATGAATTGCGGCTCTTTTAAAGAAAAAATCGAAGTTGTGCATTTCGGAATGGAGCCAAAAGAATTCATCAAGAAAAAGGACGATAGCAAAGTGAGGATTCTTTTTGTTGGAAGCACTAATCAATTCAACTATTTGATTTTTGAATGGAAAGGAGGATTTGAAGTTGTGGAAGCATTCCTGGAACTGAACAAGAAGTATAACAACTTGGAACTGGTGCTAGCATCATGGGTTCCCCCAGAAATAAGGAAAAAATGTTTCAAAAACCCAAACATCAAGATAAGCTTTCCACTAAGCGAACAAGAACTGACCACTGTGTACGCATCCACTGACATTTGCCTTTACCCCACCTACATGAATCTCTCGCAAGCCATTCTTGAAGCAATGAGCTTCGAACTGCCAGTGGTCACATCCAACATCTATGACATCCCTGAGGCCATCGAAAACATGAAAAGCGGTGTCCTTCTGGACTGCCCAAACTTACCACTCTACCTATGGAACGGAACCCCAAATCACCATGATAAAAATCTCTCCCAAATCCGCCGTGTCAGACCATGGCGCGTGAAACAAATCGTTGAAAAACTTGCCCTTCTAATTGAAGATAATTCTTTAAGAAGAAAAATTGGACGGAAGGCTAGACACTTAATAGAAAGCGGAGAGTTTTCCATCAAAAATAGGAACGAAAAACTGAAGAGAATTTTTGATGATGCTACTGAAATTAGTTAACAACGCTGCTCTCCCTAAAACAGACTGGCAGCCATTTGACGCGGAAAAATGCACCAACAGTTTAAAGCTTATTTTATAGGTTATCGAATAAAATGAAGCGAAATATGTTAACGACCAAAGCAGAGATTTGGGAGAACCCATCTCAAATGATTTTCATATGAAGAGTTTATATAAAAAAGCGGGTTTCACTAAAGAAAGTAGACGGGGACAACGTTGTTAAGAATAAGAGTTGATGTCGATTACCCCTATCCTTCGAGGATTAGAAGTTTTATTTATACAGCTTTAGGCATTAAAATATGCAGTGATTATCTTAAAAATTCAAAGATAATAGCGAAGATGATCAACGAATCAACCAAAGAAGTGAAAGTTTACTGGTTTTTCACCCCAAAAACGATTCCAGACAAAGAACTGCTAGGACTGCTAAGCAACAACAAACACGAAATAGCACTTCACATCGTAAATGACGCATATGAAGAACTGAAACTCCTAGAAAAGACCAGTGGGAGAAAGATAAACTATTATACAATTCATGGAACCGCCCGCTTATTTGCACGCATAATGTGGAAAAGATGGAAAGCCAAAGAACCAGAAATTCCAAGCACCTTTCCGTTAAGCTCTTTTCATCAATACCCAACATTCAGCTTAGATGGCGTATGCCATATTTGCAATGCTGAGGAGGCGCTCAAGAGAGCGAATAGTGACATTGAGAGGGGATATGTTGTATACTTTCATCCTATTTGGCTATTTCAGCGAGGGAAACTAAACAATAGAGGTCCTTTTTATGAGACGTTTAAGCGAATTTTAGAAGTAGATAAAGAAGTGGAAACAATAGCGGTAAGAAAGAAACTTTTCTTCAGAGTGACAAGTGACGTAAAAGAGTACGCAAGAAACGTAGTTCCAGCGGCTGATTTTATTGAAAAACTCGGAGAAAGAGGCGTGGACATCTTCACTTTCATAGAGAGAAAATGGTGTAACACGATTCCCAATCCGCCGCGCTTCTGGTTGAAAACAGAAGATAACGTCGCGCTTCTACGAGTTGCAACCTATGAAGATTGGTGGAAAAATGTTGGAAAGAAGACGCGTAACATGGTTCGCAAGGCGGAAAAAAGCGGCGTGAAGACGGAAGTGGTAGAGCCTAGCGAAAAACTGGCTGAGGGCATTTGGAAGATTTACAATGAAACGCCAATACGGCAGGAAAGGGCTTTTCCCCACTATGGAGCACCATTGCAAGATGTAAAAAACGGTGTTCTCTCAGCAGAGAACTGCACTTTCATAGGTGCATTTTTCCAAGATGAGCTCGCAGGTTTTATACAACTTGACTACGGCGACAAAATAGCTATTATCTCTCAGATACTTTCTTTACAAAAACATTCGGACAAAGCAGTCAACAATACGCTAATTGCCAAAGCGGTAGAAGTTTGCGTAGCTAAACATTTTGAATGGCTCATGTACGGGAGAATGGGAAATCACCCATCCTTGGACAAGTTCAAGCAGAATAATGGCTTCTCCAGATTTCCCATAACTCGCTACTACGTGCCTATCACGAAGAAAGGTCGTATCGCTGCAAAATTGGGATTGCACCGAGAGATTAAAGATGTTCTTCCTCAACCGATAAAATATCCACTTATCCCGCTCTACAATTGGATAAGCAGAAACAAAATGCGTATAAGGCTTCGCTTAGGCTCATAACGGTTGCAACAGCGATGGTTTAGAACGTTTAGAAGCCCACGGTTTTAGAGCTTTACGGGCTATAGAAGTAAAATTAAGTATACTTAAAATGAAGCGCCGTTCAGCTACAAAGATTAAATACTTACATGGAGTTATGCAAAGAAACAAATCAAAGGTGTCCCCGTGGCGAGAAAAGAGATCAGACTGCAATATTCAGGCTACGTCATATTCGCCGCCAAATTAATTAGCGTGGCAACTGGACTGATTTTTCAATTCATGCTGGGGCGGGCAATTGCAGCCACTAGCCCAGAATACGGTATATGGGGCAACATTAACACCGTTCTCCCGTACTTCACGTTGCTGGCTGGAATCGTGCCCTTCTGGGTTATGCGATGCGTCGCAAGAGGGAAAGAAGGAGCAACCAAAACGGGACTTACAATAAATTTGCTTTTTTCCTTAATAACCACAGCCGCTTATCTCATCATCATCCCGCTTGTCCTGCCATCGCTTCTTTCCGAAGCTGGAGTCTCTAATCCTGCGGTATATCTGCCTTTTTACCTTATAGTTTCGGTTCAGATAATTGAATCATACCTGATAGGGCTCTTTGAACCATGCCTTCAAGCACGTACACCACAGTCAGTAGGCTACGGATTGATCGTGCAACAGGTGTTTAGACTCATTATAGGCTATGTGATAATCATCCATCTAGGTCAGCCTCTCCTAGGAGCGGTGGTAAGTACAATCATTGCACTCTCCGTCCAATTGGTCTATTACTTCAAACTTCTTTCGGGCGAATTGAAACAGCCCATACAATGGGGGTATGTAAAAGAGTGGCTTAAAGGTTCAGTTTTGATCATATACAGTGTTGTAGGAGGCGTGATCGCAGGCTTCGTTTTCATAATGCTCTTCACTTACGGAGGAGTCGGCAGCATGGACGTATACTATGCTGCCCTTCAGATTGCAAATGTCATCACTTATGCTGGCTCCATATCCTTCGCACTTTATCCGAAACTCTTGACAGAGAAACGAGGTGAGGACGTGACAGCTTCGATGAAGACGGTGTTGATGTTTGCCCTTCCAATGGCAGTTGGAGTCATATCATTATCCAGCGCGTACATAGTACTCCTGAGACCTGAAACAGCGAATTTGTACCCAGGCGCAGAATGGGTCCTTGTAGTTTTGGCGTTGGATGCTCTGGTTACAGTGGTTTCTGGCATTTATGGAACCGTTCTTACCGGAGTCGAAACCGTAGATCAGGAGAGATTATCGTTCAAATCACTGGTTCGAAGCAAACTATTCATGTTTTACTCTTTGTCTTACGTGCAGTCTGCTATAACGATTCCGATTACCTATTATGTTTTAACAACATATGCTTTTCACCAACCCTTGGTGGCAGCGTTCTCGGTCTGCGTGGTTAACTCTGTAGTGCGGTTCGCCATGTTCCTGATCTTAGTTATTATGGTTCGCGGAATGTTCAAGATCGCCATGCCTTGGAGGAGCATAGCGAAGTATGGTCTGGCTTCCGCAGTTATGGGCGTTGTGTTGTTCCTTTTACCTTATACAAATAGAATATTAACGACGTTGGCTTGGACTGGTGTGGGCGGCATAGTTTATTTGGCCATGCTGATGGCAATTGACAAAGAAAGTCGAGGACTACCTAAGGCTATACTGCAAGAAATTAGAGGAAAGAAAAGAAGTGGATAATCTTTTTCCCGCGCGAATAGCGAGCGCCATGCACATTCTAAAGCAGCAGAGCGGCCAAGATATCGTGTAACGCTTCTTTGTTAATACCTTTAAAGATGGCTTTTCCGCTTGAGAATACGCGAAATGAAATGCCTCGAAAGGCGAATTCAAAAATAATTCCAGAAAGAGAATTCTTCAGTTGGGCTTTGTTACGAATTTTGGCGAGGGCTTCATCTTTTTTGTCGTACTTGAGTGTGACTATGACGCCTTTTTCTTCGCCGCATGTCTCTTCGATTCTCGCTACATAATCTTCCACGGCGGACATTACACTTGTTCAATCTCCTTTAAAACTTCTATAAAGCGGTCAATTTCTTCGCGTGTGTTATAAATGTAGAAGCTTGCTCGGGCAGAAGATTGCAGCTTAAAAACTTGATGCAACGGCTGTGCACAGTGAAAGCCACTGCGTATCATAATTCCATAATTGTCAAGAAAAAGGGCGACATCATGGGAAGATAAACCAACAATGCCGAACGGCATTATTCCACACTTGAGGGAAGGGTCACTTGTTCCATAGAGCACAAGTTTGGTGCAACAGCGCTGCATTGTCTTTACAGCGTATTCAGTCAGCATTTTCTCATGCTTCAAAATTTCATCCATACCTATGTTTTCTAGGTATTTGATTGCTTCCATAAGCGCGACACTACCGCAGATGTTGGGTGTTCCCGCTTCAAACTTCCAAGGTGTATCATTCCAATCTATGCCGCAACGTCCGGTTTTTTGGTTATAGGATACTTCTTTGATCATTTCGCCTCCGCCTTGGAAAGGTTCCATTTTTTCAAGGAGGGTTTTCTTGCCATAAAGTGCGCCTATACCTGTGGGTCCAAGCATTTTATGTCCAGAAAAAGCCAGAAAATCCACGTTTAGGTCTCTGACATCCACGGGCATGTGGGGAACGGATTGCGCTCCGTCTACCAGCATCAAAGCACCGTGTTCGTGGGCAACTTTGGCAATTCTTTTAACGTCGTTAATTACGCCACTAACGTTGGAAACGTGACTTAAGCAGGCAATCTTTGTTTTACTGGAGAATTTGCTTTCAAAATCTTCGTAGTTCAGCGTTCCGTCATTGTTTACTTTGGTGTATTTAATTGTGAACCCGTTGATTTTCGAGGTTAGTTCCCATGGAACGATGTTGCTGTGGTGTTCCATCAAAGACACTAAAACCTCATCGCCCTTTTTCAGGTTGCGAAGCCCCCAGGAATATGCGACTAGGTTGATCGCTTCGGTTGTGTTTCTGACGAAAATTATTTCCGTTGCGTCTTTTGCGTTTATGAACTTGGCGATTTTCTCTCGGGCGTTTTCATACATCTCTGTTGCTTCGTGAGAGAGCGTGTGAACTGCCCTGTGGACGTTGGCGTTGTGGTTTTCGTAAAAGTTTTTTATGGCTTCGATTACCTGTCGGGGTTTCTGCGTAGTTGCAGCGTTATCAAAGTAGAGTAGGGGGTTGTTGTTTATTTTCCGTTTTAGTATTGGAAAGTCTTCGCGAATCCTGTATGGGTCTAGGATTATTTTTCCTCCGCTACATGTAGTCTCTTTGCAAGTGTTTTAGCAAGTTCTTCCTCTTCTAATGCCTGTTTCTCCTCGAAAGTTAATTCTTTAGGAAGCCAGTTTGGAGCTGACCCCTTCTGTTCATAGTATTTTCGGATCGCCCGTTTGACGGCGCCCACAGCAAGGATGCCGCAGTGAAATTTGACGCTTGGCAAGCCGCCTACTTCTTCAGTCACTTTTTTCCACGTTATGTCTTTCCATGCACTCTCGAGACTTAGTCCCTTGACCATCTCGGTGACGATGCTTGCAGTGGCTATGTTCGCGGCGCACCCATAGCTTTCGAACGAGGCTTTTTCTATGATTTTTTGATCATTGATTTTCAGGTAGAAGGTTATCATGTCTCCGCATGCGGGATTCCCTGAGACGGCGACGACTGTGGCGTCCTCCATTTTTCCGAGGTTTTTGGGGTTTCTGAACAAGTCAAGAACTTTTTGGGTGTAAGGTAATGGTACACGCGACATTTTAATCAACTCCTGTAGAGCCAACGATCCCTCTTATCCTTCCTACCGCGCTAGGTATAACGTCTAAAACATAAGTTATATCTTCTTCTGTATGGTACCGCGTTGTCTTCATTAGTATGCTGCCGTGGGCTTCACTGAATCTGCGGCCTATGGCAACGAGAACGTGGCTGGGTTGGAGGAGTCTTCTGCTGCATGCGCTTCCGCTGGACACGTAGACACCTTTGAGACTTAATTCGATTGTTAACGCTTCGCCCTCGCATCTTAGAAAGCTTATGTTCGCGTTGTCAGGCACTCTCTTGTCACCTTTTGGACCGTTAAGCTTTACGTCAGAGAGTTCCCCAAATATGCCGTCCGCAAGTTTGTCTCTCAACGTGCGCATACGATTCACATTCGCTTCAAAATCTTGAAAAGCCAGTTCAGACGCCTTTGTGAAGCCGACAATGAGAGGCGTGTTTTCAACTCCTGGCCAAAGCTTTTGTGTCCCTATCTGACCTTCTAGAATCTTGTCTACGTTCACGCCTTCTTTCACGTATAGGGCGCCGATTCCGCGTGGTCCTAGAATCTTGTAACTGCTTACGGTTGCCAAGTCCACTTTCAGGTCTTGCACGTTTAGGGGGATTCTGCCATAGGCGTCTGTGGCGTCTGTGTGGAATAGGGTTTCTGGGTTTTTGTCTTTGACTATGTCTAGCGCTTCTTTCAGGGGCTGTATCGTTCCAATCTCGTTGTTAACTGTTGCTATGCTTGCCAGCACGCTCTCTTTGTCCACGGCTTCTTTCAGCTTCTCAAGGTCGAGGAAGCCTTCCCTGTCAACTGGGATTTTGGTGGTGGTAAATCCGAACTTTTGCAGCAGTTCTGTCACGTGCAAGACGTTTATTGGTTCAATCTCTGAGATCACGATTTTTTTGCCCTTGTGCTTATTGGCGAACACTGCGCCCATTAGCGCTAGGTTGTTGGCTTCTGTTTCGCCTGGCGTGAAAGTTATTTCCTCGAGAATTTTGGCGCCTAAGAAGTTGCTGATTTTTTGGGCTGACTCCATTATTATTTCGAAGGCTTCCCAGCCAGGCTTATGCGTGAGCGTTGGGTTGCCGTAGGCTCGTTGATTGTAGTAGGGCAGCATGGCGTCAACTACTTCTTTGGGAACCATTGTGGAGTTTTCGTTGTCCAAGTAAACCTCGTGCGTTATGCCTTCGTGCGCTTTAAGCAGTTCCTTCACGTTTTCAACCATACTATACCCTGACCTTTTAGAGAATAAACAATTGTTTTACCTTTAATATCGCAGATTCAAGTAGAAAAATGTAACCATAAGAAATTGAAAAACAGTTATGATTAACACTATAAATCAGCGTTCGCATAGTGTTGCTTAACAAATGAAATGATGGCGCGTGTAAGTGAAAGTAACAGAATTGCCAGTGCCAGAGCATGTGAAGGAGGTAATACTTCGTTCTGGAATTGCCGAGTTGTACCCTCCTCAAGAAGAAGCCATACAAGCCAGAGTCCTAGAGGGCAAAAACCTTGTTTTGGCAACTCCCACAGCGTCTGGAAAAACGTTGATAGCTGAATTCTGCAGCCTTAAGCACATTTTAGAGAGGAATGGCAAGGTAATTTATCTAACGCCATTAAGAGCTTTGGCGAACGAAAAGTTCGACGAGTTCAAGAAGTACACTTCTATTAGAAAGGCAAGTGGAAAGCGAGTGAGCGTGGGCATCAGCACTGGCGATTTTGACAGCAGCGACTCGTGGCTGGAAAGATACGACGTAATAATAACCACCAACGAGAAAGCAGACTCGCTTTTGAGACATAGGGCCAAGTGGATGGAGGACATTTCGTTGATAGTTGCGGACGAAGTGCACCTCTTGAACGAGGCGGAACGCGGTCCGACGCTTGAAGTGGTACTGGCAAGGCTCATGCAAATCAATCCAGAAATGCAAATTCTAGCGTTGAGCGCAACTATAAATAACGTTGAAGAAATCGCAAGCTGGCTGAAAGCGGGCTATGTCATAACGGAGTGGCGACCAGTCACCCTCAAAGAAGGCGTGCTTTTGCACGAGGAAATCCAATACAAGGACGGAGACGCCAGAAAAATCGAGAAAAAGACACGCAACACAACCATAAACCTCGTCTTAAACACGGTGAAAACTGGCGGCCAAGCGCTGGTTTTTGCGTCGACGAGAAAAAACTCGGTGACTTGGGCAAAAAAAATTTCAGAACACACAAGCGAAGTCCTGTCTAAACCCATAAAAAGAACCCTGACGCATGAGGCAGAGAAGATTCTGTCTGCAGGCGAGAGAACACGAATCAGCGAATCCCTCGCTGCACTTGTCAAGTGCGGCACGGCTTTTCATCACGCTGGCTTAGCTGGCGCACACCGCAGGCTAATTGAGGATTTATTTCGACAAGGAAAAATCAAAGTGCTTACGGCTACGCCGACGTTGGCTTTCGGCGTTAACCTTCCAGCACGCACGGTTGTCGTTCAGGATTACCGTCGTTGGGAGCCAGGCTACGGCTATTACCCCATAAGCGTTTTAGAGTACAAGCAAATGGCAGGTCGAGCTGGAAGACCCAAGTACGACAAGGTAGGCGAAGCGGTGCTCATAGCGAAGACCGCTGACGAAGCGGACTATTTAATGGACAGCTACATTCTTGCGCGCCCAGAGAGAATATGGTCAAGGCTTGCCGTTGAAAAGATAATCCGCGGGCATGTGCTGGCAACAATCGCTTCAGATTTCGCGCACACGGAAAACGGCATCTACGATTTCTTCGGAAAAACCTTCTACGCTTACCAATACGACGTGAAAGCCATCAAGAGCATCATAGCTAAAATACTGAAGTACCTGTACGATGAGGAAATGCTGGACTTAGCTGGAGAAAACATTTTTGCCACAAAATTTGGAAAACGAGTAAGCGAGTTGTACATTGATCCCGTTTCAGCGGTTGTAATCCGCGATGCACTTAGGTACAAGCCAGCTTACCTGACAGATTTAAGCCTGCTGCATCTGATTGCGCACACGCCAGACATGGGGCCAGTGATGAGGCCGTATGCGCGCGAGTTGGATGAGATGACGGTTCTCATGGAAGAGCACAGAGAAGAATTATTTGTGGAAGTGCCCAACGAGTGGGACGATCATATAGCTTACGAAGAGTTTCTCGGCGAAATCAAAACAGCCGTGGTTTTGAAAAGCTGGATTGAGGAAATGAGCGAGGAAACGCTGCTGGACCGCTTCAGGGTTCAGCCTGGCGACCTTTACAGGACCATCGAAAACGCGAAGTGGCTTCTCCATGCTACGCATGAATTAGGCAGGCTTCTCGGAAACAAGGATATTCTGCCCTTAGCCTCAGAACTGATAGAGCGGGTAACTAAAGGAATAAAGAAGGAACTGCTGCCAATAGTCAAGTTGGAAGGAGTAGGCCGCGTGCGCGGACGCATAATATACAATGCAGGATACAAAACAATCGAAGATATAAAGCACGCACCACTTGACGATTTGACAAACCTGCCGTTGATAGGGCCGAGATTAGCGAAGAAGATCAAAGAGCAGGTTGGCGGTTTCGTCAAGAAGGAAATGTGGGAGAAACTCGAAAAAGGCGAAGAGTGGAAACAGAAATCGCTGGCGGATTATTAGCCTAACTTTGCGAATGCCTCTGCCTGCTTAACCGCCGTGCCCAAATAGTTTTTCGGGTTCAAAGCCTCATCAATTTCTTTCTCACTCAGCTTGCCGCGCACAAACTTATCTTCGAGGAGTATTTCGCGGAAATGCCGCTTTTCAACCTCGCTCTTTATAGTCAACTTCCGAAGCAGCTCATGAGCTTCTTGCCTGTTCACGCCTTTCCTCGCGAGAGCCATCATCACGGCTTCCGACATGGCGCGTCCCTGAGTTAAATCAATGTTCCGCAACATCCGCTTTTCGTCAACCCGCAAGTTGGCCACAACGTTGCTCATCAGAAGAAGCATGTAATCAACCAGAATGCACGACTCGGGAAAAATGAACCGTTCAGCCGAGGACTGGGTAAGGTCCCTTTCATGCCATGTGACAGCGTTTTCAAGCGCGGGAATTACGAGGCTTCTAACGATTCGGGCTAAGCCGCAGATTCTTTCACATGTTTCAGGATTCTGCTTATGAGGCATGGTGGAACTGCCAACCTGCTTCTCCTTCTCAAAAGACTCAAAGAGCTCTCCGATTTCGGACCGCTGCAACTCGCGTATTTCCGTGGCGAAATTGTCCAGTGAAGAGGCAATCATGGCTAGGAGGCAGATAAGCTCGGCGTAGCGGTCTCTCTGCACGATCTGCGTGGAAATCTCTGCAGCGCGAATCCCCAGCCGCTTCATCACGAGTTCTTGAATGCGCGCGGCGTGTTCGCCTAAACTGGCTTGGGTGCCAACGGCGCCGCTCATCTTCCCAACCAAAACGCGGTTTCTGCAGTCATTTAGCCGCTTGATGTGCCGTGAAACTTCATATCCCCAGACTGCAAATTTGAAGCCTAAGGTGATTGGCAACGCGTGTTGCCCGTGAGTTCTTCCAATCATCACGGTTTCCTTGTACTGAGCAGCCTGTTTTTGCAAGATGTGTTTTAGCGTGGCTAGTTTTTTCCCGATGATTTCTGAGGCGTCTTTCAACTGTAGGGCGTTGGCGGTGTCTACAATGTCGTAGCTTGTGGCGCCTAAGTGAACGTATGCGCCGCTTGAGCCGCACACTTCGGATAACGCGCGAACTAAAGATGCAATGTCATGTTTTATCTCCTTCTCAATGGCTTTCACGCGCTCTACTTTTACGTATTTGGTAGAAGCCATAGTCGCGATTTTTTCAGCATCCTTCCGCGGTATGTTGCCGACTTCAGCGTGCGCCAAAGCCAACGCAGCTTCAACGTCCAGTAATCTTTGAACACGCGCTTCTTCCTCGAAGACCTTTAGCATCTCTGGGGTTCCGTAACGACCCGTGTCTATGGGTAGAATAGGCAAACCATTATCCCTCGAAAGAGAGATACGCGGATTAAAGATTAATCTTTTGCCAAAGCAATTAACAGAATGACACTGCTTGAAGGTCATTTGGATATGAAGGCAACAATCGCGGTGTTGGACAAACGCGGCGGCAACACAACACTTAGCTCACATGACAGGCAACATCGTGTACGTTTAGGAGATACAACAGTCCTCTTTGACGGCAGAATTTACTCGCCAACTTTGGGCGCTTCAGGCACAGAAACAATAGCCAAGAAGCTTCAACATGCAGACCACCTCAAGGCAAGCGAGACATTTCTTAAAGAGGTTGAAGGTGACTTTTCATTCATTATAGCCGAGCCGCAGAGAATCATCGCAGGAAGAGCCTCTATGGGCGTTCAACCGCTATACTATGGGGAGAACAGAACCATTGCTGCTCTTGCGTCTAACAGAAAAGCCTTGTGGAAACTTGAAATAGAAAAAACGCAGTCCTTTCCACCCGGGCATTTGGCTTTTGCCAGCCGAGAAGGCTTCAAATTCAAGCCTATTAAGACGCTGGTTTACTCAGAGCCAAAACAGGTAACCATGCAAAAGGCAGCGGAAACTCTTCAGAAGCTGTTGGAACGTTCTGTTCGCAGGCGAGTTTCGGGGACAAAGGAAATTGCGGTGGCGTTCTCTGGAGGTTTAGACAGCAGCGTAATCGCGTTTCTCGCAAGTAAGTGCCGAGCGAATGTTCACTTGATTCATGTAAGCTTGGAAAATCGTCCTGAAACGGAAGAGGCGAAGAAAGCAGCAGACGAGCTGAGCTTGCCTTTGCATGTTTATTTGTTTAGAGAAGCGGATGTTGAAAAGGTTGCTTCTATGGTTGTGAAGCTTATCGAAGAAGCCGATGCCGTCAAGGTAAGCGTTGGAGTGCCTTTTTATTGGACAGCTGAAAAAGCGGCTGAGTCAGGATTCAGAGTGCTACTGGCTGGGCAAGGTGCAGACGAGTTGTTTGGAGGCTATCAACGTTACGTTAACGATTACTTGTTGTATGGAAAGGAAAAAGTAAGAAGAGCCATGTTTGATGATGTCGTTAAGCTTCATGAGAGCAATATTGAGAGAGATGTGAAAATCTGCGGTTTCCACGATGTGGAGTTACGTTTGCCTTTTGCCTCGTATCAAATTGCCAAGTTTGCCTTAAACCTGCCTATAGAATTGAAAATCGAAAGGAAAGCGGATTCCCTGAGAAAATTGGTGTTAAGAAAAGTCGCTGTGGAAATGGGATTGCCCTCGTCACTAGTGGAGAAGCCTAAAAAGGCTGTGCAGTACGCCACAGGGATAAATGGCGCCCTCAAGAAACTGGCGAAGAAACAAGGCGGAACAGTGAAAGACTACGTGAACATGCTTTTTCTAGCTCATTATGGAGCAAAGCGAAAAAGGCGCTATGGGACCTGAACAAGTTTACTGAAGTGAATGGAGCCAAGCCGTTCAGAAAGCGAATGCGGTTGTATTTCTGTTTAATGCTTACGTTTCTTGAAGTAGACCAGTAAACCCACGCCCACCATGACAACTGTGGCTAAAGAAGCAGCCACGACAAGCGTTGTTGGGAGAGGCTCTGGTTGCAGTTGTGTCTATAGACTAACTGTGAAGTGGACTGTTTGAGAAGCGGTTCCTTTTTCAGTTATGACATAAACTGTTAGTGTGTGTGTTCCATTTGACAAGTCAGTTAAGGTGGTATTTCCAGGTGGAGATGCATTTTCAGATAAAGTAAAGTATGCATAGAGGGGTATGTGGGACAGAAGGTCCAGCGTATAATCAGCCACAATTTTTTGTTCATCGCAAATCCAAATCAAAGGCACTTCAGTTGTGGTGTAGGTTTGGTTTTGGGGAGAGAGGATTGCGAGTTCTGGCGTATAGGGCTTGTAATGTGTATCTACTGTAAACTCTCTTGACCTAGACATTTCTTTGCCATTGGCATAGTGCGCGTACACGATAACCGTGTGGTTGCCGTCAGCTAAATTAGCCATAGAGACTTTCGCACTAAAGGCGGTACCTGATGCAATGACGCCTTTTGTGGAGGTCCAATACTCAACGTTTTCCTCTTTTGTTAAATTGGTAAGTGTAACGTTAGCTTTTCCATCTAGGCTATAGCGGATGTAAGTGATGTCAGGTTCGCTTGGTAAGATATTAACACGAACGTCAAGCGGGACAGAGGCGTTTGAATAAACAACAGGAGCAGAGAATGGAGAAGATATTTCGATGGAGGGAGGGGGAAAATAATTTGCTTTCGCCAGATTGACGAGCAGTATTCCAGCTACTGCTGAGCTTAAAAGTGCCAAGATGAATGTTAGTGCTAATGCTTTTCTTTTCATGAGCACCAAACCTCTTCCCGATTTAATTACGGGCTGTTTGTGTGATTAAAGGGTTTTTATCAAGGTTTCTTGACTAAACAGGCTTTTTTAGTCAAGATTTCTTGACAAGCCTAACGCTCGCCAGTCAAACAGTAGCTCCACGCTTAATTCCGCCTTTAAATAAAGCCCTAAAACCTATCATTTACCATGATTTTGGGATATTTTACATCCCAAAATGTATCCCAAAATGGTTGTCGCACACTTTCCCATGCTTTTTGATGGTCGCACACTTGTGCGACAATTAGAAAACGCTGTGCGACAATCTGTGAGACGATGAAATTTGGCACCCTTTATTATCATATCATATACTATATACCGCACACACACAAAACTACTGTTGAAATTTCTCTCTGAATCTCAGTTCCAGATTCCTCTTGATCGTATAGGCTTTCCATGAGCTAATCTGTATGCCATGCTCCTCTCTAAGGTAAATTCGCATACGTGCAACATCCAGAGTGCCTTTATCAGTTAAAAGCGAATCCATCACAGGCTCTATCATATCCTCCAGCTGCCTCTCTGTTAGATTCAGGCTCTCTTTCTGGATCGCCTGATCTCTCCCCTGTTCATACCTCTCCATTTGGATGCTCTTTTTCTTCTGTTTCGTTTTTTGCTTTTGATTTTCTGCTGGAACTGACTCTTTTTGTTTCTCCTTCTGCAAATACATCCCTCCTTTTGCTTGGAGCGCCAGCGGGGATGCAAGGAAGAATAAAAACGTTGCATTCCTGCAGCAGAGCGTTAGTCAAGAAATCTTGTGTCAAGAAATCTTTACAAGAACGCTTTAATCACGGAAACAAGCTAGTATAGTGGGATAAGCATGAGAAAAAGCGCCGCGTTGCTGCTTGTTCTCGTCTTTCTGGCAGCGTCTTGCATGATTGTGGCTAAGCCCGTAAAGGCTCAGTATCAAGGCAACATTTCCATCGGTGCTGACGGCAGCGTAAGTCCCTCAACAGCGCCCATCGAACGACTTGGCGCCAGCTACATTTTAACCAGCGATGTTGCTGGAAATATAGCAGTAAAAACAAACAACATCGTATTTGATGGAAATGGACACGTAATTTCAGGTGGTTACATTGGCATTGATTTAAGTAGTTTATCGAACGTCACTATTACGAATACCACTATAACGGGAAGTGCCCTCGGAATCGCTGTTCGTAATGCAAGTTCAAACATCATATCTGGAAATAGCTTTGTGGACAACAATGTTGGCATATCTCTCAGCAGCTACTGGGAGAACGGGAAATGCTCACATAACGTGATTGTTGGAAACAACTTTACAGGCTGCTCCAAAGTTTTTTGGATGTATGACGGCTCAAGGAATACTATCTATCACAACAACTTCATCAAAAACGCGGTTATACTGGATGATGCTGGTTACTTAGAACACTTAGGGTCCATTAACATCTGGGACGACGGTCATGGTCTTGGAAACTACTGGAGCGATTACCTAACCAGGTACCCAAACGCCACCGAGATTGACAATTCAGGAATAGGCGACACATCCTATTTTGTAAGACCGACCGACTATATTGACACTTCAAGTGTAGCTATGAGTATAGAAGCAAGGGAGTTTTGGACCAAACTAAATGCAGCATACGCTGCTAATACTGACCGCTACCCACTCATGGAACCCTTCACGACTACTCCACCGAAAATATCTGTTTTGTCGCCGCTAAACCAGACGTACAATGAAACGAGTATTCCTTCGGTTTTCACAGTGGACAAGCCGGTTAACTGGACGGGTTACAGCTTTGATGGGGAACCCAACGTGACTGTAACAAGCAGCAGTCTTCTAACCAACGTTACGATAGCTAACGTGACGAATGGCGTGCATAACGTCACGGTCTACGCCAACGACACGTATGGAAACATGGGCGCTTCAGAAACAGTTACTTTCACTGTAGCTGTTCCAGAGCCTTTCCCAACAGTACCTGTCGCGGCTGCTTCTGTGGCCGTAGTTGCCGCGGTGATTACTGGATTGCTACTCTACTTCAAGAAACGCAAAAAGGAGTCTGGGAATAAATCATGAGCAAAAGCGCCGCGCTGCTGCTTATTCTCGTCCTTTTGACCGCTTCGTCCGTATTCATGTTTTTACCTGTCAAGGCTGGCACTATGGCAGATAATCTTACGATTAACGTGGTTTCGCCGCTTCAGAAACAAGTATATTATTCTTCCGACTTGCTGCTTAGTTTTTATGTAACAAAGCCTTCCTCATGGTCAGAAGTTTTTTCAGGTTATAGCGGTGGAATCCTATACGATTGGGTGGGATTCATACATTTTGCAGGATACAATTTGGATGGAAAGGAAAGTGAAAACGTCACCGTGGATGACCATCAAGGCGGTTTGACCATAGGTCCAAAACCAGCGAAGGTTTTTGATTTCTCCTTTAATCTTACTGAATTATCTGAGGGTCTGCATAACGTAACTGTAAGTGTATTTGGAAGTTACAAAGAGGACACTTTCGTTTATTCAAGGAGCGTAATCTTTTTCGTGGACACTGTTCCCCTTGAACTCAAAATCGTTTCTCCAGAAAATAGAGTCTATAATGTGTCTGGCTTGCCTTTGAATTTCACAGTTGATGAACCTGTTTCACAAATATCTTACAGCTTAGATGGACAAACGAATGTAACTATTATTGGAAATATAACGTTGGAGAGTCTTCCTTATGGAGAGCATAACGTCACGGTTTATGCAACTGACAACGTTGGAAACATCGGTTCGAAAACAGTATTTTTCACTATAATGGAACCATCTAAGCCTTTCCCAACAACATTAGTTGTTGCTTCAGCAATAATAGTAGCTGTTGTTGGCATAGGTCTTCTTTTCTACTTCAAGAAACGCAAGCACTAACCAATGCTTGTTCACTTTCGCTTTCTACGTTAACATCTTGGATGAGGAAATGTCTCGGGTCCTGTCGTGGTGGGCCGGACCGGATTTGGACCCGCCCCTTTGTGCACGACGGACTGACGAAATTCCTTGTTCATTTTAGAACTTTATCAGGCATTCTAACCAACGCAAACGTCTAACTACGATGCAACCTGAATGTTAGTGATATCTAGTTTAAGTAAACCCTAGCCTCTTCCTTTTCCTAAAATTTTCTTTTTTCGTCTGTGTGTGCCTCCTCGCCCACTCCATTGCCTGCCTACCTCGGGGATATGTATGGTATGATAGTAGTGAATAAGTGAGTGTAAGATAATGATGGAGTGATAGAGAATAAGTGATGAAGAGAGTGATAAGTGACAATAAGGTGATAATCGAGAGAGAGAGGATTAAAATTTAATCCCAATTTGTGTAAATGCATATTAACCTGACATTTTAGAACAGCAAAATTAGAAACAAGCCCTCAGCTGAGCCCTTACCTAAATAGAAATTCCCTTTTCTCTTTTACCACAGGCAAACCCATCGCTTCTATTAAGCCGATTGTGCGTTCTTCATCTGGCATTTTCCCATAGCTCTTTTTCATGACTTCAGTTGATTCCCAGCCTAAAATCTGAGCTGCCAGCTCATAATTGTAGTGCGTGGCATAAAGCAGATCCTGAGCTGCTGTGTGCCTCCAAACATGCAGAGGCAAACCCTTCCACAGTTTCTCTGGAATCCCAGCCTCTCTGTACGCTGCTTTGAAAAAGGCTCTCACATGCCTCACTTTGAAAGGAAACATTCTGAAGGGTTTCGGCAGATTGGCTATGCTTTGCATGAATCTTTCAAAATCTGCTTTTGCATCTCCCACTAGCTGCTTGAACCATGTGATTCCTCCCTTTTTGCCTTTGTCAACCACTTTAATGATAACCATTTCTGGGTGGATGTCCACTTTTCTCCAGAGTACATTGAGGGCTCCAGTCATGTTGTCGTTCTCCTCTCTCCCGATCCGCGTTCCCGTGTAATACAAAAATTTAGGCAAGAAGCGCATGGCTGCCCCCAGATACGGCTCATCCGCAAAGGGGATCGTTATTTTGCCGTTGCTCCAGTTTCGGCACGTCCAGTTTTCAACAACATGCATGACAGCTGCTCTCTGTTCCCTGTTGAATTTGAGATGGCTCCTGTCCTCTCCAGAGTTATCTGAGCTTAATCCCAGATTCGTGAGGAGAGTTCCATTGATGCCTTTGTATCCGAACCAAACCCTCATGCCCATTCTATAATCGTATTCCCCGATCTTGACTTCTCCCTTTCTGATCCTGATCAGCAGCTCCTTTGCCATCTCTGGAGTCAGGGCTGAGGGCTTTCGCTTGAGAAGAACACAGACTCTGAAAAGCACTCTCACTCTTTTCATGGAGTACGTTGCCGTGTCCTTTCGCACATACAGGAGAGTTTCAATGTACTTCTTGACCTCTGGGAATCTCCTGAAAACACCCCACTCCATCTCTGCTGGTTTCAGCTCTCCCTCTGTTATGATGCCCAGCGCTTGATCTATTTCCTCTTGCTTAATCTCATTCATTCTACGATAGACTGTTGATCTGCCCACGTTGAGGCTCTTGGCTAACTCTGATGGGCTAACGGTTACGCTGTCGTGTATAGCTTGTAGAACTGCTGCCTTATCTACTGCTCGCGGTCTTCCACTCAATTTTTTCGCGCCCGCAAATTTTTTGCGAACCACAAAAAAATGTGTTGCAAAATGTCTAATAAACCGTCCATTCATTCATGGACATTTTGGGAATTACGTGCTTTAAATAAGGGGGGTATAGACTTTTCCGAGCACTAGAGACCAGCGAAAAACACAAGCCTTAACCAGTACATATGATTTCGCAAAATCGTCAGCTTAGACCTTTAGAAACTCTCTTAGCCTTTTTGGGTTGAACACGGTGAACTTGGCGTTTTTTAGGTTTCTGCCGATTTTCGGGATTACTCCTGCCGCATCCGTTCCCAGTTTGCACGTCAACGCATGTTCAAGCAACCCTAAAGTTTCCACGTCAATAACATCTCGGTCTAACCTTGCGTGTTCCAGTGTCATGTTTATCTCGTGAAGAGGCGATCCCAGAACCAATAGCCTATCCAGCAGCGATTCTCGCCAAACCGCGTATTTCCTAATCTGCCTACTTGACAACTCAGCTTCCATGCAGCTTTCCTCTTCATTCAGACGACTAACCTTTACGCTTACAGGTAAATCTTTGCAGAAACCGAAGAGTTCAGCTATTTTTCCCAGAGCAATTTTCCTTCCATCCACCAACTGAGCCTGCAAACGTTGCAGAGGTATAATCGCGTGGACGACTTTCGGCTCAAAAACTCCAACATCTACCGATAATTCTTTTCCATTTTTCTTAAGGGTTGAGATGTAGCCGTTTAGCGTTGAAAGTTTTTTTACGTTCCCAAAATTGCTTGGGCAGACTCCTATCTCCTTAATCACGTAGTTTGTTGCGATTCCCTCGTCTTCCCCTGCAAGGGCTATTTGCACCCATCTGTCAGCGACCGTGCCTAGAACCTTTGCCTCTACTTCCAGCCCTTCAAACGCAAGCTTTAAGGCTTTGTCAATTTGTTTCAATTGGTAATCGTTATTAATTTTTGCCAGCAACGTCAACGTCGTCATGGGTCATCGCCGATTAGATTTGTTATTTCATCGTAAAGTTTCCGAACTCTTTCAGCCGCTTCATATTTCAGTTCTTTAGAAAGTCTCTCAATGGTTCTTTCTATTGGAGCGCGCTTGGAGTTCTCAATCAGCTTGTCAGCGTATGAAACTACTTTTTCTTCAAGGGTAATTGGCACGTAAACATCTTCAGGCCACCCTAGTTTTTTCGCTTCACTGGCTGTTATTCCGCCTCCAACGTGCCTTTTTATTATCGAAACCACGGAATCAGGCAAACCTGCCGACTTCGCGATTTCGGCTCCAACAACCGCGTGGTGAACTGTATGAGTTTTTGAGCGACCGATGTCATGAAGAAGGGCACCCACTTCCACAAGCTCAGAATCAATTTTCAAGCCTCTTTCTTTGAGGGCGTTTGCGGTCTCCAAAGCAAGCTTTGTAACAGCCTCGCAGTGGCTTATAACTTCTGTGGGGCATTGGTGTTCTCGGAGAAGTTGTAATGCTTGCTCCCTGGATGGAAGCTTTTCACTCACCCAGTTCCTTCCTCAACTGCTCAACTTTCTGCGATAATCTCTGAACGATTTTCCCGTTTTCACAATGCACCAAAGGTTTGCCGCAAGTGGAACAATTGAAAACCAGCTCTACGGCTTCTTCAAACGGGACTCGCCTGCATCCTGGAGTATTGCAATAATAAAAATCATGGTTCTTTTCATATTCTAGTCGAACATTCAGTTTCTCAAGAACTCTGCGTTTTTGGCTTAAAATAAAGCCTTCAAGTTGATTTGGTTGAAGTTTCCAGTGAAATATGAACCATCCGGTTTTGGGGTCACGAGTTCTTCTTAAGCTTACGAGAGAATGGTCGTAAAGCTTGTAGAGGATCTTGCGAACTATATTTAATCGAATGCCTGTTTTGTTAGCGATCTCATCGTCCGTTATTTCACCTACATTTTTTAAATGTTCAATCAGTTTTACTGCGTCTTCCTCGCCCATTGCCGTTGCAACTTTCATCAATGTTGCGTCATCAATAGTGGATAACATGCTCTGTGTTCCTTTCAACTATAATTAATGGCGGCGCTGCAATAAAACTCTTATTCAAGTTTTAGACAGAATCAACATTCAACTATCGTTTTTTTCCCTCTTTCTCGAGGCACTACCTTTATTTTCGCCTTTTTAAACTCCTTAACTAGTTCTTTTCCTTCAAAGAATCGGTCCAAGAAGATGGCTAGGGCTGCGCATTCCGAGTGCGGTTGACTTCCGATGGACACGTTGAAGTCAGACACGTCGTTTGAGAAAAAATCTTTCGGAACCTTCTGGCTTCCGACCATCACCAGAACGTCTTTCCTCAAGTTTTTAATTCTGTCAAGAACGTTGCTTGTTTGTATGTTTTCTCCGTATACTGTTAAATGGACAACGATGCCGCCCTTGGCTTTCCAGTCTCTCACGGCGCTTTTCCATGGTGTTCCCATTTCAAAAAAGAATTTGCCTCCCCAATTTCTCGTAACCTTCTCTACGGTTTCTCTGATTTTCTCGTCTACGGTATCTGAAAGCAGGAACCCTGAAGCGCCTAAAGCTCGCGCTGCGAGGGCAACATGAGTTGTGAGTCTTGCGTCTCGTTGTGGTCTGTGCCCCCATCGCAGCACAACAATTTTCTGCTTGCTCTTTTCCTCTTTATTGGACCTTGTGGCTTGTTTCAAATTTTCCATTGAGTTCTTCCACTCGTTTTCTTACTTTTTCAGCGAATGGAGGCTTTGCCTCAAAAACGACTTGCACAGAGTTGCTCATGAAACTTTCCTTCTGTACATCCGCCTTTTCGTGAACCCAAGACATTAACGGCATGGTTTGGGTAGTCAGTGGAACAGAGAACGACGCTTGAACATAATCTTCCAGTTTTTTCAGTATCTCCTGTTTCAACAATTCAAGGTTTGTTTGGTGCAACGCCGATATAAGAATGGGATTCTTTGTTTGCGCTTTTAGTGCTTCAAGCTTTTGTTTCGTTTCTGCCTCATGTAGCAGGTCAATTTTGTTCAGCACGGTTATAATAGGTATGCCATTTGCTCCTATGTGGTCTATCGTTTCTAGGCAGATGTTGTTTTTCTTTTCAATCGTTTCTATGGGTTCGCTTACGTCTAATACTAGTATTATGAGGTCTGAGTAGATGGTTTCTTCAAGGGTTGAGTGGAAAGCTTCGATTAATGTTAAGGGCAATCGGTCTATGAAGCCAACGGTGTCTGTTAACAGGAACTTCCTTTTTGAGACTTCTAAAAGCCTCGTTGTAGTTGAAAGCGTCGTGAACAGCGACCTGTCCACTCGCGCTGTTTCTTCCGTTAAAGCATTGAACAATGAGCTTTTTCCAGCGTTCGTGTACCCTGCCAAAGAAATGGTGGAAAACCCTAACTCGGCTCTTCTTTCCCGATGCAAAAGCCGTTTCTCTCGGATTTTTTTGAGTTTATGTTGGATAGTGTGAACTTGCCTCTTTACCGCGTTATGATAAACATCGGCTTCGTAGGCTCCAAGCCCCATGAATCCAGGCTGCTCTTTCATCTTAGCTAATCTTACCCTTTCCTTGGCGTGTGCAAGTTCATATTGCAGTGTCGCCAGCTGAATCTGCAGTTTAGCTTCCGTTGTTGTAGCTCTTTTCATAAAAATTTCAAGTATTAGCTTGAAGCGGTCAATGGCTTCGATTCCCGTGGCTTTCGCCAGATTATAGGATTGAACTGCCTTCAGCGGATTGTCAAAAAGTATTTTTTCGGCAGCCGTTTCCTTGACAAGTGTGGCGAGTTCTTCCACTTTTCCAGCGCCTATCTGATAACGAGCATCAGGCTCTCTTGTCTGCTCTACTGTTGCGACGACGGTGTATCCAGCGGCTTCTGCAAGCTTTTTAAGTTCTTCTAAACTTGATGTTTCGCGGTTTAGTCGTCGTTGCACTATGATTGCTTTCGTTCTGTGGGTTCCTCCCCGCCTTTCTTGTTCAACTGTATAAGGTCGCCTAGTGTTGTTTCGCGATTCGGTAACTTGGGCATATCTTGCGAGATTTTTTCTTCTTTTATTGGAACGAGCAGCTTGATTTTCAAAGCATGCTCAAGCTTCGTGACGAGCATGTTGTTAGGAGTCATTTTCCCAGTCTCAAGTTTGCTTAAAACGGACGCTTTCTCGTTTATTTTTTTGCCCAGTTCTTCGTGGGAAAGACCTAGTTTTTCTCGCGCCTGTCTTATCTTGGCGTGGTAACCTTCCACTACTTCTTGAGTAATTTCCACTTTGGCTCCCACGGTTTTCTTCTGCATTCTCGCTGAAAAAGGCACAGGCACCTTTTTTGGAGCTCTTTGCCCGAGTTCTACCTCTTCTTCCCTGATTATTTTCCCATATTTCGAACATTCAACGCATACTGTCAGCTTGGCACCTTCGATTACGGCTCTGATGGGGCTGCCGTGAATTTTGCGTCCGCAAACTTCGCATCGCAACGATTCTTCACCTAGATTGTCTTTATTATGTGGTGATGTTTATAGTTGTCGAAACAAAAATACAACACAACGGTGAGCACGCTTGGAAAGCGCTCTGCAGCGGATTAGAAGCATTGCTGATTACCAATTTGGAAAAGGCGTAGGCGTTAGGCTGTTTCCTGAAAACGTTGACATCGTGTACTCAAAAACGACTGGCAGAATACGCTACGTGAATTTAAATGGCAAAAGGCTTGCAACTCTCCGCCCCACTGATGGCTTGCTGTCCTTAAGCATCATCGCTGCGAAATTTATCGTCAAGAACGCGGGTTTTGCCCGCTGTTTTGTTACGGTGCGAAAAGACGTTTCAGAGTTCGTTGCCGACGGAGGCGATGTGTTTGCGGCGCACGTTGTCAAGGCTGATGATGCGATCCATGCCAAAGACGAGGTTATTGTGGTCGATGAGGATAATCGTGTTTTGGCGGTTGGACGCGCCTTGCTGTCAAGCATGGAGATGAAGGCGTTTAAGACTGGCGTCGCCGTCAAAGTTAGGCACGGATGCACAAAGGAAAGTTAAGTATATGAGGCTCTACTGCAGAATAGTTGGTGGAAGCGATTATTATGCATAGGCGCATGAATCCTCGAGAAACAAGGCGCATGATGCAGCGCATGGGCATGAACATGGACTCTGTCCCAGACGTTGAACAAGTCATCATAAAAACCAGCAGCAAGGAAATAACAATAGACCAACCTGAAGTGGCGATTCTCGAGATGCAAGGGCAAAAAATCTTTCAGGTTATCGGCGGAAAAATCGCTGAGAAAACTCCTCAACGTACCGCTCCCACTGCTTCTAAACTTGTCGTGTCCGAGGCAGACGTGCAGCTCGTGGCTGACCAGACAGGCAAAAGCGTAGAAGAAGCAAGAAAAGCCCTTGAAGAATGTGAAGGCGACTTAGCGAAGGCTATACTGCTGCTTCAGTCATAACGTGGCTAATGGTTATCTCTATATCGCCGATTCTAGGAGCACGGATATTTACTTTTTCCATGTCTCTCGCCAACAAAATATCAGGCAAAAGTTGCTTATTAAGCCATGTGGAAGAATGTTCTATTCCTTAAGTTTCTCAAACTCGCTAATGCCATTAAAATTTAAAGATCAAATCAGTATGCTTAAATCATAATGTTTATGTGTCGCCAGCGATGTCTCGAGTGATGTCATTGGTGATATAATGTTTGGGCGATGGATGAAGCGAACCGCAAGTGTCCCGAGAGGGCTTCTCCGATTCCTAGTTTTAAAATTTCTAGCGGAGAAGCCTATGTCAGGCGCAGAGATTGTCGAGGTAATTGAACGGGAAACAGGTGGAAAGTGGAAACCAAGTTCAGGGTCAATCTATCCACTTCTGGCTTGGCTTCAGGACAAAGGTTACACTAGCGAGTCATCTACTGTGGAAAGTGGAATGAAACGTTATGTTCTTACAGATAGGGGAAAACAATTCTTTGAAGAACAGGTGAAGTTTGGGCAAAGCTTCTTGGAAAAATTGGAATGGCTTGCACCAATGCTCGTTGGAGGGTTTCACTTTGGTGCCAATCATGAAAACTTGCTTTATGCCAAGGAATCTGCGAAAAGACTTCTAGAGACATTTATAGAATTCCAAGCCATAAAAGACAGCTTGACAAAGCAGGATGTAGAAGAAATAGCCAAAATTTTGGATTATTCTGACAGCCAACTTAAGAAAATTGCCCGAAGAATCAAAGAGAAAAAACCAGCCTGAATTCTCTAATTAGAAAAATTAAGTTTGGTGTTTCCTATGGGATTGAAAGCTAGTTTTATGATTGCGTGGAGGTCGTTATCCAGAAGAAAAACAAAAAACCTCAGCGCAATTCTAGCGGTAACCTTAGGAGTAACACTACTTGTAGGCATCCAAATCACCACGGACACCTTGGAGAATGCATTTCTAACAAGCCTACTTCAAAGCGAAGGAGAAGTAGACCTTCAAATCACAAATAGCACTAGAGGAGGTTACCTCAAAGCAGCAGACCAAGAACTAATAGGTGATCTGATTCCCGAAGCAGTCGGAATCATGCCAGAACTTTCGACCCAGATCCCTGCGTTAGTGGCAAGCCAATTTGATCCCAAAATGAGCGCGGCTGCAATACCTCCAAATTATCCTCACGTTTTTGGTGAATTTTACGATTGGAAGACAGGTGGCAAAATAGACCTCGACGCCCTTCTATCTAACAACAGAAGTATCTTGTTATCCAGCAATCAAGCCGAAAAACTAAGGATAAACCAAGACACGCCTCTACCCGTTACTTTAACCACTGAATTCACCAACCTCACAGCAAAAGTTGTGGAGCCACCAACAAGCTCATTATCTGATTGGATAGTAGAACCGACCGCCACTAGCACCGAGTATATACTAAATAGTTCGTCATTTAATCTATCTCTTGAACTCAAGCAGGTTGCTTTTCCTGGCATGATGCCCAGCGTAGTTACCCTTTACACATTGAATTCCTCTAGACTTAGCTTGTCGGACTATGAGTACATCAATGTGACTGCTACTGGAACAGACAACGTCCTAGTCGTGCTAGGCTTCTCCATGGATGATGGAAACAGTTTCAACGTGACGAACTTGGCAGATATAGATACGCTAAACACGCAATTATTTGATTTAGCACCATATGCTGAAAGAACACTGAGAGGAGACGCATATCTTGCAGTAATCAGTGTTGATGGGATGCCAGCAAGTATCCAAATATCCGAAATCGCCTTTGAAACCACAACCCCCGTCATCGTTTATACAGCCGAAATCGAAAGAACAGAGTTGCAAGTAGTTGGTATATTCGATTCTAAACGTCCAGGAATTGGCTCCCAATATTCCGGCGCTGTATTCAAGTTGGAGCATCTGCAGGAGTGGATTAGTCTAAAAGACCCTAACCGGGAGACAGATATAGTTAGTGCCTTTTTGGTGGCCTACAAAGCAGACCATTTTGTCCAAGAAATAGACGAAGATTATTTGAGAGCTAAAGTAGAATCATTAGAAGCCGCAATTCCCGAAGAGGTAGACCCTCAAACAGGTGAAGCTCAACAACTCTATCAGGTCACTTCGGCTCGGTTAGATTTTTTCGCTATTGCAGCCTTCTTCATCACACTAATGAGCACAATATTGACCTCTTTGGGTTTTCTTATCATGTTAACTGGAGTTTTACTGATTACTAATATTCAGCTCATGAGTGTAGAAGACCGGGAATTTCAAACAGGGGTTCTACGTGCCGTAGGTGCCAATCGTAGGGGAATTTTCCAGTCTATAATGATTGAGAACTTGTTCCAAGGAATAATCGGAGGAATTCTTGGGTTGATAGGGGGATTAGTTTTTGGTCAAGCTGTAGCCTTGTATCTAGTAGGATTATTTGGAACTGGCGAATTAAGTGTTCAACCAGTTATTTCTCAAGGAACAGTTATTTTATCCGTAATTATAGGTGTAGTCTTAAGCATAATAACTGGAATTCTTCCAGCTCTAAGGGCTTCTCGAGTTAACATTGTAGAAGCTCTTCGTGGAATAAAAGTGAAATTCACAGCAAAATCCAGTCGGAACCTAGCAGCCTTGGGTGTTCTAATGATTGTAGCTGGTATTATTATTCTTCTATACAACGGAGTATTTGATGAGACATATCAAGTTTTTTGGAGCAGCGAAGGATGGGACAGCCTAGGTGAATGGAGAAATCTTATGATGGGATTCGGCTTATTCACTGGAGGTCTAGGTTTTGTCCTGTCACGGTTTATGGATAGGGTAAAAGCTTTCAACATAACGGCGGTCACGCTCTGGGTTATTCCCTCAATACTGTTTGTTGTAGCCATGGGCAATTGGGTAACAGACATTACTGGATTATCCATTGAAATCTTGGTTCTGGGAATTATTGAGGTAATTATTGGTTCTATTTTGTTCGTCGCCCTCAATCTGCCCATTCTTATGCGTGGCTTAAGGAATGTATTAATAAACCTTCGGGGTATAAAGGGTGTTGGGCAAATATCACCATCGTTAATATCCTCACATATTACTCGTTCCACTCTAACGTTTGCCATTTTTGCGGTCATATTAACTCTTAATGTTCTTGTGGCTGCGTTAATTCCTACAAGCTTGGGAACTGCAACTCAGATTGAAGAAGACTCTAGAGGTGTAGATTTTGCGGTCTTTTTAAGTAAGCCTGAGGCAATTATTCCGGGCACATCCTATTCCGATGAGCTTTACAAAATTGATGATCGCATAACAGACGTAATTGGTTTCAAAACTTTTCAACCTGATCAGGATTTTACAAAGTTCATAGCTTTGGAAAACCCACTTTCCTCTGAGTTTGACTATACAACGGATTTGCTTCCAATCGGAATAGGAGAGTTTAAACCAGAGCAGATCCGGGGTAACGCTTCAGACTATTCCGATCCTAATTGGCGTTATGCCTTTTACATAGGTGGCTTTCCTGATGGTACGCGCGAATCTTTTGTTTCAGATCAATCCGATGACGAAATACTAGAACTATCTAAGAAAGCTTGGGATCAATTCTTCGACCCTCAATACATGATGGCAGCCTACAATGTTACGTCTGGTCTACTTGACATATTCTCTGGAGAAACTGACCTTTCCGATTTTCAACTAGGATCTACAGAATCAGGAGGAGCACTAGGAGGTTCGGGTGAAGATCCTCTTGAAGGAGTTGAACCTCTAAAGGATGCTGAAGGCAACACAATCGAAAACCCAATAGTCTTCACAGACTCATTTCTACTGCCTATTGGGCTTCAAATTTGGATACCCATGAATACTTCATCGACAGGATTACCCAACTACCAAGCTTTTACAATTGGAGGAAGTCTAGACAGCCAACGCGGTGGAGGCTTCCCTTTAGGAACAGGGTTAGACTTTGGATCAGGAGAAACCGATTTTAGTGCAATCCTAGGAACCTTATATCTACCAGAACATTGGACAAATCAAACAGATTTTCTCGGTGAAGCTAACGGTCAAACCTTAACATCCAGAGGAAAAAACCAGTATAACTCCTTCCTGATTAAAACCAACCTCCCAATTGATGACCCTCAACTTGAGGATATAGCCCAAGCAATTGAAGAGTTTACAAATACAAACGACGAAGGATACCGCCTTCTGGCAGCTGACAACTTCTTTGTTGCAAGTTCCACTCTAACCTATTCTAGGATTGAGTCCACCTTGGAGATGACTGATCGAATAGCATCTTTCCTCCAAATCTACGTTACCTTCGGTCTCGTCATAGGAGCAGTAGGTATGGGTGTAATCTCAGTTCGAAATGTTTCCGAAAGGAAACGGGAGATTGGGATGATGAGAGCGATAGGATTTCCTAGAAGACAAGTGATTCTTTCGGTTCTTCTTGAACTGGTGGTACTTGGAGTAATCGGATTAGTCATCGGGGTTGTTAACGGGTTGCTTGTGAGTGTGGGTTTTGCAAACATGCAAGGTGTAGCACTAGTGATTCCTTGGGGAGAAATTGGATTGTACCTTTCCATTATTGTGCTTATAGCCTTAGGGTCAGGTTCACTCCCCGCGTTAGCAGCTTCAAGAATTCCTCCCGCAGAAGCTTTGAGGTATGTAGGATGAAAAAAACCAATAACGAGAAAGTCCAAGTTTCACAAAACTTTATCCTCAAAATCTCGAATTTACATAAACGCTACAACGAGGGCAAATCAAATGAGGTCCACGCTCTAAGAGGCGTGGACTTAACTGTTGGGAAAGGAGACATGATGGCAATTATGGGATCTTCGGGGTGTGGAAAAACCACTTTACTCAATATGATAGGTAACTTGGATCGCCGTTCGTCGGGAGAAATAATAATCGATGGAGTGGACACCTCAACCCTATCGGAGAGACAGCAGACAGCCTTTCGCAGAGACAAAATAGGGTTCATATTTCAGTTATTCAATCTTTTTCCGTTCTTGACCGCTGTGGAAAATGTAGAAACTCCATTATTGCTAAGAGGAATAAACTCTGGACTAGCTAGGGAACAAGCAAAGATGATGCTACGTGAATTAGGAATGGGAGACCGGCTTTATCATTTACCCATGGAACTATCGGGTGGGCAACAACAGAGAGTTGCTGTAGCTCGAGCTCTAATTAATCAGCCCGCAATTATTTTAGGAGATGAACCTACAGGCGACTTAGACTCTGCAACAAGTTCTGACGTCATGGATCTTTTCCGACGAATTAATAGGATCAATCAACAGACGCTAATTCTAGTGACTCACAACCGATGGATTGCAGAAAAATGCGATTACATAGTTCACATGACTGACGGCAAAATCTCAGGGATAGAAAAAAATCCTTTGATGATAGAGGAGCAAAAACGATGAGAGCCTATTTTTCTGCTCTAATAGACAAGTCCGTTCCTTCAGAAAACTCAAAATTATCAAAAAACCTAATCAAAGACTTAAAGAAACTCCTTAAAACACCTAAATCAAGTATAAATCTTAAGGAACACAATGCCTTCATCTTTCTAGGTGCAGACAAACCTGTAGAAAAACCATTTGACCCAAAGATAATAGAGGAAATCCAAGGCAAACTTCATCTCCGCCTTAAAGGATACTACACCAAAAACAAATCAAGACTTCAGAAAGACCTAAAAGGCATGCGGGAACTGAAGGAAACATCGCAAATCGTTAAGAACTTCCTGAAGGAGATAGACCTCAAGCTTCCAAAAGTATTCGATCTTCGACTAAAGAAACAAATTTCAGAATTGCCAACCAAATTCTGTGACCTCCAAATCAGTAGCATGACGGCCATTTGGAACCTAAACGAAGAGCAGAAAGTCCAGTTCTACCTTTCAGGATGCCCAGCTCAAGCTTTCAAAGTATCAGAAGTCAAGCAAGAAGGTGAGTTGGAAGTGATGGTTGATAAGCTAGCATTTCTTAATTTCTTTTGTATCTTTTTGGAACCTACATTAATTCGGCTGCGAGAAATGAACAAAGTGTTGGAAAGACTGAAGTTAGGTCTTCAGGGAACACACTACAAAAGCAGCAACTCTGAGATACAAACCAAACTTGAAATGTTCCTGCGGATCCTATCAGCGAAACTTAGTTCACTCCAAAACATGGACAAAACCATCTTTAGTATATTCAAGCTATTCAATGAGCCTAAAACCTTCTTCAATAAGCATGATTTCATAAAACTATCCAAAGAACTGCGGACAGCAGTTAGACAAATGTCCTGGAAAATAAATCAAGGTAAAAGTCTCTTAATTGAGGTCCAAGAGAAACTGGAAGAGTGTCAAATAAAACTAAAAGATTATCTGGATGAAACAAAGAATGGGGTGAAAACCACCAAGTCCATGGAGGAATTTAAACTTGCTCTCCTAACTATGGCTGAATTGAGTTCTGACTTGTTTATTGAAGCAGAGCTTTCAAAGTTGTGGTTGGACTTTTTTAGCTCAGATATTCCATTTTTCACATTTCAATCCAGCCTCTTCAACCTCCAAACTCCACAAGCCTTTGAAACTTCCGCTGAATACATAATCTCGGTTCGGGGCTTAGTTAAGAACTATAGTTTAGGGCAGACTACGGTTTATGCCCTTAGAGGAGTAGACCTTGATATTAAAGACGGCGAATTTGTTGCAATAGTTGGTAATTCTGGAGCTGGAAAGACTACTCTTCTAAATTGCATTGCTGGACTAGATGGCCCTGATTATGGGATTGTTTTTTTCAAAGGAAAAGACCTCCATCATTTAGACGATTCAGAAAAATCGAGGGTTAGGTTGTTAGAGATGGGGTTCATCTTTCAAAGTTATGCGTTGCTGCCACACTTTGACGCTCGTGAGAACGTAGCACTACCTGCTGACCTTGCAGGGTTTAGTAAAGACTTGAAAAACAGAATACAAGAACTTCTTGACGGTGTTGGAATTAGCAAACAAGCTGAACAGTATCCAGCTCAACTGAGCGGAGGACAATTGCAACGTGTAGCTATAGCCCGAGCATTAACGAACCGCCCTAAAGTTTTATTTGCAGATGAGCCCACTGGTGACTTGGATTCGGTAACTGGAAGACAAGTAATGGAACTAATTAAAAAATTCCATGAAGAAACAAGAACAACGGTCATTGTGATTACACACGAGCAAGACATCGCTGATTATGCAGAAAGACAAATTACTCTGGAAGACGGCATAATCGCCTGAATCAATTTAGCGCGCTAATTCTATATATCAGTTACTCCATTACGTTTCACAGGGGCTAGGATGGCGTTTCAAACTTCTGACATCGCAGTGGTAGGTCACTTCGCGATAGATTCTATTCGCCTACCGAGCCGTTCTGCTCCTTTCGTCGTTTTAGGCGGTTCCGTAACTTACGTTTCTTTTGTAACAAAACGTTTGGACGCAACCGTTTCCATAATTTCCAAGGTTGGCGGGGATTTCCCAGAGGCTTACATGTGGTGGCTTGGGGAAGAAGGCATTGACCTCTCAGGTGTTACTAAACTCGCAAACGAACAGACCACGCGTTTTGAGCTTAGATACAGCAAAGACCTGTCAAACAGAACCCTGAAACTAACAAGCAAGGCTTCCGCAATCAACGTGAGTGATTTGCCGCTTTCTCTGCGCGCCAAAGCTGTTCACATCGCGCCTATTGCTGGCGAAATTTCGTATAAAGTGGTTGAGCGTTTAAAAGGTTGCGCGGAGGTTTTATCCCTTGATCCTCAAGGTTTACTGCGACGCTTTAGTAAAACAGGAAACGTAACGTCACGGGCTAAAGTTGACAAGCGCCTGTTCAGTCTCATCAACATTTACAAATCTTCACGGGATGAAATCAGCGCGTTGACGGGGCATTCCGACCTAAAATCGGCGATAAAGGCTGTTCACGACTTTGGAGTTGAAACCGTTCTCGTCACTTTGGGCGCTAAAGGCGCTTTGCTATCTGTGATGGGAACGCTTTACAACATTCCAGCCTGCAGGTCCAGCGTATTTGTTGACCCCACCGGCGCAGGAGACGCATTCATAGGCGGCTTTTTAACCGAGTACATCCGCCAAAAAGACTCTTTATGGTGCGCTTGCGTGGGCTCCGCCGCTGCTTCGCTGGTTGTCGAAGGCATTGGACCCACATTTTTCGGAAAAAAAGAAGAAATTTATGAAAGAGCCCGTTCTGTCTATGAAAAAGAAATTAAGCACTAACGCGTATTGTACTGCGTAAGACCATGTGAGGGCAAGAACTATTGGGACGCATAGACAAAGGAGTCAAATGCAGCGTGTCCGGTTGCAGCAGAGAAGCTGTCCGTTCACTATCAACTCAAAAAGCCAAGTCTGCCGGCTTAAACGTTGGCAGCGGCGAAAAACGTGTTTACGTTTGCAGGGAACACTACAAGGAATTTAAGAAGAAGACTAAAAAGGACAAGACTATTGATAAGTGGCGTTACAACGTTTAAGAAGAGTGAGTGGCATGCGAATACTGCAGTTGCATTCGAACTTCATCGTTTTCAAGCCTGTTGAGAAAGAAATAGCTATGGCTGAAGAAGCCAAGAAAGAAGAAAACCGCGTTGAAGACGTTGTTGTGCTCTTCACCGCCATCGAGGAAGGCGACGACGACGCTTTAGCCCAAAAAGCCATCGACGACGTTCACGCTTTCTTGGAAAAACTAAAAGTTAACCGAATCTTGATTTATCCCTTCGCTCACTTAAGCAGCAACTTGGCAAGTCCAGCAGAAGCGCTGAAACTGGTAAAAACCATGGAAGCCTACGCAAAACAAAAGGACATCGAGACGTACCGCGCTCCTTTCGGCTGGAACAAACAGTTCACAATCTCCATTAAGGGGCACCCGTTGGCAGAGCAATCCAGATTCTACGCGCCTGCCGAAGCAGAGGCTAAAGAAGAAGCGGTTTCCGA
>Ga0315537_1000050_pt1 | contig 68878 bp, 55 predicted proteins | sample SalMarSW160270MG_FD_203091 | JGI IMG/M metagenome (GOLD analysis project Ga0315537, IMG submission 203091) | Salt marsh sediment microbial communities from the Plum Island Ecosystem LTER, Massachusetts, United States - Salt Marsh Sediment SW1602-70 ... | reverse complement strand
CGAAGACTTTATGGGGGATATGGATTTCAAAGTGGCTGGGACCAGAGAGGGGATAACTGGCATTCAGCTGGATACGAAGATACAGAATCTCTCCCTCGATATAATCAAGGAGGCATTAAGGAGAGCGACCGAAGGTAGATTGGAAATACTCGAGGAGATGGAGAAGACCATACCTCGTCCGAGAGAGATGCTATCTAAGTATGCTCCGCGGATCACCAGACTCCCTATCCCCAGGGATAAAATAGGCGAGATTATAGGGCCTGCGGGTAAGACTATAAGAGAAATAATTGATAAGACCAAGGCTGAGATTGAGATCGATGATGAGGAAGCCATTGTTCTTATCTCTGCAAGGGACAAAGATGCTGTAGAGAGAGCAGAAGCTATGATAAGGGGTATAATCAAGGAAGTTCAAGCTGGTGAGGTATATGAAGGTGAGGTTAAGAAGATATTGCCTTTTGGTGCAATTGTTAATATTGGGAGAGGGAAAGACGGTTTACTCCATATCAGTGAAATTGCACACTATCATGTGAATAAAGTGGAAGATATTCTATCTGTAGGAGATAAAATTAGGGTTAAGGTTAAAAGGGTTGATAAAGATGGGAAAATAGACCTTTCGCGAAAGGCTCTCATTTCCCATGATGATAAAAAACACGATTAGCTGATATTTGTGCCCTTTACAGGGTCTTTTAGATGATTGCTTCACTCAATATGAGATGGACTTTTTACTGAGAAAAGGTGGAGGCTTTTAGTTAAATGAAGGCTAATTTTCCTGTACTCGGGATTGATGTTGGGGCCCAGAATATAAAAGCGGGTTGGGTTAAGAGGGGAGATGTAAGTGATTTTCGAAAGGTTCCCTTTAAAGCGGAAAATGTTATACAGGAACTTTTGAATGTTATATCCTGTTATAATTTAACTCCGGAGACAGTTATTGGGGTTGGTTTCCCGGGTTTTATTAAAGATGGAAGGGTATATAATCCGCCCAACCTCCCGACAATAGACGAAATAGACCTTCGTAAGCTTCTAAAGGGTGAAACAGGTTCACCTGTGTATGTTCAGAATGATGCCAATGCATGTATTCTGGGTGAAGCCTTATATGGAGAAGCTAAGATGTGTAGGGTGGTAGCTGGGCTCACCCTTGGTACTGGCGTAGGTGGAGGGCTTGTGATAGATAAAGAGGTATATACGGGAAGTAGAGGTTTTGCTTCGGAATTTGGTCATATGATAATAGACCCATCTGGCCCGGTTTGTAATTGTGGTAAGAGGGGTTGTCTTGAGGCTTTTATAGGTGCTTATGCTCTTTCACGTCGTTATGAGTCATTAAAAGGGGAGAATATTACGGTTAAAGAGATATTCAAAAGGGCAAAAGTTGGTGAATTGAATGCTATGGAAGTAGTTAATGAATTTGGATATTATCTGGGGGTTGGCATTAGGAATATAGTCGAGGTATATGACCCTGGTATTGTTATACTTGCAGGGGGTATGTCAAAATCCGGGAAACAGATTATCCAGGCAATAGAATCAAATTGGCCTTACGAGACCCGTTACATAGGAAAGGTTAAAATAGGCATTTCTAAGCTGGGTCATAAAGCAGGTCCTATCGGGGCAGCCAACTGGGCTCTAAGGATGCACCTTATATAAAGGATGGAAGAGAGTTTCTGGGACCATCTTGAGGATTTAAGAAAGAGACTCATATATTCACTTGCTTTCTTCTTGATTGGAAGTGGTGCTGTATATCCACTGTCAGGTAGATTAATTCTTTCACTTTCTAAGTATGTAGGTAATACTTATTTCTTTGCACCCCAGGAAGCGTTGTTTATAAGGATTAAAGTCAGTTTTATGGTTGGCTTCGCAGCGGTGTTGCCACTGATTATACATCAGTTATATATATTTATTTCACCAGCACTTACCCGGAGCGAAAGAAAGTATACCGCCCCACTGCTCTTTGCTTTATTGATTTTCTTCTATGGAGGGGTTGCCGTAGCTTTATATATATTCCTGCCCTATATGCTAAATGTGCTCCTCAGTTTTCAGATGGAGACGATGAAGCCTTTAATATCTATTAGTAAGTATATTGGATTCCTTTTGTGGGTACTGGGAGGTTTTGGCCTAGCCTTTGAGATGCCTGTTTTCTTTTTTCTATTTACTAAATTAGGCATCCTTTCACCTGCTATCCTGGTGAAAAAATGGAGGGTCGCTTTTATTTCTATACTTATATTCGCTGCTCTTATAACTCCAACGCTTGATATGGTTACAATGTTTATTGCTTCCCTTCCATTGTTCTTTCTCTATTTTATATCCATTGGTGCTTCTGCCCTTGCGCGAATAGGAAGCTCTTAGTTAGATAGATAACCACAAAATGTAATAGAAGAGACATTTAAATGAAAAAATTATATATTCAAAAAGGCTATTTTTATTAATTTTGTAAAGGTGGTAAGATAAATGTTTACTGGAATCATTCTTCACTATCTCTTAAAGGAACTGGAGTTTGTTAAAGTTAGGAGGATTAAGAAGGTTCTAAAGGCTGGTAATAATATTTCCATAGATTTTGGAAGTAAAGTAGTAACAGCCTACCTTGCTCCTAAGTATTCGCGACTGACCCTTTCTCGGATAAAAGGTGAGGGTTTTTATCTCTCGCTTTTTAAGGGAGAAAAGGTAGTGGATGTAATCCAGAATGGACTTGATAGATTATTGATAATTAAAATAAGTGGGGATTTAGAGATAGTGTTTGAATTATTTGGTAGGAGATCGGATTGCCTCCTATTAAAGGGTAAGAATATCATACACTCCTTCCGGGGTATAAATAAGGGAACATATGAAATACCAGAGCCCCCCAAGGGTCTGGATATTCTCAAGTGCGATAGGGATGAATTACTTTCATCTATTTTAAATGGAGAGAAAATTGTTGGGCTCACCTCGGGCTTTGTTAATCGAATTAGGGAAAAAGAAAGAGAAGTAATAGAGCATTTTGTGGAAAGGGAATACAGGCCTACCATACTTGATGACATACTTTCTCCATTTGCTTTAGGGGGAGGTAGGACATTTTCGTCTATGAACGAGGCAGTAACTTGTTATTTTACTCATCGCGAAGAGAAAGACAGGGAAGAAAAAAATAAAAAAGATATTTTAAGGAGTATAGATCGCGGGATCCAAAAACTAAAGGGTGCAATAGAAAAACTATCCTCTTCGGAGGATCCTGATGATTATAGGGTAAAAGGGGAAGCCTTGCTTACCAATATAAATAAGATAGGCGAGGGAATGGAGGAGGTAAGACTTTCGTATCCCTCGGCTGCGAAGCTTACTATTGCGCTTGATGCTAATTTATCACCCCAGGAGAATGCCCAGCGGTATTTCATGCTATATAAGAAGGCTAAGAGGAAACGGGACGTGGCGATGAGGATGAGAAAAAAGATGCAGAAGAAGATAGAGGAACTCCAGGGGAGGAAGGAAAGGATAGAAGCAGGAGAGAATGTAGAAGGATTTAGGAGAGAGCGAGGCAAAGCCGAAAGAAGTGAGAAAAAACCGAGGTTCCCATATAACTTCAGGGAATTTACCACAAGGAATGGTTATAAGGTCCTCGTTGGAAAGAATGCAGAATCCAATCATAAACTAACCTTCTCCTATGCCCGTCCATATGACATATTCCTACATGTTAAAAATGCCTCTGGCTCACACACCATATTAAAGTTAAAGGATAAGAATAAGCTTCCTCCCATGGAGGATATAGAGGAGGCAGCAGTTATAGCGGTTCGTTTTAGCAAAATGAAAAACGCATCTTTAGTTCCTGTAAGTTATACACAAAAGAAGTATGTTCGTAGCAGCAAAAAGCTCCCAATAGGTAAGGTTATATTAGAGAGAGAAAAAGTAATCCACGTAAGAATTTCTTAATTTACAATTTATAATTACTCACAGTGAACTAAAAAACTTTACAACAAATATTGTTTAATTCAATAGACTAACAGATATCCCTTTCCTGTTAGCTGTATAAAGACGCGGTCGATTTCTGAAAGAGTTGAAATCGTCGCTCGCCCCATGAAATACTTCAAGAAACAGCTATACATATTATTTCACGGGGCGAGGCTCTAAAGGGTAGCTCTTGTGAGACTACCGTCTCACATACCATCATATCTGTACCACCAAGCGCATGAACTTTCCCGAAAAAAAATCAAAAAAATATTGACAAATGAAAATATTTCATTACAATATAATTCCATCATATTTAAATTAAGGAGGTTTTTCCGGTTGTGCTATTAATACAAGTAATTCTAAAAGGGAAGAATCATATAAATGTGTTTTGTCATATACACCGGAAAATAGTAGATGTTAAACCTAAAAAAAGTGAGGAGGGAATATGAAAAGGAAGATACTCTTACTAACACTATGTCTTACATTAGTGTTAGTTGCAGAACCCCGAGAAATCATCAGTGATGGTACTATGAAACCAACGATGCAGACTCCAAGAAGGTTGATTGACATCCAGAAACCACTCATTGGCAGGAAAGCGATAGAGAATATGAAAGGAGTACTCTGGGCTCAAATCCCGGATACAACAGCTCCTGGACATGCATGCCAACTCGATAGTGTATATCCGTTTGAAGCCGATATCTGCGATGATATAGAGCCTACAGGTTCTGGATGGGCAATCGATTCAGTCTCGTCCTATTGGTCTAATTGGAACGGCTTTTCAGGTTGGGCTAATGTTCCCAATATCCATTTCTTAGTTTATGCTGATAGTGGTATTGCTACACCGCATCCAGTAGATTCACCTTTCGTAGAAGTAGTAGTTCAACAGGCTAATTATACTGCTACACAATTAGCAGTTGGTATTAATGGTGTGTATAGAGTGGATATGGAACTTCCCAGCACAGTTGTTCTTCCCGGTGGAGCGAGATACTGGATTGAAGTCCAACCTTCGATGGACTATTCTGTTGGCGGGCAAACTGGATCTCAGGAAGAGGTTGCAATAGGTAATGGTCAGGAATCTTATAATAGATTTCCTTTTCTTGGTACAGATCCATGGGCTACCGCAACATCTACATTTGGTGCGACTTATGAGACTGGATTCATTCTCTATGGTTCTATAGTTTCCTATACCATTACCTGGGATTTTGAGACTGGATTGCAAGGCTGGACCCATACCAATGGTTTAGCATTCCCCGAGGCATGGGCTGTTCAGCCGTCAGACCTTCACAGTTTATATACCCCACCAGCAGCTGGTGACTCCTCAATGTGGATAGACTCTGATGCTGCTGGGTCAGGCAGCACCGTTCATGATACAGCATTGTCACCTGTCCTTATTCCCAACACTGCCATCACAGACTGGCTCTGGTATGGATTCGGTTTCCGCAACTTGGTTAGCGATTTTCTTGAGGTCGGCATCAAATACTTTGACGGCTCAACATGGACAGTTGTTCCTTTGAGAACCTATACTGCTGATACAGTAGGAGCGGATTCAATTGATGTTTCCGCCTATAATACCTATCAATGGATTCAGGTCTACTTCTACTACGATGCACCTGGCTGGGATTGGTATGCAGCATTTGACAATGTTACCATCGATGCGGAAATTTATGTTCCCGATCATGATGTAGGAGCCATTAATATTAATGAGCCTGGAAGTGCCGTTGACCCCTATACTCCATTTACACCAACAGCAACATATAGAAACTTCGGGAATAATATGGAGACATTTGATGCTTACTATTTGATTGATTCTGCGGGTTCGGTTGTATATTCACAAACAGTAAGTCTAACACTTAATCCTGGTGATGACTCTACTTATATGTTCCCGGGTTATACTTCTGCTGGTGTAGGGGTAGTCTATGATATTTTCGCTTATACGATACTTGCTGGTGATATGAATCCAGGCAATGATACAACCTATCAACAAACACATATATTCCTTAACGAATTGGTAAGCGAATGGACAAATGCAGCTCCCACTATTGATGGTACTATTGACACATTAACGGAATGGGCAAATGCAGGTATCTATGATATATCTGATATAATGGGAATTGGTGGCGTAGGTATTCCCAATAATCCAGGTGATTGTTTACTCTATCTGATGAATGATTCAAACTATCTCTATATGGGAGTTGATTATGTTGCAGATATTTCACTGGAAGGGTATGACCAATTTGGTCCTTACTTTGATGAAAATCATGATGGAGCATGGGATACTGATTCAACAGAGGGTAACTTCTGGTTCTACTGGGATGGTTATAATGATTTGATTGTCTATCGTTCAATTCCTGATTATACTCAACGTCCTGCACCAAATGTATCATATCAAAGAACCTTAGTTGGTCATCAGCGATATGAAGTATCAATACCACTTGGTGATGATACGAGACCAAATTTCCAGTACCTGAACTACTCACAATTCCCTGATACTTTTGGTTTCTATATCTATGCCATTGATCAGTCAACAGGTGATTATGGTGGTTGCTGGCCTACAGGAGGATGTGTCTGGGACGATCCGGCCACCTATGGAGATATAATACTTTCCGAATGGACATCAGGTATTGGAGAAGATGAAGAGAGACCATCTACTTATGAACTCAGTCTGGGTAACTCTATTGTCCATTCAAGTGGTCTGGAAATAAAATACACATTACCCAGGAAATCCGATATTTCTATTGGTATATATGATGCTATGGGAAGGGTAGTATACTCTCTAAGAAAGAATGATGTCGAGGCGGGTTGGTATGAGCTAAAAATCGCTAATGACATCCCTTCTGGAATCTACTTTGTAAATATGAAAGCAGGAGAATTCTCCCAAACAAAGAAAGCCATACTCTTCCGATAGGCATTTTTTATATGGTGGAAAGAGCCCGTATCCTCTGGATACGGGCTCTTTTTTTGAGGAATATCTAACTTACTTCTTTTTATAGTAATAACAAAATTCAAAAAATATTGACAAATGGAAATTTTTCATTATATATATAAGTCATATTCAAACAAGGAGGTTTTATGGTTTATTTGTATCTTTTAATTGCCATAACGGCATCAGCTGATATGAAGCCTGCTACAACAGCAGAACAGAAGAAAGATATGGACCGCCCAACTTATGAAAAAGCGAATTATGCTTCTCAGGTAAAGACGAATCTTATTTTGGGAAGGCAATGGATGCCGATTCTCTTTGAGGATTTTGAATCAGGTTCTATTCCCGGAGATTGGACAGTTGTTGACGGAAATGCCGATGGATATATGTGGCAGATTGAGCCAACCAGTACTTGGCATTCTAATGCCATGCCCGGCGATTCGGGAGTGTATATTGTAGCATATGACGATGATGCTGCAGGCACTAACCCAGCTACAGAGGAGGAATTGATACCCCCGGCTTTTTCTACAGTCGTCTATGATTCTGTTGGATTCATCTATAGCTTCGGTTACCAGAACTTTGCAGGATACGATACCTTTGCTATCAGAGTAAGAACCCACGATGGTGCATCATGGGGTTTCTGGAGTAACCTTGCCCTTTATTATACTGATATGGGTTCAGGGCTCTGGGATACCCTTGATCTAAGTTCATATCTCCCGACAGATTCTATGCAGGTGGAATTCAACTGGTGGGACCATCACTCGTCTCATTATAGCTGGTATGTTGCTGTGGACAATGTGGAACTTTATGGTCATCTTGGTGGTGGTGGGATGTATGACATAGGAGTGTTAGCTCTAAACTCACCTCCTCCACTTATGAAATTAGACAGCATATATGATGTGACATCGACTTTCATGAATTTTGGTGATAGCGCAATGACATTTGATGCCCATACAGAGATAACAGATATGCTTGGAACTACAGTTTATTTTCAGTATGACAGCTTTAATATTTCACTTGATACTGATAGTACGATTGCGATAAATTTCGGAACGTGGACAATGACAGTACAGGACGATTACATCTATAAGACCTATACTATGACACCGGATTCCTTCCCTGGAAATGATACAATGCAGACCAATCTTTACACTGTAATTGATGTGGGAGTTAGTGTAATTACGAGTCCACCTGAGGGACCGGTAGGTACTGGAGATTACGATATTATTGGTAATATTCACAACTATGGAAATAATCCTGCGGCCTTTGATGTCACAGCAAATGTTTATGATACAACCGATGCATGGAATTTGATATTTACAGAGACTATAACACTTACCGACTTTCCAGCAGGCGCTGATTCCAGTCATAATTTTGGAACGGTAAATTTTGCTGATGATAAGGTCTTTTATACTGAAATCTATACACAACTTACTGATGATGGTTACCCGGGTAATGATACCGCCTCGGTTTATTCAAGAACTGCACTTGGATTGGGAGATGTGGTATATGAATTGGACGTAGAGACACCAACTGGTTGTAATCGACTTCTTGGTGTCGAGTTTGACGGTACTTACTTTTATGTTACTGGAGCATGTGATCCACCGGGAAATAGTGTATATGTGATTGATACACTCGGCAACTTGGTCTGGGCACCGCTCCAGAACACCAGTACCACCTGGGGATGGCGTGATATTGCCTGGGATGATGTCCATACAGGAACAGATAGAATTGATACACTCTATGCAAGTGATGAGAACAGTCTTGTTAAATTTGGTATAGATTTGACAACTGGAACTCTGACTAATTATGGTACAATTGCTGGTCCTGTATCTCCCTGCCGTGGCCTTGCCTGGAAAGGCGATAGTGCATGGTTTTTCACGGCAAACTGGAGTAGCCCTGTCTTTAAATTCAGCAAGACCAACCCCAAGATAGATAGTACGCTCAATACCTATTCAATCTATGGAGCAGCATATGATACCGATACAGCAGATGGAGGTTGGGTCTGGTGGCATTCCCAGGATGACGCTGGAACAGGATTTAATTTTGATTGTCAGATTGAGCAATTTGACCCCATTACAATGTCGTTCACCGGCACAAACTTTGGATATGTCCCTACATTAGATAGTGGTATGGCTGGTGGTCTCTGCTTCTATGAGGATTTCAGGGGGATGGATGTCCTTTTTGCACTCGTCCAGGGAAGTCCCGTAGATGAAATCGTTGGTCTCTTCGTAAGATGGGAGGGGCCATCCGGAGTTGAAGAAGATATAGAAGAAACTGCCACTTATCTTTCGATTCCATCAAGTATTGGAATGGGCGAACTAATGTTTACATTCTGTGGAGATAAACCTACTACTTTATTTGTCAGGGACATCCTTGGAAGGGTTGTGAAGGAATATAAGAATGTAAGACCAGGGACTGCTTTGAGTTTTGGACGTAATGGTATTTCATCAGGAATATACTTCATTTCCGTTGAAGGAAGCAGAAGGAGTTCAAAGGTCACTTTAATCAGGTGATATAATAAGAAGTGATGTAGGAAAGGGGGCATTTATGCCCCCTTTTTATTGGGTAAGCAAACCTCTAACGGGATGTTCAGGCACATGGTGGCATAAGAAGATTACAAGAGCAGTAATTAGATTATATCATTCTTTTGTCTAAAATCTAGGAAATATATAAAGGAGGACTCATCATTTCAAAAAGACGCGGTCGATTTCTTAAGGAGTTGAAATCGCCGCTCGGCTCTAAAGGGCAGCTCTTGTGAGACTATCGTCTCACAAACCATGGCCGCTCACCTTCCGAGACGCTTTTTCTTAAATGATAAGTCCTCCATAACTTTATCGCCATGTGCATGAACTTTCCCGGCAAGCAAACCTCTATTGACATTCCCCATATTAGATATAGTATTAACTATGATATTTCTAAATGGTCTTATAATAGCAGTCCTTGTAGGGTTTGTGGTTAGGTCCCTTATTCTGGTAATCAAGGATATGGATGTTAGGAAGAAGAGAGTAATGAACGGTATAATTCTCCTCTTCCTATTTCTTATTCTCTATATTTCTCTTTTAACCTATGCTCCTGGAAAAGATCCAATGGAGAACTTTGGGGGGATAGTTGGGGCTTACCTGGCAAAGAGTATTTATACCGCTTTTGGTCTTTCGGCTTATTTGCTCCCTTTGATACTAATCATAGGTGCTATTGCTCTTTTTACGAATAGGGTGAGAAGGATATTCTATCATTTTGGTGGTCTCTTTGTATGGGTATTTTTGATTACCCTTCTCATTCAATCAATTCTTCCAGTTTTTCCTGCGGTAAAAAAGGGTGAGATAGGAATGATTGCGGGGAATTTCCTCATCAATAGGCTGAATATAGGTGGTAGTATTGCCATTATTTCATTCCTCATTCTTATAGTCCTTTATATATACCTGCACTCAATAGTTAAATTCAATATTAGGCCTCTGGGAAGATTCCTAATCTGGAGACATTTAAGACGCCGAGAACCTGGAATAACATACGCAAAGAAAGAGAGGGTAAGAACCCAGCCAGAGAGGATTAAAACTCTGGGAATAAAAAGAAAGGAACATAAACCCATTCTTTCTAGGGACTTTGTTATGAGCAAGGATGAATTCCGGGAAAAGTTCTTAAGTACTTTAAATGACCCCGTACAGCAGGAATGGATGTCTGAGATGACAATAAATAAATATAAAGAGATTATTGAGAGTAAGCTTGAGAATTTTGGTATTACCGGGAGGATTGCAGGCGTCCTGAAGGGACCCGTTATTACGCGATTCGAGTATAAGCCTGATCCCGGGATAAAACTATCAAAGATATCAAATCTCTCTAATGATCTGGCACTGGCCCTGAAGGCCGAAAAGATAAGAGTTATAGCTCCAATACCTGGAAAAGGTGTTGTTGGAATAGAGGTTCCAAATGATAACAGGGAGATAGTGTCTATTAAGGAGCTTATTAAGAATGAGAAATTCAGGGATGTAACTGACATGACTTATGTACCTATTGGTAAGAATATTACAGGAGATCTTGTTTACTCCTCTATTTCTAAGATGCCCCATCTTTTAGTGGCTGGTGCCACAGGTTCCGGGAAATCCGTGTTTATTAACTCGATTATTACTGCACTTCTTTATAAGGCCAGTCCTTCTGATATACGGTTTATTTTGATGGATCCCAAAAGAATAGAACTCTCTATTTATAACGGGGTTCCCCATCTTGTTAGAACTGCAATAACCGAACAATTCGTTGCAGTGAATTATTTAGAGAAAACTTTAAAATGTATGGAAAAGAGATATGAAGAATTTGCAAGGGTAGGGGTCCGTGATATTCATGGATATAATAGTAAAATGAAGGATAAAAAACCCTATATATTCCTCATAGTTGACGAACTTGCAGATATGATGATGAGGAGTGGTAGGGAGGTTGAGCATGCAATTATAAGACTCGCCCAGATGAGCAGAGCGGTCGGGATACACCTGATACTTGCTACACAGAGACCATCAGTAGATGTTATTACAGGTCTTATAAAGGCTAATTTCCCTGCGCGGATTGCCTTCCAGGTAGCTTCCAGGCATGATTCTAAAACCATTATGGATTCCTCAGGTGCAGAGCAACTTCTGGGTAATGGAGATATGTTGTTTACCCCTCCGGATGAAGGAGTGGCCAGGCGTCTTCATGGTCCTTATATAACAACAGAAGAGACAAAAAAATTGGTCTATCTTATAGGATTAAGGCACTTAAGGGAGTTGATTCGAGGTAAATTTGAAGACCCAGATGCAATATGTGCATATGTGAAAGAAGAAGATGTCCTTGATGTGATAGCAGATCGTTCGCTTCCTGGAGCAGCCGAACGGATAGAAGAGTTCAGTAAATTATTGAGTAATAAATTGAATATTGAGGAAGAAAGGTTTATTGAGTTCATTGAGAAACTTGATTACTATCCTCCGACTGATGAAATAGTCGACTTTCTGGAAGTGGAAGAAGAGTTTGGAGAACTGGGAGAGGTGGATGAGTTATTCGAAGAGGCTAAAAGGATTGTGATAGATCGCCAATCTGCCTCAGTATCCCTTCTTCAGAGGAAATTGAAGGTAGGATATGCAAGGGCGGGCCGTATCATTGACCAGCTGGAAAGGACAGGTATAGTGAGTAAGTTCAGAGGGTCCAAACCAAGAGAGGTATTGATTAAAATGGAGGATATGGAATAATGATATTTCTCTTTATATCCTCATCTTTGCTCTCACAAGTTACAGAACATTTCAACAATATCCAATCCTTAGAGTGCTCCTTTGTAGAAACCCTCAAGTTCGAGGCTGGCACATTTGATTTCTCCGGTTCGGTATTCATATCCCGGGATGCGGCAAAGATTGAAGTGGAAAGACCTGATAAGCAGATTATAATTTCTCGAGGGGATTCTGTTTTTATTTACATAAAGAAAGACGATCGATTGGAATGTGCTTTGAGTCCCATATCCCTATCACGCTTGATATTCTACCCAGTAGATTACTATTATGTGGATTCTACTGAAGGAGAATGGCTCCATCTTTCTCCAAGGGACTCCACATTTTCCTATCCTATTTTTGTGAAATTTGACAAAGAATATTTCCCAAAAGAGATTCGATTTACACAGGAGGGAGGAGAAGGTAGGTTTAGATTCTCTAAATTCAAACTCAATCCTCTTCTCCCTGAAGGGTTCTTTTCTATCGATCCGTTCAGATGATCCTTTTTATTCTTATTGCCACTCAATGTTTCGATCATCTCGAATTGGTAAAGAGAATTCCTGTTGATGCTGGTCCGAAATCTGTCTATTATTCCCCGAATAGTGAATATGTAGTTGCGAATTGTCTATATGGTCATCAATTAAATATTATTGACCCTGTTGAAATGAGAGTGATAAGAAGGGTTCCCGCGGGAGGAGAGCCAGTTGAATGTGACTTCACTCAGAATGGAAGATATATATGGTTCTCTCTATATGATAAAGACGAGGTTTGTGTATATGATTATAAAGTGGATTCTATTATAGAAAGAATAAATGTGGGTGATATTCCAAAAATCGTTAAAGTCTCTCCCGATGGAAGATGGGTTTATGTAAGTAATTGGGGTTCTGCCACGGTTTCTGTAATTGACGCTTATGACTTCAAAGTGGTCAAAGAAATCAGGGTGATAAGGAAGCCAAGAGGTATAGTCTTTACCCCAGATGGGGATTATGCCTATATTGCAAATATGGGTGGAGGGACTCTCAGTAAGATTGATGTTAAAAATGGCCATAAGAAAATAAAGGATATACCAGCAGGGATGACCCCCCGCCATCTCGTGTTGACTGAAGATGGTAAATATTTATATCAGACCAATAATTTAGAGGAGACAGTTAGAAAATTTGATATTGAGAATGATAAGTATATCGGGAGAGCAAAAGTAGGAAGGAGGGTGAGGACCTGTGTGCTTTCTCCCGATGAAAAATATCTATTTGTTTGTAATTATAAGGATAACGAGATTGGGGTAGTTAATACAGACGAAATGGCAGAGATATATACAAAGAGGACGGGCAATGAACAGAACGGACATCCCATAGGTGTTACTATCTCCGGTGAAGGAGACTATCTATGGGTTTCAAACTACCGTGGGGGAGTAACCGTATATAGGATAATCTGGAGGGAGGATTGATGGAGGGAAAACTCCGGTTTATGAAGGAAATCTCCCTGGGGGCTGGAAAGATAGTTATGGGTTGGTTCAGGAAGGGGTTTCTGGTTAAAGAAAAGAGAGGAAGTGAATTAGTCACTACTGCTGATGAGGAGTCCGAGGAGTTCATTGTCAGTGCTATCCGAGAAAGGTATCCTAGGATTGGTGTGGTTGCAGAGGAATCTAATACGAAGGAGTGGGAGAGAGAAGAGGTATTTATTTTAGACCCGTTAGATGGCACAAATAATTTCACTTATGGCATTCCCTTCTTTTGTGTTTCTATAGCATATCAAGTGAGTGAGAAATTACAGATAGGTGTTGTCTATGACCCCATCCATAAGGAACTCTTCTCATGCATAAGAGGTAGGGGGGCACACTTGAATGAGAAATCCATAAATGTTTCCAATAGAGATGGTCTTTCTGAGTCTATTCTTGCCACCGGGTTCCCATATGTCCGAAAATCAAAGAGGGATTCAAATCTTCCTGAATTTGCTGAGTTTCTTATCAAAGCAAGGGGTATAAGGCGTTTAGGGTCTGCTGCACTTGACCTCTGCTATGTAGCCTGTGGACGTTTTGATGGATTCTGGGAAAAGTCACTTAACCCATGGGATATCTCTGCGGGAGGCCTACTGGTCAGGGAAGCTGGTGGTAGGGTTTCAAATTTCTACGAAAATGGATGGGATAATAGAAAGGACGGGATCATAGCTTCAAACGGAAATATACATGACGAAATGATGGTAATAATTGAAAGGGTGGGGAGGGTTGATTAATTGCGGTTTTGTTAGTAATCTTAGGAGTGGAATAAGTTCTATCGTTGGATTTGTTTGACGATTAAAAAAGGAGGTATTATGGCTATACCAAAAAGATTAAAGGATTTCTTTGGGAAGAATGGAATTAAATATGACGTGGAGAAACACAGAGAATTATTTACAGCACAGGAGGTCGCAGGCTCAGAACATATAACAGGTTATGGATTTGCGAAGGTTGTAATGCTAAAATGTGATGGAGAGCTGATTATGGCGGTAATACCGGCTCCCTATGAGATTTCAATGCATAAGGTTAAGAAACTGGGTTATAAGGAGGTTCTGCTGGCAAAAGAAGAGGAATTTGAAAGTCTATTCCCTGACTGTGATACAGGGGCGATGCCACCCTTTGGTTTTCTTTACAATATTCCTTTCTATGTTGATAAATCCTTTATGAATGAGGGGGAAGTCGTTTTTAACTCCGGAACTCATACTGAAACAGTGAAGATTAAGAGAGAAGATTATGATCGTTTTATAGGGGAAGATGCTTATAAAGATATCTCGGAACCAACATCAAAGTAATCTTAGATTAGTAGGCAACCATCCTGGTAGGTAGAAAGTGAATTTAAAGTAAATGTGAAGAAGGAGTCATTAATAGGTTATGAGTAGACCATCCTGGGATGAATATTTTATGCAAATAACAGAACTTGTTGCAAGTAGGGCAACCTGCCTTAGAAGGAAAGTTGGTGCAGTTCTGGTGCGTAATAAACGCATACTGACAACAGGCTATAATGGACCACCGAGTGGTATTGAACATTGTGAAAAGAGGGGAGGATGTATGCGGGATGAACTCAATATCCCTTCAGGGGAACGAATGGAACTCTCCAGGGCAATTCATGCTGAACAGAATGCAATAATCCAGGCAGCTAAAATGGGTATACCAATAGAAAACTCGACCCTCTATGTAAGCACCCATCCTTGTTTTACCTGTGCTAAAATGTTAATAAATGCAGGGGTAAAGAAGATTATATATAAAGAGGGTTATCCTGATTCCTTCGCAAAAGAAATATTGAAAGAGGCAGGAGTAGAGGTTATACAATTCGATAATTCAATAAAGCAAACGAAGTATTTATAATGGTTCTTTTCCCTATTGACATAGAGGTATTTTTTTTTATATTATATAAAAAGGAGTTTCTATGGGTGACGATTTAAATAGAATAAAAGAACGTCTGGAAAGAGATCCAGAATCATTGTTATTTGCTCAATATGCAGATCTACTTCGGAAAGAAGGACAATTAGATAAAGCTATAGAGATAGCGGAGTTAGGTGTAGCGAAACATCCAGAATATGCTACAGGCTTTCTGGTTCTTGGGCGATGCTACAAAGAGAAAGGGGCTAAGGAAAAGGCAATCAAGCAACTGGAAGTAGCTGCGAAACTTGATAGGCAAAGCATTCTTGCGCTAAAAGAGCTCTGTGAATTATATTTAGAGCAGGATCTTAAAGAGAACGCAAGCAGGGTACTAAATAGATTGTTAGAACTTGACCCTTTGGATAGGGAAGCGAAAAGATTATTGAGAGAAATTGAAGAAAAGAAAAGGGAAGAGGGGGAAGGTGTAAAAGGAGAAGATGAAGGACTATCAGCTTACTTTGAGGGTGAGGGATTTGGTGTGGAAGAGGAGGAAACCGCCGCTCCGCCTAAAACCAGTTTCAAAGAGATAGATGTGGAGGATATTACAGAAGAGGAGGAAGTGGAGGAAATAGAGAAAATAAGTGAAGAGGAAAAGGTCGAGGAAGTAGATCTATCAGATGTATTTGGGGAGGAAGAAGGGGTTACTGAAGTGCCCAGTGAGGCTGAAAAAGTTGAAGAAGAGATTGAAGGGGAATTGGAGTTTGGAGAAGTGTTTGGGAAAGAAGAAGAGTTACCGGAGGAGGAAGTCCCCGAGGAGCTTTCCGAGGAGGCCCCACCAGTTAGTGTAGTAGAGGAGGAAACGGAAGGAGAAGTCTCCGAGGAAAAACATCCTGACGAAGTATCTCGGGAAGAGGAGTTAGGTGAGGAATTCCTGGAGGAAGAAGAGTTTAAGGAGAAAGAAAGAGGTGAAATTGAAGAAGAAGAATTTGTAGATGTATTTGGTGAAGAGGTGATTCCCGAAGAGCTGGAAGAAGAGGAGGTAGGAGAGAAAGTGGAAGAAGAGATCAAAGAGGAATTCCCTGAAGTAGAAGAAGAAATGAAGTTTGAAGATGTGTTTAAAGAGGAAGAAATAGGTGAAGAATTCTCCGAGCCCGAAGAAAGGGAAGAAGAGGTGGAAGAAGAATTGGAATTTGGAGAAGTATTCGGAGAAGAGATATCCACGGAGGAAGAGGAGAAAGAAAGCATTTTTGATTTAGGGGAAGAAGAGATAGAAGAGGAAAAAGTGGTAGATGAAGAAGAATTTAAAGAGGAGATTCCTGAAATCGAAGTTGGTATACCTGAGGAAGAACCACTTGAGTCAACTATCGAGGTGGAAGAAGGGAAAGAAGTGGCTGGGGAGGGAAGCTTAACCTCTGAACTTGCAGATATATATATAAAGCATGGATTTAAAGATAAAGCTTTAGAGGTCTATGAAAAATTATATGACCGTAGTGGGGATGAAGAGATAAAAAATAAGATTGAAGAATTGAAGGTTGATATGGGGACTGGGGATATATTTTCAAAGTTAGAGAAAAAAGCTCCAATAGAAAGTAAGGAGTTTAAGGAAGAAGAGGAATTGAAGGGAGAATCAGAGGAGGAAGGCAAGGATGTAAATGGCAATTTCAAAAATTGGATTGAGGGGTTAGGCGGCACGTAGTTACAATGGACCGTATAAAAGAACTAAAGAGCAGGTTTAAACCCAATAATATAGACTGTTTTTTAATAACTTCAAGGAACAATATATATTACCTGACCGGTTTTACAGGTGATGCTGGAATTCTTTTCATATCTCCACGTAAAGTTAAATTAATCACAGATTACAGATTTCAAGGAGAGGTAGTGGATAGGGTTCAGAATGCAGAGGTCTGTTTAACTAAGAAGAAATATATAGAAGAACTTGCAACCCTCCGAGTTATCAAAAGAAAAGAACGGGTAGGATTTGAATCCAAATATGTGCCGTATAATCTTTATTGGGAAATAAGGAAGAAGTTCAATTGGTTAAAATTCAAGAGTTTTGATTCATTTGTCGAGGATTTACGGTTAAGAAAGTCAGGGGATGAAATCGAGAATATCAAAAAAGCCTGTAAAATAGCTGATAAAGCGTTTACAGAGGTATTAGGTTATATAAAGGAAGGTGTCAGGGAGATAGAGATTGCGGCAGAGTTAGAATACAAGATGAAGAAATTAGGCGGGGAAAAACCTTCTTTCGATACCATTGTAGCTTCTGGGTTTCGGTCGGCAATTCCACATGGAACTGCTTCAGATAAAAAGTTAAAAAAGGGAGAATTCATTACAATAGATTTCGGTACATACTACAATGGTTATGCCTCTGATACCACAAGGACGGTCTTTCTAGGTACACCTACTCTGAGAGACAAGAAGATTTATAATACTGTATATTATGCACAGAAAAACGCTCGTGAAGCAACGGAGGAAGGTGTTAAATTAAAGGTTCTTGATAAGATCGCCAGAGATTATATCAAAGAGAATGGATACGGCAAATACTTTACCCACTCTTTAGGCCATGGTGTTGGATTGGATGTACATGAAGCCCCCATTATATCCTACAGGAACAATAATGGAATTGCAGAAAAGGGGATGGTCTTTACAATAGAGCCAGGTATATACATACCCGACTATCAGGGCACAAGGATTGAAGATACAGTTGCCATCCTTGATGGAAGAGTCGAAGTTTTGACTAACCTAGAGAGGGAGTTAATAGTTTTGTAAAATGGGTTCTGTTAGCGATCTCAGAAAGGGTTTAATAATAAGATTTGAAGGGTCAATTTACGAGGTCCTAGATTTTCTTCATGTAAATCCTGGTAAAGGCCAGGCTTTTGTCAGGACAACTCTTAAGAATTTGGAATCGGGAGCAACAGTCAAACAGACCTTTAAGAAAGGCGATAATTTCAAGGTCCTGAGACTGGAAGAGAAAGATGCACAATATTTATACAAGGATGACGGGAAATATTATTTTATGGATATGGAGAGTTATGAGCAATATATTATAGATGAAGCAAAGATAGGTGGAAGGAAAGCTTATTTAAAGGAAGGTATGGAATACAAATTAAAGATGACTGAGGGAAGAGCGCTTGGATTAACGCTTCCAAATTTCATAGCTTTGAAAATCACCTCTACTGAGCCAGGACTGAGGGGTAATACAGCCCAGGGTGGCTCAAAACCCGCTGTACTGGAGACAGGTGCAGTGGTGAAAGTGCCACTATTCATCGAGGAAGGGAATGAGGTTGTTATTGATACAAGAACAGGGGAGTATTCCGAAAGGAAATAGATAGGAGGTTTGATGACAGAAAAAGATATAGGATACGAAAGGACACTTAATGCAGGAGAGGTTTTATTTAGGGAAGGAGATGAGGGAGATAGGATGTATCTTATAAAATCAGGGAAAATCAGGATTGTTAAGGAAATGGATGAGATGGAAAAGACCCTTGCCGTGTTGAATGAAGGAGCATTTTTTGGAGAAATGTCGGTCCTAGATAATCGTCCGCGTTCAGCATCAGCAATAGCTGAAACTGATACGGAGCTTATTATTGTCGATAGAGATGCTTTATTGCGGAAAGTTAATGAGAATCCATTTATTAAATATATTATAGGGACACTTACCGATCGCCTTAGAAAGACTGATGATATGCTTAAGTATTACTCGGTTTCCAATGAGAAAATACGTTTTATGCGTTATCTTAAAGATGAAGCCAGAGGTAAGGATAATGGCACCGGGGAGGATATCGATACTGGTTTAAACCCAGAGGGGAAAGAGATTGCAGATATGATTGGTTTAGCCCGGGATGAAATAAGAAATTATCTAAAGAAGTTAGAAAAGTATGGAATAGTAGAAATAGGGGATACTATCATAGTAAAAACACTGAAAAGACTCAAGAAATACGAAGAATTCATCTCACTTCAGGAAGAATTCGAAAAATAGACAAACAGAATGTCTTTAGAAGTATACTCCATAGTGTATACTTCATATGTCAATGACTTACATGTCAATGACTTACACTATTATTGAGGAGGGCCTGCAATGTCAAAAGAAGATATAGGACAGGAGAGATTACTCAAGTCCGGGGAATATTTGTTTAGAGAGAAGGACAGAGGGGATGAGATGTATCTTATAAAAGGGGGCAAGATAAGAATTACTAAAGAAATGGGAGGAGAGGAAAAACCCCTTGCTGTGTTGAATGAAGGAGCATTTTTTGGAGAAATGGCTATTATAGATAACAAATCTCGTTCAGCTTCTGCAATAGCAGAGGAAGATACAGAATTAATAATCGTAAATAAAGAAGCATTTTTGAATAAAGTAAATGAGAATGCATTTATCAAGTATGTCATTGTAACACTAATACAACGCCTGAGAGAGACCAACGAGATGTGGATGTACCAGGGAATTCATAATGCGAAAGCCAGGTTGATTAGCTATATTAGATATAAAGCAGAGGAAAATAATAAAGGCTCTGGAATAAATATTGACTCTAGAGTCCCTTTGAATTATAATTTAATATCTACTGCAATTGCTATGGAGCCTTCCATAATAAAAGATTTTTTAAATGAGTTAGAGCGGGAAAATATTCTTACAATTAAGGATACCATAATAATCAACTCATTGGAAAAAATTAAAGAATATGAAGATTTTGTAGTGACTTTAGAAGAATTCAAGAAGATTGAAGAATATGAGGATATTGTCAGGCTTAGAGAAGAATTAGGACAATAATTAGCCTATTGTTTCAAAATCAGTGTAGGGTATTAGAGGCGCTGGGATACAAATTTCCCCTTTCTCTGTTTGATAATTTTCTAAAAGCCCTACCATCAGTCTTGATGTAGCAACACCAGACGCATTTAATGTATGGATATATCTTGTTTCGCCTCCTTTCTTTATCCTAATCTGTGCCCTTTTTGCCTGGAAGTCTTCAAAGTTACTTATGGAAGAAGTTTCGAGCCATCTGTCAACCCCTGGTGCATATACCTCTATATCGTATGTTTTTGCCGAAGCAAATGATAGATCGGAAATGGGGAGTTGGGTTACGCGATAGGGGATATTTAGAAGTTCGATGACATCTAATGCTTCTTTAAGTAAATGCTCAAGCGTCTCGTAGGATTCCTCAGGATGAACAAAATTAACAAGTTCTACTTTGTTGAACTGGTGGATTCTAAGAAGCCCCCTGGTCTCTTTTCCATAGGCGCCAGCTTCTCTTCTAAAACAAGCTGTATAACCACAATATTTAATTGGAAGATCGTCTTCTTTTAGTATTTTATTTGCTAAAATGTTGGTTAAAGGAACCTCTGCTGTCGGGTTCAGGAAAAAACCGTCCCTTTCTGTTACATACATATCGTCTCTCATCTTAGGCAGTTGTCCAGTGGTAAACATTGAATCTTCATTTGCTAAGAATGGAGGGAATATCTCTGTATATCCATGACGTTTTATATGCAAATCGAGCATGAAGTTAATTAGAGCCCTTTCCAAGGTAGCCCCCTTGTCTTTATATAGAGAAAAATTACTACCCGCTATACGGGCAGCACTTTCGAAGTCAAGAATGTCGAGGGATTTCCCCAGTTTAATATGGGTAAGCGGCTTAAACGGGAAATCTTTAATTCCAGTGGGTTCTTTTATAACTATGGATTCCTCAGTTACAGAAGGGTGGATTCTATTAGGGATCCAGGAGATGAAATCCCTTACCTTTTTTTGTGTCTCTTTTAATTTTTTTTCCTTTGTTGTGGCTTTTTCTTTAAGTTCTTCAAGTTCTCTAAGCAATGACGAAGCATCTTTACCTGCCCTTTTTAGTTCTCCAACGTTCTCCCCTTTTTCATTCCTTTCGCGCCGTAATTCATCAACAAGGCCTTTCAGGGTTTTTCTTTCCTTATTTAACTTAACAAATTCCTGGAAGTCTAAGGAAAGTCCCTTTTTCCCCGAGATTCCTTTTAGTTCCTCTATATGTTCTTCTACATACCTTATGTTATACATCGAGATATCTTACTTCTGTTAATACCCTATTTCTTATATCATCGACTGTTTCGGGTATTTCTATTAATTTACCTTTCTTTACTGCTTTTTTAGTGAGGATAGTCATTCTGTTTCCACATTTGCATTTATAGGTGGTGTCCTTATCGAATAGAGTTTTTCGCTTACCACATCTCTCGCATTCAAAAATCCATTTCATTCCTGCTGTTTTACCCTTCTTTGTTATTGGTTTACCTTCAATCTCAACTATATCAAGGCTAAAGTTTATAGTGGGAGCATTGGAGAGGCTGGTGCCCACGCCATATCCATCCACCCATTTATTTAGATTTTTTATATTTGCCTCGTCCAGCCCACCAGATATGAATATACCTACATCTTTGTGGTTGGCAAGATCAAGTTCTTCTCTTATTTCACGAGCTATTTGCGTTAAATTTCCTCTTCTTGAAGCTGGTGTATCTATCCTTATAGCATCGAGTTTGTCACCCAATGAGGTCGCAAGTCTAAGGGTTTCTACTTTTTCGTCTCTGAAAGTGTCCACGAGAATAATCCTGGGAATGTCCGTTGGGATTGTTTTATCATAAGCGATTGCTGCTTTAACCGTATCACCGAGGATGAGAATTACTGAGTGTGGTATAGTGCCTTTCGGTTTTATTCCCAATCTTTCTCCGGACAGGATTGCAGATACACCATTCACTCCCCCTAAATATGCATATCTATCTATAACCGGTGTTATAGATGGGTGCATTCTTCTTGCACCGAAGGAGAGTATAGTTTTTTCTTTCGCTGCAACTTTGCACCGTGCTGCCTTTGTAGAAATGCCAGAAGCCTGACATATAAAACCTAGGAGTGGTGTTTCGAGGGAACCGAATTCAAGGTATTTACCTTTAATCGTAATAACTGGTTCTCCTGGATAAAATAAGCTACCTTCTGGAAGTACCCAGACATCAACATCTAAACCTTGCATGAGTTGCAAGGCTTCTTCTAAACCTGTAAATATTCCCCAGGCATAACCATCAGGGAGATTCTTTGCCCAGATTTCTGCTGTGACTATAGGATTTTCATTCTCCTTCTTTAGTATTTCTTTTGCCCTGTTGAAATATATATCTGTCGTTTTTCCAGCGAGGATTTCATCCAATGTTGCGTGAATTTGCATTATTTTACCTCCGCAAGCAGGACTTCTTTCATTTGTCTTAGAGCCCACTCTTTATCCCGGGGGGTAAGACCTTCCACTGCGTCTTTTAATACTTCAACCTTAAAACCTCTCATACGGGCGTCAGCTGCAGTATATAGAACGCAAATATTAGTAGCAACACCGGTAAGTAGGAGTTTTTCTATACCTTTTTCCTTTAGTGTTTTCTCGAGTTCTGTATTGTAGAAGCCAGAATAGGTGGTTTTATTGATAATGATATCATCTTTATCTGGCTTTAATTCATTTATTATCTCTACTCCATATGTCCCTTTGACACAATGCTCTGGCCATATCTCGAATTCTGGATCATCTTTTCTGTGGGAGTCGCATAGATAGATAACAATAACACCCTCTTTATGTGATTTTTCCCATTCTTTTTTTATACTGTCAATAATTTTCTCGCTCCCCGCTACATAAAGAGCTCCATCGGAGCGTATGAAATCGTTTAACATATCAATTATAAGCAGTGCCTTTTTCATACATTAAACCTATTTAAAAAGTTACTCATGTCAAGGGAAAGGGTATGGGTGTCCTTTGTTGACTTTTGTTTTTTTAACGGTATTATAGTAGCTTGAAAGAGCTAAAAATGGTATAGGTGAAAATGTAATAAGGAGGTTCTATGGGAATTAATAGAGGTTTTTTAATGGTTATTTTTGTTTCTCTTTTATTATCAGGAGTTCCACAGGATGAAGTCACACTACTCAGGTGGGGTGGACCACCTGGCACAAAACCAGGAACATTCGGTAAATGGATAACATCTCATCCATATACTAACTTTAGAGTTACAGATCGTAGTAAAGTTAGAGGTGCCATAAGAGGGAAAACAGCAGCAATTTTTACTGAACAGAGCATTGCGTTTTCTCTCCAGGATGAGATAAACGGGCTTATTTCTAATCTTCAAGGAGAAGGATATGCTGTTCTGAATTATGAGGTTTCTGGGGGAACACCTGAAAGTCTTCGTACATTTCTTCAGAATCTCTACAGTACAGATTCAATTGAAGGTGCCCTATTCATTGGGAATCTGCCAATTGCATGGTTTCAGATAAAGAACGACTTTTATACTTATGGGTATGCAGAATGGCCTGTTGACCTTTTCTATATGGACCTTAATGGTAATTGGTTTGATAATCTAAAATATGATCCAAACGATACTCTCATCCCAGGACAGGACAGCGTATACGATACGCACTCAGGTGATGTGGCACCAGAGATATATATAGGAAGATTAATGCCAACAGGAATTGGTAATGATACGCTTCTTCTGCAAAATTACTTCTATAAGGATAATGCATATAGAAGTGGTAGTATTGAATTACAGCACCGAGCTCTGGTCTATGTAGACGATGACTGGGAATATTGGGCACCAGAGTATGCATTAGATGTTGCACTTCTTTATAATGATACCCTTGTATTTTCTCACCCGGAAACAACCAGAGCAAGCGACTACAGGGTAAGACTTGATACGGTGAGGGCATGGGTTTCGGTATTTGCCCATTCCTGGCCAGGCGGGCATCAATTCCATTATAATAATTATGATTCTGTTGATTATTACTGGTCATCTGAATATACATCACAGGACCCACCCTCCAATTTCTATAATCACTTTGCCTGTTCATTTGCCAGATACACTACTGATGGCTATGGTGGAGGAAGGTCGATTTTTAACCAGAGTTATGGAATTGGTGCTATAGGTTCTACAAAGACTGGTAGTATGTTAGAATTTTCCTACTTTTATCAACCCCTTTCCGAGGGAAAAACCATCGGAGAGGCATTCAAGGATTGGTTTACCCATATTGCAAGTGGTGGCTTTACCTATAATGAAATCTGCTGGCACTATGGGATGACCCTTTTAGGAAACCCATTCCTGAGGCCCACTGGGCATACTTCAGGTATAGAAGAAATAGCAGAAGAATCTAAAGGTGCTCTTTTCATATCACCTTTAATTAACTTTTCAAAGGGGAATATTCAAATTGATTATGAAATTTCATCGAGGGTACATACAACCTTAAAACTTTATGATGTATCAGGGAGACTTCTAAAGGTTCTATACTCAGGAATATGCGAACCTGGACGACATAAATTTTCCTTCACTACAGAGGATATGAAAAAAGGCATTTACTTTATAGAACTTAGGAGTGGTGAGAGAACCAGAACAGGTAAAGTTGTAATTATGTGATTTCTTATATAGGAGTGATGGACCACCCACTGGGATACTACCCGGTGGGTTTTTACTATATGTATGATTTGAGTACAATACCGATGGAGAGAGATTTACTCTCTTTCTTTAATTAGTGATTTAGCCCATCCGTTATCCGGATTTACTTCCAGTGCCTTTTTATAAAATAAAAGGGCTTTATCTTTTTCCTCTTTTTCCTCAAATGCTATGCCCAGCCAGATGAAGATTTCATCCCTTCCCCAATCAGGGTAGATTCCTCTATCTTCTTTTTCTTTCTGGAATAGTTCTACTGCCCTATTAAGTTTTTCTAAGGCCTTATCTATCCCACCTCCAAATATCTTGGGAGTGTGCAAGGCACCTATACCATCAATCAGATAAATCCTCGGGTTATCTGGGTCGAGTTTATAAGCTTTCTCTATCTCTTTGCCTGATTTTATGCCATTTTTCATTCCGAGATATGGTTTTAGACCTATCTCCAGTCCCAATATTGAAGAATAGAGTGCATGGGATTCTGAGAAATCGTCCTTTTTTCCGATTGACCTTTCTATAATTGTTTTGGCTTCTTCAACCCATTTTTCTTTTTCCTTGTTATCCTGTGTGAAATTGTTCATCATATAGTAATTGTAAGCGAGATAGTAATCGATAAGCCATTCCTTCTCTCCAAAAGTGGCTAATCTCTCCAATTTATTCCCGATGTCCTTTAACTTCAGAACATTTCCCTCGTTTAAGGCGTCATTTTGATCCTTTTTTATCGATATAACGAGTGAATCAATGGATAGCGTTTCCTCTGCTGCTAAACTTATCCCAATAAAAAAAACAAACATTACCAATAAAAATCTCTTCATTTAAACCTCCTTTTTTTCTTTCTCTATAGTCCTCTGCCTGCCCTGTAGTGAGAAATTGACCGTACTGGGGTGCCTCTGTGGCTATTCTTCAAAGTCTGCACCCCTTTATATTTCAAACGATATACCAAAGTAGTATTGTCGTTTGTATGAACTTGTTATAGGCTCATTTTCATTGCCATTATAGTAATCCAGTATATTCATTCGATTGGTGATATTGTTAACAGCGAGATAGAGAACAGTAAAATTTCCGGAATAGAACGAATGCAGATAAGATAGGCTGAGATCAAGCTTGTAATAATCAGGGACCCTTGCTGAATGAAAACTTTCCCCCGTTGGGGTATAGGGCTTTCCTGTAGCATAGGTGAACCTGGTTCCTACTCCTAAGAAACTGGTGATATTGAGATTTAAGATAGTATTCAGGTTGTGCGTTATGTCAAATTCAGGGGATGTAAGGTGGGGAAAATCCTTCCAGTATCTTTTTGCTATAAGATATGAGTAAGCTACTCTACCTTCTAATCTACCAAGGTCCTTCTTTGCAAAGAAATCAATACCTTTTGCATAACCATGTCCTTTTGTTGTAAAGTTTAGTGAGGTATCTTCTAATAAGAGCCTTGTATAGTCTTTATAATAAGCCTCAAGTCGTATTATATCATTTTTCTTTACATAGTTAGCAGAGAGGATGTAGTGTTTTGCTTCCATAGACTTTAGGTTCGGATTTCCATAATTTGGGTCATAGTTCATTGGTTCCGGGAATTGGTGGAACGTTCCTGTGGCTCCTGCGATGGTAAAGTTCTTAAACGGCTGCCAGGATATGGAGAGACGTTCGTCATGGGTGTATTGTTCCCTCTCGAATTCATAGTCAATCCTCATGCCAGGAGTTACAGATATGTTGAACGGAAACACATTTGCCATTTCTATGAATCCTGCTCCAACCTTTGATTTGTATTCGGTATCGAACACATTGCTTGGTATGGAAGGATTAAGGCTATCTTCCTCTTCCGGCGCAAAGCCCTTGTAATGGTTCTTTTGTAAGATGAATTCTCCTCCGTATTTTAACTTCCACGAGGGATGTTCAAAAACCAACCTTGCCTGGTTGATTTTATCATCCGTATCAATATCGAGTATTGAGGTGTCTCTAACGACGATTTCAGAGTTACCGTAAAAGCTGGTATGACTGGAATTCATATTAAGTAGCCAGTTATCTCTTATTGAGTGAATCACGATGAAGTTATAGAGGTTACTCACGCCATCTCCATCATAGGTACCTTCCCAGGTTGGGTCATCCAGTTTGACGCCTACAACATCTCTTTCCCTGAAGAGGAAAAGTTTTGCGAGACCCTCTTTTGAATATCTGTATCCAAGGTTTAGATTTATATCATAGGCTGATGGATATTCAGTGAATTCTTCTCCAGTATTATTGAAATCAAACATTAATTTTGTATTGCTTCTATTCCCTGAGAAGTTTATCCCCAGTTTATCTTTTATGAGTGGGAGACTCCCCATTACTGAAAGATTGGCAAGTCCTATTCCAAGGTTAAGTGATGGATTCACAGGTGTGTCAAGACTTTTCATTGCAAGGACACCGGATAGGGCATTGCCATAGGAACTCCCGAATCCCCCGGATGAGAAAAATGTGCCTTTTAACAGGAAGGGAGAGAATGTCCCAAAAAATCCACCGGTTGGAGACTCGTATCTATATGGATGATAAACATAAGCTCCATCAAGTAGAAACTTTGTCTCTGTAACTTCTCCACCACGGACGAAGAGTCCGGCACCGTCACCGAATTGTTGAACACCAGGGTAAGATTTTATTGCCCAGCATACATCTGCTGCTGCGCCTGGAGTTATTAAGACCTCAAGCGGTGTGAGCGTAACCCCTTCTTCCTCCCCTGTAGTAAAGGAAGAGGCTTTAACAGTAATGCCCTCTGACTTAAGTGCTTCTTCTTTAAGGATAGCCTTTATATTTATGGTACCTTCTTTTAAATCGATTACCTTACTCCATTCTGAGTATCCGATGTATCTTATAAGCAAGGTATAAATGCCTTTTTTCTTTGTTTTGAAGTAGAAAGCCCCATCAATGTTGGTTGTTGCTCCTTCTATTGTTTTTACCAGGAATACATTTGCACCTGGAAGGGGTTCCCCTTTTTCGTTTTTAACTGTCCCTTTAATTGTGGTCCCTGCAAAAAGCATTAGTGGAAACATCCATATCGAAAAGATTCTATGAATTAGTATTATTTGAGTCTTCATGTTTATATTCTCCTTTTATAATACCTTCCAGTAGTTCAATATACACTCTGAAGGCTTTTCTACCCTTTTCCATAATACGATATGAAGTGTGAGGTTTCTTGTCAATGAAGGTCTTTCGGGCCTTTATATATTTCGCTCCCTCCAGTTTTTCAATGTGACTGCTCAAATTTCCATCGGTAACATCCAGTCTCTCCTTTAGGTAGTTGAAACTCACTTCCTCTAAAGAATTTAAGATGGTCATTATCCCGAGTCGGATAGGGGAATGGATTAACTTGTTTACCCCGGAGGGATCAAAGTTTATCATTATATCACTTTTGCTTTAGCTTTATGATAATTGCGGGGGTTATATATGTGAGTATCAGCAGTATCGCAAAAAGCGCAAAGGAGCTTTTTGGATAGATAGCCATAATAATTGCTCCGATCCACCATAGTGGAGAAGTAAAGGATAGGAGCCGCCAGGAGAGCAGGAACGAATGGATGAAGAACCCTATACCAACTAATATTGCTATAAAAGCCGGTATCAATTCAGGGTTAGAATTGGTTACAGAGACCAGGACAATTGCTAATACAATACCAATAGATATAGCAAACCATGTCATGCCTACTGCTTTGCCAACAAAGGTTATGATCCCGGTTTTCGTAAATTCCCTTTTCCCTAAAAGATAACTGAAGAACCCCCCAATGCCCATAACTAAAAACCACACAATCGGAATCATTACAAACAAACTTAGCCAGCTGAACAGGATATTCAATCCCATACCAGCAAGAACAAGAATTCCCCACAACAATTGATAATCGACTCCACTTATCGCAACCTGACGAACCTCCTCTTCTGTCTCTTTTAGCATATTCCTGATATCTTTTAAATTCCTCTCGGCTTCTTCTCTTTCCATTTTACCTCCTTTTTTGCTTTTGCAAAGAACTTTGTTTTGCAAAGTATATATTCATTTCTATTTTTGTCAAGGGGTAAAATTTAATTTTTATTTTTTTCTAGTAGGGGGTGGGGGTATGGCTCTTTAATTAACCACCTGAATTGCTAATGAATATGCTGAATGTGGTTCCTTTACCCACCTTACTTTTGACCTCTATTTTTCCTTTATGGTCCTCTACTACTTTTTTCACAACTGTCATACCAAGTCCTGACCCTGACTTTCCGAAGGTAAAAAATGGGTCGAATATTCTACCAATTACATTTTCGGGCATACCTTTCCCATTATCCCGGACATAAAATTTGATACCTCCCTCAACTTCCACTATCCCCAACTCAATCTCTCCCTCATCTTTAATAGCTTCACCGCTATTTTTTAATAGATTTAAAAAGACCCTTTTCATTTTAAATGGGTCAAGGTCTACATAAAGGTCGGGGGGAACATTAACCAGGAGTTTTATTCTTTTCTTATCGATACTTCCTTTAAATAATTCGGTAATGTCTTCAAAAAACCGGGAAACTTTTACTTTCTGAATATTTATAGTGCTTACATCTCTGCCAAATTCGAGTACATCCTCAATCAAATCAAATACAAAATTCACCGAACTTTCCATAGTTTTAATATAGGACTTGAGTGTTTGGTCCTCGAGTTCATCCTTTAACATCAAGGTATAACCTTTTATTGCAGAAAGTGGGGATTTTAAGTCATGGATTATAGTAGAGCTCAGCTTCCCCAGGATTGAGAGTCTTTCTTCCTGAAGTTCTCTATCGACAATCTTTTCATCGAGAGCTCTAAGTCTAGTTGAAAAGGTTTTTAATAGGGTAATAGCGAGTATTGGTTTTGTCTTGAGTAAATTTAAGAAGCCGTCCTGGCTGATTTCTAAGAGTATCGCATCCTTCGATGCTATGACTGTTGCCGATCTTGGTTTTTTTTCAAGGAGAGACATTTCCCCGATGATATCTCCGGATTTGAGTTCTGCCAGAAGCTTTGTTTTTTTGGTAACTTCAACAGTCCCTTCTTTAAGAATATAGACTTCTTCTCCCCATTCACCCTCTTTAAGTATGGTAGAACCTTTTGAAAAAGAGACCTGCTTGAACAGACTTTTTATCTCCTCTATCTCCTCTTCGTTTATCCCTTTGAATAATTCCTTAAAGAACTCTTCCATATCAAAAACTATATTGGATTAATAAAGAGATGTCAAGGTTTATTGAAGCAGATGGCGTGAGGAAGAAATTAGTTGAATAATCGAATAGTCAAATGGTTAAATAGGGAGATGGTCGAAAGTGGAGGGCAACCACTCAACTATTTCTTGTCTTCTGTCTTTTGTCCAGGGTATTTTTACCTAAAACAATTAGAATTTACCTTGAATTCTTAAAAGATTTAGATATAATCTAATCACAATGATTCATATATATACTGGTGATGGCAAAGGTAAGACCACTGCCGCTACAGGCCTCGCAGTGAGAGCGTTGGGCGCAGGTTTATCTTCAATTATAATAAGATTTATAAAGGAGATTGAGTCTTCAGAAGATGCTCCAATCAAGGAACTGGGTATACCAGTTGAATATTTCGGGACTGGTTTTATTCTTGATGAGATTTCAAAGGAGGCAATTGATTTAGCGCGAAAGGGATTGGAGCGAACAAAAGAGATAATAGATAAAAAATTATTTGATGTTTTAATACTGGATGAGGTAAATATTGCAGTAAAGGTTGGGCTTATATCCGAGCAGGATATTCTTCAAATCCTAAAAATGGTCCCGGACGATATGGAAATTATATTAACAGGCAGGGGAGCAACGGATAAAATGATAGAGAAAGCGAATCTTGTAACAGATATGAAGGAAATAAAGCACTATTACAAGGAAGGGATAAAAGCAAGAAAGGGGATTGAATATTGATAAAGGTTTACCTGCTTGATTACGATTCAATAGAAAAGGTAGTAAAAGCGGCACGTATATCCCATGGCTCTACGTCTGACGGAATGGGACCCAGGGACAAAAAACTTATAAGACATTTAATCCAGGTAGGGCATGAATCTGTTTTTGAGCATTGTTCCTATACATTTGAGATAGGAGGAGTCTCAAGAGCGTTACTTCAGGAACTTGTTCGTCATAGAATTGCCAGTTATACGGTTCGCTCAACAAGATTTACCTTAAAAGATATTACAAAGGATATAGAGATAGAAAAAGCTGAAGATTTATCTGATTATCGTAAGATTGTGGATAGGTATTGTGTGGTTCCTGATATTCCCAAAGAGGCTTTAAATGAGTTCTATAAAAATACTGCCTTATCCCTTAAAGAAGTATATAAGTTCCTCAGAGAGTATAATCTGCCCAATGATAAGGTTAAGTATCTTCTACCTGAATCCTTTAAAACAGAATTGTTGATGAGTATAAATGTAAGGAGTTTCCGAAATTTCCTACGCCTACGGTCTTCAAAAAAGGCACTCTGGGAAATACGGAATCTTGCACTGGAAATGTATAAGGTAATACCTACGGATCACCATATTCTGTATGAAGACCTTAATCTTCCCCAAGAGGATTAGCCACAGAGGCACAGAGTGATATAGTTAAATAGTTGAGTAGTTAAGTCGTTGATTGGGAATCCTGTCCCCTTGATTCTTGACACTGGACGCTCGACTAATTCCCACATATCACATACCACATATCCCATATCACGTGTCTCTTATCACTTATCACATACCACAATAATCCTAACATACCAACCGACTAACCGGCCAACTCCCTAACCTAGAACTCCACGAACTCTATGAACCCTATGAACTCAATAAACTCAATGAACTGTCCAACCGTCTGACTGACTAACGCGCCAACTCGTTTTTTTACAAGAAATGAAAGGTCGTGGTGCGGTCTGATCTCGCGATAGCGGCTTGACATTCTCTTTCGCAAATTTAAATTAATACTATGAAAACGGGTTCTGCAACACTGCCACTTCATGGAGGGAAAGTTCCCAGATGGCTCTTTTCAAAAATGAAAGAGCTTTCAAGGGCCCTTATGGAGGCGATGCTTATAGAGTACCCTCCTGAAGAGATATTAAAACACTTATCAGACCCATTCTGGTTCCAATCACTTGGTTGTGTGCTTGGTTTTGACTGGCACTCCAGTGGAGTTACCACCACCACAATGGGTGCGCTGAAAGAAGCTTTTAAGGATTTAGATGCAGGTATTTACGTTTGTGGGGGTAAGGGAAAGGCTTCACTGGCAACACCAGAAGAGATAAGGAATATAGGTTATAGAACCGGTATCGAGGTAGAACCTCTTATATATACAAGTCGAATAACTGCCAAGGTTGATAACACAGCTGTTCAGGATGGTTATTCTATCTATCATCATACGATTGTTTTTACAACTTCCGGAGATTGGTGTGTTATACAGCAAGGGATGAATGAGGAAAATGGAATGGCAAGGAGATACCACTGGGTTTCAAAAGAAGCATTGGATTTTGTCAATGAACCGCATAAAGGTATAATTAGTGACGGTTTTACAAAACCTTTGAATATGGTATCAAAAGAATCAGAGGAGTCACGAGAAATATCAACAGAGATTGCCTCTCTATATCCTGAAAAAACGATAGGGGAATTGAAGAAAATAAGGGAACTTGTACTTCCGGAAAGACATCTGATTCTACTTTCTGATATAAATATAAGGAGATTAATTAAGCCTTTGGAATTGGCATTTGATAGACAGCCTGAAGATTTTGAAAATCTACTTGGTATTCGTGGTGTAGGGCCTGCAACGATTAGAGCGTTAGCTCTTATAGGAGAGCTCTTGTACGGTAAACACCCAAGTTTTAAAGACCCTGCAAGATATAGTTTCGCCCATGGAGGTAAAGATGGGATACCATATCCGGTGGATAGGGAAAATTATCAGCGCTCTATCAATTTTTTAAGGGAAGCTGTCTCCTGTGCAAGGATAGGAGAAAAGGAACGACTCAAAGCACTGCAGCGACTTGCCGCAGTGGATTCCTGAATCTAAAACCTAACCAGGGATAATTGGCCACTGATTGAATAAGTTTTGCGTTTTACTTCTAAACAAAGGGGGAGTGGGTAGTCATATTGACATATAGAATATTGACATATAGACCTTATTCGTTATCTTTCGCCTATGGATAAATTCTTTAAACTCGTAGAGACACTAAGAAGAAAATGTCCCTGGGATAGACAGCAGACCCTAAAAACACTTATTGAAGAGCTCATTGAAGAGGTCTATGAACTCAATGCTTCTATAGAAGAAAATGAGTTAGACGGGATAATCGAAGAACTTGGGGATACCCTTCTTGGTGTCTTTATGATGGGTGTTGTTCTTGAAGAGAAGGGAATTAAATTTGACGAAGTGGTAGGTAGAGTCCATCAGAAGATGATAACACGGCATCCCCATGTGTTTGGTAGGGATGAAGCAAAATCAGCAGAGGAGGTTCTTCGTAAGTGGGAGATGAGGAAGGGAAAGGGTTGGAGCGTCCAGAAAAGTCTTCCTGCACTGTTACGGTCTTCTAAGATTCAGAAGAAAGCGTCGAGGCAGGGTTTTGATTGGGATGATATATCGGGTGTGTATGAGAAGATAGGGGAAGAACTGGGGGAGTTAAAGGATGCCGAAGGAGAGGGAGAAAAGATGGAAGAATTAGGCGACATACTCTTTGCCTGTGCGCACCTGGGTAATTTCCTTGGTATAAACCCTGAGATAGCTCTTCAGAAGGCCAATGATAAGTTCGAGAAGCGATTTCAGTTACTTGAGAAATCACTCGCGAATAGAAATATGAAAGAGTTTACAATCGATCAACTTGAAGAGATATGGCAGAAGGTTAAGAAGAATGGACAAAAGGAGGATTGATGCTTCTTTTCTTAATATCTATTTCAATAACTAGTACTCTATACTTAAGAACTGATAGATTTACATCCCTTGAATATTCGAATTATATCTATATCACCACAGATGATGGAGGATTTCTTGCTTTCAACCCAGAAGATAGCACCTGGGAAAATAGAACAATTATTTCTGGACTTTTTTCTAATACCACAAAGGATATATCCATTCGAAACGATACTATATGGGTTCTCACTCCGGGAGGTATTACACTCTTTAATAGAGCACTTGAATCCATAAATTCACTGGAGTTTAACCCCTTATTTTTTAATGATACAAATCCTAATACAATTGTGTTAGATAGTGCGCGTGTGATTTTAGGTGGAGAAACTGGATTGCAATGGTTCCGAATAAGTGACTTTGATAACCCTAACAGGGTAGATCACATAGATTATGGTTTCAATATATTTGACATCCTTCCTCTTGATACCTGTTATTTTCTTGGAACTTCTAAAGGAATATATAAAACTTATGCCTTTTCCAATACCGATACGGTTAAGATTGAGAATTTGCATAACACATATACTTTAAAGAAAATTGGTGCTTCAATCTGGGCAGGAGGGTCCTGGGGGTGTAAGAATGTTACAGAGGATTCTGCAGCCTTTTCTTTGCATACCGTCCGGCAGATTGCAGAGATAGATAATAAAATTTATATAGCAACATCAGGTGGTCTTTACGAGTATAATGGTGGATGGGATAGCTTAAGCTCTGGGGATGTGAGGGGTGTGTGTAAGCCTGATTCCTATGATTCTCCGCTCCTTATTGTTCGAGGCGAGGGGTTTTTTACCCTTTCGTCAACTGATTACATAAGACCCCCGGGTCTTGCTTCCAATAAGGTCTGCGATTTAACCCAGACTCCTGATGGAACAATTTACATTGTTCACAGAAATACAAGACGGGTATCTAAGTTTGATGGTAAGGAGTGGGAAATTCTTAATCGGAATAATGAATGGGGTTTCCCGGGAGGTATTTTATTTAATATTGAATCCGATTCAGAAGGAAGGATTTATTTTGGATTCTGGTACTGGAATATAGTTCCAATTCTTTATCAATGGAAAGCTGATGAGGATAGTTTCCCCCAGCCTATCGAACTTCCGGTTCCTGCAGGAACAATTGGGGGAATGATGGTGGATAGGAATGATGACCTCTGGATAGGAGCATTTGCTGGAGCAACAAATGATTGGATTTTAAAGATGCATCGTGTGGTGGGTGAGGAGGATTCACTCCTCTGGACGGTTTATACTGATCCGTCCATTAAATGGGTCAGGGTGTTTGCAGAAGGTGCTAAAGCTATATATGGTGGAAATTCACCCACTTCAGGTGGTGCAGGAATACATATCCTTTCTCCTTTAGGTTCGGTTAGTAATGTTACAGGGAATCTTGGGAGTAGCACAGTATCTATTGCGACAGACTTAGGATATGATATCTGGGCCGGACTTGAGAATAATCTTGTACATATATCTGGTGATGAAATAATCGAAGTCTTTTACGCGAGTAACTCCGGTTTACTCTCTGATAAAGTAGATGGTCTTGCTTTTGACTTCCAGGGTGGTATGTGGTGTTATCATAGCGGCGAGGGATTAAGTTACAGGGGTCCGGAGGGCAACTGGGAGAGGTTTCGAGGTTTTTCATTTGTAGAAGGAGACGATGTAACCTACCCCTTGCATTTTTCTCAAAGTCACCATCTATTCATTGGAACCTATGATGGTTTATATGAGGTGGATATAGACTTCAATATTCCCGAGGATAGTCTAAAATACCCCGGAACTAATGTCTATCCAAATCCTTTCAATGTAAATGAACATGATGCCCTTTATTTCTCGTCGAGTGATCTTCTTAATAAAACGATATATATCTATGATATCTATGGAAGGCGCAAAGGGGAATACCAGACTTCAGGGGATTATCTTCGTATAGAAGGGGTAGATTTACCTTCGGGTCTTTATTTCTATGTAGTAAAAGGTGAAGAAGGTGTTGTGGATAAGGGACGCTTTGTAGTAGTTCGATAAGCCACACCCCACTTTAATTTCTCGAAAAGTCCCCTTCCAACCTACTTAACCACTCAACAACTTAACAATTTAACTATATTGTTTGGCTGTTGACTACTGACATTGGACTTTGGACTTCGGACTTCGGACTAACAAAAACCATTCAACTATTTAACTATATTACTCTATTTACTCGGATTACCCCGTAGGGAGGACCCGACCGTATCGGGGTGTCTCTGTGGCGAGAAATAAGTAGCCTTAAGGGGTAGTACGGAATCAAAGCCAAAGCGGTCACGTATTTTTTGAATTTGCTTCTCCAGTTTTAATCTCTTCTTATCCTGAAACAGAGATGGAATGGTTGTGAACTCAGAGACCATTACGCCAAGTAATCGCACCCACCTCTTGGGCATTCCGTCAAATATTTCCTTAACAACAGGGTATATCTCTCCAGTGAGATTCATTGGAATAACCCTTCTGCAGTCTGTATTTTCAGAAAAATCAGAGGCTCTGATTGTAACTGATATCTTTGTGGTATAGAGGTTAAGCCTTTGCAGTTTTGCCACAATCTTTTCAGTCAGGTAGTATAGGAGAGAATGCATATTGCCAATATCCTTTGTGTCCTTTCTCATAGTATGTGATTTACTTATGGATTTCCTCTCTGTTGGTTTTTCTATACCCTTCTGATGAATACCCATTACCCACTGAACTCCAACTATACCGAATCTATTGTATATATCCCTTAGAGGATAGTTAAGTAGCTCTCCTATCGTATAAATGCCTATTTTATTTAGCTTTTCATGAGTTCTCTTTCCTATTCCTGGAAAGCAGGAGATGGGTAGGGGAGAGACGAATTCTTTTTCCTCTCCTTCTGGTATTTTTATTATCCCATCGGGTTTCACCTGTTCTGCTGCTATCTTTGCTACAATCTTACTCTTTGCTATAGAGGCGGTAGCCGTTATATCGAGTTCTTTCTTTATTCTTCTTTTTATTTCCCTTGCTATGCTTAAGGGGCTCCCCAAAAGCTGTATTGATCCGGATATGTCAAGAAATGCCTCGTCAAGTGAAACTACCTCCATTTTCGGTGAATAATCAATGAGTATGGAATAAAACCTACTGGAGAATTCTCTATATACTAAGGGATGTCCTCTGATAACTATGCAGTGAGGGCAAAGTTTTTTTGCTTCAAAGATAGGTTGAGCGGAATGGACGCCGAATTTCCTTGCCTCATAGGAAGCTGCGGACACAACCCCCCTTCTTTCTTTTGGGTCTCCACCCACCACCACAGGTTTCCCTTTTAGTCTGGGATCCAGAGCCTGTTCAACAGAGGCAAAATAGGCATCCATATCACAGTAGAGTATCATTTATAATAACTCCTTACAACACCTATAACTACCCCTATTACCTGAAAAGTTTTCTCTATCACGGGATAATCGGGGTTTTCCGATTTCAGTACCCATTTCCCATTCCTTTTATCCAGACGTTTAACTGTTGTCTCATCCTCGACGAGAGCAACTACTATATCTCCCTTTCTTGGCTCTTTGGCCTTATCTATAACTATAAGGTCACCTTCCTCAATATTTGCTCCTATCATGCTGTCTCCTTTAATGCGAAGGAGAAAGGCTCCCTTCCATTGGTTGAGCGAAAAATGCCCCTCCACTCCTTCAAATTGAAGCGTGGGCTCTCCCGCTACTACTCTTCCAATTATAGGTATACCTCTTTCTTTTAGACAGATTCCACGGGCTATACCTTCTTCTCTTCCAATGAGCCCCATGTCTGCCAGCCCATCAAGATGAACCTTTACAGATTTTGTGCTTCTAAAACCCAGGTGTCGGGCGATCTCTCTTATACTTGGGGCGAACCCGTTCTTCTCAATAAACTCTTCCAAAAACTCCATTATCTCACTCTTTGTGTTCTTCCGCATCTTTTCCACCTTAAGTAAACATATGTTTACTATAAAATAATCAATTATTTTCATTTGTCAAGGGGTTTTTATTTTTCTCGTAAAGACGCAAAGTGAACAAGGTTCGCAAAGAAAGTTTTTTATGATTAAAAATTTTAAAGATATTGGTTCCCAACCCTCTAACATCTAAAATCCAATCCCTAAATCCTGTCTTCCGTCTTTGGTCATCGGTCATGTTTGTCACAGAGGCACCCCTATCCAATCGTTTCCTCCTTACGGGGTAAGCCCCGATGAAATAGTTACACATTTCATAGGGCAGGCAGAGGGCATTTTGATACTTGATCTCTAATTGGGATAACTCAACTAATCAATTGTTTTTTCGTCTTCGGTCTTATTTTATTGAGAATTGTAAGTCTAAAGTTGGAGGTAGGATGGCGCATGAACTTTCCCGGGAAAAATTTAATTTACTATTGACATTTAGTGATTTTTCTTTACGCTTATAATTGTTATTTATTAATGTGCTCCCCATGCTATAATGGGAAATAGGTTCAACTTAAATAAAGGAGGTAATGAAGAATAACTTGTTAAAGTGTATGACGGAAGACCAAAAAGATAAGAAGCGCATACACTTAAAAGGTGAGTAGTTAGTTAATGTTTATGAAAAAGGAGGTATAAGTGAGGAAATTTATTCTAAGCTGTTTATTATTTGCATTTGTCTTTGGAAGCCAGGCTACTGAAAAAAGGAACATTGAAGTACAGAAGGAAGTTAAGGAAATCAAAACTAAAATTTCAACAGAGCGTGATATTTCTTCAAACACTGAACAACTTATTGAACAGATGCCGGTTCGAGAGGATAACTTTCCGGAGATTATTCAGGGGAATCCTGAGGATGACCCTGCGTTTCGCTGGGGTTTTGACAAAGTGATATATACAGGTGACGTTGCCTATAATTCCTGGGCAATTAACGCTAATATAGATGATGAGGCAATATCAGTCGACTATGTTGGAGGTGATACAGTAAGAGCCGCGATTGCCTGCGTGGATTCAGCTATAAGAGTATATCGTTCGAATGATAATGGTGTAACATGGATTTATGAGACTTACTACTATTCAAGTGCTGCTGCCTTATACGAACCAGAAATTATCACAGGACCAAATGGTTATTATCATGTATTTTCCCGTTACGGGGGTAATAATGGTGAAATAATTGTCAGAACATATACTGGGAGCGGTGCAGTCGTAAGTACTGCATGGATAGAAAGTTCGTCAGATACTGTGAAAAATTATTCAGTTTGCTCAGACCGTGTCGACAATCTTTCCTATAGGCTTTATTGTGCTTATCATAAAGGACTTTCAGGGGCAGGACAACTCGGAGACGGAATTTTTATGACAAGGTCACTTGATTATGGTGCAAACTGGGAAACCCCTGTGCAGGTAGCATACAACGGTTCTGGCTTCCCAGACCTTGCCTATGGTAGAAGTGGTGAGGTTTATATGAGCTTTCTTGCTCATTTTACTAATAATGATAAATCTATAAGGGTAACTAGAAGTACCGATTACGGCGCTACCTGGCCTAATCCTCATATAGTTATTCAAGAAGATACAACTAACAAACAGGGTCCTCAGATCGTTGCTGCTCATGACGGTTCAGGCGATGTTTGGATGATTTGGCCGAATAGAGACAATGCGACTACACATTATGACTACGGTCTTCTCTGGGCGTGGAGTATGGATGCAGGCGTAAACTGGTTAGCTTCTGGCTATGTCAACAGCTGGGGGAATTATATGGAGGTTCTACCAAGTATCGCAATCTGGGATGGCTATAATACTTCTTATGATGATCCATATGTAACATTTATAAGGTCTTATTATGACTGGACCAGTCAAAGTGTCAATTCATTCTACTGGGATGATTCCGATAGTTCGTGGAATTCAGATACAACCTATAACGATTCGGTGCCAACGTTCACAAGACCAATCCAGACCTGGGTGTATCCAGGAGGAGCAGCACCAGCGATTGCCTATGTTGGTGATAATGGTACTAATGTCTATTTCGATTCCTGGTCGATGGCTGGAGTTGAAGAGGAGGAACCTCTTTCGGGTAAAGAACTCTTCATCAGTCCAAATCCGTTTTCAAGAACGACCCTCATCCGATATTCATTGCCAACAAGAAGTAATGTCTCGATTAAGGGTTATAATGCACTTGGTCAAGAGGTCGTAACGCTATTTAATGGCGTTAAAGAAAGTGGGAGTCATGAATTGGAATGGTATGGAGTGGACAATAATGGTGTAGCACTACCAAGGGGAATCTACTTCTTGAGAATTGAAACTGCTCTTACCAACGCGAGTGAAAAAGTAGTCATTATCCGATAGATGTAATCTATCAAAGGGGGAGAGTCTCTCTCCCCCTTTTTTTTATATACACCGGCAAAATATTAACTCCATAAATGAAGCAGCAACAAAATAACGTAGAGATTCTTATAAAAAGAGTTGAAACCCAAAGTTATTCTTTTTTGGTTGGGTTTTTAAGTCTTTTTGCAATTATACTGTGCCGAAATATTTTTGAAAGTATCTTTGAAGGTTCACAAATTCTTGGCTTTTCTCCAATTTATTCCCGTTCTTTCTATATGATATTCATACATTTTCCTTTATTCTATATTTCAATCTTTTTATGGATTCTTTTTATCTTTGTTCTATTAACAAAGGAAAATTGTATAAAAATATCAAAGGCCCTATTGCTCGGAATGGCAGTCATTGTAATTACACCGATTATTGACATTATTGTCTCTAGAGGAAGTGGCTATAAGCTAACCTATCTAAGTGGTTTTGAACAAATTGCTGAAGTACATAAATTTTTTGATTTTACCAAGGACTTGATACAGGCAAGCTGGGGTCAACGGATTGAGATATTATTGGTGTTAATTGGAGGATTTTCCTATGTTTTATTAAAAACAAAGAATTATTTTAAAGCCATTCTCGCTTCTATTACTATTTACCTGATAATCTTTTTGCATGGAGTCCTACCAAATACCATTGCAAGGATACCTTCTTATTTGGGTTCAAACATTCTAAGCTTCAGTACGATTATGACCGATGGTATTCTGCCAATTGATAGCCAGAATTATGCAGTAGTTTTTTCGCTTTCAATAATTTTGGTCGGGTTTCTTATTCTCAAAAGAAGCAAAAGAGAACTTGCTAAAAAAATATTTAATTTCAGATCCTCATCCTTCATTATCATCTTCTTATGCCTTGGTATTCTTTATGGTGTCTTTCTTATCTTGCCGTTTTACCCATTTATTTTCTATAGCTCATTCTCTTACTTAATCTTCATATTAGCAGTTTTTTCTTTTGTCTTTGCCAATGCCGCTACTTTTACAAGTAATTCCTCATTGGAATTGCAAATACTTATTATTGCATGTATACTTTTTTCGATTACACTCGGTCCAGTATTTCTATTTTTAATCACCATGTTTTTCCTGTTTAAGAAATTTTTAAAGACCAAATGGCTGGTAGTAATTCCCTGTTTTCTAGCGGGTTTTTCCATTATTTATCAAGAGTATACGTTTAAAACAATAATTCCCATAAACAAGAAAGCTCTTGTAGTTAAAGGTAGAAAATTAGCTGGGTGGGCATATTTTTTAAACGCTGATTATCAAAAGGCTTTAAATCAATATATTAAGGTATATTTATTGAGTAAAGAAGACGAAATTATTTTGCGGCTCGGGCAGAGTTATCTTAATCTTGGATATGTTGATAAGGGAATAGAAATATTGGAAAAGGTTAAAGATCCCGGATATGAAACATTTATTTCGCTTGGGCAGGTATATACACAAAGGGGGGAGTATATAAAAGCGATTCAAATTTATAAGACTGCAATCAAAGAAAATATTGAACCAGCAGAGTTTTATATTAAAATTGCTCGTATTGCAGCTCGTAAGGGGTTGGAAGAAGAAATGGCTTTGGCAATTGAAAAGGGTTTATTGTATGGAAGTCCTAAATATAAAATCTATCAAATAAAAGGAGATTACTATTTAGGTAAGGGGGAACTTGAAAGAGCACTCAAGATGTATAATAAGGCATTATATTATAATTCTCGAGCTGTTGCTGCCTTAGCAAGTACGGGAATAATATATTATAATCAGAATGATTTGAGACGTGCTGAGGAGCAATTCTTAAAGGCGTTAAAGTTTGAGCCAAATAACGATGCTATTTATAATAACCTGGGTGCTATATACCTTGTTACTGACAGATATGAAGAAGCCGAAAAACTATTTAGAAAATCAATCAAAAAGAATCCGAATCAGACTGAGGCTTATTATAATCTTGGGCTCATCTATGAAAAAATGGGTAGAGCGAAAGATGCATTAGTAATGTATAATAAAGCGTTAAAAGTGAATTCCTCTTATATGCCAGCAAGAAGAAAAATTGATGGAATAGAGAAATGAAATTCTATCCATTTGTACCGATTATATTAACCATTATTGGTTCTATTGTGATTGGGAAAAAGGAACCAGGTATTATAAAGAATTGGCTATCAGGTTCTCGACCTTTCATCTCTGTCCACTACCTTTTCCCAACCCTTTTTGGTGTATTTCTTGGAATTCACATTTTTCAAGCGCCAGTAAGTTATCTTGATACTCTCCTTCTTGTCTGTGCAATATTTTTCTCTTTTCAGACTTCAGTAATTAACAATGATATAAATGACCTCAGAACAGACCAAATCTCCGATAAAAGAAGTCTAATAAATTCAGATTCTTACTCAATTAGTCATTATCGGAATCTGGGAGTCTATTTTTTTCTTCTTTCGCTTTTATTTGCCTTGGTTCTTGGTTATCGAATCTTACTCATAGTATTACTTGGTCACATCCTGCATTTTGCATATTCATCGAAACCATTCCGGTTTAAACGGTTTTTCCCTCTATCGATACTGATGCTTGCTCTTGGTGCACTTCTCGCTGCAATAGCCGGGTATGCCCTTTTTGAATCGTCAAAGCCCTTTCTATCATTTCCTCCGAAGGCTGCACTATTTATCGTAGTTCCTCTATTTTTAGCCTTGAACTTCCGTGACCTTGCCGACTATCAAGGAGATAGAAAAACTGATGTGACAACTTTATTTACTTTATTTGGCATAAAAACCGGCAGATACATTAATGCATTTTTAGTTCTTATGAGTTATCTTTTGATACCCTTGATTCTTCAATCCCCACTGTTCTTTATTGCCGTAATTCCACTTGGAGTTTCAAGTTTTTATTTCTGTTTGAAAGAACCATTTAAAGAAAAATATATATTTTATATATATTTTATTTTAATCGCAATTTTAGTGATTATTTTTAATCTCAATCCAAAAATAATCATAGGGTAATACTATACCTTCACTCCTTCCCTGGCTATAGCTAAGGGGTGGCGCATTTCTTTATATGTTGTATAATATGCAAGTTGGATATATGATAGTAATATACTTACTGCCTATTTCCTTTTTAAGATTAGCTCCTCTAAATTATTCCAAAATGGACTATTCGGAAAGTTTTAAGTGGTAAAAGATTAAATCTCAAAAAAGGAGAGAATATGTATGCATTAACAGTTATGTTGTCACTAACGGCTTTTTTCATAAGTAGTTTTAGTGAAACTCACGAAACTCTTTTATTAAAGAGCCCCGATATTTACAAAAACGAAATAGTATTTGAGCACGGTGGAGATCTATGGCTTACAACAGTAAGAGACAGCTTGGCAAGACGGTTGACTACGGATAAAGGATATGAAACTCGGCCGAAATTCTCACCCGATGGAAAGTTTATTGCTTTCAGTGGAGAATACGATAATGACAATTACGATGTATATGTAATGCCAAAAGATGGGGGCTCTCCTGTTCGATTAACCTATCACCCTGGCGCTGATAGAGTTATAGGGTGGACAAAGGATGGAGAATATATTTTGTTTATATCGAGGAGGGCAGGCTGGCGCTTGCCAAGATTATATAAAGTTTCAAAAAATGGAGGTATGCCAGAAGGGATACCATTGCCCAGGGTATATGCAGGTTCGTTTTCAGGAGATGGCAGAAAATTTGCCTACAATCGTAAGACGAGCGGGTTAAATTGGAGAGGATACAGGGGTGGTCTGACACCGGATATATGGGTTTACGATTTTGATAAAGATACGTGCATAAAAGTTACCAAATGGGAGGGGACTGACGTTAAGCCGTTCTGGCACGAAGATAAGATATATTTTTTATCCGACCGTGATAATAGATTAAACATCTATTCTTATGATTTAGCGTCTGGAGAAATCAAACAGATTACCAACCATAAGGAATTCGATGTTGAGAATTTCAGCATATACGGGACGAAAATTGTTTATGAATATGGGGGACGATTGTGGATAAAAAATCTTATGAGCGACGAGCCAAAACCAATGAGAATAAGATTACCAGATGATCAAAGGTTTGTGAGAAAGACCTATGAAAAGGCATCTACTTTTATAAATGGGTTTGAAATCTCTCCGAGTGGTAAACGAGCTCTATTCCAGGCAATAGGTGACATATTTACCGTTCCAAAAGAGAATGGTCCAACTCGAAATATATCAGAGACCCCAGCTATACGAGAAGTTGGGCCAGTCTGGTCACCAGATGGCAAGTGGATTGCCTATCTATCCGATAGGACAGGTGAGTATGAGATATACTTAAGGGAGTCTGATGGGAAAGGTGAGGAAAAAGAGATAACCCATAATGGCAATTGTTTTCGGTATAAGATTGTCTGGTCCCCGGATAGTAAAAAACTTCTCTATGCAGATAGCAAATTGAGATTATTCTATGTGGATATAAAGGATAAAAAACCTGTATTAGTTGATTCCTCAAGCGTATATAGAATTCATGACTATAATTGGTCTCCGGATAGTAAATGGATTACTTGCATAAAGGATAACAATAACTTTTATGGTTCGGTATGGCTGTATTCTCTGGATAAGCGTAAAGATTATAAGGTTACGGTGGACCTATTTGACGAGGATGAGGTTTGCTTCGACCCAGATGGGAAATACCTTTATTTTATTTCATCGAGAACATTCAGCCCGGGAGGAGGTGATTTTGGCAATCTAAAAACCTACCCGGCAACGCAGAATATCTGTCTTTTGACGCTTCAAAAAGACACATTATCGCCCTTTGCCCCAAAGAGTGATGAAGAAAAGCTCGAAAAGGAAGAGAATGAGAAGTCAGAAGAAGCAGAGAAAAAGGAAGAGCCCAAGGAAACAAAGATTGACTTAGAAAATATTGAACAGAGAATCGTCACAGTCCCGGTATCTGCCGGTGACTATCGGGAACTTTCTGCCGGGGAGAATAAGATTTTCTATCTCAGGAGTGAAGAGACTGCTCTGATTCAAACCGGACGGGTAAAAAAGACTCTGTGTATGTTCGATATGGAAGAAAGAGAAGAACATACAATTATGAAGGATATAGATGGCTATTCATTATCAGAGGATGGCGAGTATATTCTTTATAAGGCAAACTCTACATTCGGGATAATAGAAGCCAAAGCCAAAGAGTGCAGTGAAGGGGATGGCAAGGTCAATCTAAAGGAGATGGTAGCGCCCTTTGTGCCTGAATTAGCCTGGGCTGAGATGTTTAATGATTTCTGGCGATTGACTCGCGATTTGTTTTATGACCCTGATATGAATGGGGTAAATTGGACGAAATTAAAGCAAGCCTACAGTGATTTCCTGCCTCACATGGCTCACCGAGATGAGCTTAATTATATAATTGGAAAGATGCAGAGAGAACTTGGAACATCGCATAATTACCACGGGGGAGGGAAAACACCCGAATTAGAACATGTATCCACTGGTCTATTGGGAGTAGATTTTGAGGTTGATAAAAAATCTCACTTTTACAGATTCAAAAAAATATATAGAGGTGAAGCATGGCAAAAATCACGAATATCACCACTAACCCTGCCAGGGATAGATGTTAAGGAAGGTGAATATTTGATTGCTGTTGGTGATAAGATAATCCACTACCCCGAGAATATCTATAAATATTTTGAAAATACGACCGATAAGCAGATAAGAATAACTGTAAATAGCAAACCCAGCATTAAGGATGGAAGAGTGATAAAGATTAAGCCAATAGATGTTGATGGTGAAGAAGAGTTGAGATATCTGGATTGGGTTGAGAATAATAGAAAGAATGTTGAGAAAGCCACAAATGGAAGAATAGGGTATATACATGTCCCAAACACAGCTATGTGGGGACTAAAAGAGTTTGGTAAGTACTTTTTTGCACAGAGAGATAAAGAGGGTTTGATAATCGATGTAAGATATAATGGAGGGGGCTGGTCTCCTATGATGTTTATGGACTATCTTACACAAACCCCCTTGAGCATATTTATCCCCAGATATGGAGAACCGCACATGGTTCCTTTTGCGAAGTTTAGAGGTAATATGGTATGTCTAACAAATGAATATGCAGGCTCAGGCGGTGATGTGTTTCCTTATTACTTCCGTAAATTGGGTTTGGGAAAACTCATAGGTGCCACTACCTGGGGTGGTTTATTGTCCTGCAGCGGAAGAAAGTTAATGGATGGGGGAGTGATTGTGATCCCTATGTATGAGGTTACTGATATTGAGAATGCAAAACTACTTGAGAATGAAGGAGTACATCCTGATATCGAGATTGATAATCCTCCGAATCTATTGATGAAGGGAAGGGATTTACAACTTGAAAAGGCTATTGAGGTACTAAGTAAATAATATAGATTTTCAAGTCTGTTTGGAATCGATTGGGCTTTAAGTGTAAAAAAGAATGGGTATTTTCTATTCTATTTCTATGAGTATCGGGGCGTGGTCGGAACCGTAGACATCCTTTAAGATAATTGAATCCCGGACCCTATCCATAAGCCCCCCTGTTATGAAAAAATAATCTATCCGCCATCCGATGTTCCTTTCTCTTGCTTTAAATCTATATGTCCACCAGGTATATCGTTTTCCTTCTGGGTGGAAGAGCCTAAAGGTATCTATATAACCTTTCGATACTAATTTATTGAGCCATTCCCTTTCTATGGGTAGAAATCCAGAATATTTTTCATTTTCTTTTGGGTTTGCAAGGTCTATTTCCTTATGGGCGGTATTAAAATCACCTGTAATAATTAATTCTTCCCCTTTTTTCTTTAGATTTTCAGAGAACTCGAGGAATGCGTCGTAATAATCTAGTTTAAATTTTAATCTCTCTTCACTCATTTTCCCATTAGGGAAGTACACATTGAGGAGGGTAAAATCCTGGTATTTTGTCCTGATCAATCTTCCCTCGGTATCAAATTTTTCTATTCCCATACCGAATTGCACATCTAAGGGTTCTTCCTTTGAGAACGTTATAACCCCACTATAACCTGCTCTTTTCCCGGGGTTCCAGTAGGAATGATAATTCTCTGGTGCAATGGTTACTCCTTTAAGTTTTTCTTTGGTTGCTTTTATTTCCTGTAGACACAGTATATCAGGATTCTCATTCTTAAACCATTCCTTGAATCCCTTTTTGATTATCGCCCGCAGGCCATTAACATTAAATGAAACTATTTCCATATTAATTAAAAAATAAGTGAAGGATTCAAGGAGTCAAGGGTTCTTTTAATATGACCGAAGACCGGGGACAGAAGACGGAAGACTAAATGAGTAGATATCAAGAAACCTACAGCCTTTAGCTTACTTTTTTAGTATAGTTAAAATACTTGAAAGATAATAGTTGGGGGTGTCTCCGTAGTAAATTTTTGTATCAACTTGACAGAGGGTAAGAGTTAGCTATTATTATAGTATGGTATTTAAGATTATTATAGACGATGAAAAATTAGAGCCAGGGTATGAACCCGGATGGGGTATATCGGTCTATTTCCCTGACCTTACGTTGCTTTTTGATACCGGAGAGGATAATCTTCCCCTAAAGCAGAATCTTAGTATTGCAGGTATCGAGAAGGAAGATATTAAATATATATTTATAACTAGAGATAACTGGGAACATACAGGAGGGCTGGAAGCGGTGATGGGGGTGAATAAGGTTGTCTATGTGCCTTTCGGAGCCTCAAGTGACCTCGTAGAGGTGATTCATTCAGTTGGAGCCGAATGTAGAGAGACTGAGAAAATAAAGGAGATACTCCCTTCTGTTTATGCAGTGAGGAGCCCTGTGGAAGAGGTTCCTGAGCAAGCTCTTCTGATTCAAGGTGGACTTGGGGTATCGATTATGATAGGTTCATCAAAATCAGGAGCCCTCGATATAATGAAGGCGGCCCAAGCTCTTCCGCAACCGATAGATCTACTGTTCGGTAAATTAAACGCTCTATCACTTAATGAGGGAGAATTGTTAGCTCTGGTAAAGGAAATAGATCGGTATAAACCAAGGAGGGTTGCACCAGCACATTGTTCGGGAAAGATTGCTTTAAAAGTTTTTAAAGGGTATTTTAAAGATAGATTTATCGATGTAGGAATCGGATTAGAAGGAGAGGTATAATATGTTATTTAATGTTTTAAAAAGTAAAATTCATATGGCGAGGGTGACAGATAAACAGCAAGAATATGAGGGTTCTATTACGATAGATGAGAATCTTGCGCGTAAGGCAGGGTTTCTACTCTATGAAAAAGTCCTTGTTGCTGATGTTGAAACGGGTAATCGTTTTAATACTTACGTTATATATGGAGGGGAAGGAGAAATTTGCGTCAATGGAGCTGCAGCAAACCTGGTTGAAATAGGGGATAGGGTTATAATTATGGCATTCGGAATGACCGACAAAATAGATTTTATTCCCAGTATTGTTAAAGTTGATGAGAATAATCGTATAAAAGAATGAGCATTCCAGACTGGATAAAAGAGGCTATACCAAGAAGAAAATACGCAAGTTCTCTTAAAAAAGAACTCCATTCACATAATTTGCACACCGTATGCGAAGAAGCAAAGTGTCCTAATATTGGTGAATGTTTTAGAAGGGGAACAGCTACCTTTCTTATAATGGGAGATATATGCACCAGGAATTGTGGCTTCTGTGCACTCAAAAGTGGAAAACCACGTTCCCTTGACTGGGACGAACCGGATAGAGTCGCTCTGGAGGTAAGCAATCTAAGTCTTAAGCATGCGGTAATTACATCCCCAACAAGAGATGATCTAAAGGATGGAGGGGCTTCCTTATATGCAGAGACTGCATATAAGATTAAGATGAGAAATCCCGTGACCACAGTAGAGTTTCTAATACCTGATTTCAAGGGAGATTTAGATGCGCTGAAGTCAGTAATAGATTCAGGGATTGATGTACTTAACCACAATGTGGAAACAGTTCCTCGACTTTACTCTGAAGTGCGTCCAGAGGCCCATTATGAGAGATCGCTTAATTTACTAAGAGAGGCGTCTCTCTATGCGCAATCCTTACCTACCAAAAGTGGCCTAATGCTTGGATTGGGAGAAGAAAAAGAGGAAATTTTAACCGTTATGAAGGACCTGCTTGATGTAAATTGTAATATACTTACAATTGGACAATACCTTTCTCCCTCAAAGTACTCACTTCCTGTAAAGAGATATGTGCATCCCGAGGAGTTCAAGGAATATAAGATTATAGGTGAAGGGATGGGATTTGATTATATTGCTTCTGCACCCCTTGTCAGAAGTTCATATCATGCAGATGAGGCTTTAGTCATTTACAGAGAGAGGAATTAGAATGTATCGAACGGGCGTTGTAGTTAAAATTGACAAAAACAAGGCAACTGTTGCACTCGAAGAAAAGGATGAATGTGAGGGATGTGAATTTTCGAGGTTTTGTAATGTTAGTAAGGGAGGAAGAAGGATTTTATGTAATAATAATAAGAATGTTAAAGTTGGAGATTTAGTAGAAGTTGATTCGAAAGGGAAAAATATACTCCTTGCGGGAGTATTTAATTTCCTGATCCCCATTCTTCTTGTGGTTGTAGGTATCATTATAGGCCTTAAGATATGGAAGTCCGAACTGGTAAGTTTCCTCCTTGGTATTTCCCTTTTAATTCTATATTTTCTTGTTTTTAAATTTATAGACAGATGGTTTATAAATACCGGGAGAATCATTCCTGAGATCTTAGGGGTCTTGGAATTAGGTGATCTTACTGTATGTGCTTCCTGCGGAAAGACTATAAGAAGGGGTGATAGTATAGAAAGGAGATTTGAAGATAACGACCTGTCCTTCTGTAGTGATGAATGTGCTAATAGATTTAATTAACCTTTTTTATCTTACCCGAGTAGTCCAGTATAAGTTCTCCAGTCTCCGGGGATACTGTATATACCCTGGAAAGTAGTAGTTCGCCGATTTTAAAACTATGTTGTCTTCCGCTTAAAGAGTGCTTTTTAATCTTATAATCGTCAGGGGGCATAAGTTTTATGGGAATGAATCCACTTATGAGGAATTCATCCAATTCCACTCGTATACCATTAGGTGCAACATCCACAACTGTTCCTCTATATTCCTGCCATTTGTTTTCTTCTATATAACGGAGGATGTAAAACTTTGTTATCTCACGTTCTGCCTCATCAGCTTTCCATTCCCGTTCAGTAGAATGGTCAGCTATTTCTTTTAGTTCTTTTTCTGAATATTTTTCTCCAAATAGTATTCTTTGAACAACCAGGTCCGGGTACCTCCTGATTGGAGAGGTGAAATGCGTATACAACTCTGATGCGAGACCATAATGGGGTTCTGCCTGCGCTATGTATCGTGCCCTTTTCATACACCGCAGAAGTTCGTAGTTGAGAGTGCGTTCATGGAGTGTGCCTTTGATTTCGGTAAGAAATAGAGCTATGTCTTTTCTTCTGGTGGATTTAAGATTGAACCCCAGGTATTTTGCCAGTTCCTTGAACCTGATTAGCTGTTCGATATCTGGTTCCTCATGTGTTCTGTAAATTGCCGGTGTTTTCTTCATATGGAGTTGTTCCGCGACTGCCTCATTGGCTGAGACCATAAATTTTTCAATGATTCTATGAGTCCATAATTCCTTCTTTGGAGATATACCTGCAATCTTGGAGTCCTTAAATTTAATCTCTACTTCATTTGTGGCGAAATCGAGATACCCCATTCTTTCCCGTCTTGCAGTAAGAATATTAGCTAATTCCGACATTTCTTTAAGATCCCCCTCAAAAGGTGAGGTGGTCTTTCCATGGAGTATGTCCTGAGTTTCCTGGTAATTAAACCTCTTATCCGAGGAGATTATTGATTTAAAGAATTCTTTTCTTATGGGCCTACCATGGGCGTTAAATACAATATGAACACTTGTTGAAGGTCGTTTTTTACCTTCCCGTAGGCTTAGTCTATTGGTTAGTTCCTCCGGGAGCATGAAATAAGTATCATTTGGGAGATAGGTGGTGCATCCCCGATCATAAGCTTCTTCATCGACGACCGAGTTTTTCTTTACTATTGAAGGGACATCAGCTATATGAACCCACAGGTGGTAATTATTTTTTTCTTTTTTGATGGAAACGGCGTCATCAAAATCCTTGGCATCAGAAGGGTCAATAGTTATAGTGGTCAACCCTGTGAGATTTTCTCTCCCTGTAGTATCTATAGAATAAGCCGCAGTAGATTTGTTTAGAACAATACTGGGGAATTCATGCTTAAGATTGTATTCCTGTTTTACAATTATATCATAGAGATTATCCTTGCTTACCGAGCTTACGAACTTTACCAAAGGGGAAAGAAGGGGTGTGGTCCATTTTACGAATTTCACGAGAACCCAATCTCCCTCCTTTACTTTCCTTTTGTCCTGTATCTCAAAGTAATAGGGTATATTTCTATCCTGTGGTTCGAACACCAACTCCTCGTCGACTCTAATTATTTGACCGACCAGAAGTTTCCTTTTCCTTTGGATTATAGAAACCACCCTTCCCGTCCAGCGTCCCCTCGATTTTTTCTCTTTTTCTGCGAGAACAAAGTCACCGTTAAGTGCTGTATAGGTAGCATTGGGGGGGATAAAAATGTCTTCCATATCATTATCCGGCATCAGAAATCCATAACCACCCTTCTTTCCATCAAAGATGCCCTTCACATAGCTGACCCTCTCTGGTAGTGCATATTTTTTCCCTTTTGAAACTATTCTCGCCTTTTTTTCAAGGTCTGTTAGTTTCGACTTTACATTCTTACCACATTTTATTCTAAGGCTCTTAGAGGAAACATAAGGTGACGAACTTTTTCTTAAGGCCTCTATGATGCATTCCTCTATCTGGCTCATCTCTTTCTGAGTTCCTTCAGTATTGTTTTTTTATCTCCTTTTACTTCTGATGAACTTTTTATGATTTTAGCAGGTATACCCGCAACTACCATACCATGAGGCACATCCTTAAGGACTACGGAGCCAGCTGCAACTATTGCGTTTTCCCCAACTGTTACCCCCTCAAGTACCACAGCATTGGCACCGATAAGCACGGAATCTCCGATGGTAACAGGTTTAGCTGAAGGAGGTTCTAAGATTCCTGCAATCACGGCTCCTGCCCCTATGTGGCAGTCCTTTCCAATCCCTGCTTTTGCACCGATGACTGCGTTCATATCTACCATTGTCCTGTCCCCGATAGAGGCGCCGATGTTGATTACAGCTCCCATCATAATTATACAATCCCTGCCTATTTCTGCTCCTTCCCTTATTATTGCACCGGGTTCCACTCTTGCCTGGACGGTTGTAAGGTCTTTTAGAGGTAGTGCAGAATATCTGGATTCGAGTGTGATATTGCTTTCGGTTATCTTATCTTTGTTACTTTTCATCCAACTGTTTATGTCTTCCCAATCCCCAATAAGCAGGAAGCAATCTTTGCCTTCAAATGACTGGAAGGGTTGATTGTCTAAAAGAGGCTTTGGAATGTCTCCTTTTATATAAACCTTACATTGTGTCTTCTTTTTTGCTTCAGATATTATTCTCACTATATCTCTATTCGTTTCCATTTTGTTCCTCTATATATTTTTTAATTTTTTCACGATGTTCTAAAAAATCCTCTAGCGCTCTTTGAATTTCTCCTTTTGAAGATTCATCATTCATATAATTTTCTCTCTCTTTTTCTTTCTCTAGATGATGAAATTCCCATCTGGTTTCTATATTTATCAACTGTTCGCCTTGATATATCAATACCTTCCTTCTTTAATATATCGGCTATCTCCTGATCGGTGAGTGGGATTTTTCCTTCTTTATCTATCATCCTTTTTATTTTTTCTCTTATCACATTGGTTGAGATAGCTCCTGCATTAATCTGGATACCCCCACTTAAAAGATATTTCAAATGGAAAACACCACGCGGGGTCTGGATATAGGTATCTTTTATATATCGTGATATCGTTGATTCGCTTAAGTTAGTGGCTTTTGCAATATCAGTGAGACGGAGTGGATTCATAAAGAGGATACCCTTCTCAAGGAAATCTTTTTGCTTACTTATTATGTAATTTATCACTGACCTGAAATTCTTTTTTCTCGTGTGAAGACATCGGAGAACGAAGATTGCCCTATCCATCCACTTCTTCATGAACATTACTGTCTTTTTATCATAACCTCCTGGTGACTGAAGGATGTGTAGGTATCTTGTGTTTAATCGGAAAAATGGTAGGTTGGGTTCATTGATTGCTACTTCATAGTTTTCTCCTTTTTTACTTACAAATACGTTAGGAATTACATATCTTATTTCGCCGAAATCACTATTTGTTGGACGGGGGGTTAACTTCCGGATGTCGTTCAGTGCTTCTCTTACCTTTTCTTTATCGATATTTAATTCATTTGAAATTTTATCTACATCGTTCTTTTTATAATAGTCCCAGTAATTTTCTATTATCTTTAATTCCAGTTTCCAATTTAGAGGATTCCTTTTCATTTGAATACATAAGGATTCCTGGGGGTCCCTTGCAGCTATGCCCGGTGGATCAAAGCCCTGTATTATATTTAGTACTTTTTCTATTTTTTCTTTGTTCACTCCAAGGTATTCTGTAATGAATTCAAGAGGTATATCAAGGAAGCCATCATTATTTAGGGAGTCTATTAAATACTCTCCTATTCTTATTGTTTCGGGTTCAGAGTGTTCCAGCCTTAATTCACTCTTCAGATCTTCAGCAAAGGTTGATACATAGGGAGTTTGTTTCTCTAGTTGTTCTTTTAAGTCAGTAGGAGCAAAGTAGGATGGGAAATCCTCTTCGAAGAATTCCTTTAATTTTTCGTCAAGTTGTTCTTTTTCAGATTGCTCCTCCCTATCTTTATCAGCCTCATATGGCGATTCATTTAGTTCATCATCCTCTCTAAACTCTAACATTGGATTTAATTCCAGTTCTTGATAGAGGAGGTGTTCAAGCTCTAATCGTGGGATTTGTGTAATTCTTATCTGCAATACCTGTCTCGGAGTGAATTTTTGTTCCTGCTTTAATTTGTGTATCTGTCGGAGAGATTTGCCATTAGGGGATTTATAATTCATAAGGTAAACTTTTCACCCAGATATAATTTTTTTGCAGTCTCGCTACCTATTAGTTCTTCAGCATTTCCCTTTAAAATTATTTTCCCGTCATACATAAGGTATGCTCTATCAGTTATCTGGAGTGTTTCACGGACGTTATGATCAGTTATAAGTATGCCTATATCCTTTTTCTGGAGATCAAGTATCATTTCCTGAAGCTCTTCTCTTGTGATGGGATCAATACCTGTAAATGGTTCGTCAAGAAGTAGGAATTTTGGCTCGGAAGTGAGAGCCCGTGCTATTTCAACTCTTCTCCTTTCACCGCCTGAAAGTTTATATCCATACCTATTGAGTAAAGGTCCCAATTTAAATTCACTTGTTAGCTCTTCGAATCTCTCGTCTCTTTTTTCTTTATTTTTTATCAAAACCTCCAGGACTCCCATCAGGTTTTCATATACCGATAGTCCACGGAAGATGGAAGGTTCCTGGGGAAGATAACCAATGCCCAGCTGTGCTCTCTTGTGCATTGGTTTTTTTGTAATATCTTTCCCATCAAGGTGAATCGTGCCTGATTCGGGCTTTATAAATCCTACTATCATATAGAAGGTTGTAGTTTTTCCAGCTCCATTAGGACCAAGTAAACCGACAATTTCTCCCTTTTCTAGTTCGACATTTACTTTATCAACTACGTTTCTTTTATGATAGGATTTAACGAGATTCTTTGATTCCAGTTTCACTTTTAACGAATTCCCCCCATGCATTTTGCAGAACAAGTACGCTATCAATTGATTTCTCGTTATAGTAAACCTTTACTGTATCACCCAGCACTTTATTCCTTCCTTCTTCTGTATAATTTATTGTCATTCCCTTAAATACGTTTAAAATCTTACTATTATGATAAATATCTATTCTCTCACCGGTTATGCTATCTCGTTTCTGAAAGATATAAGGGGAGGAGGAAAGGATTGAGTGCTTTTTCTGTGCTGAGTGCTCTAATTTCCCACCGGAGCCTCGGACCTCGGACCCCTCAAAAAAGACGCTCCCGAGAAAGATGAAGGTGGAATCGGAAGCATAGTATATAATAGAATCGGAGTCTACAGTCATTTCAGGAGAATTGAATCTGGGTTTGCCTTTTACTATCACAGTATCTTTATGAAAAAATCCAGAGTTACCTTTTACGGTGATTGAATCAGAAATATATAGCAGATTTCTAAACATCATTCCAGTTTCTTTCTCTCTCTCGAAGATGAGGGAATCCCCCTTTAGAGTATCTTGTCTCCAGATTTTGATATCCCCTCCAGCATATAGTTTCTTATAAGGTGTGTGGTAGAGAAGTCTATTGGCCTTGAAATGGATTTTTTTACTAATAACATAAACATTATCAAAAAGCTCCAGAGAGGTGGATGTCTCGACGCCCCTATCTGCTTCTATATAAAGGCTTTCAGAATAAACCTTTACTCCATCTGTGAATATGTTTTTGTTTCTATTTACTATCTCAACGGACCCTGCTTCTATTTCGTAAGGAACCATTAAAAGCATCAGGATCATTCGAACTCACCTTTTCCATGGAATTTCTTTTTTACAACTATTAGATTCAAATCCGGATCTGCTTCCAACCCTTCCCCCGTATAGAACTTTTCTTCCTTTTTGTATTTTATAAAACTTTCCGTCTCAATTTTTTGTTTCTCCTCTGTCCAATTCAGTTCATCTGTCCAGAGTGTAGTGGAATCATTTGACACAACGATAACATTCCCGAGGGCCTTTAAATCATTTGTCTCTTTGGAGATATATCCACTGTCGGCCCTTAAAATTGATGCTACAGTTCCATCATTCTTATAGAATTTTAGATTGAATTGGTAGATAACTATTGTATCTCCCTTTTCGAGTGCACTTTCACCCTGAAGCTCCCACCTTAATAGACCTCTATGTACTTCCTTTAATGTAAAAGCAGTAATCTTTTCAGCGGGGTAGGGCATTTCCCAATTTCCCTCTTTTTGGCAGCCTAAGGCAAAAAAAATCGCTGCAAAAACTATTATGTTTTTCATATCAAAAGTATAACTATCTTAATATTAAAAGTCAAGGATTCCTGGAATCCAACCACCCCCAATCCCTAATATTAGCCACAGAGACAGCCGCTTCGCTCTACACCCATCCGAATTTTTTGACACAGATTTACCCCTGTGAAATAATATGATAAAAAGCAATAAGAGGATGAATATAGATGAAATATTTCGCGGGGTGACCACAGATATCAACTGATTAAAAACCAAATCCTAAGCCCTAAATCCCAAATCCTACCCCCCGAACCCAACGAACCCTATGAACTCGATGAACTCAGAACTCTGAACCTAAAACCAAACACCTAATAACGCCACAGAGGCAGGAGAGAACACAGAGATAATTGTTTTATTCGGAGGAAGGAAAAGAATAGCCACAGAGGCACCCCGGTGCGGTCAATTCCTCCCTAGTGGGCACGAATTTATACATACAGGGGTTGACAAAATGATAAAAATCATTATTGATATATTAGTTCTTTGGTAATTGAATAGTGTCAGGGTTCTCAAAAATACCTTTATGCGTTATCATGAAGGGTTTGATCCTGGCTCAGGACTAACGCTGGTGGTGTGTCTAAGCCATGCAAGTCGAGCGAACCTTCAGAGGTTTTATATCACTGAGGGTCAGCGGCGGACGGGTGAGTAACACGTGAGTAACCTACCGCAAAGTTGGGGATAGCCTTGAGAAATCAAGGGTAATACCGAATAAGACCGTTGAACGTAAAGTCCAACGTTTGAAGATAGCCTCTGCTTGCAAGCTATCGCTTTGTGAGGGGCTCGCGGTCCATTAGCTAGTTGGTGAGATAAAAGCTCACCAAGGCAATGATGGGTAGCCGGCCTGAGAGGGTGACCGGCCACGCTGGGACTGAGACACGGCCCAGGCTCCTACGGGAGGCAGCAGGCTAGAAATTTGGACAATGGACGCAAGTCTGATCCAGCGACACCACTTGGGGGATATGAAGGCTTTCGGGTTGTAAACCCCTGTCAAAAAGGAAGAAGGTATGGAAGTTTAATAGACTTCCATATTGACGGTACTTTTAATAGGAAGCCACGGCTAATTCCGTGCCAGCAGCCGCGGTAAAACGGAAGTGGCGAGCGTTGTCCGGAATCACTGGGCGTAAAGCGGACGTAGGCGGATAACTAAGTTGAATGTGAAAACCAACTGCTCAACGGTTGGCCTGCATCCAAAACTGATTATCTTGAGTCTGGCAGAGGGGAGCGGAACTTCTGGTGTAGCGGTGGAATGCGTAGATATCAGAAGGAACACCTACGGCGAAGGCAGTTCTCTGGGCCAAGACTGACGCTGAGGTCCGAAAGCTAGGGTAGCAAACGGGATTAGATACCCCGGTAGTCCTAGCCGTAAACGATGGACACTTGACGTGGGCGATTTTAGTCTGCGTCGGAGCTAACGTATTAAGTGTCCCGCCTGGGGAGTACGTTCGCAAGGATGAAACTCAAAGGAATTGACGGGGACCCGCACAAGCGGTGGAGGATGTGGTTTAATTCGAGGCAACGCGAAGAACCTTACCTGGGTTTGACATGCAGAAAGTAGGAGCCCGAAAGGGTGACAACCGGTAACCAGTCCGGAATCTGCACAGGTGCTGCATGGCTGTCGTCAGCTCGTGCTGTGAGGTGTTGGGTTAAGTCCCGTAACGAGCGCAACCCCTTTCCCCTGTTGCCAGCAGGTTAAAATAACGCTGGGCACTCGGGAGAAACTGCCCCGGATAACGGGGAGGAAGGTGGGGATGACGTCAAGTCATCATGGCCCTTATGTCCAGGGCTACACACGTCCTACAATGGTTGTTACAGAGGGTAGCAAACCCGCGAGGGGGAGCCAATCCCTAAAAGCAGCCTCAGTTCGGATTGCAGGATGCAACTCGCCTGCATGAAGCTGGAATCGCTAGTAATCGTGGATCAGAATGCCACGGTGAATACGTTCCCGGGTCTTGTACACACCGCCCGTCACGCCATGGGAGTCGGCAGTACCCGAAGCCATCGACCTAACCTCGTGAAGGCAATGTCGAAGGTAAGGCCGGCAACTGGGGCGAAGTCGTAACAAGGTAGCCGTGCCGGAAGGAGCGGCTGGATCACCTCCTTTCTACGGAGTAAAACTCCAAAGACTAAAAAACCCTTACACTATTCAATTACCTAATTTACAATGAGGTTGGTTGTATCCTTATCGTGCTATGTCAAACACAATTCAGAAGGATATCAGTTAAACAAACGGAAAGGATATCAGTTAAATAAACAAAATCAAGGAGGTAGTATGAGAAAAGTAATTATAGGCTTGTTCTTGCTATGCTTTGTGACAGCGATGGCAGGTAGCATTATTGAACATCCGACTGAGCCTCAGGATAATCCATGGTTTTATGAAATGAATTATACTGGAGATGATGCGGACCAGGCCCAGGTGGGTGTTGCTCCTGAAGTGAAAGGTATCACTGATTATTCAGAGATTGCACCACCTTCAGGTGTCCAGTATAATGGACCTGATATGGGTGAGTCAGGTGATTTACTCAGGTGGGGAGACGATGTCTTGATAATGAGTCACGGCTTGCCTACTTTTGGTAAACTTTCAACCGACCAGGATGAACAGAATGGTGATATGTATGCATCTTTATTAGTACCACACTCAGGTTATGATGACACAGTTTATACCTATCGTTCCACTGATGGGGGATTAACCTGGCAGTACTTAATGGTGCAAAATGGTGGCGCATCCACAGGAGGTATTAAAGACCACGAGATATTAGTAGGCTATGACGGGACTGATGCCTGGATTTATAGTTACTGTCTTTATGATAATTCAGGTACAATGGGTGGTATATGGGTGTTGCGTATACGGCCAGGTTTAACTGGAGGTCACTGGACGCAAATAATTCAAGATGGTAGCGTGCTTGATAATTTTAGTGTTGACCGTAATATTGAAACCCCACAACATATGTTTATTATATGGCAGACAACAGCCGGACATATTGACATGGAGAGCTCTTCTGACTATTCCCTAACTTGGGGTAATCATAGAAGTATATCGAGTAATTCAAGAAATGTCTCGGTATGTGCAGGTGGTGATGGTTATGTTTATATTGCCTATCAAATATATGATAGTACAGATATCCAGGTTGGTAGATATACAAATAATCTGATTAGCCCATCTTATCATTTTGAATTGATTCAATCTAACATCTATGGTAACTTCAATCCGTCAGTTGCTGCAGGACGCACCACACCTGGTTCATCTCAGATTGCATGGGTCTTGTATCGCCAGATGAACAGTATTGGTAATGCCAGTATCCGTTACAGCCATACAACTGATGGTGGAGCCTCGTGGGCAGCAGGGACTCCCTGGCCAGTTACAAATATTGGACACACTACCTGGGATATGAAATATCCTTATGCTCGTGTTTCGTATAATAGTGGTTTACTGCGTGCAGTTGCTACTATTCCTGAAACAGGCCCTGATTCAGTCGTTTATGCGTTTTCAAGGACTACCAGCCCAACCACTTGGGAAGATAGAGGCGTTTACAATGACCATGGCATAACCAGTGAGTATGGAGCAAGAGTTGAACATAGTTATGATTGTTCAGGTGGGTATTTAGTTTATCGTGAATATGCTTCTAGGAATATATGGTGTGACGCTTTCGATTTTTCAGGAATAGATGAGGATATAGATATAGTTACTGGTAGTCCTTTACTCCTCTCCCCGAACCCATCAAATGGTATAGCAACACTCTCTTACGCAATAGAAAGAGAAGGTAATGTGCAAATATCCCTTCATGATGTTACCGGGAGAATGGTGAAGGGTCTACTCAACGAAAACAAGAAAGCAGGTAGATATTCAGTTAATCTAAACAACAGTAATCTGTCCTCGGGTATCTATTTTGTTCATATGGAGACCTCTGGAGGTGTTTATACCCAGAAGATGACGGTTGTGAAGTAGGGGTGATTCACGAATCACCCGGGGTAGGAACGAGGCTTCCTTGCACTCAGGAAACCTGACCCCTACAACGAATAATTCAGGGGCGTTCGATGGGAACACCCCTGGATTTTTTGTAGTGGCAGAGCTTGCTCGGTACTTTTCCTTTGCGCTAAACTTGTAGTGGCAATTTATGAATTGCCACTACCCCAGGATCAAATGTCATTATGAGCACCGTGCCCCTACTAACCGCATTCCTTCGTATCTTTTTTGTGTGAAATTAAAAGGCAGTAGGGTAGGGCTTGATTTTTAATGGTTTGATATTATTCTATGTTATGTTTGAGGTACGTGAAGAAAAAAAGGAGAAGGCCCTTATAGTTGGCCTCGCGAAAAGGTCATCGGATAAAAAGAGTGAACTTTACGAGTTAGAGGAGGTAGAAGCCCTTGCAAGAACTGCAGGAGCCATACCCATTGAGAAGATTATACAGGTAAGGGATAAGCCTGACCCAGCTTTCTTTATAGGCAAGGGTAGGGCTCAATCTTTACGGGACATCGATGTTGATATACTGCTCTTTAATAAACACCTCTCTCCCGCTCAGATTGCCAATCTCGAAGAATTAACAGGGAAAAAAATCCTTGATAGACAGGACATAATTCTCGATATCTTTGCACAGCATGCAAGAACAAAATCGGCTAAAATAGAAGTAGAACTTGCGCAACTCTCCTTTCGTCTAACAAGACTTACCGGTAGAGGCAAAGAACTCTCCAGGTTGGGAGGTGGAATCGGGACAAGAGGCCCGGGGGAGAAGAAATTAGAGGTGGATAGAAGAAAGATAAGAAAGAGAATTGACCACCTCAAGAGAGAAATCAAAAAGATTGAGAAAACCAGAGAGGTTCAGAGGACTCACAGGGATGGTATGTTTACAGTGGCTCTTCTGGGATATACTAATTCAGGTAAAAGCACCCTGCTCAATGCATTCACTCACGCGGGTGCGGCAGTAAATGATCAACTCTTCGTAACCCTTGATGCTCAGACACGGGTAGGCGTTACCAAAAAAGGGAATAAATTCCTTCTTATTGACACAGTTGGTTTTATTCGGGGTATTCCAACAGAGCTAATGGTTTCATTTAAATCTACTCTTGAAGAAGCCATTACTGCTGATTTAAGATTGATATTGGTGGACGTGTCTTCTGAAAAATATGAAGATGAATTGGAAGAAACCAAAAGGGTGATGGAGAATTTAGGTATAATAGATGTTAATAATATCCTGGTATTTAACAAGATTGACCGTCTCTATGACCCTGCAATCCTAAACTATCTACAAAGACAAAATTCAAATGCTATATTCATATCGGCAACGAAAAAACAGGGGCTTTTAAGTTTGCTGGAGAGGATAGATGATTATAAAAAGTGTTTCTGGAATTAGAGGAATTGTGGGGGATGGGCTTGACCCTGCGACAGTATTAAACTTTGCCGCACATTTCGGAGAATTTATAGGGGGTGGGTTGATAATGGTGGGGAGAGATAGCAGGAAATCAGGGGAGACCCTTAGGAATTCTGCTATTGGCGGGCTCATGGGCGTTGGAGTAGATGTAATTGATTTAGGGATTATCCCTACTCCGACACTACTCTACAATGTTAAAACAACAAGTGCTTCTGGAGGAATTGTCATTACTGCATCGCATAACCCTGCAGAATGGAATGCCTTGAAACTGGTTTCGGGGAATGGGGAGTTTTTCCTAAAGGATGAGGTTGAGGAATTCTTTTCTCTGGAAGAAAAACCAATTACCTGGCGGAAGGCCAGCGAGTTGGGTGCGGCAGAAGAAAGGTATGATGCGGTGGAAAATCATATAAAAGGAGTTTTGGAAAGTGAGTATATACACCCATCAGAGATCAGGGATAGAAATCTAAAGGTTGTAATAGATTGTGTCAACGGTGGTGCATCAAGTGCTTACCCTGAATTCCTGAGACGTCTTAATTGTGAGGTTTATCCGATCTTTTGTGATGGAACGGGTGAATTTTCAAGGATTCCCGAACCAAAGGCAGAAAACCTCACAGCGCTTGCAGATAAAGTAAAGGAAATCAAAGCAGATATTGGTTTTGCTACAGACCCAGATGGAGACCGTCTTGCTATTGTTTCGGATAAAGGGCTAACTTTGGGTGAAGAAACTACCATCGTCCTTGCAACCGAAGCAGTTTTAAAGAAGAAAAAAGGACCTGTTGTTATAAATCTATCTACAACAAGAAGCATTGAGGATATCGCGAGTAGAGCTGGGGTTCCTGTTTACCGTTCGCCTGTGGGAGAGGCGAACGTAGTTGCTCTTATGAAGGAGAAAAAGGCGATAATAGGGGGTGAAGGAAATGGTGGAGTTATTAATCCAACCTTGCAGTATACTCGAGATGCAATGGGTGCAATGGCTTTAATCCTCCAGTATATCACCGAGAGAGATGAGCCGCTCTCACAACTTATGAATACAATTCCTCAGTATAAGATAATAAAGGAGACCCTGAGGATGGATAGTAGAGAGAAACAACAGAGATTTGTGGAAAGGGTTAAAGAAGCTAACAGGGGTAAGAAAATGGATGAGAGGGACGGCGTAAGAATAGAGGAAAAGGATAGATGGGTTCATGTAAGAATGAGTGGAACGGAACCCGTGGTACGTATTATTGCTGAGGCCCCGACAATAAAAGGTGCTATGAGTCTATGTAAGATGATAAAAGAACAAGAAAGGTATTAAATGTGTGGGATTATAAGTTATGTGGGAGATAAGGATATAAATTCAGTACTTATGGCTGGACTCTGGAGACTGGAGTACCGTGGTTATGATTCCTCTGGAGTAGCTTCTGTAATGGATGGAGAACTCGAGGTTCGAAAGGTTGAAGGAAGGTTGATGAACCTCCAGGAAATACTTTCGGATAAACCCCTTGGTGGAAAGGTAGGGATTGGACACACAAGATGGGCAACCCATGGAGAACCTTCAGATCAGAATGCCCATCCTCAAGTGGACTGTAATGAAAATATCGCCATAGTTCATAATGGTATAATCGAAAACTATTATACCTTGAAAGAGGAACTTATTAAAAAGAAACATATATTTAAATCAAATACAGATACAGAGGTTATAGCCCATCTCATAGAGGAAAATTATGATGGGGACCTGAAGGAAAGTGTTCTTAAATCAACCTCTCGGTTAGAGGGGTCTTTTGCCATAGCGGTGATAGCAGCAAGTGAACCGGATAAAATCGTAGCCTATAGATATGGGAGTCCTCTTATTGTTGGTCTGGGCAAGAATGAGAATATAGTCGCTTCAGATATTCCCGCTGTTCTCGACCATACAAGACGTATCGTTATTTTATCTGATGGAGAGATGGCAGTTCTCCGGAAAGACAATGTTGAATTTTATAACAATAAGGGTGAGAGGATAGAGAAAAAGGAAAGAGAAATAGAATGGAGCCCCACAAGTCTTGATAAGGGTAAATATCCTCATTATATGTTAAAGGAGATTTATGAGCAGCCAGAAGTAATAGCGAGGAATATTGCGCTTCGAATGGAGGATGAAGAATTGAATTTTGGTGAGAGTTTCCATTTCTCCCCACATGAACTTGCGCATTTGTCTCATATAGTGATACAGGCCTGTGGGACATCCTGGCATGCAGGGTATATAGGCAAATATTTATTTGAGAGCCTTGCAAGAATACATACTGAGGTTGACATATCCTCTGAATTCAGATACAGAAACCCAGTGATGGACGGAGAACCTCTCATTATGGCAATTAGTCAGTCAGGAGAAACTGCAGATACATTAGCGGGGCTCAGAGAGGCAAAGGCAAAATTCCTAAATGTTCTTTCACTGGTGAATGTGCGAGGGAGTACAATTGACAGAGAATCAGATAGCACCATCTATTTAAATGCGGGTCCTGAAATAGGAGTTGCTTCCACAAAAGCCTATACTTCGCAGATTTTCCAGTTATATCTATTTGACCTGTATCTCTCAAAGCTTAAGTGGACAATGGATGCCCCTGAGATGAAAAAGAGGGTGAAAGAAGTAAACGAGATACCTGAAAAGATGAGAAAAATATTGGGAAGTGCGGATAATATAAGAAAGATAGCAGAAAAATATAAAGATTCAAAGGATTTTATGTTCATAGGCAGAGGAATAAATTACCCTTCAGCTCTTGAAGGGGCGTTAAAATTGAAAGAGATATCCTATATACATGCTACTGGATATCCTGCAGGTGAGATGAAACACGGTCCAATTGCACTGATTGATGAAAATACACCGGTGGTTGCGATAGCCCCGCATTCTTCTGTATATGAGAAGATGTTGAATAACATAGAAGAGCTTAAGTCTCGCGGTGCTCGAATTATTATTATAGCTTCCCTTGGTGATAAAAGAGTAAAAGAGCTGAGTAACGATGTGTTCTATATACCACCTTCGGGAGAGAGTCTTTCTCCTATACTCATAGCCCTACCCCTGCAGCTATTTGCTTATTATATTGCTGTTCTTAATGGAAGGGATGTTGACCGTCCCAGGAATTTAGCAAAGTCAGTAACGGTGGAATGAATATTATACTACTTTTTGCATTTACTTTTCTATCGGTTCCCGTTCACGGAAGGGTTATATACTCTGGTAGTGCTTTTTCTTCATATACAGGAGAGCCAGAGAATCTATTCTGGAACCCTGCAGGGATGGGGAAAGAAGGGTACCTCACATCAACCCATAATTATTCAGGTGTTACTTATGGATGTCTTGGGATGGTCAAGAAGGTCGGAGATTATCGTTTCGGAGTAGGATTACAGTCTCTTTACACTGGGGATATGATAAAGACCAATTCAACCGGGGGTTCGGAGGGTGAGTTTTCTTATTATTCGATTGTTCCTATCCTGTCAATTTCATACAGGAAGGGGGCATTTAGAATAGGTGGGAAATTGGTCATACCCTACTCCAGAACAGATGTATATACAGGTTATGGAATTGGGGGGGATGTGGGTGTAATCTATAGAGCAAATAAAAATTTCTCTTTCTCATTTTATGGAAGGAATATCGGTAAGCAAATTTCCGGATTTGTGAGTGAGCAGGAAGATTTTCCTTTTGAGGCTCGGTTTGGTGGCTTGTATCAAAGGAATGAAATTAATTTCGCTTTGGAATACAGTTTCCCCTTTGGTATTTCGACATCACTTAACTATGGGTTTAATGAGAGTTTTGAGTTAACAATGGGCTATAACGGGGGACTTAGAGAGCTCCGTGATGGGAATAGTGTAGATGCATTATCAGGACTTTCCCTGGGATTTCGCACACACTACAGGGAGATTGTGATAGATATAGGAGCAGTTTCCTATGGAGTGCTTGGGATTAGTAAGACGATTGCAATCGGATATAGAATTTAGATATGGGTAGGACATTTGTTGAAAAGGTTCTTGGAGGTAAGGCAGGAAGTATTGTCACGGTTTCACCGGATTGGGTTCTTTCCCATGATAATACCAGTGCCATTATAAAGAAGTTTGAAAAAACAGGGGCGAAGAAAGTCGCAAGCCCTCTGAAATGTGTTATAATCCTTGACCATGTAGTGCCAGCAGCTTCGGAAAAACATGCTGCAAATCATAAAAAGATTAGAGAGTGGGTTCGAGAACAACGCATTGTGAATTTCTTTGACGTCGGTAGAGGGATATGCCATCAGGTTTTACCAGAAGAGGGTTTTGCCCTCCCGGGGAAGATTATCGTTGGCGCAGATTCCCATACAACCACTCATGGTGCATTTGGGGCATTCTCTTGTGGTATAGGGAGAAGTGAAGTTGCAGCAATATGGGCACTGGATGAATTATGGTTCAGGATACCCGAAACCATAAGAATCGTTATAAATGGAGAACTTCTAAAAGGGGTTTATGCAAAAGACGTCGTCCTTTATATTACAGGGAAGATAGGGTCAGATGGTGCCCTTTATAAATCCATTGAGTTTTCTGGTTCTACGGTAGAAAACTTTTCGATTTCCTCCAGGATGGTACTCTCCAATGTTGCTGCTGAGATGGGAGCAAAGAATGCATGGATAGAGCCGGATGAAAAGACCTTAGCCTACTTAAAAGATAGAGCAATAGAGGAATTTACCGTTGTTACTACTGACACTGATGCTGATATAGAGGCGAAACTGGAATTTGATGTTAGCGACCTTATTCCACAGATTGCAGCACCTCATGAGGTGGATAATGTCCATCCTGTAGAGGAATATATTGGAATGAAATTCAATGAAGGTTTTATTGGCACCTGTACCAATGGGAGGATAGAGGATTTTGCTATTGCTGCAGAGATATTAAAAGGCAAAAAGATTCATCCTGATGTCCGCTTGATAGTTATTCCAGCATCCAGAGAGATATATTCAAAGGCAGTAAGACGTGGATACATCGAGATATTCATAGAGGCCGGGGCTCTTGTAGAGAGCCCTGGGTGTGGTCCCTGTCTTGGTGCACATATGGGAGTCCTCGCGTCGGGTGAGGTAGCCCTATCCACAGCTAATCGAAACTTCAAAGGAAGGATGGGTTCACCAGAGGCAGGGATATATTTGGCCTCACCCGCTACCGTCGCCGCATCCTGTATAAAAGGTGAAGTTACAGACCCAAGGGTCAATGGTCTTTAATGATAGATATAAAATGTTAATGTGTGGGTTGATGTTCGGACTTCCTATTCGAGAAAGACGCGGTCAATTTCCCCGGCGAGGAAATTGCCGCTCGGCTCTCGGGTTCACTCCCGTGAGATTAAAATCTCACGAACCATGCCCGTTCACCCTGCGAGACGCTTTCCTGAATAGAAAGTCCTCACATAGAAAACAGGTTTATTCAACCTTTCCATACGAGACGCATCTCATGCCAATTCACCCTGCTGATATCAAATAGGATAATTAAATGGGAAAAGTATTTAAATACGGTGATGATGTTAATACAGATGTAATTTTCCCGGGGAAATATACTTATACCATAGATGACCCCGAAGAGATGGCAAAACACGCAATGGAGGACCTTGACCCGACCTTTATGGATAGAGTAAAAGAGGGTGATATTATTGTTGCAGGCAAGAACTTTGGTATGGGGTCATCAAGGGAACAGGCAGTGACCTGCCTTGTTTATTCAGGGATCAAAGCAATTATTGCAAAATCGTTTGCACGCATCTTCTTCAGAAATGCAATAAACAATGGATTACCTGCGATTATACATTCCGAAGCTGTTAATGCGATAAGAGAGGGGGATGAGGTAGAGGTAGACCTTAAGGATGGGCTAATAAAAACCCTTGATAAGGAATTTTCCTTTGAGCCTTACCCTGAAAGACTACTGGAAATACTCCAGGCCGGTAGCCTTATTGAGTGGGTAGGGAAAAAATTGGCCAAAGATAAGTAGGAGGTTCGTTTGGATATTGAATTTTACGGTGCAACGAGAGAAGTAACCGGGAGTAAATTTATACTTATAGCTGAGGGAGTGCGTGTTCTTATGGAATGCGGTTTGTATCAGGGTAGGAGAAAAGAATCTGAGAAGAAAAATAGAGTTTTCCCATTTGATCCCGAGGAATTTGACTTTATGATACTTTCACATGCTCATATTGACCATTCCGGAAACATTCCAAACCTCGTAAAACAAGGATTTACCTCAGATATTTTCGCAACTACCGCTACTATTGATCTCTTAAAATATATGTTGATTGATTCGGGATACATTCACGAGAGAGACGCTGAATGGATTAATAAAAAGATAAAGAAAAGGGGAGAGGAACTCATAGAACCACTTTATACAATAGGCGATGCAGAGGAATCTCTGACTTATTTTAGACCCCTTCATTACCATGATGAAGAAAACAGGAGTATTAATTTTAAGTTTTTGGACGCCGGGCATATTCTTGGCTCTGCTGAGGTACTGATTCAAGCGGAGGGGAAGAGGGTGCTATTTACCGGGGATCTTGGCAGGAATAATCTTCCAATAATAAGAGACCCGGAGGTTCCTGATGATATTGATATACTCATTATGGAAAGCACATACGGAAACAGATTGCATAGGGATATTAAAGATGCAGAAAAGGACCTTGAGGAAATCATAAAAAGAACCATCAGAAGAAAAGGAAAAATTATTATTCCTTCTTTTGCAGTAGAACGGGCCCAGGAGGTAATTTATTCCATCAACTCACTTATTATAGAGGAGAGAATCCCGGATATACCAATATATGTGGATTCTCCGCTTACAGTGAATGTAACCCAGGTATTTCTAAAACATCCGGAATACTTTGATGCGGAAGCTTATAAGATGCTCCGGGAGAATCATATCTTCGATTACGGTAAAATAAATTATATAAAGAGTGTGGAGCAATCAAAGGCGCTAAATAATAAAAAGGAGTCTATGATTATTATTTCAGCATCCGGAATGTGTGAGCACGGAAGAATTCTGCATCATCTTAAAAACAGTATTGGAGATGAAAGGAATACAATTCTTATTGTTGGATTCCAGGCAAAAAATACCCTTGGAAGGAGACTGGTAGAGGGGGAAAAGGAAGTAAATATATTTGGCGAACCCTACAAAAGAAGAGCCCATGTTGTGGAACTGGATGAATTTAGTGCCCATGCTGATAGAAATGACCTTATTAAATTTGCAAAATCAGTAGACCCTGAAAGGATTTTCCTTGTGCATGGAGAGGAAGAGCAGATAGAATCTCTGGGGGAAGCACTTAAAGGTTTAGGATATAAGGTAGATATACCTGAATTTGGTTCGCATTATAAGATATAATAGGGTTCAAGGGGTCTGAGTTCTGATTTAGGATTAGAAATTTATAAGTTAAGCCAAGCACGGATTAAGTGATAAGTGGTATGTGAGGATTAGTCCAGAGTCGAGTGTCCATTTTTTAGAATTACTATGTCAACCCCCTAAGTATTCATGCTGATTTTTTTGCCAATTTATTTCTAATTTGATGTCTTTGTACAGCAGCCATATGTTTATCTTCATTGTATT
>Ga0315537_1000043_pt1 | contig 72671 bp, 99 predicted proteins | sample SalMarSW160270MG_FD_203091 | JGI IMG/M metagenome (GOLD analysis project Ga0315537, IMG submission 203091) | Salt marsh sediment microbial communities from the Plum Island Ecosystem LTER, Massachusetts, United States - Salt Marsh Sediment SW1602-70 ... | reverse complement strand
TAGTGGAGTTGGGGAGCATGGCCCTTGACGGAAGCTTTGAGATAGGGCTCTTCCGCAAGGGTGCCGGGGAGGTCAACCTCACCCAGTCATCCATCCAGGGCAACGTCACCCTTACCTTCCTCAACATGACCCCGGGTACCTACATGGCAGAGATTACAGTGACGGCAGACAACGGGAACAGGTCCGTAGCAACATCAAAGTTCGGTGTGAAGTCCCAGATTGCCTATAACCTTACGACCAGGGACTCCACGAACACCAGGAACTACTTCAAGGCCTCCGAGGCAGTCTACGTTGACATAGCACCATCGGTCCCCCAAGACACCTCAGTAATAATGATAACCCCTGACGGCTCCAAGGCCAGCCTGCCCGCATCCCCAACGGTCACGATAACGGCATCCCAGAAATCCTCTGCAGGCTGGTACATGCTCAGGCTGGAGTCAAGCACAGGCATAGCCTATGCAACAGCAATGTTCCAGGTGAAGTCATGAAAGAACTAACAACCCTTCTAACACTGGTCCTTTTGGTACCCATCCTTGCAACCCCGTCAGGGGCAGTGACCATACAGCTGACCACAACCCCGGACATAGACGGGGCATCCCAGGACGCCTCCGGGAACTACTACGTGACCGAGGGGGACAGCTTCACGGTGGAGCTGAATGTGCTCAACCCCTCCAGCTCCTCTGAGTCTGCTACTAGCGTGGAATCCACGCTCTCCCTGCCCTCGGGCCTCTCCACCATGGATTCCCTCACAAAAACCGTATCTGCCTCCCTCAGCCCCGGAAGCTCGGCTGATGTCAGCTGGACCGTATCAGGAGACGTTGCAGGCAACTACCTCGGCCAGATAGAGCTCACGACCCAGGGAACCAACACAGCCCAGAATGAGGACACCACGGGCGTCCTTGTCAAATCCCCTGCCACCATTGTCGGGGGCGTGTCCTGTTCTGCCACGGACTCCAAGGTCATAGAGTCAGACTTCTCTGTAACAGTCACCGTCCAGAACCTGGGAGACCTCGAGGCCACGGGCATATCCATGGACCTCTCCTCTGACCCCTCAGACATCTCCATCTCCAATCCCCAGACAATATCCTCCATAGACGGTGGTGAATCCGGAGAAAAGACCTATTCATCCCTGAGCACAACCCAGACGACAACCTATACATTCACGGCCATTGTGACCTCTGATAACGCAGGCTCTGACACAACCCAGTGCACCACAGAGACCGTGACCTCTATCCCCAACGGCTACGTATGCACGAGCAGTTCTCACTGCTCCTCAGGGTGCTGCTACGGTTCCATCTGCAGTTTATACTCATATTGTGAGGGGGGCGGGGACGGCAACGGGGACGGCACAAGCGGCCCTGGCGGAGGCGGCCCCCCAGGCGAGAAGAACGCCACCCGCACGCAGGCCCTGAACCCCGGCATCGGCCTCCAGAACAACACCAGGCTCCAGGCAGCCATCCAGAGGGTCCTCGGCCTTGCCAACATGTCCGAGCAGGCCAGGGAGAACATGCTCAGGCTCTCCGCGAGCATTTCAAGCCAGGTACGCCTGGAAAGGAACTTCAGGTCAGCGAACAGGACCTCCACCATGGAGACCAGGCTCAGGTATGAGGCCACCCAGAGGGCCAGGAACTTCATGCTCTTTGACACCGTTCCCAAGAACTTCGCCCGGCACTCCGACAACATAACTGTCACAGCCTCCGGTGCAGCAGTGGAGATAGTAGAGACCGACCCCGAATACCTCTTCACCTACCCCCAGCTCGACCCCGGCCAGGATGTGGTGATAACCTACTCCGTCGGGGCAACAGTCAGCGAGGACATAATCGACAGCTTCTCCGGGGAGGTCTATACCCAGGCCCTTGAGGAGGCCCCTGCAGCAGCCTGCACCGAGGGCCAGACCAGGTGCTCCCTGTACGACCTCCAGCTCTGCCAGAATGGCGCCTGGGTCTTCCAGGAGACCTGCCAGTATGGCTGCTCCAGCGGGGTCTGCAACATAGTCCCCCCAGCCGGCCTGGAGGACTACACATTGTGGATAATCATAGCGGTTGTTGCAATCCTCGCCGTGATAGTCCTTGTAGTCATTTTCCTGAAGAGGAAGTCATCAGTCAGGACAGGACCCGCACAGACCAAGAAAGCCCCCGAACCCCTTATCCCTGGCCAGCAGCCCTACCGGCCGGGGACCTCCCAGACCCCGCATTCTGCCTACGACAGGCTCCGCCACTCCGACTACAGTTATAGTGAAGAAGAATAAGATGACCCGCAAGGCAAAGCCTGCAAGGGCTTTCCGCTTGCTCGTTTCTATTTCTGTCACCACGGTACCACCCCCTTTTGGTTAACAACCATGTCCGGGATTAGGTATTTAAGCCGGGGATTGAAATCTTCAATGATACCAATGGCCAGAAAGATGGAAAGGATATCAAGGAAATCAGGGCTTTCTCCCGGAACACTTGTCCACATAGGGGATAGAAAAATAGAGAAGCCGAAAATCAGTATTATAGATTTCAGCGAAAAGGAGCTGCAGGAGAGAGAGGTAAAGAAACTCGAGGAATGCTTTCCCTACAGGGATAAGAGAACTGTTACTTGGATTAATGTTGACGGGTTGCACGAATTGGATTTGATAGAAAGCCTCGGGAGGCATTTCAAGATACACCCACTGGTTCTCGAGGACATAGTCAATACAGGCCAACGCCCAAAGATGGAAGGTTTTGAAGATTATCTCTTTTTGGTCCTCAAGATGCTGAATTACGACGAGAAAACGAATGAAATAAGGACAGAGCAGGTAAGCCTGGTCATAGGGAAATATTTTGTCATCTCCTTCCAAGAAAGGGAAGGTGATGTGTTTAATCAGGTAAGGGAGAGGATAAGGAAGTCGAAAGGAAAGATACGTAAAAGGGGGAGTGATTATCTCGCTTATGCCCTTATGGATGCAGTCGTCGACAACTATTTCATAGTTCTTGAGAAGATGGGAGAGAAAACCGAGGACCTCGAACAGGAGCTATTGACCAAACCGTCCTCGGAGACCTTGCAGGCAATTCACTCATTGAAAAGGAAACTGATACTTTTACGCAAATCCGTCTGGCCATTGAGAGAGGCTGTCAGCGGTCTTACGAGAGGAGATTCAAAATTAATCAAAGACAGTACCATCGTCTATCTCCGGGATGTGTACGACCACACCATCCAGGTAATCGACACCATCGAGACGCTCAGGGACACCGTCTCAGGGATGCTGGATACCTATCTCTCAAGCATCAGCAACAGGATGAACGAGGTCATGAAGGTCCTGACAATAATCGCGACCATCTTCATCCCCCTGACCTTCATTGCAGGCATATACGGCATGAATTTCGAGTACATGCCCGAACTCGAATGGCCCTGGGGCTATTTCGCAGTATGGGGGGTCATGATTCTAGTCGCTATAACCATGTGCATATATTTCAAGAGAAGGGGCTGGCTGTAGCCGAACGGATTCCTGGCCTCATCCCCCTCTGACTAATTTACTTAATTGGTCCAATGGGGCCGCCGAGACTTCCCTTCCCTTTTCCGTACACGCTTTTGCATGCTCACACCGAAAAGGGTGTTTGAACTCGGGTCTGGAGCTTTTCTTCAAACCCTTCTCACATGGAAGTTGAGCGAAACGAAGTGAAGCGAGACTCCTTTTTGCTCAAGCTTTTTCTTGAAAAAAGCTTGTCCCGAAGCTCCGATGCTAGACCAAGCTACACCACGGCCCCATTGCGCTGTTACGGGTTACCATTTGGCTTAAGCCTTTATGCAAGCGAGTGCTGTCCCTTCCGACTGGGTTATGTTGTGGAGGGTCGGGCAAGAGAGCTGCCGTAAAGGCTTAACACCACGGCCCCATATCCTTTCCAACCCGGCTTGTTCATATGGCTTAATGCCGGGCAACTGCCTTGATTTATTAACCAGGCGAAATAATAATAAATATGCCCAGCAAGTCCCGTGCCGTCCTCAGGGCCGACAAGAAGCTGATTTCCCCCTCCTACACCCGCTCCTATGATGCTGTGATAGAGCGCGGCCGGGGGGCCTGGCTCTGGGACATAGACGGCAGGAAGTACCTGGACTTCACCGCCGGCATCGCCGTTGCCGGTGTCGGCCACGCCAACCCGGATGTGGTCAGGGCCGTCAAGAGCCAGGCCGATAAAATCCTTCACAACGCCGGGACGGACTTCTATAACAAGCCGGGCGTGGACCTTGCCGGGGAGCTTGTGAAGATAACCCCGGGCAAATTTCCCAAGAAGGTATTCTTCACCAACTCCGGGACAGAGTCAGTCGAGTGCGCCTTCAAGCTCTCGAGGTGGCACAGCAGGAAGTCCAGGATGATATCCTTTCTTGGTTCCTTCCACGGAAGGACCTACGGCTCCATGACGCTCTCGGCCTCCAAGCTCACCCACAGGGACCACTTCGCCCCCCTTGTACCGAGCGTCACCCACGCCCCCTACGCCTACTGCTATCGCTGCCCCCTCGGGGAGGAGCCCGGCTCCTGCAGCATGGAGTGCCTGGCCTACCTCGAGGAGCAGATTCTCGGCAAAATCGTGCCTCCGGACGAGGTGGCGGCCGTGGTTGTGGAGCCTGTCCAGGGCGAGGGTGGTTACATAGTCCCTCCAAAAAAGTTCCTCCGGGGCCTCCAGGCCATCTGCAGGAAGAACGGCTTCCTCTTCGTGGCCGATGAAATCCAGAGCGGCTTCTGCAGGACAGGCAAGTGGTTCGCCTCCGAGCACTTCGGCATAGTCCCTGACATCGTCACCCTGGCCAAGGGCATTGCAGCGGGCATGCCCCTGGGCGCCTGCGTGGCCCGTGCTGACGTCATGGACTGGCCCCCCGGGGCCCATGCCTCGACCTTCTCAGGTAACCCCCTCTCCTGCCAGGCCTCCCTTGCCAGCATAGCCTACATGAGGAAGCACAGGCTCTGTCAGAACGCAGAAAGACTGGGAAACCACACCCTCAAATACCTGGGGGACCTCCAGCAAGAGGTCGAACTTATAGGAGACGTCCGGGGACTCGGCCTCATGATAGGAATCGAGCTTGTCAGGGACAGGAAGACCAAGGAGCCGGCCAAGAAGGAGGCCTCCCAGGTCCTGAACAAGTGCTTTAAGAAGGGCCTCATGATTCTCTCGTGCGGCGAGTCCACAGTCCGGATAATGCCACCCCTTGTCATAAACAGGGAGGAGCTTGACAGGGGCCTGGAAATTCTTTCCACTGTCCTGAAATCACTGAAATAAGAATTGGGCTTGCGAGGCTTGCAAGCGGCTTATATGTACACCGACGAGGGAGGCGATTTCTCTTCCTTGACAGGCCCTGCCCTGTTTTTGGCCTTCTTGTCCACTGGCCTTTCGGGGGCCTCCTTGCTTCCAGCATCCCCCTCTGACTGTCCCTGCTTCTCAGGAACCTCCTTGCCCTTGGGTGACTCCCCTTTCCGGGGAGCCCCCTGACCTGCAGGCTCCTCCGGCCTCTCCCTGATTCTCCTGCCCACCAGGAGTGCTGCAGCGGTGCTGAAGAGGACAGAGAGCATTATGACAAGGAATATTATGTTCATAACCCTGCCTGCAACATCCACACTCCCTGCAGCGATTAAAGCGCCGGCCACGATTGGCGCTATTGCAGCAGCGCTGAGGCCCCTCGGGGTGACAAAGCTCATGAGCAGGAAGTCGTTCTTGTCGAATTCCTTCCTCTCCCTTCCCAGGGCGGGAAACAGGAAGACCGGCCTTATGAAGAACATTATCAGGAAGAACATGAGTATGGTAAGGAACTCCTCCAGGCCTATGAAGAGGGTGACCTGGGCCCCTAGCAGTGTGAAGACCGATATCCTGAGCATCTCAGAGAGGTGGTCATCGAACTGCTGGACCTCATCATGCCGCTCCCTTATGTAGTTCCCTGATATCAGGCCAGCCACCGCAACGGCCAGCATGCCAGAGCCCCCAACGTTCTCTGCCAGGGCATACGTTATAAGGGCCACTGCAAAGAGCATGAGGGCCGAATACTCCCTGAGCATGCCCTTCAGGACCCTCGTGATGCCGATGCCCAGTATCAGGCCCGCCCCCGCACCGACCGCAATCATCACCCAGAACTGGTTGAGATAGTGCATGGGGTCGATTATGGCCCCGGGCTCTATTGCCACGAGGTCGAGGAAGATTATGGGAAGGAGCACGCTCAGGGGCGAGTTGAGTATCGACTCGACCTTTATCACGTTCAGTGTATTGATGGCCTTTTTCAGTGATCCCTCGAAGGCAAAGACCACGCTCGTGCACGTCCCTGAAATCACAGCAGCCATGAGGAAGGAGTATATCAAATCGAACCCGAACAGGGCATTGGCTATGATTCCCATCACAACGGTATTGAAGAGGACGCCCGCAACGGCAACCTTCACCGCCAGGCTCCCGAACCTCTGGAATGTCCTGAGGCCCAGGTTGAAGGTCCCTGTGAACACGACCATAATCAGGGCCAGTGTCCTGAGGAAGTCAGGGACGTTTCCCATCTGGCTGACATCCACCAGGGTGGTGGATATGTAACCGGTAACAGCGGGATTCAGATACAGCGTGGGCCCCAGGAGAAGCCCCAGCAGGAGCAGGAAGAAGGTGTCAGGAATCCTGACCTTCTTCAGGAGATTGGCCACTATTATCCCCAGACCGAGAAGTATCCCGAAATATGTCACTGAAAGCACAAGGTCGGCCATGATTATAATTGCACTGGTTGGTTTTTATAGTTGATTCAGAGCTTGCTGCTAAAGGCCATGAAATTCATTGAGCAGGGAATGTATGTATCTGGCACGCTTTGCATCCGCATAAACCATTTCCGGCTACCCGTCATCAAATGCCTCGACAATCTCAGACGGATTCAATTTCATCTCGGACCCACCTTCAAGATACCTTCTGATGTCATGCCCTGCACCCATTGCCTCATGGATATTATGTTCCGGAGGGAATGCATCTTTGACCTTTTCGACAAATTCTTTTGAATATTCCATATCATCACCCAATTTTACTATAAAATAGTAATAATATATTTAAGTCTTTCGCCCGGCATCCTCTGGCTTCTTCAGGAACCCCTTATAGGTTTCCTTGTAGAGCTGGCCTGCCTCAAGCTCCCTGGCATTTCTCCTGTACAGGTCGTCCTGTATCTTCCTTCCGGTCTCCTCTTCCCACTTCCTGATGGGAATGCCCTGGGACTTCTGGCCCTTGTCCCTGTACCACTCCGGTATCACATTGAAAGCGCAGAAGGGGACAATCCTTCCGTCTGTCATGGCGTAGTGAATGCAGCACCTCTTCACCCTCTCTATGTCATAATTAAATTTATCCTGGAAGTGCATCATGCCCACAAAGAGGCTCTTGTGATGGAATTCCCCCAGGGCCCTGTAGTCATGCTTCACCAGGGCGTTGTAGATAATCTTTCCGATTCCGAAACCCTCCGGGGCCTTCTCCTTGTCTATGAATGAGTTTATCTTGAAGAGCAGACCTGTGCCTGTTCTTACCCTCCTTGGCAGGGCCCTGAGCCCCTTCTTCTCCTTGAGCCTGTCCCCGAGGCCGTCCAGGTATTCCAGGAGGCCCGCGACATCCACGAACCTTGTAATTGGGAGCATCCTCCCCTTCTCCCTGAAGACATACGTGGCCATGCCGCATGCGAAGTGTGAACCCAGGTCGTACTCGGGCTTGCCTGTCATGCCCTCCACGAAGTTGGTTATCCTGAGCATGCTCGGGACAGGAAAGAAGTCCTCCATACCCACCTGGCCATGGGTCTGCTCCTCAATCTTCCTTATGACATCGGGTATGGTTATCCTTCTCTTCTCCCGCTCCTTCCCTGGCATCATGCCCACAAGGGAGACAGGCTGGAAGTTCACACCCCTTACAATATCATTGTTCTTGAACCCGAACCTGAGGATATCCCCCAGTTCCCCGTCATTCAGGCCCCCTATGACAGTGGGAACCAGGACGATGCCCAGGCCGGCCTCCCTGCAGTTCCTAAGGACCCCGGGAATCTCCCAGTGGTTCTTTATGTTGGTTTTTGGGGTCAGGCCATCAAAGGAGAGATAGAGGGTGCTCACCTTGGCCTCCCCGAGTTTCCTGGTGAGCTCCGGGTCCTGGGATATCCTTACCCCGTTGGTGTTGAGCTGGACGTGGTCAAAGCCCTCGTCCCTGCACATCCTGATTATGTCAATGAGGTCCTCCCTCATGGTGGGCTCCCCCCCCGTTAGCTGCACGGCATTGCATGGTACTGGTTTCTCACCCCTGAGCTTTGAGAGCATCTCCCTTATCTGCCCCATACTCGGCTCATAGACATAACCCAGCCTCTCGGCATAGAAGAAGCAGTAGAAGCAGTTCCTGTCGCACCTGGTTGTCAGGACGATATTGGCCAGCGCGGTGTGGCTCTTGTGCAGGCTGCAGAGTCCGCAGTCCCTGGGGCAGACGGGGTTCTCCTTGGTAACATTGGGATTGCTTATACCCTTTGCATCCCTGTCCCATCTCTCTGCCCTCCTGAAGAGCTCGTAGTCTCCCCAGTAGAGGTCCTCAAAGGTTCCGTGCCTGTCACAACTCTTGCGAATCCAGACCTTACCCCCCCGCTCAAAGATGTCCGCCTCTATTACCTTGAGGCATTCAGGGCAGATGGAGGTGGTCTTCCTGATGGGGGTCTCCTCGGGAGCCTTTCTAGCCATAATATCACACATAACCGCTAAACTTTTAATAATTATTAAAACTATTGAATATTTAAATATCTACCCCGAGTACTAAACAAGTGCCAGGAGGAACCATGCCGCACAAGACCATCCAGAAGAGGATATATTCCACATTCGGTGAGGTGGCCAGGACAATCGGGTACTCCCCAATACACGGCAAGATAATGGGCGCCCTCCTCGTGAACGGGGGCGAGATGTCCCTCCAGGAGATGTCCAGGGAGACCGGCTATTCCATATCCATGATATCCCTCAGCCTGGACCTCCTCGAGCTCATGGGTGTTATAAAGAAATCCAGAAGACACGGTGACCGGAACCTCTACATCTCACTGCAGGGAGACCTCCTGGATACACTCAAGAATGCGATAGTCATAAAGATAAGGAAGTCCATAAATTCGACACTTGCGGACTTCAAGAGCAGCCAGTCCGAGATAGAGCACCTTCCACCCAAGGAGAGGGAGAAGGTCAGGAAGTCGGTAAGGATTCTGGAGGGCGAAATAAAGAGACTGGAAAGATACGTGAGCATCCTCTCCAGGACAAGGCTGCCCTGATGCATGGCTATTCCATGGCCTTCATCATTCTGAAGAGCGCATAGACCGCGAATATCTCTCCCAGCAGGATAAGCAGGACCCCGTTCGAGGACAGGGGCAGCAGGCCCTCCACGCACGGCATGGGCAGGGTATCCGCATAGTCATAAATCCATTCCTGGCAGGCACCTGCTCCATGAAGCGGGGCATCCAGGCCGCAGCAGTCAGTAAATGCCACCACCATACCGACCCCGAGGGCCGCGACCAGGGTGCTGATCCCCATAAAAACCCAGAAACTCACGCGGGTTTCCCTGAATATCAGATAGAACCCGAATGCCGCAACCAGGAAGAAGACCTCTACCGAGAAGAGCGTGATGGCAAGCACCTCAGCGAGCGGTTCCGTGAACGACGTGAACAGGAAGTTGTACGCCACCATGGAGAGATAGAAGAGCAGGATAATGACAAACAGGTTTCTCTTGTTAAACCACGACGGGACCCTGAGCTTCATGTCCCTTGAAAGCATGACCGTTGCAAGGGAGTGCATTATGCCTATCAGAAAGAAAAGCATGGTTCCGGTCAGAACCCTGACCGCATAGCTGGGAAGAACCGCGAGGAATACCAGCTGTGACAGTCCCCAGACTCCCAGTGATGAATAGGCAATCATCAGGTACAACCAGCCGCTTGAACCCCCCTGGGTCCTCCTGTATATGACAATCACCAGATAGGCCAGAATCAGGCCGAAAAGCACCGAAGCTGCCCTGAAGCCCATTGCTATTATGCTCAATCCATCCAAAACAACACCCGATGATATTTTCACTTCCAGGCTTAAATAATTATTAATGGAGGATTCCCCGCAGGCGAAAAATATTTAACTGTTGCCGACCAAATAATTATTAATATCAAAATTCCACCAATCTTTGACCACTGATTTCAAAAGTTATGCCCATAACAGACGGAAATATTGATGCCATTGCTGTGGTCTGAAATGGTATACAGATTCGAGACATTAAGGGAGCACGTGGAACTTAACCGGTATTTCTTAAACTGTTATATGGGCTGCGAGGTCCCCATGGTCTATGCCCTCAAGGACCTTCTCACCGACCCCCTAAAGGCATCGTACCTGTACGAATCCGGCTATGAATTTCCGGACAAATTGAACAGATGTGCAACATGCGGTAAAATCTATGTAACGGGCAAAAACGGTAAGGAATTTGTTGCTGGGCCAGACAAGACAATAGACGAAGAACCCTATGATACCACCTTTGGTGACATAAATATCGATTTTTATTACTCTCATGAAGGAGGCGAACTCGAGCACGTCAAAAAGACTATAATACTCTCCGGATTCGAGTGCTATGGATGCTTAACAGAAAAAGAATCAATAAAAAGGGGCAGTGTCAGGCTGGCTATTGAGGATCCGATAAAATGGGCGGGTCACTGGTTCTACCCCCGGGCTTTTATTGGAAAACCTGAAGGCGCAGAATATGTACCTTTACGCAAGTTCTTACCTGCCCCAGGCAAAGTTTAAATACTTAAGAGGGCAATACAAAAGATTAAGATGCTTCCTCCAGTAAAACACATGAAGGATAAGGTGTACAGGCTGATAAGGTATTAGGTGCTGAAGCAGGTGCTAGACATGATTATACCCATAAGGTGCATGACATGCGGAAAGCCAGTGGGCCACCTCTGGGAGGCCTACCAGGCAGGCATAAAGAAGGGAAGGTCGCCCAGGAGCGTCCTGGACTCCCTGGGCCTCGAGAGGTACTGCTGCAGGTCGCTCTTTCTCACCCACAAGGACCTCATTTCAGAGGTGGGGCAGTTCAAGCGCTAGACACATTCAAAGGACTCTTCTGGTGAATGAATAGAATTGCAGGGCTAGTAGCCCTTCAGCAGCTCCTTCAGGCCGGGGTAGTCCTTTCCGTGTTTGCTGGCAACCGACTCAAGGGACTTCCTTATAAGGGTCTTGGATACCCCCCCGATTACCCTTGAATACTGTTCATCTATGCCAGAGAGAAAGACCTTCATTATCTCAATCAGCCTCTTATCAGGGACCCTGGAATCCATTACTATGGTTATGGAGCGCTCAGAGACCTTGACATCCCTTACTTCCTTGTACATTGACCTGGTCCTCTCGAAGGGTTCGGATATAAGGTTTGCAGCGAGTCTGAATCCGACTATCCTCCCCACAGAAACCGCTATGTTTGTTATGCACTCCGAAACCACACCCGCTGCCATTCCACCACCATAAGATACCCTTTATATATGTGCAGACTTCCTTAAATCGTTTACAGCAGACTTTCTGCCTCAAAAAAAGCTTCCCTGCTATCTAATCTCCGGATATACACGGAATTCGCAGTATGGGTCTCCCATGGCCCTGCACCTTACCTCTTCACATTTCATGACTTTCCCAAAGACTATGTCAGCTGCCCCTGCAAACAGGCCGGTGAGAATGTAGCATGCAGGCCTGTCTGATTTTCCTGCCCCGACAGCATTGGCGCTGTTGTGGAGCCTGACTACAATCTTCTTGTTTTTCATGTCAATTTCCATGTATTCAAGGACCCCGTAGCCGAACTCCATGCAAATCTCTGCGAGCCTTGACAGGAATTTCCTCTTGAAGAAACGTGCTATAACCTTCATGGTAAAGCTGCTGAGTATGCTCCTGCCTACGCTCTGGAGGCCTGCTACCCTTCCTATCATATAGTATATTCCACTTGTCGCCGTGCCTATTACCTTCTCAGACTCCATCTCGAGATTCTTGGGATAGCCCCTTGGAAAGAAAGCTGAGTTTATTCCTCTGTGCCGAAGCTCCCCCTTCTTTGGATTGAATTCCACTTCTATGGGAACAAGGTTCTTTGGCGGATGGGGGTAAGTCCCCACTGACTTTACAGGAATGTTGTATGTAGAAATCCTGAATTCGCAATACGGGCTACCTGCTGCAGCACATTTTGTCTCTCTGCAGACAGCCTTTTTCTTGAAAACGGTCTCAAAGAGGCCTGCAAGTATGCCCTCCATCATGTAGCACATGGGTTTGCCGGTATTTTTATAACCCTCGGTATTGAAGCAGTTGCGGATTCTTACCTTTGCCGCACCGCTTTTTTCATCAATAAAAAGCATTTCAGGGACACCATAACCATATTTTGGAAGCTCTTCCAGCATATTCATGGCAAGCTTGGAATCGTCTCTGTAACCCAATCTATGATACTGTTCCTTCAGCTTGAAGAATATCTCTCTTGTAACCTTATTTGCAGCCTCCCTGAATATTGTCCTGGTTGCAGGACCGATGATGTACTCGTATTCCCTCTGTATTATGGCAGAGGCAGATCTCCTCCAGACAAAGAGGCTGGTGTCGTTAAAATAGACTTCACCCCTCTTTCTGTCCAGCCAGATTTTCTGTTCCACACTATTCCCCTTTAGATACCTATTAATATCTTAGAGTATTACCTAAATAAGTCTTCTGACCGGATTCATGGTTTCACCACCAGACCTGGAGAGGGCCGCTTATTTCTCCAGGTCTTTTCTGGACAGCACCACTATGGGAGAGTAGAAGTCCTCCTTCTCCATCCCTATCAGGAATCTCACACCCTTCATCTTGGCCAGCTCATTTAGCCTGAAGCTCACCTTGCCGTCGAATATTACAGCGTGCGGATCCTCTATTGTCCTAAGCGTGTTCTCCAGTTCAGAGACGGGCACCTTGCCCAGGAGTTCGTTCTTTTCATTAAAGATGCATGCAGCCCCTGTCCCGACAAGCTCACTAATGGTCTTCTTGAACAGTTCCCTCTCACTGTCACTCAGCATGTATCTCGGCCTGGGTGCTCGCTCATCCCTCCTTACGAACCCATCCCTTCTGGGCTCCCTGCTCCTGTCATCCCTGCGCGCGAACCCATCCCTTCTGGGCTCCCTGCTCCTGTCATCCCTGCGCGCGAACCCATCCCTTCTGGGCCTTGCGAATCCCTCCCTCCTGCCTGGTGTGGTCCTGATGTCCCTGGAAGCGGGAGACATCTTCTCATCTTTCACGTCAGGGGCCTTATCCGGCTCCTTTTCAGGGGGCTCCTTCTTTGGAGCTGCTCCCTGCTTTTCACTTAAGAACTGGTCAGCAGGGACCTTTTCCCTGAGGGCCTTGTAGGCCTCCTTCTGGGTGAGCTCCTCAACCTCCTTGCCCTCTGGGGCAATTGCTATGTAGTCAAGGTCAGTGAGCTGCATCACCTCCTTGGCTATCAGCAGGCCTCCCCTGTCACCATCCACAAACAGAGTGGCGGTCTTTTTCTTTGCCAGCTCTACAACACCCCTGGATACCGATGTCCCCTCTATGGCCACGGTGTTCCTGATTCCGAACTTGAGGAGGTTTATGACATCCGCGCGCCCCTCGACTATTACAAGGTCCTCGGATTCCATTACGCCGGGGCCTGCCGTAAGCCCGAACACCTCGGTCACCTCCTCTGTCCTCACAGCCTCCTTTATCTGCTCTGATATCTCTGAGCTGTCAGGGACGCCCTTGTCAGACAGGTTCTTGAGTATCTCCTTGGCCTTGTCGACAACATACTTTCTCTTGTCAGACCTGGTATCCTCCACACCTATCAGCTTTATCGTTGCTGTGCAGGGGCCCACCCTCTCTATGGTCTCCAGAGTAGCAGCTATCAGCGATGTCTCTGCGGCGTCAAGAGAACTGGGAATTATGATTTCTCCGTCTGACTTGCCCTTGCTTGACTTTATCCTTACATCAATCCGGCCTATCCTGCCGGTCCTCTGAAGCTCCCTGAGGTCCAGCTCTGAACCCAGGAGCCCCTCAGTCTGGCCGAACACCGCGCCTATGATGTCCGGCTTTTCCACTACGCCCCTTGCCTTTATCGAAGCCTTTATCACGTATTTTGTTGAAGTTGGAGCCAGTTTTGACATAATCATCACCTCTTATTCTTTCAAGTACCTTTCTATCGGATGCCAGCTTTCCTGTGGGTGATTCCATCACCCGATTATGCGCCGTCGCCCGCATGCATTCTCCCATCCTAAGTATCGAGTCCATTTTAATGTCCTCTATCTTGTTGAATCCGAAATCCATAATACGAGACCTCAACCTCTGGTTGGGGTGAATCTTATGGGCGCGCAGCAACTTGCTTAGCCTGGCCGCGATATGGCGCCCCTCCCTGTCAAAGTCAGTGAGTACTATGATATCGGAAATGCCTGTCTCTCCGGTGGCTTCGCCACCGGCATGTACCTTATAATTCACCTTCAGGCCCGCCACCATGTCAACGATGGCTGCCAAGGGCCTTCCATTGATGGCTAGTATATTCTTTAAGCCAAGGGTATTTAAAGCCTTTACATCACTCTTTCCCTCCACAATCAGGAGGCAGTCCCTTATCCCGCTGAAGAACTCCAGCATCCTTTCGGGGTTTCTTCTATTCATGGGAAAACACACCCGAAAGATACTTTCTCATTTTCCATAGCCACACAGGCCTCCTCACCAGGCGGCCGTTGCAGGGCCAGTATCCCTTCCCGTCCATTTTCACATAGTGGCGAAATCTTCTTGACATTCCCTGGTGGTTTTCAGAACCCGGTTCGTTCCGGTTATCAGCTTCAATCTGTTCCGCCTCCCATGCCAGGTAATCATAAAGCACATTCGGCCCGAAGTCTGAGGGAGGACCCCAATATTTTTTGTGGACTCCTGGAAAATTAATGACCTTTACCATACAAGCACCCGGCCCCTGGGGATTCCCTTATTTACAATCTAAACTTCCGAATAAATCAAACAGCCTTACAGGCCTGGTTTTCTCAGGGTTGGGATAATGAGGGTCCCTGCCATAAACACCGAGAGATGCTGTCCTTATATACTCGAGCCACAGGGGAGCAACCCTTGGAGACCCGTCACTGCATGATGGCGTGAGGTCATTCTTCTGAACGCATTCCATGCAATCACCGGTTAGAATTCAACTGCAACCTTTAAATCCCTTTCCAGAGTCCCTTACATTGCCTCGAGGATGTCCCTCTGGGTCAGAACCCCCAGGACCCGGTATTCATCCACCACAGGCAGCATGGACACCCCCTTCTCCCTCATGGTCCTCACGGCCTCGAAGACATCAGCGTGCGGCTCCACAGTGGTCACGGCCCTGTTCATGGCCTTCCCGAGCTCGCTCCTGTCCCTCCTCAGGCCGTTCAGGTTCCTGTTCCTGTTAAGGTATGCGATTATATCAAGGGGGGTCACTATCCCTGTCAGGAAGGAATCCCTCACAACAGGGAGCCTCCGGTATCCGCCCCTGACCAGCATGCCCGCGACATCACACACGGGATGCTCAGTCCTGGCCACGACAGGCTTCCTGGTCATGACCTCCCAGACGCTTACCCCCGTGGCCCCGGAGATCTGGCTGACTATATCCCCCTCTGTAACCATGCCGTCAAGCCTGCCCCTTGATACCAGGGGGTGCATCTCCTCCCCGGTCTCCTTGAATACATCCAGGGCCTGCCCGAGGCTGGTGGCCCTGTCTATCTCACTGAACCCTGTCCGCATTATCCTGGCCACAGGGGTGTCCAGCCCCTTACCGGCCACATAGGCCTGGTGGAGGCTTCCCCCTCCCAGAAAACCCAGCAGGCTGCGGGAGCTTACAATCCCCCTGAAGGCCTCTCCCCTGCTGTCTGTCACAGGGATGTTCCTATGGCCTTCAAGGCAGAACTTCAGGGCAGTATAAATAGGCTCGCTCTCGGGTATGGCGTGCACCGTACCCCTCACAGCCTCACCAATTCGGGCCTCCGTGTCAGAATGGTTCTCCAGCAGGAGCCCCTGGCCGCGCATCAAGAAACCGAACATCAGACCACTGAATATACAATAAAGATTCGGCTTTTAAACCTTTCGGCCAAGAAACACTCAGATATTTCAATAACAAAAAGCAGTAACGTCAGGAGATGTGCGTTTCCAACCATATCTTTTTACTGGCTTCTGAGACTGCCTGCCACCGCAAACATTAATTAAAACTTCCCTGACCAATAATTAAGCATGCCGGTTATCGACAGGACAGACAGGACACTCCAGGATGTCCTCGACAGGATAACCCCCACCCAGAGGGAGCAGGAGAGGACAGAACAGCTTGTTGAACGGGTGGTCTCTGCCACCATCCAGGCCATTCAGGGGAGGGGCCTCGACCACATTATAGCGGGGAGCTTCACCCGCAACACCTGGATGAAGGACAAGAGGGAGTTCGACATATTCATACGCTTTCCCACAAACACAACCCGGGACAGCCTGGAGAAGCAGGGTCTCGAACTGGGGAGGCAGATAACCAAGCTTCTGCACGGCCGCCATACCATAGCCTATGCCGAGCACCCCTATGTCAGGGCAAGGGTCAGGGAGTATGACGTGGACATAGTACCGTGCTACAGGGTGGAGTCTGCCACCAAGATAAAGTCAGCGGTGGACAGGACGCCCTTCCACAACGAGTGGCTTTCCAGGCACTTCCTCAAGGGCTTCGTCCCTGATGTCCGGCTGCTCAAGCAGTTCTGCAAGGGCCAGTGGGTCTACGGCTCTGACGCAAGGACCCAGGGATTTTCCGGCTACCTTTGTGAACTTTTAACCATACACTACCGGACCTTCAAGAACCTGGCCAGGAAGGCCTCCCTGTGGAAGGCGGGCAAGGTCGTGATTAACCTCGAGGGGGTCTATCCCATCAATGATGTAAGGAACATCCACAATAAGTTCCCCAAGCAGCCCCTCGTCGTGATAGACCCCGTGGACCCCGGAAGGAATGTTGCAGCAGCCCTCTCACCCGGGAACTTCATCCGCTTCATAAAGGCCTGCAGGGACTTTACAGGCAAGCCCTCCACCGAGTTCTTCTTCAGGAAACCACCCGCCCCGGTCATATCCCGGATGGATTCTGACCTCTCCAGCAGGCGGACCCGCCTGATAGGATTCTCCTGCCCGGCCCCCAGGGTGATAGAGGACGTCCTCTGGCCTCAGCTCAGGAGGACAAACAGGAGGGTGAGGGACCTTCTTGAGGACCACGACTTTCATGTCCACAGCCATGACGTCTGGTCTGACGGTAAAACCTGTCTGTTCTTCTATGAGATGGAGGTCCCGGAGCTCCCGAGGATAAGGAAACTGAGGGGTCCCCCCATATTTGACGAGGCCAACTCTGCGAGCTTCCTCAAGAAGTACATGCCCCTGGGAAGGATATGGGTCGAGGACGAGTTCTGGATGGCCGAGGTCAGGCGGGCTTTTACAGATGCCTCTGACCTTCTGAAGAAGACCCTCTCTGCCCCGGAATCAGAGCTCAGGGCCTCTGGCATAGCCTCCTATCTGGCAGGACAGATAGCAAAATCCCGCAAGGTCATGAGCAGGCGGGACATCATGGCCCTGGCCAGGAGGAACAAGGAGTTCGGCCAGTTCCTCCAGGACTTCCTCGAAATGAACATGGCCTAGGATTAGCCGGTTCCCGTTGAATCTGTGTTATCTTCCCGGACCAATAGCGTAGGCGAGGAACGGAGAAGTTCGTTCGGGTCACCCAATTATGAATATAAGACTTTGCACCAATTATTATTATGATAACGAAATCATTATCCGAATATATCCAAAAAAGAGCACTCGAAAGAGCATCAAAGGCTTCGGCGGGTCAATATAGAATGATTTGCTTTAATCTCCCACCATATACATGGATAATTGTTGGTGACTCTAATGGTGTGGACGATACGATAAACAACGCGATTGATAAAAAAATCAAACTCGGTCTAGACTCTCCAACACAATTTAAAGTATTCAATGACCAGGGTAAATATGTTGGCGGGTCAGTATAAAACCCGAACGAATTGAAGATAACGGACGGGGTTATCAGAAGTCTTCTTTCCCCGCTACTATGTCAGAGCCCTATAAGCGTGGTTATCAGTAAGAAAATTTGGGGAACTTTGCCCCATATAGCCGGTTCCCGTTGAATCTGTGTTAAACGATTCGAAGGCTTTAACCTGAGAACGAGGAGCGAAGCGACGAAGCGTTCCGCCCGAGTTTTATTATTAAATTCCTAAATCTATTTTTGGAAGTCTTACATCAAGAGGATTTGTGTTCCTAGTTTTTCTTTTTTTATCAACTTTTTTGAGCCTTTCTTTATGTGTTTTCAATTTATGACATCCCGCACATAAAGCTCTCCCATTTTTTACAACTGTACGACCACCAGCAGACCAAGCTCTCCCATGATCGTATTCAACTGTTCTGGGATCCAACTGCCTATGGCATTTTGCACATTTACCTTTTTGTTGAGCCCATATTTCATTTTTTTGAGTTTTTGAAAAGGCTCGTCTAGAATCTCTTTTTTGTCTAGGTGAACCAAATCCGAAATCAATACTTCCAAGTCCAAAAGGATCATTTCTTGGCATATTATCAATTGAAAATTATTTTAATCATATAAAAACATTTCTGTCGAGGGCGGAATGTCGTTTAACAGGTATTACACAGACTCCAGGAGACGTGTTGTTTTACCATGTGCTGCTCAGCTTTTGAGACTCTGCCTGACTGGTTCCGGAAGCCCATTAATGATGCCTTTGCCAAGAGAATTACTTGAACCTCTTCTTCCTGTACTTTGGCAGGTATTTCCTTCCCATAAGCAATATTTATTATAGCCCGGTAAATATAAAAGGGTGGTTACTTGTCAAGGGAGAGGGCAATCAAGAACTGCGTGAACTGCTACGAACTCGCCAGGATGATAATGCTCATGAAGCCCAATGAGGAGCTTGAGCTGAAGGGGAGCCCTTCTTTAATAACCCTCTATAACAATGCCATGAAGGCGGCCGGGAAGGTCCCCGGGTCTGCAGGCAAGAGGGCTGCCCAGGCCTGCGTGGACTGCAACTTCACCGAGCCCAAGATAGCCAACGAACTAAGAAAGCCAAGGAAATAGCCCCCTTTCACTCAAAAGTAAGTTTTTTAAGCTGATTGCCAATTCTTTACCATGTCACTTGAAGGGCTTGTCAAGGAAATCGAGGATGCCAGGAAGATGGAGCAGGCCAGGTGGATGGCCACGATAAGGGAGCAGTACGAATCCACAATAAGGGCCAAGGATGAGGAGATATCTGTCCTCAGGAATGAGATAGAGACCCTCAGGCGCTGGCTGGACCACTCTGCGCTTCCCGCCGCAAACCCGATATCCAAGCGCCCTGAGGCCCTGGGCCTCATAAAGCTCAACTTCGGCAAGGACAAGCCGCCCCCAGAGATGTGGATGCCGGGAGAGAAGGACATCATGGATTCTATCGGAAGGGACATGCCGGATGAGGCAATAGACAATGGGCCAGGAGAAATAACAGACAAGGAACAGGCAGAGGCTCCAGATACTGACCTAACCAAAATCCCTAAAACCATCCCGGAGCCGCCGAAACCAGAGCGTGTCGATTTTCCAGAACCAGAACCGTCCGAGCCCTGGGAGGCCAAGCTCCCCGAACTCAAATTCTCAGAGGCCCTGAAGCCAGAACCGTCCGAGCCCCATGAAACCAGCCCTCCCGGGCCGGAACCACACGAAACCGAAACCCTCAGGCCAGTAAGGGCCGCGAGGAGGATATCAAGGTTGAGGGGCCCCAGGACCAGGAGAGCAAAAAGGCCGCGCAGCCGGCCAGGGAAGAAGGCAGGGTAAAATTCTCTTTAACCAGAAACCAGGGGACTGAACATGAAGGACTGGAAGATTATTATCCCGCATGCCCTCGTGGCTGTTGTGGTGGTATCTCAAATCATACTGAGCTTCTTCCTCTACAACCCGGCCGGCTACTGGGCTGTCAGGAATCTCGGATGGGTAGTCCTGTGGACTTCAGCCATCTTTGGCTGGCTGCCTATATACACCTTCAAGAGAAGGGGTGGGGTACCAAGGGGAAAGAGTTTTGTCCACACCACAACCCTGGTTGACAGCGGAATCTATTCCATCTGCAGGCATCCACAGTTCCTGGCTGGGATACTGCTCGGCCTCGCGCTAATCCTTATTGTGCAGCACTGGATAATCACGGCCCTGGGCCTTGCAGTGATGGCGATGTTTTATATAGGCATACTGGAGGCAGAGGGGTCAGGCATCGAGAAGTTCGGCAATGACTACAGGCACTACATGAAGAGGGTCCCGAGGACGAACTTCCTAGTGGGTCTCATAAGGCTGCTGATAAAAAGAAGGGGCAGCTAGACCAGCATCAGCAGCTCGGGATTGAACAGCAGTATAATCCCCAGGGCAACCATTATCAGGCCCCCAAAGACCTTGATGGCCTGCATCTGGCCCTTGGTTATCTGCTTGCCCCTGAAGAAATACCCGAACAGGGTTATTATTGCAGCAAGGGGAATCACGTATACCATGTTATAGAACATCAGGTAGAGATAGTAAATCATGCTTTCCGCAAACACCCTCTCCGAGAGTATCTTGGTGTATATTATGGGGAAGCCTGCCGTGCAGGGCAGCTCGACAAGGGATGCAAACGAGGCAAGGACAACCGAGGCCAGGATGAGGGCGGGAAAGGAACCGTGCCTTATGACGTCCTTCATTCCCTCTATTCTTTTGACTAGGGGAATCTTGTGGCTCTCCTGTATCATCAGGGTTATGCCCCTCCTGAAGGCAAACAATTCCTTGCAGTTTATGAACCCCGCTATCAAGGCTACGAGGCCTATCGCTATCCTTACCGGATCAAGGAGGCCTATGTAAAGGAATACATTCAGCCACGCTGCCATGAACAGAAAATAGAATATGTAGACAACCACAACAAATGTGAATCCCACGGTGAAAATCCTCTTCCTGCTCTCTGAAACGGATATCAGCAGGACCAGGAGAAAGCTCAGTACCCACATGGTGCAGGGATTGAAGCCGTCTATTATCGCTATCAAAAACGTGAAGTAAGGCAGCGGAATGACCAGGCCAAGCTCCCTCAGATATCCGGGGTCTGCGTTCTGGGCCACTGCAAAGAAGGCCACTATCGCAGCAACGAGGGCAAGGGCGACTGCAAGCCTCTTCCTTTTTTCATCCATAATCTCACCTGAACCTGGCAAAGTAAACAAACAACCCAACAACCACTATGACCAGAACAGCTGCTACTGAATAGAGGGATACAGCATATTGTGCATTGCCGTTTCCTCCATTGTCTCCGGAGTTGTTGCCATCAAGGCCTTCACCATTCCACTGGAATATCCATCCGTCCAGACGGACGGCGTGCTCAAAATTAACCTGGCTCCCTGAAATCTGAACAGGCACGGTCGAAACCTCTTCATAACCCATGCCCTTCAGAAGGTCCGTTATGTCCTCTTCAAATATAAGGTCCCTCAGCAGATTATTATCACCGCCACCCCCTTCAGAAACCAGGACCCTGTTCTTGGACCATATGTTGGGTTCTCCGGACAGTGCAGTTATGTCCAGACTCTCAAATTCCACAGAGGAGCCGTCAGGCATGGGACAGTCGTTTGATATCATGTCCACAATCACGCCCTCGGTCCCCAGAACCTCAGATCTCCCTATATAGGAATTGCCGTCACCCAGTATCAGGAAGGGAACACCATGAGGCACGCCCGACGGCGCATAATTATTAAAGTAGTCCTCGGCTGTCATATAGTTGTCAGCGTTCCTGTGGAATATCTCGTATTCTATGACAATATAATCCGGATTCTTCGCAGTGAGGCCTGATGTTACGACAGGGTCTGTGACAGCGCAGTTTGAGCATCCTATGCCTGTGACATATACCGCGCAAACCCTGACTTGGGCTGATGCAAGTGGTATGGCTCCCAGCAATATCAGCATCATGGCCAGTGGAAATATGGGTTTCATGGTATTTAATAACCTGAAACCATATATAAACTTAAGTTTCAAAATATGAAACCGATACTATGAACGGTTCGAGAAAGATAGTTTTCGGCATACTTGTGCTCTCGGTATTCGTCTTTGTAATCTCGGTCACGTCCCTCTACGTCCAGGTTACGATAGAGTCCGGAGATGTCTGCGGTTGCCTGATTCCCCTGCCGTTCTTCATACCCTTCGTGGGCTCCACAGGACTGTTTATAGGAACGCTTGTTTATTACCTCTTTACACCCAAGCTTGAGAGAAGTCACTCAAAACCAGACAGAGAACTTCTCCTGAACCTCTTTGGAGAGAACGAAGCAAGGGTATTGAAAATCCTGACAGACAGCAGGGGAGAGCTCTCCCAGGCAAGACTCACTGCCCTCACCGGCATCTCCAAGGTGAAGCTTTTCAGAACACTGGAAAGGATGAAGGCAAGAAACCTGATAGAAAAGAGGCCAAACGGCAAGACCAATTTAGTATCCCTCACAGAAGGCTTCAGGGACCTTTTCCTAGAGAAGCAGTAATCTTCTCTGCTATCCCTTGGAATATGCCCTCGTAATCCTTGTTATGGGCCACCACGGGCTTCATCTTTACAGTGGACTCCACGAAATCCTTCCTGTAGGGTATCCTTCCCAGCACGGGGATTCCGGCCTTTCTGGCAAAGGCCTCCATCTTCCTGGCAAAGCCCCTGTCAAGGTCAGACTTGTTCAGGACCAGGCCCTTGGGAATCCCGAAGTGATCCGCTATGTACAGGACCCTCTTGAGGTCATGCAGGGCCGAGGGTGTCGGCTCTGTGACAGCCACCACGAAGTCAGAGCCCTGTATAGAGGCTATGACCGGGCAGCCCACGCCAGCGGACGAGTCCACGAGCACAAGGTCAGAGCCCTTCTTTCCTGCAACCTCCTCAGAGGCCTTCCGGGTCTCCACCACGATTTCCCCGGATGCCAGCTGCCCGAGCTTCAGCTCCCCTGAGATAAGGTCGACACCATATCCGCGGCCACTGAAGATTGTGCCTATCTTCTTCCTGCCCATCCCTATCGCCCCTACGGGGCAGGCAACCATGCAGGCCTTGCATCCTATGCAGAGGTCAGGTACAAAGGCAGGATACCTGCCCTCCACGGCCACGATGGCGTTCTGCTTGCAGACCGTGGCGCACTTCCCGCACTTCGTGCACTTCGAGAAGTCCCATTCCGGTATGGGCTGGTAGACATCCCTGAGCTTCTTCCTTTTGACAGAAAGGATGAGGTGGTCATTGGGGCATTCCACATCCGCATCAGCCAGAAGGACCTTACTCTCCCCGGCCATCACCACTGCCAGGGAGGCCGCAATGGTGGACTTGCCAGTTCCCCCCTTCCCCCCTGTAACCGCTATCGTCCTCATTCAAAATCACCTCATTTCATGAACCCCTTCTTGAGACCATCAACCACAAAGCATGCATTGGACATGCACCCAATGCCGTTCTTGTCGCAGAACCCTATGGCCTCCCTGGACTCTGAGCCCGGCTGCATCCACACCTTCCTGATTCCCAGCTCCCTGCAGGCCTTCACTACTCCCTCCGTGACCCTGGGGGGTACAACCGTTATGACCGTGTCAGGCCTTTCGGGCAGGGACTTGAGGCCGGGATAACATTTATCCCCCAGGATCTCCCTATACCTCGGGTTTACGGCATAGACCCTGGGAAAGACCCCACTGAGGGTCTTGTAAATCTTATATCCCCATTTCTCCGGATTGACCGTGGCCCCGACCACGGCAATCACGTTCTCCCCTTTCAGAAAATTCCTGACCTCCACGACAGTCCCTCTTTATTCACCGAGATGCTTCTTCAGCTTGCCCAGAAGAACATCCTTGGGGGCATAGCCGATAATCATGTCAGCAAGCTTCCCGCCCCTGAAGACCAGCAGCGTGGGGATGGCTGTTATCCCGAACTTGGATGCCATCAGCCGTTCCTGGTCCACACAGACCTTCCCGAAAACGGCCCTGCCATGGAGCTCCCTTGCGAGTTCCTCCAGCACAGGCTCTATAAGCCTGCAGGGAGGGCAGAACACTGACCAGAAATCCACCACAACCAGGGGATACTTCCCGATGGTCTCATCGAAATCGTTGTCCTTGACCTCGATGGGCTTTTCAGGGAATTCCTTCTTTTCCATAAATTCCTTCATCCTCCTCTCTCTGATTTCCATTATCTCTTCATCCATAGAACCCTCATCGGCCGCAGCCTTCATCAAGCTCCCCGAGCCTGTCAAGGTTTTCCAGAACCTCTCCCACTGTCATGAACTTGCCTGTCTTTATCCCGATTCCCATCTGTTTCAGCAGGAGCATGGCCTTGCCGCCTATGTCTATTGTATATATCAGGTCGGGTTTATATTTCTTTAGCCCCTCCACCGGGGTGCATCCCTGGCCGTGGCCCCCTATATCAACTACAGTGACATCTCCCTTCTCCGTGTCGCATACCGCGAACAGGGGATTATGCCCGAAGTGCATGCTTATCCTGGATTCCCTTCCCTTGTCATCAAGCACAGGCATTGCTATTATCATGTCTGCCCCCCTCCCATACCCCTTCCGGGGCCGCTGCCCGTTCCGCCTCCCGGCCCGAACCCTGGCATGCCCATGTGCCCCGGCCCTGTCGCGCCCCCGACCTTCTTGAGCCTCCCGGCAACGAAGTCCTCCACGGCCTTCCTTACCGTTCCGGTGCCCAGATACATGTCTATCCCGAGCTGCTTGAAAACTATGAATGCCCTGGGGCCCATGTTCACCGTTATGACCGCATCCGCCTTGAGCTCGGCAACAGCCTGTGCGGCAGTCATTCCCGCGCCGCCCATCTGCTGCGCAGAGGTGTTCTCGACAGCCCTGTGGCCCTTTATCTCCTTTCCCTCAACCTCAACCACCATGAAATACGGGCATCTCCCGAATCTCACGTCAACCTGGCTGTCCATCTCCTTTCCCGCCGAGCTAACCACTATTATCATTCCTTTCACCTCTCTTGAATCCTACAATGAACCCGTTTATAACTGAAAAGGCAAGCATATAAATCGTTAGGATTGCCGTAAAAATCCAGCCAAAGTAATACACCATGATGGGAATCAGCGGTATCTTGACCGCCCTGTTGTAGAGAAAGGCCGCTATCAGGGAATCCTTCATTCCGTGCTTCCTGAGCTCAGCGAGCATGGGATACCACGCATATATCGGCCCCGCAGACAATATCCCTCCCCCGATTGCAATAAGCCACCCCTTGGCCCCGGATTCCCTCCCCAGGTACCTGGCAATCTTGCCGGGCTCAAGGAGCAGGTTCACTGCAAACATCATCCCGAGCACAAGCGCCAGGGCAGGGAGTATGTTAACAACCATCCTCAGAAATACAGAGATGGCTGACAGGGCCAGTTCTGGGCTGGCAACATACGCAACCACATACACAAGGCATGACACCAGGAGGAATTTCATGCCGGTTCCTATCCTGCCCCCGGGTTTTCCCATGCCTGCCCCTCCTGACATTCCCTCAGGCCTTCCCTCCTTCCCTCCGGCCTTTGCCTTCATCCCAGCACCCCCAGGCTAAACACAACCAGGCATGCAATCACAATGGACATAAGGAAGCTCACTAGATTCCTCTTAAAGGCAAAACCCCTTCCAAGTATCATGCTCTCTGCAGGGAACTGCACAACCCCGACAGTCACCCACGCCAGGATAAACGCCGCTATTGCGACAAGGGAGATTCCCCTGAGGAGGAGCTCACCGCCTATGACATAGCTTGTTACGGGATTCCCTGCCGCAAGGCTCCCGAACACCGCCCCTATAAGCGAATCCAGAATCTCATTCCCGGTGAACACTGATGAATAGAACTCCTTCGGCACAGCGGCCGTTGCCAGGGAAATCAGGAGCAGAACCCCGATTATTATGGGAATCATCTGGCTGAATGCATTCAGGGTCTTCCTCATGCTCTTTACTGGACCCTGCCTGGTTCCTCTTCCCTCTGCCCCTCCCTGGCCTGAATCCTTCTTTGAATCCATTCCTTCGCCTCTGGCCTTCATTCCACTCTAGCCTCTTGCCATCTTGGTTCCGCACTTGGGACAGTTCTGCTCAAAGCACGGGACCCCTCTCTGGTGCGGGCCTGCGTAGCCACACTTCGGGCACACACACCCTCCTCCGGGTCCCATGGCAGTGCCTCCCATCCTGCCTCTTCCTTTCATATCCATTCAAATCACCTCACAAATCTATCTTGCAAATCCCCTTCCCCTGCCCGGGCCTCCCCGGCCAAGCCCGGGCCCTGCACCGGGACCCCTTCCCAGGCCCCTCCCGGGCTGGCCCATGAACCTGTAGTGGCCTCCCTCTATCCTTATGGCCTTGCCATTGACCAGGGCATCGGCTATCTTCTTCCTGGCCGACTCGTACACCCTCTGGAAGGTTGGCTGGGATATCCCCATCTTCCTGGCCGCCTCTGTCTGGCCCATATCCTCGTGGTCCTTGAGCCTGATGGCCTCGAACTCGTCCACTGTCAGGACTGTCTCGGCCAGCCCGGCCATCCTGGCCCCGGCCGGCTTGAAATAGGTCACCCCTGGCTCAAAGAAGACCCTCCTGAACATCCTCGGTCTCGGCATATCCCTCCAACTCTTGGTTATATTGGCTCTTCGTGCAAAGTCCGTCGCATACCCTTACAGGGCACAAGAGCGACGGCATGCACTACTGCACCTGCTTATCTATATTGGCTCTTAATGCAAAATCTGGCCTGTTCAATCAATGCAAGCCAGCATGCACTGCTGCATCAACTATGCAACTTGTTGGTTATTTGTATCGCTGCTTTATCACTTTTTCTTTCCGGAGTCGGCCTTCTCCAACTCTTTGAGCCTGGCCTTGATGCTCTCGAGCTCACGCTCTGCGAAATCCTTCTCGGCCTTCAGCTCAGCAAGCTCAGCCTCTCTTGTGTACTGAGGGACCTGGCCGGCCTGGACCGGCACGTACCTGACCGGCTGGACGGGCTGAGCGGGAACGCCCCAGAATCTTCCGCGGCCGAAACCACGGCCGAATCCTCTTCCGAATCCGCGGCCCCCTGCAAAGCCTGGCCCCTGGTTTGCATATCCGGGGGCTGCATAGCCTGCACAGTAGCCCATTCCCCGGCCTGTCATTGAGCCGGCACCCTGAGGCCCTGTTCTGTCTCCCCATGGCATATTAATCACCTCTAAACCTTTTTCAAGATGCACCGCTTTCGCAGGCACCCGACGGTTTTGAATATTTATTCATATCTTATATTGAATATATATTCATAAGGGTATTTAAAGCTTTCGGTCGTGGGGGCTTTGTTGCATAAGTGGAGATTCAGCCTGACTTTTGCAACACAGAGAGGAGTTTTGCAACAGAATTTTAAAAGACCGCATCCCCATTTCCATGCTTTTTCAAACACAGCAAATTCCAAAACAAACCAAATCTTATAAGGGGAGCATCTCCATATTTGTCTTTGATACCTCTAACACCATATTCTCTTATTAATTTTCGCATATGAGTTTTGGTTCTGTCTAAAGACGTAGAAACGGTACAACCAGACACTAAAGACAAAACCAGCATTTTATGGACATCCTTGAATGGCCTGAAATTTTTGTCTTTCATTGGAATGGCCGATTTCTGAGGGTCTACAATTATCACAAATTCAGAGTCGTATCCGATAAAAGCTTCAGCGTTCCCATTCTTTATTGCAGATTCCCCCAAATCAAGAGCTGCATCGCATACAACCGCATAAACTATCTTGGATTTCAATTTGCAGACATTATTTTTGTCTAATATCACTTCATTCTGGCCTATAACAGAGTCATATGAACCGTGACCATGCAAAACAACCAATCTTGGGTTAATTTTGTCCAGAGCCTTTTCAAATTTTTTTCTTACTGCATCTTCCTTCTGCAAATCTATAACTTTATGCTCTCCCACGCTTTCAATCTCTTTTTTAAGTTCTCCAGATATGCAATGCAAATAGCTGGTTGGTATGTCATGCAATGGCCTTGTCAAGAGAATATGCTTTGTCATAAGTCAATCCCGCCACTTGCTAATGCCTTTAAATAAGACATTTGAATTCTGACAATCTTTCTTCCAAGCTCTGAATCCCGCTTCACTTCTTCTATCATTTCCCTAACGGTAATGGGTTTTTTTTCTCCCATAAGCAGTATTTTGGAATCTTTGTTCAAAGTTTCAAGCCTCGCTATAATAAGGATTTTTTCTTCATTGGAGTATGGCATAATTATCACCTAAATTATTCCCATCTTAGTCAATTTCTGAAGTATCTTTTTACCTAATTGGGTGTTGCTTTTAATTTCATCATAGGCTCTGTTCCATGTGTATGTTTTCCCATCTATCACCACTATGATTTCATCCCTTTCATCTGTTATTAGATTTGCGTATGCCTTCATGAATTTCTCTTTTGACATGAGCCAACCTTAGGGATATTATTGCCTGATATTTATTATATGCCATTTTACTATAAAAATAAGATATAAAAAGACAGCCTTTAAAGTGAGATTTCATGAATTTCCTGAATCACTACGCATAAGTTGTGGCATAGGATTTTCAGCAGAACCTCGTTTATCTGCGCTGTTCTCTTCTTGCTCCTCAAACTGCTGCTGAAGAAGGCCGTAATATGGTATATGCCATTTAAAAAGGATATCATCTTATTGGATTCATGTCCCTCATAGAAAACCCGTGTGAGTTGTGCAGATTCTATGCCGGAAAGCTCAGGGAAATCAATGACCTTATGCACCAGTATGGCGACATATCTGGTTTCGGCAAGTGGGAATTCTACCTGGGAAAGATTCTGGAAGATTCTCTTAAAGACGATGAGGCTGAAGCAATAAAAGACATGTTATGCAGGGATTGTCCCAGTCTGAGTATTTACGGTAGAGAGTATATCAGAGAACTGAAAGAGAATATATTCGAAGCGGATGAGGTAATCCAGACATTGGACGATAAATTAAAGCCTGATGCGATAAGGAAACTTGTACCAATATTAGATGATATTGCCCACGGCCATGAGATATTCTTTGATTTAGCATACAAAGACGTGGCTTCAGACATAAAGACAGGGCTCAAGCCTGATTAGTCTCGTGGCAAAGTTCATACTGCCGGCGTTGTTCAAAAGTCTTTTTATCTTGGTTTGTAGGTTATATTTTTTGGTGCAATAACAACTTCTCTTTCACCATCTTCCACAGGGCCAAGTTCGTAAACACCGAGGTTACATTTTTCTCCAGCCTTTCTGATGCCTCTGGCGTCACTATCAGGTGCCATTACAACCCAACCAACACGCATGTTCCATGTTTTATATGCTTCCTCATCATCAACAGGGCCTTCTTCCTGTAAAAATCTGAATTCCTCTTGCGGTTCTGGGAGATTTTCAATAATATATCTAAATGGCTTCTTTTTCCTCATTATTTTTGCCCAGCCATGTCCTGTTATTGGCTGCATATATCGAACATCAACTTCCTCCTCAAACATAGCTTCAACAAACGGTGAATAGATCGTTGTTGGTGTAAGTAGAGCTTGACCAATTGTTCTGCCACTTGGCAACTTTGTGAAGTATCCGTCTTTGGTTTTTTCTGCTATTTCTCTTGCAAGCGACACGCCATTTGAATGCACTCCGCTGCTTTCAATGCCATATATGGTCAAACCCTTTACCAATCTATCTCCTGTTGTCAGTCTAACACTTGGCCTAATTATCCCAACTGATGCACCAGCGACATCTATTGTATTTGCACCTACTATTCCTTTAAGTGTTGGTGTTTCACCGCCCGGAATTGCAACCTTTGCAATTGCTGCTCCCCTCTCGAAACCGTCGATAATTCCTGCTGATTTATCAGGGTCGGTGAGATAATCAGAATCACCAGTAGCTACGATAGGTTCAAAAAGGAATGGGGTCGCACCTATGCCTGTTAAATCGTTCAATGTCATTGCCATTTCGTCTTGTCCAAGGCCAGCAAACAATGTTCTTCTATCGATTCCAATACCTTCTCCTATCCTTTTCTTTTCAGCCATTACCTCTGCAATCATATTCTTTGTCCCGAGGCCTTCAACATTGAAAGCAAGGTAGAAATCGCCGCTGTAACCAATATCGACTGCAACAGCAGTTTCCCCGATAGATTCTTCAACAACAGATATCCCTAATCTTTCCGGGTTGCTTAGCGTTTTTTGTAACCTTCTTATAGACTCTTCCTTGAACGGATCCAGTTTATCGTAATCAACGATATCAGAATATCTCATTCCAGACATGAATAATATTGAGAAGGTTAATTTTTTAAGTGTGTGAATCTGGGTAGGGTACAAACTTGTCAAATCTGGCCGGTGTGCTCCCTTTTCCTGTTGTTCTCGATGATGCCCTTGAGGATTTCCCCGCTGTCCACGCCGAGCATCTCGCACAGGCCCAGGCAGTAGGCCATCAGGTCGCCTATGGCATCGGTTATACTGTCCCTGTTATTGATTTCCCTGGCGGGTTTCTTGTCGCTGTTCTTGTAGGCCCTTGCCAGCTCCCCGAGCTCCTCGGCCATCAGGATAATTTCCTTGCCGACGTCGGTGACGTTGAAGCCTCTGTCTGTCTTGTTCCTGAAGATCTCCTTCTGCAGTTCGCTTAGGGACATGATTAATGGATAATTCGGTTTGATTAAACGTTTATTACTCGGGAGGGCATCGGTCCCTAATCCTTCCTGATTCTGCTGACGTCGTCGACAACTATCCATGAGGACATCGCGCCGAAGCCGGTCTTGTCGATATGGAACGGCTCAACCCTTCTCGGGTTCTTGAGAAAGATAAGCATGCAGTACTTCTTGTCCCTGAACATGTCAAGGAACCTGGGAATCTCATCCGTCTCGAGCCCGTCCGATTCGCCGTATTCATTCAGGATTCCCCTGACCTTGCCGGGAGTCAGTCCCGAGAAGGCCATCACCCTGCCGACCTCTGCTTTCACAGTGACGGGTTCCCCCGAATCCTTGAAATAGATGGTATCGCCGGGGCCAATCCTGTTCCAGGGGGCATATCTGACCTTGTACCATCTCGATTCCATGCTCTTCTGGCCCGTGATGATTTTCCGGGTCAGGCCCCAGGATTTCCTCATGATTGCGACATGCTCCATGCATGGTTATTCGGGTAATTGCTTAAAAGCGGCTTGAAATGACTATTTAAGATTAACGGCAATACCAATTAACTATGAATACCAGAGAAATAAGGGCTGAAATCGGACTGGCAAGGAATCGCATGGAATTGTACACGCACTCGCTTGAATCAGATTGCGGAGTAGAAAGCGCGGCCTTGTCACATATGGCACATTATTCCAAAGAGATGGGAAACATTTTCGGCAGGTCCCTGCCAGAAGAGCTTGTCAAAAGGGCAGGAGATTATTTTGATAAACGTAAAGGATTTTGGTGGAAGGTCTTTGACGACGCCCTTGGGAGATTAGGGGCGGAAACCACTATTCCAGACGGGTGCAAAGAGGTGCTTGAGGGAAACCGGGGCAACCAGCCACCTCTCGCTGTTGCAAATTCAGGAATGCCAATAGAAACAGCGAGAAATGTCCTCACGGTTTATGATGGGTTATTGAGAGGCGAATATGGTTCTGAAGGGCGTGAGATGACTCGCGAAGCAATCCAAATTCATGCGGATTATATCTCCTTTCTGGAATCTCTGTTGCCTCATGACATTTGATGCTGGTTTCCATGCCGGCATGCTTTGCCCAAGAATAGGTTCCGCGTGTCAGTTAAGGCCCTCTGCGTTATTCAACCGTGAAGGTGAGCCTGTAGCGGTCGCTGCCGACCCTTTTTACGCCCAGAATCCTGAACGCCCCTATCTCATCAGTATTATCGACATGAGGATCCCTGCAGGGCCTCTTGTCAAAATCCCCTATCCCAACGATTCTTATCCTTTCAAGGGAAGGGGGGACCCTGCTTATATCTGCAATCATACCGGCCTCCTCTCTGCTTAGCTCGCTTTTCTTGACAGGAATATTGCTGTCTATGATTTCCTGAACTCCTTTCTGATATCCAGCAGCATCAATCTGTCTCATGTCCCGGCTGGACATGACCTCAAGAGACCCCTGGTCCCCCTTGAACTTGCAGACACCTACATTAACACCAAAATCAAGCTCAAGAAGCCTTGCCAGTATGTGCTCGCCGGTCTGTAATCTTCCCTTATCAGGCCTCATGGTTTCCCTCCCCGTCTGCGTCACCTTTTCAGCAGCCTCAGGCATAGCCTTGTGTTTCTCAGCGGGCATATCCTCCGGCAGAACGCGTTCATACAATTCCTCCTTCCTATACAAGCCCCAGGGCCGCGGCGATGTTGAAGAGCAGGCCGGCAAAGGCGAACCTGAGCCAGTTAAAGAAGCCCACGCCCTCGTACCATATCCTGCCCTCCTTGAGGGCGTCCAGGGGCTCTGTCTCCCCGAGCATGATGTTCTCCATGGTCTCCATGTCCGTGTACATGTTCATGGTGGGGTCAGGCATCTCCCCCGGCTCTATTGACTGCATCACACCATCCCTGTTCACAATGGCCACGCACCCCATACCCTCTACATGGAAGTTAATCCTCTCATTGGCCAGCAGGTCCCTTACCTGGGGAACCGCGCCTATGTTGTCATTATAGAGCTGCCTTACCAGCTCCAGCTGCACCTGGGTGACCTGGAACCCATCAACATCTTGGCCCTGGCCCCCGTCGGCGAGCAGGCCAAGGACAGCAACAGAAATGAGAAAAGCAAACATGAACCTAACAGGAAATACAGCTTTCATGCAATAGAATTCTATTATTGGTTTAAAAATAAACGCCTTAAACGGCGTGCGGACGAAATCAGTGCCTCATCTCCCATATATCAGTGGGCGAGACCAGGATGAGGTTGGGCTCCTCCTTTATGCGGCCCATCACATACCTGTAGGAATCCCACTTCCCCTGGTCCACTATGTTTGGCCTGGTCCTGCTCTCGAAGTCCTGGTGGTGCACCCACAGGGGAACCACCCGGCTGCCATTGATATAAACCATGCTGAGGTCCTCCCTGTTGAAGTCTCTCAGCTCAAGCAGGGTCTCACCCGGCTGGAAGAATTCTGTTTCCCTTCCCGCATCTCCGGTTGTGGTAATGCCCACGCCGTACTGGGTAATGCCCAGCATGTCCGTGGATTCCACGGGTCCCAGGTCATCGTTCATGTACATCTCAAAGAATATCCTGAACCCAAGTTCCTCCAGGGCCCTTCTCGTGTCGTTCGTGAACCTTCCCTGCGGTGCATTGTAGGCGACAGGGACCCTGACCTCGCTCTCGTTCACACCGAGTATATTGGCCATATGACTTCTGAAGGCCTCCCTCCCGCTGCTTATGATTTCCTTCTGCTCCTCAAAGGGAAGGATGTCTATCTGCTGCTCCTTCTCGTGGCCCGTCCAGGCCTTCTGGACAAACTCCATGTAGTGGGCCTTCTGGACAAACTCCATGTAGTGGCTCTCATATATCCTCTTTATGTAGGGCGCAACCCTGGGATTGTCCAGGCTGGCAGGATATACAGTGGCCCCCACGGGTATCTCCTCACCATCAAAGTAATCCACCAGCTGGTCATAGAAGAAGAACCACTCATCCGTGAAATGGCCGTCTATGTTTCCCATGTACGGCGCTATATATATCCTCTCAGGGAACTCCACAAGGCAGGCACCTGAGCACCCGTCCCGTCCAGGGTATTGCCGTCATCGCACTACTCATAGCTGGTATCAGGGAACCTTCCCTCCACGAACCCGTTACCGCACACTGGCTCGACAGAGGCCAGGAGCATCCCTGCAAGGACAGCCCCTATAAGGACCACAAACGCAGCATATCCCCTCTTCATCCCAAACACCTATAGAAACAACAGCAGCATGATTTAAATCATTTAACATTCCCCTTATTGCGGGTCAAGCCAGGACATCCCAACGGACCGTGGCCGGTGGTAATCGAGATGCTTGCAGGCCTCATTCCCCATGCCGCCGAACCGGCCTCACTAATTAATAGGCTAAGCCAAAATATCCTTATGGACGCCATAGAGGTTTCGGGAATCAGGAAGGCCTTCAGGGAGGGCGGGGAAACCACCCATGCCCTCAGGGGCATAGACCTCAGGATAAGGAGCGGCCAGGCCTTCGGCCTGCTCGGCCCGAACGGGGCAGGCAAGACCACCCTCATATACATACTCTCGACCCTGGTTACCCCGACATCGGGGACGGCCCGCGTGCTGGGATACGACGTGACCGGGGAGTCCAATGAGATAAAGAAGAGGATAGGCATATGCATGGGAGGGACACACTTCTACTGGGACCTGAAGCCGAGGGAGATACTCAACTACTTCGGCAGGCTCTATGGCCTCAATTCCTCCGCCAGAAAGAAGAACATAGACAGGCTGATAAGGAAGCTTGGAATCCACAGGTTCGAGGATAAGGAGTTCGGGATGCTATCGACAGGCATGAGGCAGAAGGTCGCTGTTGCGAAGTCCCTTCTGAACGACCCCGAGGTGCTCTTCCTCGACGAGCCCACCGCGGGCCTCGACGTCGAGGTGGCCCTGGATGTAAGGAACTTCATCCTCGACATTATCCAGGAGAGGAACATGACGGTCCTCCTGACCTCCCACCAGATGGGCGAGGTGGAGCAGATGTGCAGGAGGATTGCCATAATCAACCAGGGAAGGCTCGTCAACGAGGGTGACATAAGGGACATCAGGGACAGCCTGAGGATACCAGATGTGATACACCTCTACCTGGACAGGTACTCGGGCCTGGGATTCCTGAATAAGATGCCTGGCGTGACCCACCATTGCGTGAGCGACGGCCTGTTCATAACAGCGGATTCCGCCGGGAGCGTGATAAACCCCGTGCTGGCAGCACTGAAAAGGAACCGCTTCACCGTAAAGGACATGGAGATAAGGAAGCCGAGCCTGGAGGAGGTATTCCTCACACTTGTGGGAAGGACAACCCCGCTCCCGAAAAGGTACGGGAAGGTGACATGATGCTGGAGGAAGCAAGCGCGCACTTCTACAAGCAGTTCAAGATAATGTCAAGGAGGATGGGAGAGATTGCATGGATAGCCATACATCCCCTGATTTTCATACTCTCCCTGGGGATACTGGCATACTTTGTCAGCGAGGGGGGCGCAGGCCCCGAGACCATGCTCTTTGTCTTTGCAGGGGTCATTGTATGGAACATATATGACGTCTCCCAGAGGGCAACATCGTTCGGGATAACCCTTGACATATGGGCCGATTCCCTCAAGCATACCTTCACGGGCAGCTCGAGCCTTGCGGGATTCATAGTAGGGAATGCCTCATACGGGCTGTTCAGCTCCGTACTGGTCCTGATGATTACAGGCATCCTTGCAGTAATACTGTTCGGCTTCAATATCTTCCTGGCCGGATTCTACCTCATAAACCTGTTCTTTGTATTCATCTTTGCCACCGGGCTGGCCCTTGTCATAAACTCCCTCATGGTGACCAAGGGGGACAAGTACATGTCCCTGATATGGATTCTTACGGGGATAATCATGATATTCTCCGGGGTCTACTATCCGATAGACATTCTTCCCGGGCCGGTCCAGGCCGTTTCACTCGCAGTCCCCACCACCCACTCCATAATGTCCCTGAGGGCAGCCCTGGGATTCTCCCCGGGGCTTGCAAACCCTGAACTGGCCATAGGGGCAATACTATCAGTGGCATACTTTGCCCTGGGGGTCCTGGTCTTCAGGTGGGCCATAAAAAGGAGCAAGGTCACGGGCGTCATAACCAGGTACTGAGCCCTCAGGCTTTACATTTTAAAAAACTTTGCTTTTAAAGTGATGTTAAGTGATTGATATGGGAGATGTCAGAGAGATTGGATTACTGTATCATGATATCAACACCAAGAGAAGGTACAAGAACTTTGAAGCTATCAGTGGATTTACTCCCGATCATGTAATATATGACAGACTGTTTATAGACTACCCAGAAAAACTAGATGGGTTTTTAGATGCGGATACGTCTCAGCTTCCATATCTGGGTCTCATTAATAAAGAGAGTCGATATTCATCCAAGGTGCTGGATTCCCTGCTTGTTTTATGTGGATTGCTTAACTGTAATCCACCCCATATCTTTCTTATAGGAACAACTTCCGATACTTACCATGGCGAAACCTATGGGTTTGACGAGTATATATCAGTTATCCCGACAAGCGGCGGCAACGGCCACCTGACAGGTAAGGAAGCGGAGCAGGTGGCAAAAGAAATGCTTTCTAAGCTTGACATCTGATGCAACCTACTAATCTTTTATATCCCCCAGGCCAACAATATAACATGGCCACCAAGCGGAGCCTCATGGACCAGATATCCCGTTTTCTCGAGGCCAGCGCCAAGGTCCTCAAGTCTGACAAGGCGATAAGCGGGGCCGTGATTACAGCCCTCCTGGGAGGGGTCCTCAAGCTGGCCGAGATAACCAAGACCTTCCCGCCACCATCCGACCTCCTGGGGAATGTGATAATCTTTGCCGCCGTCCTTTTTGTAGTGGCCGATGTCTGCAAGGGCGGCCTCTTTGACTGAGCCCCCGCCCGGCCATATAAGGGAGAGGCAGGTCAGCTTTTTAATCCCGCCCCCACAAGAATAAACCATGAACCAGTCCCTTCTGGAGAGGGTCCTTGCCTACACGGACGGCGGCTCCAGGGGCAACCCCGGGCCCTCTGCAATAGGCATCCTTATATACTCCCCAGGGGGCAGGCTCCTCAGGGACCACCGGGAGTTCATAGGCAGGGCCACCAACAACCAGGCCGAGTACAGGGCAGTCCTCAGGGCACTCGAACTTGCCAGGGGTTTCACCCGGGGGGAGGTCTCCTGCCATTCTGACAGCCGCCTCCTGGTGAACCAGCTCTCGGGCAGGTTTAAGATAAAGAACAAGGGAATAAAGGAAATAGTGGAGAAGGTAAGAGAGACAGAGAAGGCCTTCTCCAGGGTGGCCTATACCCATGTCCCGAGAACCGACCCCAGGATAAGGCTTGCCGACGCCCTGGTGAACAGGGCACTTGACGAGCACGCACCCTCTGGCCCCTGAAATGGGATGCGGTTCAATCTTCCCACTTATGGTTGGGGTTCCTGGGCATTATTATCCAGGCTATTATGTAAGCCAGGATGCCGAATCCCCACGCAAAGGTCCCGATAACCCAGAGCAGCCTTATTATCACGGGGTCCACCCCCAGGTATTCGGCAATGCCCCCGCACACGCCACTCAGGATTTTCTCCCTGCCTGACCTGTAGAGCCTCTTGGGCCCTCCCTTGACTGGTCTGCTGGCATGCACGGGTTTTGCTGCAGGCATGATTTTCTCCCTCCTTTCCCCCGGCCCCTCAAGGGCGAGCTTTATAGAGAATATGACATATCCCAGGACCAAAAGGAGTCCGAATATCCAAGCGATATTTATCAGCACAAGGGATGTCATTCCAGTCAGCACCGCAATCCCCAGCGACACGTTGGCAATGATAACCGCCTGCGCAGCCACCCACAGCGCAACAACAACCCCCAATGCTGTGACAATGGGGGAGAGCGGCCTGTACCCCTTTGGGAACACCCTGGAAAGATAGGATGTGTATGAAAAGAACAGGAATATAACAAAGAACAGGCCCAGGTTGTCAAAGAGGAAATTCCCTACATTGTCAAGGAAGCCGCTGCCTATGGGAAGGTTCACCACAGAAAGCAGCCACACAGCCAGAGAGAGAATGAACAGCCCGAAAACAGCTGAAACAACGGGCCCGACCGGCCCAAATGTCCTGCAGTACCAGCTGTCCCATTCCCGGCCCTTCTGCTCCATCCCCTTTCCGAAGCGCTCTCCCAGGGCCCCGACCTCCTCACCGAAGTGATCCATCTGCCTGTCCAGGCCGCTTTTTCCCTTGGCCTTTCTGGCTGGTTTCCTTTTCAGGGCCTTCTTTCTGGGCATGATATCTATAACCAATATTTGATGCCTGATATTTATAATCCACAGGCAAGGCCTATAACATGGCATACAACATTCTGAGCAAGCTCCTTGCCGAGGGGAGGCTGAAGTCGTGCTCGATAACGGTTTTTCACAAGGGAGCGACAGGAAACCGGAGAATGGTATTCGGAAGGGAGATATCAAGGATTACACGCTCTCATATAGAACACGCCGGTGGCGAATCTGGCTATGAAAGGCTGAGCACTCCCCTGGAATCGGTCATGGAGATAGGGGTGGAAGGCAGGACAGTCTTCCGCAGGAAGAAAACAATCAGGAGGATATACCCCAGGGCCTGAGAGGCTCAATATCCACCTTTAAGCGGCCCCCTTCTTGTACTCAAGATATGAGTATACAACCAGGTAGCCAGAAAAGAAGAGCACGGGGACGAGTATGAACCACATTGCATGGCCTGGAAAAACAGCCCCGAGGAGGGCAATGAGGCCCGCTGTCTTGAAGAGCCTCCCTCCCAGTTTGTGGGTCCTGTTCCACACGGCCTCGCTGCTCAGGGTCCAGGGCGTCCTTATGCCTATGAACCAGTTCCTCCTGGCCTTTCCAACCACGATGCCCATGTAATAGAGGAGCATTCCGAAGGCAGGTGAGAGCGCCTGCATTATGTTGAATTCAAGGATGTTCAGGGCCAGGCTGATGGCGTGTATATAGAGAAGGAAGAGCATGATGACGACAATCATGCCTTCATAATAGGGCCTGAACCCCTCTATGTTCTTCCTGAGCGGGTCTATCCTCGGGATGAGCCAGAACAGCCCGAGAATGGAAAGCGAGATAAAGGGTACGAGCGTGACGGCCCATATCCTTGGCGCGAAGCCTTCTGCTTCCCCCAGGGCGTTCCAGTGGATGGCCACGCTCTCGGGAAGCTGCGGATAGAGCCAGATGCCAATGGCAAGGGACGCCATTACAATAGCAAGGCCGATTAGCACAGGTTTCCTCATGGTTAGATATGACCCTGATGATTAATAAGCTAATCTTTTAAGCCAGGAAATCCCTATATATTTACCGGTTTAGGAGGTATCATGACCAGGAAGCTTGAGGTATACAGGTGCAACGTCTGCGGGAACATTGTCGAGGTCCTTCACGAGGGCCAGGGGGAGCTCGTCTGCTGCGGCCAACCCATGGAGCTGCTCCAGGAAAAGGAAAGGGACGAGGGCCTTGAGAAGCACGTGCCCGTCATCGAAAAGACCGAATCCGGGGTCAAGGTCAGGGTCGGTTCCGTCCCGCATCCCATGGAGGCGAGCCACTTCATAGAGTGGATTGAAATAGTGGCCGATGGCAAGGCCTGCAGGAAGTTCCTCAAACCGGGCGATGCCCCCGATGCAGAATTCGAGGTCAAGGCAGAAAAAATCGAAGCAAGGGAGTACTGCAACGTCCACGGCCTGTGGAAGTCAGGATAATCTCTTATCTGTTTACTCCACACATGATCCATGGAAGACCGCAAATACATGGTTAAGACATTCTCACATGGCAAAAGGAACTGTGTAGGATTTCATTACCCCCCGGACTGGAGGGTTCGCATCGTCCAGTATGAAGGCCCCTACTCCTTCACATCTCTCCACAGAAATTACTATAACCGGGTTGTAAAGCGCGTTACAATGGCACAAATAAGCGGGGATGACGCCCCTGAATTGATTGAGGGGGCATTTAGAAAAATTCTGGAAGGGCCAGAGAAGAGAATGGACGAGATAGAATTCGACGGCGACTGGGAGACCCGTGTCCTGGAGGATGTCCCTGAAAAGGATTTTCGTGACCAGCTATACAATTTCCGGCGCCTGAACATCTGTATCACAAACAACAAGAATCAACGCATTTGAGAAGAGCAATAGCGGATTGTACAATAACCCCCGGGGATTTAATTTCCCTTGCTCCAGGGAACAGTAATGCTTAAAAGCAGCCATCCCATCTTTTTTCATGAAGGAGTGGAAAACGAAAACAGGTAAATCCCTTGGTTTGGTGGCTGACAATAACAGAAGGCTCTATATAGGAAAACCCCTCTATGAGCTCGGCCGCCCGAAACACTACCTTTATTTTGATACCAGGGAGGATTTGTCCGGAATCAGGGAGAGAGAGCAGTCATGCAGGGAATGCCTTCTTCATCTGGAGGGCCAGACGCATAAGATGCTTAAAAACCCAGAAGACGGCCCTGGGGCCAGAACCGGAAGCAGCAGGGGTGGGGAAGACTTTATCGACCTTGGCACGGCCTATGGCTGCTGGACCGTGACAGCCGGGTTTTCCTCATACTTTCCCAGGGATGTCGCCAGGATTCTCCAGGAGAACATCCACAGGATTTCAAGGAAGGAGATACCAGACGAAAGCCTGTTCGGGAAGATTGGCAGCGGCCCTGAGGGGATGCAGCTGGTTGTCCTCTATCCCCGCAACCTGAGAGAGGCGGTGCAGATGGCAAGGGGGATGAAAAGGGTCTTTCATGACTATCTTGAAAGGAATGGATATTATCCCCGGATGATTGACAACGGCTGCAACGACATCCTGGAGGCCCTCATCGGCCCCTCTGACACTTGGGATAACAGAGAGATGCCCGTAATCCATCCCGAGAGAGTGGAAGATGTATTCATATCAATAAACTCTTGCCTGTATGGCTAGCTTCTCCCGCATATACTATTGGCCTCTATAGATATAGTTCGGACAGAACCCACCTTTTTGTAGAACCGCCCAGTTCAACACCATCGATATAGACATGTACCTTCCTCTGGTATAACCTGTAGAAAACAAGATTGTGACTCTTTAGTGATATATTATTAACTATTCAATAGTGACAAAAAGGGTTTATAAAGCTTTTAGTGGGCTGCATGGTATCGGTTTACCAGAAAATGCCGTTTTAGCGGTTTTCTTACAGGCACCTAGCCCTTAATCAGGGCCAGCTCATCCTTCTCCAGCTCCAGGCCCTGCTCGGGCTCCTTCCTGGCCCTGCCCGAGAGCATGATTCTCAGGTAGGGGATGTAGTCTCTCCTTACCACCCTCCTGGATGAGTGGGTGAACCCGCCTATCCTCGAGGCCATGGAATTCATCATGGCCCTCTTGGCCCTGCTCCTTCCGAGCATGGCAATCCTGGTGGGCCGCTGGAAGGGCCTGAAGCCCGGGGGCCTGTGGGTCTCGCCCTTGACCACGGATATCCCTGACATCAGGTCAGTCATGAAGGCCTTGAACCTCCAGTTCTGCTGCCCCCGGACCCTGGATCTCATGATATCCGCCCTTGACAGGAGCTCATAGGCCTCGGCCAGCTTCCCGGGAACGAACTCCTGGTGGATGTTGCTCTCTATCCACAGCAAGACCTCGTCAGGGTCCCTGTCGAGATCGAATATGGCCTTGCGGGTGGCGGCAACCCTTCTGGAATGGAATATGATCGGAAGGGCAGAGAAGATGCTGATACCCCTCTCCCTGTAACCCAGGATTTCCAGGTCCCTGGCCTTCAGGGCCTTTTTGCCATGGGCCACTACCTGAAGGTCGGATATTGCAGAACGAAGGTCTCCCTGGGAAAAGCGGGCCAGGCTCTTGAGCGCAGAGTCCTCGGCCTCGATTCCCTCGGCCTTGGATATCTCCCTGAGCCGCTTCTCTATGGAGGGAGTCATGACCCTGCTGAGCTTTATCACCCTGCAGGCGCTCCTCAGGGGGGCCAGCTTGGGCTTCCAGGGCTCGTTGGCTATGGCAAAGACAGGGAAACTGGATTCCCTGATAATCTTGACTATGGATCCGACAGCTCCCCTCTCCTGGCCGGATATCCCGTCAACCTCATCTATAAGTATCAGCCTGCCTGAGCCGAACAGGTCCCTCGTCTTCGAGGCGCTGCCCAGCATGGCCTCTATTCCTGACGCTGTCCTGCTGTCAGAGGCGTTGAGCCTCAGAAGGCTCAGGCCACGCTCCCTGGCCAGGGTCTCAACAAGGAGGGTCTTTCCCACACCTGGGGGGCCGTGGAGGAAGGCAGCCTGGCCGGGACTCCAGGAATCCAGAAAGTCCAGGGCCTCCTTAACAGCCTTGCCCTGTCCCACTATCTCCGAGGTCTTTCCGGGCCTGTACTTGTCCAGCCAGATATCCATGAAATCACCCGTTATATGCAACTGCTTGTTATTGCTTGAATTTATTTTTTACTCAATAAAATATTCAAATACAACATCATCGAAATCAATTTTATCATTATGTTCACGCCTTCTGTGGTATTCATCTATAATTGTTAAAGGAAAGTTAAAACCATATACATCTACTTCACCATCCCAACCAAAACCAGGTTCTCTTCCGAATTCAATTATTGTCCTTCCTTTACGGTTTGTTATGCGAGCAGATACAATGTTATAAACATTCTCTGGTAAGCCAGTAAGATAATCTTCCACTATAACTTTATATCCATATCCACGTTTCTCCATCCTTTCTAACGTTTTTAAAATATTTCTAAAGCCAGTAAATTCTAAAATAATTCCATCTTCCCATTTCAGTCCTAATAACTCACTGACTGTAACTTCTTTTTCTTTCAGCACGATTGTAAAATATATTTTTGTTTTATAAGTATGGCGCTGCCTCGCAATTCTCATAATCTGGGTCGGATTATCTTTCCTTCCTTATCCCCCTGATTATATCCAGCAGCTTCCTGTGGATAAGGCCGTTCGAGGCCAGTATGTCCTTGCTTTTAATGTCCCAGTGCCTGCCCTCGAAATCGGTGACCCTGCCCCCGGCCTCCCTGACCAGGAGGGCCCCTGCAGCCGAGTCCCAGGACATCTGGCTGTTGGCCATATAGGAGGCAAGCCTTCCCGCTGACACAAAGGCCAGCTCAAGGGCACCGGCCTTGTACCTGTCAAAGTCCTTGACAACGGGCTTTATCCTGGAGAAAATCCTACCAATCTCGACCTTGTCCTTACGGGACTTGCCGTTGCAGTATGAGAGGAGGAGATTGGACAGCCTGCCCTCCCGGGAGACCCTGACCCGCTTACCGTTCAGGAACGCGCCCCGGCCCCTGACAGCATGGAAGAGCTCCCCTGTCATGGGTGCATAGGTAACGGCCATGACCACATCGTTTCTGAAGGCCAGGGATATGGACGTGCAGAAGAAGGGATTCTTTATGGTATAATTCGTGGTGCCGTCCAGGGGGTCCACGACCCAGAGATAATCCCCCGGGGATTCCTTCTGGCCCGCCTCCTCGGACAGTATGCCATGCTCAGGGAAGGCCTCCCTGATTATGGATAATATAGCCTTCTCGGCCCTGAGGTCTATCTCGGTCTGGGTCTCCCTGCCTGACTTGTGCCTCACCCAATAAGGCCTGGAGAAGTTCTCCTTTATGATTTCGCCTGCCTCGCGGGCTGCCCTGAAGGCAGTCTCCCTGGCCCTTTCTATGGTCTCTGGTCCCATGAAGAATAAGTGTGCACCAGATTATTAAAAGCGTTGTATTCAGCCGATAGATTTATAAATATATGGATTTATATATATAGTATTATCAATAGGTGAATAGATGAAAACCCAGGTGATTCACATGCCAAGGCTGGATACTGTGCTAATGGTAGAGGATACTATAAAGAGACTGGACTATTATCCGACAAAGAACCAGCTCTGGAGGGCATTACCAAAGATGGTAATGTGGCAGACATTTAATGTAATCATTGACTACCTCGAAAAAAGCAACAAGATAATAGTCAATAAAGGGGAAATACTATGGATATTTGCTGACAATCCCAAGACAAGGAAGCTCCTCGAGGGGGCTGTTCCATATAAGAAGGTTACCCAATAATTCTAATGGAAAACGGAAATGTCCTATCCATATGTTTATAACGAAGTCTGTCAAAACCAATTTCTTAGCGTGATATTATATGGCAGACATACAATTATCTAGAGATTTCTCATTAGAGTTTGCTGAGTTACAGAGGCGGACAGACAGGGGTGAAGGAGAGGCAAAGTACCTACTAATGTTGATAGAGAAGGGGATTGCCAAACTAACAGAGAATTACCAAGCTGGCCAAAAAATACAAAATAGGTTGTGGCCAAAACACTATATACAGAGGTATGGTATAACCAATCTATGGAGACTCCGGCTGGATGATTACTGGAGAATGATTTACACACTTATCGGAGAGAAAGTACGCATCATAGCAGTGATACTTGAGGTTCTGGATCACAAGGAATACAATAAAAGGTTCGGGTACAAGTAATGTATATGCTGCCCCAGACGGGCTGTTTCAAGACGAATAATATAGATGGTTGATGCTTATGGCTTCATACCACAGGGTCTCCTATACAAGGGCCCCTGAGCTGGAGGAGCAGGTCAGGCGAATCAGCCATATCCTCGGGATGAAGCACATAGACCTGGCCAGGGTGGCCGTGGTCCGGAGCACAGGGACCCGCTCCAGGAGGGTGCTGGCCAGGTGCCATGCGCTCTCAAGGATATTCCAGTCCGCCCTGGGGATAGAGGCCCACTACATAATAGAGGTCCTGGCCGAGAACTTTGACAGGCTCACAGGGGAGGAGAAGCTCAGGACCCTGATACACGAGCTCATGCACATACCCAAGAGCTTTGCAGGGGGATTCAGGCACCACACCCCATATGTGAACAGGAGAACCGTGGAGAGGGCCTACAGGGAATACTTAAAAAACTCCGGCCTCAATTTATAGCAACAGCGTGATTGCCTGTGCCCGTCAGGATGTGACCCGGGTGTGCTTGCCAGAGTGAATAGTTAAGGTGAATTGTACCTGCTGACCAAGCACAATCAGGTGACGAAGTCACCTGCAGACACCAAGGTCAGACTTGGTATGCTTACCAAATCGAAAGGTTAAGGTGAATAAGTACCTGCTGCCTGAAAGGCGGACTTATCATGCTTACCGGAATGGAGAGTTAAGGTGATGGTCATGAATGAGCCGCTCTATTTAAGGGACTGCTATCTCAGGTCATGGAAGACCGTGGTGAAGTCAGCCAAGGGGAAGTTCATAACCCTGGAGGATACCGGATTCTACCCAAAATCTGGCGGCCAGCCCTGGGACACCGGGACAATTAAAAGGGCATCTGATGCTAAGGCCTTTAAGGTGGTATATGCCGGGAAGTTCTCTGGGGAGATATCCCACGAGGTGGACCATGAGGGCCTGAAAGGAGGGGATAAGGTTGCGTGCGAGATTGACTGGCCCAGGAGGTATCTCTTCATGAGATATCACACAGCGTCCCATGTCCTGTCCGGCCTGATATACAGGGAGACTGGGGCCATGATAACAGGGAACCAGATTGGAGAGGACAGGACCCGGGTTGACTTCTCCCTTGAGGGTTTCGACAGGGAGCTCTTCAGGGGATTCGAGGAGAAGGCCAACAGGGTTGCAAGGGAGGCCCACCCAGTAAAATTTCTCTTCATGAGCAGGGAGGAGGCCATGAGGGACCCTGACCTGGTCAGGCTGGCCAGGGGCATGTCCCCGGACATAAAGGAGTTCAGGGTCGTTGACATAGAGGACTTCGACAGGCAGTTCTGCGCCGGCACGCACCTAAAAAACACATCAGAGATAGGCAGTCTCAGGATAGTGGGCATGGAGAACAAGGGCAAGGCCAACCGAAGGGTCTATTTCTCACTGGAGTAGGCATTTATAGAGCACCGGGACAAATATCAATCGGTTGGGATGGCAGGACTCATTCTCTTAGAGAGGCTCGGGAAGCCCGGAAACCTTGTCTGGGTTGCGATTGCCCTCGGGTTCCTGTTCGCCAGCCTGGCAGGCATGACCGGGTATGATGTGCTCTGCAACATCCTCCTGTTCTATGCCAGCCTTCTGCTGCTACTGAAGTCCGCTGATTACCTGGTGGACGGCTCCTCAAGCATCGCAAAGTACTTCGGGGTCTCCTCAATAATAATAGGCATGACAGTGGTTGCCTTCGGGACATCGCTCCCTGAGCTCACCGTCAGCGCAATAGCCAACCTTGCGGGGAGCACCGGCATATCCCTGGGTAATATTGTTGGAAGCAACATATCCAACATCTGCCTGGTTCTGGGCCTGGCAGCCCTGCTCATGCCCATCAGGATAGACAGGAGTGTGTTCAGATTCGACTACCCCTTCCTTATAGGCGTTTCCCTGCTCCTGCTAATACTCTCCATGGGCATGTTCTTTGACTCCCCGGGCTCCGGGTATGCCATAGGCCTGGTCGACGGAATCATAATGCTGGCCCTCTTCTCGCTCTTCATACATGTCCAGGTTAAGGGCGTGCATCCCCGGGACAGGAGGGGGGTGCGCTCCAGGGTGGAGAGAAGGAGGCTTCTGGGCCATCTGCTCCTCACGGCGGGAGGACTGGCCGGGGTGATAGTCTCTGCAGGGCTCCTCGTGAACAGCAGCATGGCCATTGCCCGCTCTTTCGGCATCCCCGAGATAATCATAGGCCTGACCATTGTCGCTGTGGGAACATCCCTGCCGGAGCTGGCCACCAGTGTAGTGGCAGCCCTGAAGAAGAAGTTCGGGATAGCCATAGGCAACATAATAGGGAGCAACATCTTCAACATACTCCTGGTGGTTGGCACTGCCTCGGTCATAAGGCCCATTCAGAACATAGACCACTCGGCTGTCCTGATAGATATGCCCGTGATGATAGGGCTTACCCTGCTGCTCCTGATTCTCATGAGAACGGGCCTTGCCCTGACCAGGAGGGATGGCATCCTGCTGCTCTCGCTCTATGCAATATATATACTGGCAAGGGTTCTGCTCTAGAAGCAGGCCTGCAGGAGCTCGCTCTCTCCGGTCTTCCTGTAGAAGGACTTCTCGTATCTCATGATTTCATTCTCCTTTTCATGAAGCTCCCCCTCTGCCCTGGCAATAGGCTTCTCGCGCTCACTGCCTGGTGTCATCCTGAGGAAGGATATCTTTTCCCTTAGCTGCTGGAGGGCGTGCCTGGCCATGGAGAGTTCTATCCTTCCCAGGCACTCCAGGACGTACTGGAGCTTCTTCCTGTTCTTCCATGCAGAGAGCAGGTTCTCATCCACCTCCCTGATGGTGCCGTACTCGTAGCCCTGGATTTCCCCCTCTGCGACAAGCTGCCTCCCAAAGAAATCCCAGTATGCCTCCCTTATCCTGATTATGAATGCCTTGGCCTTCTTGAAGAGATAGCTGTCATATACTGTGAAAAGGCCCCTGATGAAGTCCGCCCTTATGAGGCCGTACCACAGCCCTGCCAGGAACATTGCAAAGTAGTTGGCCATGAGTAGGGTGCTGAGGAGGTGCAGGTCGGGTATGAGGCCTGAGACCCATATCAGGGCCGTGCCCCCGACCGTCAGCACGGTCACTATTGCATGGTTTATGAAGAACCCCAGGGACTGAACGACGACATAGCTGGACATCTTCCTTCTGGCCACATGGGCCATGTACCAACTTACCCCGGAGTTGACCGCATAGAATGCCAGGAATATCATGGAGAGGGGGCTTCCGAATCCCATGAAGACTGAATTGGTGAGGCCGAAGATTCCCATGGCAAAATAGAAGTAGTGGATGAGCTTGAGCTGGTTGACTGTCACTATCATGATTTATACTTGCATTACTGTATTATTATCCCTTTACGGAATCCTGCAGAAAACCTTTAAATATACACGATGCAACACAATATACCAATTCATTGGCAAATGCAGGATAATCACCCCCCTATCTGCATTGCATGGCTGGCCTAAGAGGCCATGCCGGGCTAGTTCTGTGTTTGCCGTGTGGTTGCATGCCGTCATTCACAGAGTAAAACAAGACGGGTCCGCAACGCTCTGTAAGGTGAGGGAATGCATGCCGGCTTGAAGAGTATGAGCAAAGCCGGGGAGGAAATGTTGACATGAAAATCCCTGTATATGCCTTAATGGGAATTCCGAAGGGGAGCATCACGCTAGGCAGGGCCCTCTCCGGGCCTGTCAGGCCTGACCTGATTAAGAGGGCTGTAAAGGCAGAGCAGGCCGCTATAAGGCAGCCCTACGGGGCAGACCCTGAGGCAGGAAAGAAAACGTCAGCCAGTTATCACGGCCGCCGGGGCATCCGCCACAGCATGATGAACAGGGAAATGGCCAGGATGAAGAGAATCACCAGCACAAGAAGCCTTTATATGAGAGCCCGGTTCGTCCCCCAGGCAGTGAAGGGAAGAAAGGCCCACCCCCCCAAGGCCGGGAAGGTCTGGGAGAGGAAGGTGAACAAGAAGGAAAGGGTGGCTGCCCTGCTCTCTGCGGCCTCTGCCACGCTTGACAGGGACTGGGTTGAGAAAAGGCAGAGGATTGAGCATGTGAAGCACATCCCCCTCGTAGTGGAGGACAAGCTCCAGGAGCTGACCGTCCTTAAGGATGTCAGGCAGGTCCTGGACAACCTGGGCCTTCTGGAGGAGCTGACAAGGCTCGGGGGGAGGAAGCCCCGCGCTGGCAGGGGAACCATGAGGGGAAGGAAGTACAGGAAGAGTCGAGGCATGCTTTTCGTGATATCCGAGGATAAGGGACTTGTGAGGGCTGTCCGGAACCTGGCCGGTCTTGAGGTCTGTGAGGTCGGAGACCTCGGTGTTGAGATGCTCGCCCCCGGAGCAGAGCCCGGAAGGCTCTGTGTCTGGGTAGAGGGCGCCCTCAAGAAGATTGAGGAGCTTGCATGAAAAAGTTCACCGACCCCTGGAAGGTCCTGATGTACCCGCAGCTTGCGGAGAAGAGCATGAACATGGTTGAGATAGAGAACAAGCTGGTCTTCATAGTAAACTCCGGGGCCTCCAAGAAGGACATCAGGAAGGCTGTGGAAAAGAACTTCGATGTCAGGGTGGTTGGGGTCTCGACAATGATAACCACCAGGGGCCAGAAGAAGGCCTTTGTGAAGCTCCATCCGGACAACTCGGCAGCGGACATCGCATCAAGGATGGGAATGCTCTAAGGTGATTGGATGGGTAAGCGGATAATCTCACAAAGGAGGGGGAGGGGTTCCCACACCTACAGGGTCCCGAACTATGCCTTCAGGCCCAGGGTGGAGTACAGGAACATGGAGGGTATGGTTGTGGATATAGTCAACCACAAGCTAAGGGACGCCCCCTTGGCCGAGGTGGAGTACGCTGACAAGAAGAAGGGCTTCATTATCGCCCCTGAAGGAATCAGGGTGGGGGACCCTGTGCACAACTTCGTTAACCAGGTCTCACAGCTTGCCGAGGGAACCAAGGTCTTTGCCATAGAGACCTATCCCAATTCAGGCCCCAAGCTATGCAGGACGGCGGGCTCGGCAGCCACCATTGTCTCAAAATCCGGCAAGGAGTGCATAATACAGCTTCCCTCCAAGAAGAAGAAATCCCTTCATCCTGCCTGCAGGGTGACCGTGGGGATTCCGGCAGGTGAGGGCAGGAACGAGAAGCCCTGGATAAAGGCCGGAAAGAAGTGGCATGCCATGCACAGGAGGGGCAAGCTCTATCCAAGGACATCGGGAGTGGCCATGAATGCATATGACCACCCGTTCGGTTCGGGTTACGGGGGCCTGGGAAAGCACAAGACCGTTTCGAGGCACGCACCGCCCGGCAGGAAGGTAGGTTCGATATCCCCGAAGAGGACAGGAAAGAAGCGTTAATTGCATAATAACGAAATGAAGGATAATCAAGAAGGTGAACGTGCACAAGCCGTCGCTTTGCGACGGACATGTATGATTACCAAAGTGAACAGTTAAGGTGAATGAGTGCATGCCGTCCGAAGGGACGGATGTCGCAATAAGAACGAATATAACCAAACAGGTATATGATATGGCAAGGAGTCACAAACCGGTTGCGGGTTCAAGGGCATACTGGCCAAGGAAGAGGGCAAGGAGGATTTATCCCAGTGTGGGGAATCCCTCCCCCACGGCCTCGTCAGGACCTGCGGGGTTCGCGGGCTACAAGGCCGGTATGACCAGGGTTACCTATCTTGACAACACCAAGGGCTCTGCGACAGAGGGCCAGGAGATAGTCAAGGCAGCGACTGTCCTTGAATGCCCAAACGTGGTTGTCTGCGCCATAAGAACCTACAGGAAGACCCCTTACGGCCTCAGGAACCTTCATACCATATGGGCCCATGGCCTGAGCAAGGACCTTGACAGGAGGCTCAAGATTCCCCACAAGACCGACCCTGAATCAGGGATTAAGCTGATTGATGGGCAGGCTGGAAAGCTATCTGATGTCAGGCTGGTTGTCCATACAGCCCCCAGAAAGACCGCAGTGGCCAAGAAGAAACCCGAGCTCTTTGAGCTCCAGCTGGGTGGTGATGATGTCTCTGCCAAGTGGCAGTACGCCAAGGACAGCCTGGGTAAGGAGATTCGCGTGTCTGATGTCCTCAAGGAGGGCGACTGGATTGATGTCAGGGCCGTAACCACAGGCCAGGGCTGGATGGGCCCTGTCAGAAGGTTCGGGGTTAAGGTAAGGCCCAGGAAGCACGAAAAGAAGAGGAGGCACGGAGGCGTCCTCGGGGCAAGGGGCGTTGCTAGGGTCCTGCCAGGGAAGATTGCTATGGCAGGGCAGCACGGTTTCCAGACCAGAACAGAGTACAACAAGAGGCTCCTAAAGATTGGTTCTGACGGCATCAGCCCGGAGGGTGGCTGGGTAGGATACGGCCTGGTCAGGGGCGACTACCTCGTTATAGAGGGCTCTGTCCCCGGGCCAAGGAAGAGGCTGGTCATGCTCAGGAAGGGACTGAGGTGGCCGAGGCACAAGAAGGAGGCCTCAGAGGTCAAGCATGTTTTCCTGGAGTCCCAGCAGGGCAAATAGGTATTCCTCAAGGGTTCGTATAATACATATCGAACATAGTCGCCTCTCTCAAAAACCATTTTTCCAAGGCTCTTCCAAAATGTAGAAGGGAAACAAAAAAACAACAAATCTGTTGGAACATGGAATTCCTATTTAAAATATCTCAGGCCAATGATACTTATGGTAAACCAGAAACTGTTATTCATATTGGGAATCTCATTGGCCTTGATGGGGGCATTCATAATGTTCGAAGGCAGTGTTTTCGGAGAAAATACTACAGGCATTGCGATTGTCACAGGAATTCTCGGAATAGGTTTGATAGCCACATCCTCTGTACGGGTTCTGAAGTAGAATCGAACAGGCTTCCTGAATAATCAAGGCCCCCGGAGCTTCCAGGCCTATCTGCGGGGGTTCCGGTCCCTTCTGGAACGGTCCCTGCCTGAATATCCCCTTGATGAGTGCCTGTGGCCTGAGGAGCGCCTCCTGTCCGGGTATCTGTCCCTGCCGTCTCCCTCGCGGTCCCTGCGGGTGTCGTCTAGGAAGCGGTTGAAGGGGACCCTACTAAAGGGCGGGATGCCTTCACTCTCCACAGCTATGCCCTCATCGGCCAGGATGCGGCGGAAGTTGTCATGGTCGCGGTGGGTGAGGAGGGTGACTGCAGACCCGCTCTCTCCTGCCCGGGCCGTGCGGCCTACCCTGTGTATGTATTCCCTGGGGGTCTTTGGAACGTCATAGTTGTAGACATGGGTGACATTCTTTATGTCGAGGCCCCGCGCTGCCACGTCCGTGGCCACGAGGACATCGATGTTCTCGTGCTTGAGCGCATCGAGTGACTGCTCCCTCTTGTACTGGGTCATTCCCCCGTGTATTGCCATGGCATTCACGCCCTGGCGCTTCAGGTTGCTCGCCACGATGCCTGACTCCTGCCTGGTAGCACAGAACACCAAAGCAAGGCCGGGTGTGTGGTTCCGGAGCAGATAGACCAGGAGGGAGAACTTGTCGTTCTGGTTGTATATGTCGTAATACACCTGCCTGAGCTTGCTTGTGTCCACATAGGAGCGCGTCCTCACAACCATGGGGTTGTGGAGATGCTTCTTGGTTATAGACTGTATGCTGTATGACATGGTCGCGCTGAACATGAGGGTCTGCCTCTTTCCCGGAACGTGCCCTATTATCTCCTCCACGTCCTCTACGAATCCCATCTCGAACATCTTGTCTGTCTCGTCAAGCACAAGGAACCTCACGCCCCCCAGGTCCATATTCTTCCTGCCCAGGTGGTCCAGGACCCTCCCGGGAGTCCCCACCACTATGTCAGCCGTGCGCATGCCATCTATCTGGGGCTCGAGGCCCACCCCGCCGTACACGCTTATTGCCCTTATTCCGAGGGGCCTGCCGAAATCCCTGAAGACGTCTGTGACCTGAACGCAGAGCTCCCTGGTGGGCGTGAGAACAAGCGCCTGTATCCCACTTCCCTGGGAGATCCTGTCGAGTATCGGGAGGGCAAAGGCCACGGTCTTTCCGGAGCCCGTCTCTGCCTCTCCTACAACATCCCTGCCGCTAAGTATGTGGTTTATGCACCTCTCCTGGATAGGGGTTGCCTCCCTGAATCCCAACCTCTCTGCAGTCTCCAGGAGGGCGGGCTTAAGCCTGAATTCACTGAATCTCATGGTCCAATTCCTTTCATCTGGTATTCTATGCAATCACACAGTCATCGTAAGAACAAGCATAATACCTATTTTACGATTAATCTGTTCACTAAGGTAATGTTATCATAACACTAGTTTATATATGTTATTTATTCCGCGAACATAATTATTGTTATGAACCTCATGCAGGAGTTCAGGAGGGATGTGCTGAGGATTCTCTCCCGGCAGGTCCCAAGGAAGCTTGCGGAGGAGGGCCTCGAGAGGCCGCCCGGTAACATAGGCTCGGACCTGGCCTATCCCTGCTTTGTCCTGGCCAAGCGGAAAAAGAAGAATCCCGCGGAGATTGCCAGGGATATGAGCAGGAAGCTCAGGCCATCCGGCCTGGTGGGGAATGTGGATTCCCACGGCCCCTACATCAACTTCTATATGGACTGGAACAGGGCGGCCGGGCTGCTTCTGAAGGGGATAGTTAAGGAGGGCGAAAGGTATGGCAGAGTCGGGAGGACCACAGGGAGAAAGAAGATAATGGTGGAATTCGCGCACCCGAACACACATAAGGCCTTTCACATAGGCCATGTGAGGAATATCTGCCTGGGGGAATCTCTCTGCAGGATACTGGAGGCCGGGGGCTCTGATGTGGTGAGGGCCAATTACCAGGGGGATATAGGCCCCCATGTGGCGAAGTGCCTCTGGGGATTCCTTAATATTCACAGGGGAAGGACCCCGTCAGGGGACAGGGGAAGGTGGCTTGGTAAGGTCTACAGGGAGGCAAGCAGGAAGATAGCCAGCAGCAGGAAGGCCGAGGAGGCCATGAGGGAGATTAACAGCATGCTCTATGCAAGGGACAGGAGGATTATGCCTGTCTGGAAGAAGACCAGGAAGTGGAGCCTCGACTACTTTGACAGGATATACAGGGACTTCGGGGCCGGGTTCGACAGGCTCTATTTCGAGAGCGAGGTCGAGGCCGAGGGACTGAAGATGGCCGGGGACCTGGCAAGGAAGGGGATTGCCAGGGTAAGCGATGGTGCCATAATAGTGGACATGGAGAAGCAGGGACTGGGCGTGTTCGTCCTTGTCACCAGGGAGAAGACCCCACTCTACCATGCCAAGGACCTTGCGCTGGCCGAGCTCCAGATGAGGGAATACAGGCCAAAGAGGATTGTCCATGTCGTGGGCTCCGAGCAGAACCTGTATTTCATGCAGCTCTTCAGGCTCCTGGAGCTCATGAAGTGGAGGCATGCCAGGAAGGAGTCCCATCTGAGGTATGAACTGGTCAACCTCGGCTCTGGCAAGAAGATGAAGTCCAGGGAGGGGAAGGTCATACTCTATGACGAGCTAAGGGAGGAGCTCCTGAAGCTGGCCAGGAGGGAGACAGGGAGCAAGAACCCCAGGCTTTCCAGCAGGGAGCTGGACAGGACAGCAGGCCTGGTTGGCATGGGGGCCCTGAAATACACCATGTTAAGCAAGTCCCCGGAGAAGGTTATTGTGTTCAACTGGGGCCAGATACTAAACTTCGACGGCGACACAGGACCCTATATACAGTACAGCCACACCAGGGCCATGTCAATCCTCAGGAAGGCCAGGAGCGGGGGCAGGAGCGCTCCCAGCGGGCCCGTCCATGCTGTTCCTGGAGGGGAAATGGAGCTGGCCCTTCTCAGGCAGCTGGCGGAGTTTCCCGATGCTGTCCAGAGGGCTGCCAAGGACATGAGGCCCCATTACATTGCGGGGTATGCCCTGGAGCTTGCCACCAGGTTCAATGAGTTCTATCAGAGCGTTCCGGTCCTCAGGGCCGGCAGGGAGGCAAGGCCGGCCAGGCTGGCCCTGGTCAGGGCAACGGCCCAGGTCCTCAGGAACGCGCTGGGCCTCCTGGGCATAGAGGCCCCCGAGAGGATGTAGAATATCCCCTGTGACTCAAGAACTGCAAATATTTGTTCGTCCCGGTTATTTCTTTGTTTTAATGTTATTCAGGAAATCCCGATACAGCTTCTTGATAGTTCTTTCTGTATCCTTGGGAATCTTAAGGCTGTAATCATGCACCAGCTCGTCTAGGAAGTCATACAGATAGACACAGAAGCGGAAATCACCGTTCTTTGCCTGCCATTTACATTCCTTTAAAACCGAATCCCAATCAATGTTTGCCTCTTTGGTTATTTCTATTACGTCTTCCCTGTCCCTGAACCTGTCCGTCATGCTTTTAGATAGAATTATGTCTTCCGGAGAAATCACGCAGACCGTCAGGTTTCCGTATTCAACCCTTTCTTTTACCCTTTCCAATATCCCCTCAGAAATATCCAGGCGGAACATCTTCCCTGCAAAGATGTCCAAGACGTATTCTTCAGATTCAAGAACATACGGATGGCCCCGCTTTTCAGGCTTTATCTTCATCTTGAACCCCATCCCTTGAATAACTTCTATAAGATAATTCCTGTCCTTTTCGTTTAGCAGGACGATATCTATGTCCTTGGTAGAGATCTTGGAAAAATTGTAATATAGCATTGCAGAGCCCCCAACCACCAATGCATCAATATCCCTCTCGATGGTTTTTCCTATCAGTTCGAAAAGCCTGTTCTGTTCCTCTATTCTTATCATACCATCACCCGAGTTCTTCGATTTCGGATTTTCTGAATGGGATACGCATCCCCCACATTTCCTCAATATCACCGAAATCACTTCTTCTTACCCTTCTTATAATAAACCCCTTCCTTATTGGGGAATCCCTCAGTTTTCTCCTTATCCTGCCGTCCATCCTTCTTACCTTGAAGCATCTCCTGCTCAGTTCATACATCGAACCGATTTCCCTTTCCAAGCCCTCCTTCTTGGCTAGTCTGTATATCCTTTTCCAGTCAAGTGGTTTCTTGAAAAGCCCGAGCGATGCAAGCACAATCCTCGGCTCATCGCTCTTGAGCGCACGGACCAGGGCCTCCTCTATGGTCAGTTTTTTCCCATAGACCCTCTGCTTAAAGGGCCTCTGTATTTTCAGACTTGAATTCCTGTTCAGTATCTCAATGAATCCATCCGAACCCACTTTCCTGAGGCTGAGCGGGGAGATGTCATAGAGCCTTTTCCCCTTCCTCCCCCTCATTGTCCTGACATAGCCTCCCTTTCTCATCTCATGGATATACAGCACTGCTGTGCTTTTTTTAATACCCATGGATTTGGCAAGGCTCTTAACAGTATGCAGGCCCTCTGCTTCCTTGGCAGTCTTTCTCCAGTCCATGATATCACATCTACATTATAAATTATTGTTATATAATATAATATAGAGTTTATAATATTTAAATGTTTGTCTCTCGCTAAGTTGACACCTTTAAAGGCCCCCGGAACCAATTATACCCATGGACAAGACAAAATGCCCCCACTGCGGGAGCGCAGAGACAGTGTGGCGGGGCTTCAGGCACAACGAGAAGAGCAGGAAGCACATGAGGATGTGCAAGTCCTGCGGGAGGAAGTTCACCCCCGACCCGGTCTTCTGGAGGATGAGGTTCGCCCCCGAGGAAATCAGGGAGGCCGTGGGCCTCTACAGGAAGGGCTTCTCCTCCTCAGAGGTCCAGATGAACCTGGCCAGGAAGGGGATAAGGGTCTCGAGGTGGACCATCATCCTGTGGGCCAGGAGGTTCAGAGACCTTAAGTAAGCCTCTTCTTGAGTGCCATAAACATCCACCCACGGTAATGCTGTAACTACTCACCCATGTCGCGCTCTACCCTATAAATAGCTATGCTTTACGCTGATATTCCAGTTCGTCCATAATATATTATTGATGGATCGACCAAGGATAGCAAACAAATTAATGGCTAAGTATCCCCATCTCAGGGCATATGTAGAATTCATTGAAGGGGGATACCTGAAACTTGAAAAGGAAACCCAGGAACTAAGGAAGGACACAAACCCAATAACAGGCCTGTACCAGACAGGATACACAGAAAACAGAGGCTTTCACTTGACAGGTGTCCTTGCTGTGGAGGCGAATTATCCAGACCAGTCAAGAGAAGGAAGCGATACACGGAGGATATCAGACCCCCTGAACCAATGAACACAGGATATGAAATACCCAGCCACCACTGCAAGAGATGCGGGAAGCAGGCTTCACCGAGACCCACTGATGTGATATCCAAGTGCAGGGATGCTCTGTTTACGTTTGTTGAGAATCCTGAAGTATCTGATAATAACAATGAAGCGGAGAGGGGATTGAGACCGTCTGTGGTAATGAGGAAGATAACAGGTAGGAGCAGGTCTGATAGGGGGATACATAACCACGAGGTGGTCATGGGTGTCATGAGTACGTGGGATAAGCAGAGTAGGGATTTCTTTGCTGAGGGAATGTCAGTTGTTCAGGAGAACATGATATGGGTGAGTAGTTACGCTGCAGAAATGCACCTCTAAGTTGACAGAATTATAAAATTAGGGGCCACACTGAACCAACTATGAGAACTCCAGATAGAGCCTGCCCTCCTCAAACCTCTTTGAGGTGACCGAGAACCTCTCGGGCTTGGTTATTATCTTGAAGTAGGCCTTGTCCCCTGTCCTGGCCCTGACCTCTACAGAGGACTCAAGTTCATTGATTTCTATGTCACCCTCTGACTTCACGTCAGGGAGTTCCATCTCCACTGTCACCTCGGTGCCCACGCTTCTCACCTGGGTCTTGGGCTCCTCTGTGAACCTTGCAGGCTCCTGATGCGGCTTCTCTTTCTGGGCTCTGCGCCCTTCAGGGGACCTTTCACCCCGGCCAGCCATCAATGGGGTCTTCATGCCAAGGTCCCTCATCTCATCTGCAACCTCCCTCCTGACCTCGTTGCGGTCAAGGTTGCCAAAGGTCTTGACATCTACCCTGGGCTGCTCCCCGTTCCCCCTTGTTATCTTTATCGTGAACCCGGATCCCCTAGGCCTTCCTGCGCCCCTCGGGGTGCCTGTGCCGCCTAGAGCATGGGAATTCCTGAAGAATGGCGATAAGTCAAGAACCTCGAACTCCTTGTCAAAGAGCTTGTCCACATCCTTGAACTCCCTTCTGAACCTGGAGAATATTTCGTCAAATATGGAGCCTCCCATCTGCTCCAGGCCTGCCCCGCAGTTCGGACAGAAGCGCCAGCCCTTCTCCACCATTCTTCCGCATCTCCTGCAAATCATAGCAATACCCATATTGTTGGTATATATATTTTAACAGAGAATGGTTTAAAGATTTGGAAGCACATATAAATAGTTTTTGTATTGGATGTGGTGTCTGCCGTTGCGAAGCATTGCCATCTTTTATGGCGAAATTTGACACCAGGGGTGTCAAAGCAACGGAAGGTGTTGTGGTGTCTGCCGTCCCCGAGGGGGATGGAAGGTGAAAGATTGCTTGCCTGAAAGGCAGGGTGGTGATGTATATGGTTTCTACAGCCAGGATGTGCCTCGTGTGCAAGGGCAGCCGGGCCCTTTGCGGCCAGGTGCACTGCCCCCTCATGGCCAGGCTGAGGGTGGGGCCCAAGGTCAGGAATCTTCCCATGGACTTCTTTGGCCCTTCAACCTCTGTCTTTGTAGGCAGGATGGGCTACCCAAGAGTCAGTGCGGGGCCCCTAGCGGCAGTGGAATACAGGGAAAGCATCGACAGCCCCTCAGAATGGTTCGGGATGCCATATACAGAACTGATAGAGATGCGCTCCATGATGCTCAGGGCCAAGGTCTCCCAGGACATCAGGTCCAGGAGCAGGTACGTCCTGGAGAACCAGGAGCTCGCTCTGTCAGACAGGCCGACCGATGTCGAGCTCACATTCAAGAGCAGGCCGCTCTACAGGGTCAGCTTCTCTGACATAGTCCAGCCCATGGGCCCCAGCGCGGCCCTCAAGAGCATGAGGCTTGCCGAGAACCCGCACATACCCAGGGGGATTGACTGCATAGTGAGTGACGACCTCAGGGCCAGCCAGGCAGGCATAATGCTCTATCAGGAAGGCCACGACGTCTACAGGATATCCAGCATACTTTCATCAGGGGTACTCGGAATGAAGGACTCCAGAAAGCTCGTGCCAACCAGATGGAGCATAGTGGCGGTTCAGGACATGGTGGCCCAGGACCTGATAGCCAGAATAAGGGAATGCCCCCAGATTGATGGGTTCAGGGTCTATTCGAGCGAGTTCCTCGACAACCACTTCGAGATCCTTCTCATGCCAGGCAGCTGGGAGTTCGAGAACTTCGAGGCCTGGGCCCCTGGCTCCATGTGGACTGCGAATCTCAAGGGTCCCGAGATACTGGAGGAATACGAGCCCTTCGGGGGCAGGAGAAAGTACGCAGAGCTCCAGGGAGGCGGCTACTACGCGAGCAGGCTTGGCGTGGCCGAGGGCCTTGCCAGGATGGGGAGGCAGGCCATGGTCGTGGTCTTCAGGGAGGTCTATGAGGGGTACACAGTCCCCCTGGGGAACTGGCAGATTCTTGAAAACGTCCGCAACGCCTTCAGGCAGCCCTTCATGAAGTTTGACACCCGACAGGAGGCCCTTGAGCAGATAGGCTCAGGGCTCAGGCTTCCTGTCAGGGACTACATAGCCAGCAGCAGGATGCTAAGGCAGAGGAGGCTGGCTGACTTCTCAGCCTAGCTGTTCCCAGCAGCTTCAGTCATCAGAATATATAGGTATACAAAAGGCTCAGCAGCCAGAAAAGGCCCAGCATTGTCAGAGAGATTGCAGCTGCTGCAAGTATCCATTTCCAAGCTCCCCGTTTCCAGCCGAGCGAGTAGAAACCAAAGAGGTTAAGCCCTATAACCGGCAGTAAAAATGTAAAAAATCCCGGATGTAAGTAAGAAAAGGTTAAAATGTAAAGGGCTTCTGCTATAACCAGAACTGCCAGCGGGAAGTATCTCAATTGCATGGTTTTCCTTTTTTCCGCCACCCATCTCCCAGACCATCCCGCACCCAAACCCAGCAGGAAGGCCGGAGCAACTATATAATAAACCAGGAAGCCTGCGTAAAACAGGAGCATCACCACAAGCAACACTGCACCCATTACCATCTCCTGTGGGCTCACATAATAGGGGTCCCTTGCCGGGTTATATGCCGCGGCCTCAAAGACAGAGTCCTCAACCATTTTGGAGGTATCATCATCAAACGTAAGGGCTGTCAGGAAGTTCTCGTTCACGAGCCCCAGGGATTCCTTGATAGCTGTGTTTACCTGGGTCATCTTGTCTATTCCCATGAGTCCTGACTTGTCCTTGAGGTAGTTGCCTGAAAAAACGTATACGTTCACCTTCATGCTTCCCGGATTGATAGAGGTCATCTTCATGGGATAGAAGGGCTCCTCTGGCTCGAATTCCATCTTCAGGGGAGTGGATATGCCGCTCTTGAGCTGATAGAGAACCTTGACAGCATCGGCTGAGGCCTTGTCGCAGCCCGCATTACGCAGATATTGAGGCATTCTGGAATGCGTCTCGTTTATAGTCCTCTCAATATATTCCGCATAATCCGTATCATACATATACCATGAGCCTATCTCTTCTGTAAAGGCCCCTGCGCAGTTTATATCATTCTCAGTAAAGACCATACCTGCGTACTTGTTTGAGACATTCACCCTGTTGGCTATGAAATAGAAATCCTCCCTGTCAACATAGTATTGAAGGGTTGGTATGGCCTCATCAGGGGTTGTGTAGCTATTCTCATTCAGCCAGTCCACCAGAACAGAGGCATCCGTTGCCCTTAGGATTGCTATATCATAGATGTCTATCTTCTTTTCCTCCAGGACCTCTACGCCCTCTAAATCCTGAAGGTTACCAGTCATAAGAGATCCCCAGCCCCGGGACTTTGGCGGGGGCGAGAGGAGCCGTGTGATTTCATAGAATATTTCCTCGTCTCCCTCTGTGATTTCGGGCTTGGTTCTGGAAGGTAATGGGACAACCCAGGCCACATTCTCAGGCCTGTCCATGGTCATCTTTACTGAGAGTATCATGGTCTCCTTGCTCCCATCCCATATTATTGCAGCCTTCTGGGAAGGGGAGTAGACGTATTCTGCGTAGTCGGGAATGAAGATACACCCATCAGCCGCTACAAGAAGGGGTATAAGAAGTAGTGAAAGAAGGGCAGACAGCAACAGAACTCTCTTCATAGTATTTAATTCGTATTGCTCTGATAAATACGTATGCTCCATGCTCTGAAACATTTAAAAAGCAAGGCCTGCTAAGATAAACACTTAAATAACAGAAACAACATCAACATACAAGGTTAACAAGCAGATGCCGTTCCTGAAGGGGACGGGTGGTGATAGGTACATGCCGTTGCGAAGCAACGGATGGTGATGTAATATGCCAAGACCATCTCTCAGGTCAAGAACCCTCAGAAGGATAAAGAAGAGGATACCTGGAGGAGCTTCAGTCACCCACTACCTGAGGAGGAAGCCCTCCCCGGCCAGGTGCGCAGTGTGCGGGAGGCCCCTCCACGGGGTGGCCAGTGAGAGGGCTGCCAAAATGAAGAAAATGGCCAAGAGCATGAAGGTTCCATCAAGGATGTTCGGGGGAAACCTCTGCCCCTCCTGTGCAAGGGAGAGGCTGAAGGAAATGGCGCGCAAAAATGTTTGAGGTGAATATATGATTGAAGTGGGAAGGCTCTGTCTGAAGATAGCCGGAAGGGAGTCCGGGAGGTACTGCGTCGTTGTCAAGAAGATGGACGAGAACTTTGTCATGGTCACAGGGCCCATGGAGCTCACCTCTGTCAAGAGGAGGCGCTGCAACATAGACCACCTTGAACCGGTCATGGAGACCCTGAACATAAAGAGCGACGCACCCGACAGCGAAATCCTGAAGGCCTACCAGCGGGCCAACCTGATAACGAAACTCGGCCTGGGGCCCAGGAAGGCCAAGGCCGCAAAGGTTGAGAAAAAGCCGGTAGAGAAGAAAGCGGAGCCCAGGAAGGAAAAGCCCCCTGAAGGGAAGGCAGAGAAGAGGGAGCCCAAGAAGAAGCCTGAATCCGGGAAGGCTGTCAAGAGGCCTGCGGCAAAGAAGGCTGCCAAAAAGCCTGCCTCAAAAAGGGCAAAGAAGTAGGGTTTGTTTCTGCTTTTCTGCTCAGCAAATAACTACATGGCCCTGCTTGTTCTGATGTTCTCAACGCTTCCAACGCCCTCAATATCACTGAGCTTCTTCTCCAGGGTCTCGAGGTTCCCTGGCCCGTCAGGGATTATCTTGGTGAACTTCAGAGCGACAAGGCCGAAGGCCACGGGTTCCTCCTCCAGCCGGTTGGGTTTGAGGGCCTCCAGGGCCTTCTTTACCCCTTCAGAATCATCAGGGCTGCCTGGCATTATCCTGTAAACGCAGATAACCTCTCCCATATGAACCAACTCTAAAAATGATGTTAGTCTGTTAGGGCCCCTTGAAGCCGCAGCTGGGGCAGGTATAGGGGTTCTCAAGCCTCTTGCACTTCTCGCACCTGACTATCTTTACCTTGCCGCATGAAGGGCATGGGAACTCCACCCATATGCTCTCTGATTCCACGCTTCTTCCGCAGGTGCTGCACCTCTTGTTTTCTGACTTCTTATCTTCCATTTTACCTTCCCCAGCTTTGCAATCTAATTGATGCGATGGGTTTATATACTTTCTCCGTGCTGTTCAAACTCAGAATGTCAGGGGTTTTCATAAAAATTTCTCGTTGCATTCATCAGATTCATTCTCTTTGCATCTTCTTTAGTGAACCAGCCGGCGTCTTCTATCTCCCTTTTATCTGTTCTTAGTTCTCCTCCCCTAACTCTCGCTTCAAAGAATCCAAAATTGCCATATTCATAATCGCTTTTCATAACCATTAAGGGTTCCTTTCTGGTCACCTCTATCTCTAACCCAACCTCTTCCCTAATCTCTCTCTTCAGGCCTTTAATGGGACTTTCATGCGACTCAAACTTGCCGCCCGGGTGCCTCCATTGCCCGCCGAAGGGTTTGTTGCCTGATTGTTTTATTAGGAGATGCTTACCATCCCTTTCTATTACAGCAACACCTCCAACCAGGTTAGAGTCTTTCATGCATTACTCCCAGAAGAACTCGTAGCTCCTTCTTTCCGCAACGTCCCTTGGCCTGGAGGTCTTCTTCCAGTACCAGGTTATTAGTATGCCTGTGACAATTCCGCCGAAGTGACCGAAGTTGGCTATCCCCTTCTCAAGGCCGAAGAATCCCAAGGCAAACTCCATGACAGCGAGTAGTATGACAACAGTGAATGCCGGCAGGGGGACTATGAAGGGTATGGGAACCCATATCTTGTTCTTGGGGAACATCAGGCCGTAGGCCGCCAATATTCCGAAGACTGCCCCGGACGCCCCGAGCATGGGCACGCTGGTGACTCCCATGAGCAGGATGTACGTCAGCGCGGAGCCGAGGCCAGAGGCAATGTAGAGGGTTATGTATCTCACCTCGCCGAGGGCCTGCTCCATGACCTCGCCGAATATAAAGAGCATGAACATGTTCAGGGCAATGTGCATGGGCCCACCATGGAGGAACATGTAGGTTATGAACTGCCACCAGGCCCCGCCCAAAGCCATTGTGGGGGTAAGGGCAAAGGCATCAGTAAAGCCTGTCAGCACAACCTGAAGTATGAACATGACGAAGTTCGCTCCGATAAGGCCAAAGGTTATCCTCATGCAAACCACACTTTATTATTCCAGACCGGGATTTTATAACTTATCTGCTTTTTTCCTGTCAAGTTTCAGAAAACGTCTGCTACCGCTTCCTTTTCCTGAAGTATCTCTTCCAGACAAAGTAGCCTATTACTGCAAGTATTATGACAAACACCAGGGTTGTGGTGGTGCCGCCTCCGGGGGCAGCTAAGTTCAGGGGCCCAAGGTCCTTGCTGACTGTCTTCTTGTCCAGGCCGGGCTCCATATAGTTTATCACAAGTTCGGCCTTGCCTGACATGACAAGGGGGAAGTCAAAGGTTGTCTTCTTGGTGGCCTTGAGCTGGCTGAGGTAATCAACACCTACGGTCTCTCCGTTGACAACAAGCCGTGCCTCCACAGACTTGGCGTCCCCGGTTCCCTTGTTGGCAACCTCTATCTCAAGGGTGCCCCTGGTGAAGCTTGGCTCTATACTCACTATCTCAAACGTCACCGTGCCCTCAACGGGTATCCCTATGGTGAAGGTGTCTGTGCTCTCTTCATTATCTTCGTCCTTGTAGGTAATTGTGAGTGTGGACAGATAGGTGTCCTGGTCAGCATCAGGGTCTATGTTGAAATGGAGGTCTATTGTCTTGCTCTCCCCTGCCTCCAGGTCCCCCACATATACCATGCCGCCTGAGAGGACAGGGACAAGGTCATCAGAGCTTGCGTTCATCCTGACCTCAAGGTGCCTTGCGTCACCTGTCCCGACATTGTCTATGGTCACATGTATGGTTGCGCGGCCACCCGGCTCCAGGGTCTCCGGGGTGGTTTCCACCATGCCCACTATCAGCTTGGTCTCACCAAGGACCGTTATCTCTATCTCCTTTGACTCATAGCTCTCAGGCGTGACAGGGTTGTACAGCTTAAATTCCAGGTCGTAGTCACCAGCCAGGGCGGAATCGTCCACGAGAAGGGTATAGGTAAGCTTGACTGTGCTCCTTGCCCCTATGGTCGGGTAGGTCTTTACCCTGTCTCCCTTGACCAGACTGAAGGGAGAGGCAGGAACGATTTCCACTGCCAGATTGGAGGCCTCGCCATAGCCGTTGTTCTGGAGCCCCAACTCTATGTCAACATTGGCTCCAGGCTCAGCCGGGTAGGGTGTCTGGTCTGTCAGTACCATATCAATGTCAGAGCTTATCTGGGCGCAGGCCAGGGCCGGCAGCGCTGCAAGGAAGACAGCCGCAGAAAGCAATACCAGACTCTTCATGAAAACACCTCTTAATAATGTGTGCAGTGGTTTAAAAAATCATCTCTTCTTAATCCTCCCGTCCATCATGTGGACAATCCTGTCAGCATACTTGCCTATCCTGTGGTCGTGGGTGACCACCACTATGGTGTAGCCCTCTGTCTTACTGAGCTTCTTGAGCAGCTCTAGTATCATGAATCCTGTCCTGGAGTCAAGGTTTCCCGTTGGCTCGTCCCCCAGGATAATTATGGGGTTGTTGGCCAGGGCCCGGCATATCGCCACCCTCTGCTGCTCGCCCCCGGAGAGCTGGGAGGGCTTGTGATGGAGCCTCTCTTCCAGGCCCACCATCTTCAGGAGGTCCACTGCGCGGTTCCTGGACTCTGACTTGGTCCTGCCGTTTATCCTCAACCCGAGCTCCACGTTCTCCTGGGCTGTGAGGCTTGGGATGAGGTTATATGTCTGGAATATGAAGCCGATCTTCTTTCCACGGATGCGGGCCAGCTCGGTATCCGTAAGTCCTGAGAGGCCTTCCTCGTCTATGAGAACCCTTCCTGACGTGGGTTTCAGCAGGGCCCCCAGAACGTCCAGGAGGGTGGTCTTGCCTGAGCCGGATGGCCCCATTATGGCCACGAACTCCCCCCTGCGCACCTCGAAGTCTATGCCCTTCAGGACCTCGACCCTGCACGCATCGTCCCCGCCGTAGTACTTGGTCACCTTGCTGGCCTCGATGATATTCTGATGCACAAAAACACCTGCTATATGTTTGCCGGGGGTTTTTTAAATTCGTTTACCGAGCCAGCTCTTGAAACCCAACTCCGTGGATTATCTTGAACTGAGTCCAAAAAATACTGGTTTTAACCGGTAGACAGATGCGAAGTTCGAGAGTGCTCTGCCTTTGGCAGGCACTGCCTGTTCCTGAAGGGAACAGAGCAGATATGATTAATCAGCAAACCACTTACTTTAGTCCGTGGTTGCATAGAAGCATTTGATGCCATTCGTGCTTAGCCAGACGCCCCCGGGCATTATATATAATTCGGACTGATATAGAATAAGGATGGGTATGCGGGCCATAGAAGTAAAACATCTCAGGAAGGAATTCAACGGCAGCGTAAGGGCAGTGGATGGCATAGACCTAAAGGTGAACGATGGTGAGATATTTGGCCTGCTGGGCCCCAACGGAGCAGGCAAGACAACAATCATAAGGATGCTTGCCACCATGACCCGGCCCACATCAGGCCAGGCTATGGTATGCGGAACCGATGTCACAAAGGATCCGGATTCCGTGCGCCACTGCATAGGCATAGTCTTTCAGGACCCCGCCCTGGACGACCAGCTGACTGGCAGGGAGAACCTCGATTTCCATGCAAGGATGTATGGCATGCCCAGGAAGGAGCGAGAAGGGAGGATAATGGAGGTTCTCGAACTGGTGGAGCTGTCTGACAGGGCTGACGAGCTGGCTGAAAGATACTCCGGCGGTATGAAGCGCAGGCTGGAGATAGCCAGGGGCCTGATGCACAGGCCCAGGGTGCTCTTCCTTGACGAGCCCACGCTCGGCCTTGATGCCCAGACCAGGAGGGTAATCTGGAATTATATAATGAAGCTGAACAAGACGTATAATATCACCATCATACTTACAACCCACTACATGGAAGAGGCCGATTTCCTCTGTGGGCGGGTTGCAATCATCGACCACGGCAGGATACTGGCGCTTGGCAAACCAGCGAACCTGAAGGACTCTATGGGAGGCGATGTTATCACGCTTAAGGTCAGTGATGCCGCCAAGATGGCATCGCTTGCGAAATCCATGAAGGGGGCATCCAAGGTAAAGCTGCATGACAACTCTGTTTCCGTTGCCATGGCGAACGCCGGCAGCAGGATACCCGGGCTGCTCAAGGGGGCCGAGGCTGCCGGAATAGGGGTGGAATCGGTTGATTTGCACAAGCCGACACTGGAAGACGTATTCATACATTTCACAGGCAAGACCATACGGAGCCAGGAGGCAAACGCAGGCGACAGGTTCAGGCAGCGCATGCGCGCAGGAATGAGGCGGTAATCATGGGTTCAAATCTGAATGCAGTGTATATCATCTGGCTGCGTGATATGAAGAAGTTCGTGAGGAATAAGAGCAGGCTTGTGGGCAGCCTGGCCATGCCGTTATTCTTTCTCGCATTCCTTGGGCTGGGGCTGAATCCGCTTGTTAACATACCAGGCCTGCCAGCGGGAGCAACATACCTTGATTTCCTCGCGCCAGGCATCGTTGCAATGGCACTGCTGTTCTCATCGATGTTTGCAGGCGTTTCTATACTCTGGGACAGACAGTTTGGATTCCTCAAGGAGATAATGGTGGCTCCGGTAAGCAGAACCTCGATAGTCTTCGGCAGGATGTTCGCAGGCATGACCAACGGGGTTATACAGGCGTTCTTCATACTGGGCATAAGCGTGCTCATGGGCGTGCAGATCACCAGCATACCCGGCGTCCTGACATCAGTGGTCTTCATAATGCTGATATCCATGTCTTTCGTTGGTATCGGCATATCGTTCGCATCCGTCATGGAGGACATGCACGGATTCCAGCTGATAATGAACTTCCTCATAATGCCCACCTTCCTTCTGTCAGGAGCGCTGTTTCCGCTGGATAATCTGCCCACATGGCTGGCCGCGCTCTCCTATCTGAACCCGCTCAGCTATGGTGTTGACGGCCTGCGGGGCCTGATAACCGGCATTTCGCACCTCCCCGCACTGCTGGACTTCGGCATACTTGCGGGCTTCTGCGTTGCCATAATAGTTCTGGCGAGGTATCTCTTCAACAGGACAGAGGTGTAGAGCGGCATAATGCGCGGCTGTGAAAGAACGAGACAGAATCTGCGCACCACCAGGGGGCGTGCCCGGGCCTCACCATCAGAACTTGACCGGCCCTGCCGGCGGGCTGTGCTCCCCAGAGCATATCTCTGCCTCAGGGTGGTCGAGGGAGAGTAGTTGTTATAACTCATTTCATTTTATTGCGCAGCAAATTTTCTCAACCCTCTCCTGATTTTGTCTATTTTTTCTGAATCCAAAGCTTCTAGTACTGTCTTACATTCCAGTATGAATTCTTTAACAGCAGAATCGTCCTCAAGAACGATATCTTTAAGATGGTATTGTGCCTGAATCCTGTCTTCTTTTAATTTTGTGAGATAATCCATTTGCGAATGGTCGAAATCAAACAACCCCATCAACTCCAAACTGCAGTCATGAATCTCGCATCTTATTCCGCATTTCATCAGTATCGCATAAAATGCATTATAGCATGCATAGTAAGCTGTTATTAGTTTCCATTTTCCTTTGGCAGAAAAAACGTTTTCAAGGGTCTCATTCGCCTCTTTCATATAGGAGTCGCTCAAATGCGGTTTTAATTCGATTAACCAAATTCCCTTTTTCTGCTTGCAGCACCATCTTATTTTATCTTCGTTCATATCCTCTCATCAAAAAAATATGAACAATCTTTGAAACATCCCCAAACAGAACGTGATTTTTCATTATCTCTATTGACAAAGGATTCCTGGAAGTTAATATTTTGGCAAACTCATTGTAAGATACGTAGTGCTCATTAATCTCGATGATTTGTTTTTGTTTTATTCTTTTAATCTGTTCCCTGTCGTGACTACCTAAAATTACTATATCCAAATCAGATTCTTTGTTAAAATTACCAGAAACATAAGAGCCAAAAACAATCAGGCTTTCACAATGCCTTAGAATTTCATTAACAATAACGGCAATCTCTTTTACCCTTAGCTGGAATTCCAGGGACTTCTGGCTTTCGACTAGATTCAGCACTGTTCTTGTAGTCTGCTTTTCAAGGTCAAAATAAAACAGCTTGTTTTTCCCCTCTTTCCCATAGCTAACCAGGTTGAGTCTGGTGAGTTTATTCAGGTATCTTGAAGTGGTTTGCTGGGGTATTTTGGATGTTCTTGACAACTCGCTTGCAGATAATTTGGCAGAATAATTATCCGAGAAAGGCAAAAGCACATATATCCATTTTTGAGTAATATTACTCATTTTTGATTCTTTGTCCCTCACTCTTATCATTTCTTATATCCCCTTTATTTAAAGCTGGTTTCCTGATGTGTACTTATCTTTTATTCTTTTAATTTATAAACAGCATGCAGCGGAAAGAACTCATAGTAATCCCTGTCGTCGAACCAGGCTTGGGTTTCCCATACCCCTGTCCGGGCCTCACCATCAGAACTCGACCGACCCTGCCGGCGGGCTGTGTTCATGAACAGAGTTCTGGCCCGGGTAGTTGGGGCAGATGTTGCTGTTGGTGCTGATACCGGGATTGCCACTAATTCCTTATAATCAACGCTCCGTTCTTGATTATTTCTTTAACGAGAGGATCTTTCTTGTTTTTGTAAAATCGCCGCTTATCAAAAAAATGCGTTTCTATTCCCTTGACATACAGTTTCTCCAACTTCTGAACGGCCTTTTGCAGTCTCTCTTTATCGGTTTTTTTTGTTGCAAGTATAGCTATGTCTATATCCGACTTCTCATCATAAATCAGTTTTGAATATGATCCAAAAATATAAGCTTCTATTTCCTTGTATAATGAGAGTTCTGAAACAAGGTCCACCAATATCAAATAAACATCGAACGGCAACTCCTTTAACACTCTATATTGTTTTGAGCAGATTTCAAGGATTGTTTTTGTCGAGTTATTCTCAAAATCCAGGTAATACAAGTTACCATCCCTTTTCAGAATTCCCGAGGAAACCAATCTTAACAGTGCCTTATCCAAGGGCACGTTGTTGAGTCTAGTCTTTTCCTTTATCTCCTTTCTATTGAACCTTGAGCCTGGGGAGAGCGAAAACATGCTCATTGTTTTAAAGGCATGCTGAGTAAATACCTGGCTTATCATTTCATATCACCAACAAGCGCCTCTATCTTTTCCAGATAGGGCTTGACCACAGTTCCTATGAATTCCCTTGACCTTTTCTCATATTCCTCCCTCATGAATTCGGTTCCTGTGTAATACTGGGATTTTATCCTTTCCCTCTTCGCTCCTGCAAGATCATTTGCAAGATAAACAAATTCGCTATAACCCTTCTCCATGAGATTTACCAGGACCTTGTTTTTGATCACTTCCCTGAGCACCTTTATTGTTGTGGAATGCACCTTCATGTCAATCTTGAGCCGGAATTTCTTTGCCAGAAGAAGCTTTGTGATGTCATGCATTGCATAGTAACCCGAGATGATGCTCCACCTCGGGAATCTCCCAGCAACTGCTTCGCAATGCTTCAGGTTGTCCCTGTAGGAATTCTCAAAGAAACTTACATATCTCTGTATTTCCAGCTCCCTGATTCTGCTTACCTTTCCCTCCTTAATCAGCACTTCTATCTTCACCATTTTATACCACTTATTTGGTATTTAACCCCGTTATTTAAATACGTTATACCAGAATTTGGTATTTTTAATACCAGTTACCCTCGCAAGGGATAAACAGCATGCAGCGGAAAGAACTCGAAATAGCTTTTGTCATCGAACCAGGCACATAAGGGGTGTATTGATCCTAAGGAAGAACTTGTTGATCGTTGTGAAGTGGGGCAATCGGTTCAAACCAATTACTTGCCTGACTCCAGGCATCAGTTCGAGCAGTTCAACTATCCGCCTGTAGTTGGTTTTCAGGTACTTCATCAGGCACCATATTACTGCTAGCTGATGCTGCTTGTACGTGTGCTTGGATTTCCTGCATGAATATGCAGGCATAGATTTTTTGAACACTGGGCGTAAACGCTCAGTTAACTTTATTATTATGTTCGCCAATCTTAACATAGGGTGCCGCCTCCCTGCTATTCTTCATAGCGATTAATAGTTAGGGAGGTGCCCTAATTATGTTTTCTACAGAGCCCGCCAGGGAAACCAGGGGTGAGGCCGGCAGGGTTGCTTAGGACCATCCGAGGCTCCGGGAACCCGGCCCCGGCAACCATAGGTTGGAGCATCTGAAAGGTGCCGGGGCAGGGGTCTCTTCCTGAGGGACGAGCATGCAGGCTCGGGAGTGCCTTGGTCCTGGACAACGGATTATACTGTGGCCGGGCATTCAAGGATTGCCCGTTCCATCCTGGTTGGGGGGCATTCCTGCTCCCGGCATGGTCCATGGAGCCGCTGGAAGGCCAATAAAGATGTTTTTTAAGACCAGTCAGTAGCAACAACATAGGTATTTAAAAATGAATGCGTTATATTCTGTTCATGAAAAGATACGGTTTAAGGAATGCAGGGAGAATGGCCATTCTGGCAGGAGGCTTGCTTGGCACCCTCCTGCTCGGCTGGGAGGAGGCAAGGGCAGATGATTCCCTGTCCTGGCTCAGAGCAGAGCCGGATATTCCGCGCAGGGAAGAGGGGATTGGGTTCAATATAACTCTTAATTATCATCATGCAGATCAGCAGCAAGGGCCATATTGTCCGGACTCGAAGGTAGAATTCGACAGGGATACCGGGTCTTTGTTACTCAAACCTGATATTTTGGGATTATCTTATGATGAAATATTCGAGGTTGGGAGCACAATAAGGGACGTAAAGGATGGGGTCGTTGACTCCTACCGGGGTCTCGTCAATAGGGGCGCGGGGCTTTCAGAATATCAAAGGCTTGTCTTGGGGGCCGCGATCAGGGGTTCATTAGAAATATCATCCAATGAAACGGTAGGTGGGATACCTTCACGGGATTATTTCTTTTCTGAATTCCAGTCCGGCTTAGAAACAGGGAAGGAAGATAAAGGCCTTGGGACGTGTCTTCAGTTCTCTTCTATCACCGAGAGATACCTGGATGATGCTGGCTCAAGGGCTGCCTCAGTCCTAGGGGCTAGAGGAGGGGGGAGGCATGCTTATACAATCGTAAGATTAGAGGATGGGAAGGTTGCCGTGATTGATTTTGGAAATCGTCTACTCAATGATAATGGGGAAGCTGTCGTGATTGATGGTGAGCTTCTGGTGGGGGACGACACCAAGAGCGCGCTTGAGGCTTACCAGTATCATCAGGGAGAGACTGTATTCAGGCACAGATTGTATGAAGACGGAAAGTTCAGTTGTATGATACTTACAGAAGAGGGGGAGCTCTTCAATGATTTTATAGGTTTTGATGGAACCTCTGAGCCATTGAAAAGGCTACTACTTCACGATGACGGGGGGAATGACGGCATTGAAATCATTCTCGACCATGCTCGTTATCTAGACTCTGTTGAAGTGAACGCCTTGGGCGGTTTTGTGAAGGGTGGAGAAATAAGAGGGGGTCCGCTATCTCCGTTATATAGTATGATACTGATTCAAATAGGATATAAGAGAATGTTTGATCCTAAACTTCCCTGGCTGGGCAAATTAAAGATAGATGGCCAACTAAGTTATGTGGCAGGGGAGATTGACCAGCGTTTTGAGGCTTATAGCAACGGACTGGATGGGTTAAATTTTGACTTGGGTGTTTCCAAAGAACTGTATGAGGGGAGGCTCGGGCTGGGTCTCAGGTTTGCTGTAAATGAATTCAAGTTGACAGAGAAGTTTCTTGTTGATGGCGAAATCGAATCAAGAGAAAGGCTTCTTACCAAGAATCTTATAGCTGAAGTCGGGGCTTCTAACAGGAATAGAATCGGGGCCGTAAGCATAGAGCCCTATATAATCGCAGGGTGCGCCTTGTTTCCGAAAGGTGTTGTTGATATTGCGAATTATGAATTGAAGTTCAGCAGGCTGGATGCCGGCACAATTTTCGGTATTGGGCATGATGGACTGGGCCTCTCGCTTGAGCCGTATTACTCAGAAAGGATAGGGGAAAGGGAAGGGGAATTCGGGGTGAATGCAGGATACAAAGGCAAGAACCTCGGGATTGGTGTCAAGGGATATAGGATTGATTCCTATTATGACCTTCTCCCAGACGAAGAGGGTGTTGACATAGGAGTGTATGCGCATGTTGGGAAATGGGAAATACGGCCCGGATACAAAATAGAGAAATCGGACTATGGCAGCGGCAATACAACTGAGGAAAGGATACTCGGTATTGGGATAAGCAGGGAGTTTTAGAGGTTTAATTATTGCAGATTTCTGCTTCTGGATGGTCGAGGCAGACAAGCTCTTTCAAGGCATTGTTTTCTTCTTTGAGTTGTGAAATCTCAATGTCTTTTTCTTTCTCTAGCTCTTCGATTTGCTCTTGCTGCTCCTGGATTGCCTTTATGAGCTCGAAGTTGTTCGGTGCGCTCACATATAGATAACCGTCATCTCCCTCGGTCACCTTCTCCGGGAATGCTGTCTGATACTCCTGCGCCACCACTCCGGTCTGCTCGTCCCCGCCCTCCTTCATTATGTAATCCCTAATCTTCACCTGCATCAGCCTGTCCAGGAGTGGCTCTGCGTCCTGGATGCCTTCCTTCAGCCTTTCGTCAGAGGAACAGCTTGCAGTCCAACCAGAGCCATCAACCCCAAAATCGCAGGTATTGCTGCTGTCCGTTACTTGCAGAGCGTATGAATTGCCAGTATCAGTGACGTCTAATTTTCTTCCCGGGTCCGTCGTTCCGATGCCGACGAAGCCGCCATTCTCTAGGAGTGCTAAATTCCTCCAACCTGTAGAATCACCGACTTGGATATGTCCAGCATCAGGCGAATCAGTTCTCCAGAAAGCCATATATTCAGAAGCTGTATCCGATTGTATTCTAAGAGAATCATCAGCGGCCGTAACTCCATGAACAGTTAAGGGGTTGGTTGGACTCTCCGT
>Ga0315537_1000038_pt1 | contig 74930 bp, 65 predicted proteins | sample SalMarSW160270MG_FD_203091 | JGI IMG/M metagenome (GOLD analysis project Ga0315537, IMG submission 203091) | Salt marsh sediment microbial communities from the Plum Island Ecosystem LTER, Massachusetts, United States - Salt Marsh Sediment SW1602-70 ... | reverse complement strand
TGGTTTGGTAACCAAGTTAATAGATACCAGTGTTATCGTGAATTCCCGGGATAGAAGGTTATGAACAATTCAGTGAGGTTTTTGCACAGGCTGACGTTCAAGGCTATGTGCCGTTGAGAAATAGTTTGCGATCAGTTATTTGTTACTCAAAGGTGTTGAAGTAATGGTTGAATTCAAGGGTGTAGCATTATTTTCAATGGCATATAGCCATTTGTTAGCGACAGGCCTTAATGCAATTTTTTAACAATTTCAGTCTTTAAAGGCCTTAAATGATTATTTAAAATAGCCCATATAATTGCAGGATCAATTTTATCGTAAGCATGAATTAATCGATTTACCCAAGCCAACGATCTTTTTGGCATTTTCAATAGTGGAATTAGGAAATAACTTATCAAATTTATTTACAGCCTCACCGATAATAGATAGTTGTCTTTCAACAGCACTTTGAGTCTTTAGGTCAGCCAAATAATCATCATAGTGCTGAATAGTGGATGTGAATTGTTCAATCAATTCAATAGCCAGCAAAATATCAGATAAGTACTTTTTGCCCTGTTCCGTCATAAATTAAAATTTTCGTAGCATCTACACTTTTACGCAGAAAGGGATTCTGTATTGAATTTTCAGTTAATAAATCAACCTTTCTGTTGAAAAAACTCTCAAAGCCGTCCCATAAAGAAATAAGCATTTCTCCACGCTCAAGTGAATCCTTAAGATCGATTTCAACCAGCAGATCAATATCGCTTTTCTCCTGATCGAACACATCTGTTGTGGATGAACCAAAAGCATAGAGAAACTTGACATTATGATTTACACAAAGTGTTTTAAAATCATTAAATCTTCTCGATATCTGATCTTTAATAATCATAACCCAAATATACAATTTTTACTGAAAATTCAGGTTTATTGTTGATTAGACAGGCTTGTTGCTAACGGTTACGGCTAAAAACTGGCGGGCATTTAAACCCACTTTCGTATCAACCAGCACCGTTTTTAATTTTTTATAATTCATTTCATTTTACTACTATCCGCCCGCTTGTTTTTGAGCCGATGTTATCGGCTACTTTATCATGTTAAATCCCAATATTAGAACTAAATCAAACGAGTTTTTCCTCCAGAATGCTCAACATTTGCAAATGGGATTTCTTTATTTTTTGATGCCTTTATATTATAAACCATAGTTGGTGCAAAAATTTTCGAATCAAGAACAGAGGTAATGGCATCTTTGGGACAACTTAATTCACACGTTCCACAAAGAAGACACTTTGAATTCCATATCAGTTTTCCTTTATTCGTTTCAGTGATATTGTTTACCGGACATTTTTGGATGCAAATACCACAATTATCGCATTTACTGTCTGCCTTAAAAGTTTTGCTATACATAAATTTTACAAAGGGACGAGCTACCAGCATCCTTTCAATTTTATACATTACCGGAGTAAACGAATCAAACGGCTCAACGTTAGGATTTTTATCAGTAAAACGTGTGACAATTTTTCCCCCAAATTCCTCTGCAGAGGACAATTCAGCTTCTGTAGGAGAATCTGGAGAGAACATAACTCCCCTTTTGATGTACCCCAGCCAATAATCTATTCCGAAACTGCTGAGATATCCAAGGTCTTTGGAGCCTTTTGTTTTTAGTTTCCGGCGTATCCAATTTCCGCAATCTCCTTGATGTGTTCCATGTAAAATAAATACAAAGGATGATTTGTTTTCAAGACCTTTTAGGTTTTGGACGAAATCTTTAACAATAAAAGGAGGTCTGAAAAAATAAGTTGGAGTTCCAATGCCAATAATGTCATATTCCTCAAGCGTAGGAAGATCATTCCCAGAAATTTTGAAATGAGTAATCTCCCAATTAGAAGATAGTAGTCCTTTGGCAATTTGATCAGCTATTTTTTTTGTTGATCCAGTTTGTGAGAAGGTAGCGATTAGTACTTTGGTCATAATGATTGGATTTAATAGAAATTTTCAATGGATATAGATTTATCCTGTAATCTTTTGATATACACATTTGTTTACTATCGAGAAAATATTTGATGCAATTATCATTTCAATTTCGTCTATTGTTGCATATTACTGTTGTTATTTAAAGTTGCCGATAACGGTTAGTGTATGATTTCGTAAGGGATTGCGGGCTTCAAACCTATCAAATTACCACCTAAAATTAATGCGGGTGATGCCGCTCGAAAACCTCTGAAACCCTTATGAATTATACACATTGTTGTGCTTAGTACTTTTTGTAATTACTTTTTTTGTAGTTCTTTATCATTTTTCCAAAATCTTTGTCTTTCTTACGTTTTTCAGCAACAGTTGATTCAAAATGCTCTTTCTCTCTTTCCATTTTCATGAAGTTTTCGAAGGACGATTTGTCTATTTCACCTCTTTCAACAGCCTCTATAACTGCACAGTCAATTTCGGTAGTATGTGTACAATCTTTGAATTTACAGTCTTTGGACAGTTCAATTATTTTGCTAAATGTTATTTTTAATCCATCCTTAGAATCTGCGATTCCAACTTCTCTCATTCCCGGATTGTCTATTAGAATCCCTCCATTTTCAAGAACTAATAATTCACGATGACTTGTAACGTGTCGCCCTTTATTTGTACTTGAACTAATCGTATTGGTTTTCATCAACTGCTTACCCAATAAGTTGTTCAATAGGGTAGACTTTCCTACTCCTGATGAGCCTAACAAACAATAGGTTTTACTTTTTTCAATATTCTCTTCGAGTTTCTCAAATCCTTTTTGAGACTTATTACTTATCGGGATTATCGGCACTTGTTTTACCCTTTCTTGAACTTTACTAACCACCTCTGATAATTCATTATCATTTATCAAATCAATTTTATTGAGTACAATAATTGGATTTACTTTAGACGTATTGCAAATAGTTAAATACCGTTCTATCCTGTTTATGTTAAAATCTCTGTCGACAGCTTGTACAATGAAAGCATAATTAATATTTGTTGCTATGATTTGCTTTTCCCCTTGTTTGCCCACGGCTTGCCTTTCAATAATTGTTTTTCTTGGGAAGACAGAATGAATCAGTACTTTATTGTCGTCATATTCGGAGATAGCAACCCAGTCACCAACTGCAGGAAAATCAGACCTATTATGTGCAGTGAAACGCAAGTTTCCGATTATTTCACCGTCATATTCTTGTTCAGGGGTTTTTACAACATATCTTTCTTTATGCTCTGAGATAACTCGTCCAACACCAAAGGAATCAAGGTTTTGGTTCTTTCTGTATTTTTCTAATTCTAAATTATATCCTAAATCCTCAAGTGTCATTTCTTTTCTTCAGTATTAAGCACAACGTTTTATGGTATGGTGTCGTGCGGGATTAAGAAGTGATTTCCTATCAGATTACACCGACTTTGTTTACGAGCTACAAATGCTCGCAAACCTACTGAACCGACCGAAGGGAGCTCAGCGAAGCTAAACCCGCATGCACTATACCATGTGTTATACACCGCCAATTTTCTAATTTTTTTTCCTAATTCTCTTTTAAAACTTTTTCAATCAATATTTTTTGGAATTTTTCAGGCTCATCAATATTCGGATGGTGTGCTGAATTTTCAAACCATACAATTTCTTTCTTTGGTGCTTCAAGTTTTTCACAAAAATCAATAACTAATTCAGGGGCACAGGCTGCAATTCGATCATGCTTTCCTTCAAAAAAATAAACAGGTGCTTTTATCGTAGTAATGCTGTCAATTGCAATAAACGTATACTTCCCTTCTGGTTTTCCATTGGATTGTCTGACAAAATTCATTGATTTTATATAATCGTCAAGGTATCCATCAAAATAATAAGGAGAGGTTTTTATTACATCAAACAGTGTTTTATCGTTATAGTAAATTCCTTTATATCTATTAATTAATTCTCTTGGAACAAGATGTTTTTCCTTAATTTTAGCTATTGAAGCTGTATCATTGTCTTCACTTAATCTTTCAACAAGCCATCTGTACGTAATTTCTCTGGATTTATTGTCATCAATAACCTGCCCAATACCTATATATGTATAATACAATTCAGGAAATTTTTCTATTAAATGAATTCCCAAAACACTACCAAATGAATGACCTATAAGAAAAATTTTATCTTGTCGATAGGTCTCCTTTAATATTTTAGTTAAACAGACTGCATCATCAAATATTTTTTCGAACGAAATGTCGCTGTTTTTTACAGTCTCACTATATGACAAAGCTGTCCCTCTTTGATCCCAATGAACAACTGTAAAATAATCAATCACTTTATTCATACAATAATGATTAATAAACATCTCGGATGTGCCAGGCCCTCCATGAAGCCATAACAATACAGGATTATTAATATTATTTGATTGTACAAGAATTTTTTGTTTAAGCCCGTTGAGTTCTATATCCATCAATGTGTCAATAGTTGATGAATCATTGGCTTTCAGAATATTGTGACAAATCAATAATATCAAGAAAATCAGTACTGAATGGTTAATTCTATCCATGTTGCTCTTTTTTTGGTGGTGTATAACGTTCAACAGCAAATACAGTTTTTCCCGAAGGGATGCCTTCGGCAAATTGGATTTGCTGATTTGTTAGCAGTATTACCCTTTCAAGTAATACTTGTTCTTTCTTTTCTAAGTGTTATGTCTAAATTAAAAATATCATTAAAAAAAGTAGTCAAGTCTGAATTCAACCAATCTATCCCTTCGTATATTTCATTTCTATAATTTTGGAGGGCGTTAAAATTCCAAGATATCGGTTCATGATGGAATATCCTGTTTCGTAGTTTTCTAATTCCATTAAGTTTTTTACTGATTGTTCTTCTCTGTCGAATATTTTTTGGGCATCTTGGAAATGCAAATCGTAGTTCTTTCCACAGTGTTCTTTCAAATCTTTGATCAAAGAGTGAAGTCCAGAATCCAAATGATAATTCAGCAATAATCTTCCCAGATGTTAATGATTTCTTTTCCCTTAAAATATTTGTTCTTGCTTCCTGAATCCTGTCTAGTTGAAAAGAAGAGATGATTTTTATGAACTCCGGATGATCAAACCATTCTTTGATTGAATACTTTGTTTGTAATTGATGGTCAATATTATTTCGTAGACCAACTTCGAGAACAGCAATGGGGGAGTAAAAAGCTTCAGAGATCTTAATATTTGACTTATAGTGCTGGATAGCTTTATGTTTATTATTTGAATGCTTAGCTAGATAAGGCTTAAGTCTTTCTTTTGATAATATTTTTTGTAAAATTCTAAAATCCATTAGTTTTTTAGCACAAATTTTGTATATTTGTAGTGCAGTCCCGGATTTTCCTCTCCCAGTCCTTATGCTGGTGATGAAACCGGGTTTTTTGCTTTTATACTACCCCATTATAAAGATAAATATTCTCCTTGAATTTAAAGTAATGCATTTTTAATAAGGCAAAAAAGGGTATTACTGCTAACGTTGCGTATAGAAGCCGTTGAAAATGGCTGCTACACTTTTGTTAGCGAACGAATATTTGAAACGTACAATTACTTTATCATAGAATACTAAAATGATATTAATCATTATCCACCATTGCAATCTGTTGTGAAATATATGTTGGGGCTGCCAGTTGTATATACTTCAACTCCAGATGAGGGAAATGGCATTACCCAAACACAAACTTGATACAAAGAAGGCATATACATTAAATGTAAGTATTTTATGGCACCATTATTAGAAACATCCAATGTGGTTAATTGGTTAGAATCGCAAATTAACCCATATAAGGTAGTATTATTCGAAACATCGAGGATGGTTAATTGGTTATTATTGCAAACAAAAACTCTCAAGGCAGTATTATTTGAAACATCCAACGTGGTTAGTTGGTTACTCCTGCAATCCAGCGATTCTAAGACAGTATTATTTGTAACATCCAAACTGGTTAATAGATTAGAGTTGCAAAACAGATTCCATAAGGCAGTATTATTCGAAACATCCAACATGGTTAGTTGGTTACTATTGCAATCCAGCGATTTTAGGGCATTATTATTTGTAACATCTAGGGTGGTTAATTGGTTACTGCTGCAAAATAGCCCATATAAGGCAGTATTATTTGAAACATCCAACATGGTTAGTTGGTTATTACTACAAACCAGCTGTTGTAAGACTGTACTATTTGAAACATCTAACGTGGTTAGTTGGTTATTACTACAATCCAGCGATTCTAAGGCAGTATTATTTGAAACATCCAACGTAGTTAGTTGGTTAGACCCGCAATGCAAGTATACTAACTTAGTATTATTTGAAACATCCAACGTGGTTAGTTGGTTATTATAGCAATCGAGAGCATCCAAATTGATAAACGCTTGAATCCCTGTCATATCTGAAATACTTCTTTTGCTCACATCCAAAGATGTTACAGCTTCAGCTTCAGAAAGACTGATCTTACCATCACCATTTTTATCAACTCCTTCCTCAATTAGTGCGTTTAGAAAATTTTTATCAGGGATTTTAATTCCCGATGGATCTTTTTCACATTGACTTATAAAACCCAGTGTCAAAACGAAAATCAATATTTTGATTATTGGTTTCATTATGACTTGATTTAAACAATTATATGTTTGCTAACGGTCAGCGGTATGGGTAGTGCCGCATATCAGCTGTTGGTTATTGTTAGATATAAAGTTACAAATTTTGACGGTATTTTTCCTGCTGACCGTTAAAAGCGGCATTACCTATACCGTCTTGTTAGAAAGCGTTGCCCCGACCAGCGGGCCACAGCGAGTGCGATGGAATTGATTTTTGCTCCTTATTCGGCTTTGATCTGAGCATTCTGCCATCAACAGTTTGCTGTCGGATGACTAAAATCACCCTGGATCCCATCATTGCAAAAATCATTAGCCTCGCCGAGTACATACACAAACTGTCAGACCAACCGCGTGGTAATGACCAACGAATATATTGAAATGCAGATACCCACCTTGTAACCACCATCACTAAGCGCCTCTTAAAACGTGTCAATGATAATGCGGACAGGGCGTCATGTTGGTAGGCGAGGCAGGGATCGTTGAAATTCGCACCGAAACCTTACAAAGAACTTTACATTAATTTGCGAGGGGCTATGCTTTCTAACGGTCTCGTGTATGGCCTGTGCCGATTGTTTTCAAGGCCAGGTTACACGAAAACAATTTAATTGAAAGGTAATTAATTTTTGGGTAAGGGTAGAGGCATGGACTTTACACATTGTTAGCCACTGGCGTGTATGCTTTCTCTGTATGATTTTAGTTGGGACCTCCGTAAAATTGAGACATGTCAAGTACAAAATGAACCAAAAAAAACCACCATACATCTTTTGATTTACTGACTGCAGATAAAACTATAATCCCAATTGAAGCATCAATAATTAAAGAGCTAATCTCAGCTAATGAAGCTCCACCTGACATTAATGCTGGAATGTGCCCAGCAGCAAAGAGAAAAGCAACAATCACTATCGACCATTTTCGACCAATCCATGCGGCAAGTCTAACAAAAACAAGCGCTATAGTAATGTCCTCCATGAATACTTGGACGATATGAGAAATGTTCTTAGGATGATACGTATTTGTAACTATACTTGCTATACTTGCAGCGTCTTTCCTGAAAAGCCAATAGATAAACAAAGAAGTTAGCGATAGAATTAGCCCCCAAATTATGCGAACTGGAATATTTGATTTTGGTAACCAAATAGTCTCAATCGATTGTTTTCGAATTGCGATAAGAAAAATAGTCGGGGAGAATATTAATATTTGGTTTAGAGCATCAACGAAATTATTATTATCGTTTGGTATTAACATCCCCCTGACGTATAATTGACCAATTCCTAGAATCGCAAATACAGCAAGGATAGCATAGATGAATTCTAACCAAGGTTTTTGAAAACTGACAGAAAAATCTTCACCCCATGGTTTTACAACTATTTTGTTGATTATAAACCATAATCCAGCTATTGATGCATATGATAGCATTAACGCTATGTAATGAAAATCCATTTCCTGCTTTATTTAAGTTTAATGCCATTTTAAATTTATCATAGCTTGTGGCTAACTTACTTATAAATTCATCTTTTGGGTCTGAAGGTTAATTTATTTTACAGAATAGTGTGTGTAAATGCCACAGACCACAAGGTTCAGTTGAATTTATTAACAATAAAGTTACAACCTGCAGGTTACAACTCCAAATCATCAAAAGGACTTTTGATGTTTTGTATCGTCTTGCTGCTGACGTGTGTGTAAATCTCTGTGGTCCGTGTACTCTTGTGCCCCGGTAACTCCTGAATAACCCGGATGTCAACACCCCTTTCGTGTAAATGAGTAGCATAACTGTGGCGCAAAACATGAACCCCGCACTTTATGTCAATACCGGCCTTCGACTTTGCCCGTTGAAAGATCTTGTGAATGCTCGTTGAACCATATTTCCCTCCATCCGGTCCCCTGAACATATACCCGGATAATTCCCGATTACCCCAATACCTTTCCAATAGAGGGACAATATTCGATGCTAATGGTACAATCCTGTCTTTATTTCCCTTAGCATTTTTTAGTATAATTAAACCACGGTTCAGGTCAATATCCTGCCACTTCAGGTTCAGTAACTCGCTCCGCCTTAACCCTGCGGAATATATCAAACTGATTATTGCCCTGTGCTTTGTGTTTTCAATTGAACTGATGATTTCCCGAACGTTTTCGACGGATAATACCTTTGGCAATGGTCTACCCCTCCTTGGCCTTTCAATGTCTTCCATATCCAGGTTCCTGTTGTAAACCATCCTGTAAAAACCCTTCAGGGCATTGATTAACTGATTTTGATAAGAAAAGGATAACCTGTTGTTGATGATGAATTCATGATTAAAATCAATAATATCCTGATGATCGATCTCCTCGGGTAACCGGTTATGGTGAAAACCAGTTTGATCCTTTTCTCGTTTTTGTGAACGATGGATTCAACATAAATTGTTTTCATGATTGTAATTTTTGATTAAAATTACATCATCAAAAACCAATTAGTCGGTGATTAAACGTTTATAGTCGTTTGTAAACGTTTGTAAACATTTGTAAACGGATAAAGGATTCATTTTTAGGATTTTACAAAATAAACTTTTGTGTCGTAATTCAAGATAAAATGTAAAAGACAAGGTTTGAAGTTTGAATGTTATGCCTCAGGCAGACCAATTGTGAAGGTTAAATATTGTGCTGAAGGCACACCTGGCCGGCCAGGCCTACGGCGGATGTTGAGCGTTTACGAATTAAAATAACCATAGTATGATTATCGAATCCTCCTTCTGAATTCCGAACAAACAATGGCTGCTGCAACGGCAACGTTCAGGGATTCCATCACTCTTCCTGGTGATCCGAAACCGGGAATGCTGATTTTCTCTGTAACAAACGTGGAACAATCACCGGATATCCCGCGGGACTCGTTCCCAAGAACAATCAACCCGTTATGAGCCAGTGAAGTTTCATAAATAGTATTGCCATGAAGATAGGTGCCGTAAACCGGAATGCCTTTCCCGGAGCACTCCCTGAGAAATGGTACGGATTCAACATAGTGCACCTTAACAAACAACAGGGCTCCCATGGTTGCCTGTACAACTTTGGGGTTATAAATATCTGCGGTGGCTGTAGAACAGCAAACGTTTTTTATACCGAACCATGCGGCAATCCGCAGAATGGTCCCTAAATTTCCGGGGTCCTGTATCTCCTCAAGAAAAAGAGTGAGGTCCGATGCGATCTCTTCCCAGCTTATGGAATACTCCGGTTTCATGACCACTGCCAGCACCCGGTTCGGAGTTATCAGCGTGCTTATTTTTTTTAGTTCACGGTCAGATAGCTCGGTAATTTGCCCGGGCTTTTTCTTATCCCCGGCTGGCAAGTGTGACAACCACTCCGGAGTGGCAAAGAGATGCGGGATCTCCCAGTCTGAATGCAGAAGATCCCTTACAACCTTATCCCCTTCAACAATGAATTGCTGGTGAATATCCCTCTGTTTTTTATATTTGAGGGATTGGATTAATTTCAAATTTTTTTTACTTAGCATGTTGTTTAGATCTGTTGAATCGCCTGGTATGTATAATAACGTAAAGTGTGTCGGGGCAAAAGATACTCATTCTCAGAGATTAATTATCTTTGTTTTCAAATGATCGAAATCTGTATCATCAGCATTCACGGTTTCTGTGGCTCGATACCTTTTGCAAAATAATAAAAAATGATGCGAAAGAAAGGATATTTCGATATTTGAAGGTTCAATCATTGGAAGCATATTGCCTCCTGAAAGATAGATTGAGACCGTAGATCTGATGGTTCGTTGGAATTAAGATTTGCCGATTGATGAAATGGTTACATGATTTCAGGTACCTGGAAAACACACGTATAGTTTTTGCGGTTACAGTTCTGATCTGTTTGCTTTTTATTTCCGGATGCAGTCCGACCAAATATGTTCCTGAGGGAGAATACCTGTTGAACCGGTACAAGGTTGATAGCAAGAACCGGAATCTAAAAAAGGATGATCTGGAACGGGCAATCAAACAGAAACCGAACAAACAGATCCTGGGGCTCAAATTTCACCTTTCCCTATACAACCTTTCGAAAAAAAATAAAGATACCCGTATTAACCGGTGGTTAAGGACCATTGGAGAGGAACCGGTGATTTATGATGCGTTTCAAACTGATAAATCTTCGCAGCAGCTGAAGGAAGTAAGCTCTCAAAAAGGTTATTTTAATGCCGTGGTGGAAGATACGGTGACATTCAGAAAGAAGAAGGCAAAGGTCAACTATTCCATTCAAGCCAACAAGCCTTACCGGGTCAGGCAGGTGCACTACAATTTTGAGGATACCACACTCCGTGGAATTGTCCTTGCCGACACACTGGAATCGCTGATAAAAGAAGGGACAAGATATGACGTTGCGGTTTTACAGAATGAGCGAAACCGGATTGAAAAGCTGCTGAAGGATGAAGGGTATTACACGTTCTCTAAGCATTATGTTTATTTTGAAATCGACAGCAGTTTACAATCCAACCGGTTGGATGTTTATATTGGAATAAAACAGTTTCAGCAAAACACTGGCGGTTACCACTATGTGACGGTTCCACATGAAAAACACGTAATCAACCGGGTTTATGTCTATTCAAATTATAATCCACAATTGGCGCTAACCGATCCTGAATCATACAATAACAGCCTGGATACAACGGAATATAAGGGGCTCTATTTTATTACCAGCAACAGGGAAGAGGTCGTTAAACCCAAGGTGGTTGTTCAGTCAAACTACATCCAGGAGGGGGATCTGTATAACCTGACCAATGTTGAGCAGACCAATACACACTTATCCTCCTTACAGGTATTCAGGCTGATCAATATACAATTCAGGGAGGGCCCGGAAAACAGGGATGGCGAATACCAGCCCCTGGACTGCATCATTCAGCTGGCTCCGTTTACCCAGCAATCCTATACCGTTGAGCTGGAAGGAACCAACTCGGCAGGGAACCTTGGTGGAGCGGTAAACCTGTTATACCAGCACCGCAACCTTTTCAAAGGTGCTGAAGTGCTCAACCTGAAGCTGAAAGGTGCACTGGAAACCCTTACAGCAGACTATGTAGACAGCCTGGAGCTTGGTTTTAAGAATACCATTGAGCTGGGTGCTGAACTGAACCTTACCTTCCCGAAATTTCTCCTTCCTTTCCTCGAGGCAGAGCGTTTTGTTAAGAAATACAATCCGAAAACTACCTTTTCCATCGCATACAACTACCAGCGCCGCCCGGTATACACCCGTACACTGGCCAGTGCATCGATCGGGTATACCTGGTACAGCCCCGGATTCTCATCTCATGTCATCCGGCCTGTGGATATTAATGCCGTCAGGATTGACAGAATTCTGGAATCGTTTGAGGAGAGGATCAAGGGGACGTACCTTGAAAATAGTTACCAGCCTGTCCTGATCAATGGAATTAACTACACCTACGTGTTCAACAACCAGGACCTGAACAAAAAGCAGGATTTCGTTTTTTTACGGGCGAATGCTGAAGCAGCCGGTAACCTGATGTATGCCATTAATAAAGCTGCCGGGACAAAAAAGAGTGACAGTACAGGATATAAACTTTTCGGATTGGAATATGCACAGTTTGTTAAAGGGGATTTTGATATCCGGTACAACCAGGTGATCAACGGGGGAAATGACCTGATCTACCGGGTTTCTGTCGGAGTGGCTTACCCATATGGAAACTCCACCAACATTCCCTTTACCCGTCAGTACTATACCGGTGGTGCCAACGGGATCAGAGCCTGGCACGTCCGATCACTCGGTCCCGGTTCAACCGAAGCGAGTGAAAACATCTTCTTCAACCAGACCGCTGACATCAAACTGGAGGCTAACCTGGAGTATCGCTTTAAACTTTTCTGGATCCTTGAAGGAGCCATGTTTTTAGATGCAGGTAATATATGGACGATAAAAAAGAACAAGAACCTTCCTGTACGGTATGACGGGGTTGATCCGGCACTCTTTGAGTGGAACAGATTTTATAAAGAGCTGGCGGTCGGTACCGGGCTGGGACTCCGGTTTGATTTTTCCTTCTTCATCTTCCGCCTCGATGTTGGTTTGAAGGTCAGGGATCCCGGAGATGTTTATAAAGGGGATGTGAAACTTAACACGACCAAGTGGATCCCGTGGGACAGGAAACTCTCATTCAGGGATGATTTCACCTTTCACATTGCCATCGGGTACCCCTTCTGATGCCTCTTACACGTAACTCAACTTCATCATGTTTGTCTGTCCCCTTTTATTCAGGGGTATGGAACCCACATGGATGATCGTATCCTGTTCATTAATCAATTCTTTTTCCAGCAGGATGTTGATCGAAGATTCGATGGCATTGTTGATCTCCTCGTATTCATCAAGGTAATACGCCCTCACTCCCCAGACAAGTGACAAGATGCGCAGGATCTTACGATTGCTGGTGAAGGCAAATATATAGGCATCGGGACGGTGGCTTGCGATCCGGAATGCAGTATACCCGGAGTGGGTAAAGGTGATGATGGCTTTTGCCTGTGATTGTTCTGCCATTTTACAGGCGTTGTAACAGATCGAATCGGGCAGGAATGATTTGGACAGTCCCTTTGGTGCATGTTCGCGGATGAACTGGAATCCGTTTCTTTCGGTCCAGCTGATGATCTGTTGCATGCTCCGTATCACTTCAACCGGAAATTTCCCAACCGAAGTTTCTCCACTCAGCATCAGGCAGTCAGCCCCGTCGAGTACTGCATTGGCAACATCATTGGCTTCAGCCCGTGTGGGTCTGAAATTGGTGATCATGCTCTCCATCATCTGCGTGGCAATGATTACCGGCTTGCCCTGGTTAATGCATTTTCTAAGCAGGGTTTTCTGGATCAGCGGGACCCTGTCGAAAGCAACCTCCACCCCAAGATCTCCACGGGCGATCATCACCCCATCGGTCATGTCAATGATATTATCAATCTCTTCCAGGGCTTCCGGTTTCTCAATCTTGGCTATTACTTTTGTATTTCTCTTTTTCTTCTTGATGATATCTTTCAGATCGATGATATCGGTTACCTTCCTGACAAAGGAGAGGGCGATCCAATCCACATCGTGCTTGAGTGCAAAATCTGCATCTTCAATATCTTTATCCGTTAAACTGGGGAGCGATATTTTTGTGTCGGGCAGATTAACCCCTTTCCGGGATGATAATATTCCACCGTGTACCACGCGAGCCCGAACACTATCTTTTTTGTTGGTAGCGGTGACTTCAAGTTTGAGCTTTCCATCATCCACCAGGATAAAATCACCGACCGTTACATCCCTGGAAAATTCAGGGTAACTCAGGTACACTTTTTCTGCTGTCCCCAGGCACTCCTCTGCAACGATAGCAATCGATTCTCCATCTTTCAGTTCAATCGCATTGTTCTCCACTTCCCCGATCCTGAGTTTGGGCCCCTGCAGATCGGCTAATATGGCTACGTTCCGGTTGAGTTCCCGGTTCAGGTCTTGAATGGTATGAATCACTTCCAGGTGATCGTTATGGGTGCCGTGAGAAAAATTTAACCGGCATACATCAATGCCCTCGATGATCATCTGTTTCAAGACGGTTTTGGACGAGCAGGCAGGCCCGATGGTTGCAATTATTTTCGTTTGAGAGGTTCTGTTTTCCATGGATGAGTTCGGTTTGATGGGGTTTGAATTTCGTGGATCAAAAGTACAACTTTTTAAGAAATTTGTTTGGATATACAAACATTTTTCACCATTTTGCCGCACTTCTTTCGAACATGTATCCATAACAAAAGTTTTTGGTTATCAAATAAATATAGAGAAATGACAAACGTTGATTTACCCACCCGCGACAGATTTGGTAGCAAATTTGGAGTAATTGCTGCGACGGCAGGATCTGCAATTGGGCTTGGGAATATCTGGAGGTTTCCTTATGTGCTTGGTGAAAATGGGGGCGGGGCATTTCTCCTTATCTATTTGATTTTTGTCCTGGCAATCGGCATTCCGGTGATGATGTCAGAGTTCATTATTGGCCGCAGTGCACAGCTCAACCCGGTAGGAGCATTTAAGAAACTTGCTCCCCGGAAACCCTGGTTTCTGATTGGAATAATGGGAGTGGGAGCCGCTTTTATGATCCTCGCCTTCTATGCAGTAATAGCAGGCTGGACACTGGAATACATTTACCAGTCTATCGCGAATGGATTCAAGGGTAAATCACCCGCAGAGCTTGGTGTCATGTTTGACAGCTTCAGGGAAGGCTCTGTCCGTCCCGTTATCTGGTTTCTTGTTTTCATGGCATTCACCGCGTTGATCGTTTCCGCCGGTATCAAGGATGGCATTGAAAAGTATGCAAAGATCCTGATGCCCATATTGCTGGTATTGTTGATCATATTGTGCATTCGTGCGGTGACTTTTAAAGGCGCCGGCGCCGGATTGGCATTTTTGTTTAAACCGGATTTTTCCATATTCAGTGATTTCAAAGCAGCAACAAGCACTATCCTGAAAGCATTGGGACAGGCATTCTTTTCGCTGAGTATAGGTATGGGTACCCTGATCACCTACGGGTCCTATATCAGTAAAAAAGACAACCTGGCAACCACTGCTGTTACCGTCTCCCTGGCAGATACCTTCATTGCCGTATTAGCAGGAGTTGCCATCTTCCCGGTTGTATTTGCATTTGGTATCGATGCAGCAGAAGGAGAGGCCCTGGTATACAAAACCCTGCCCATTATTTTTCAACAGATGTCCGGAGGTTATATTTTTTCACTGATGTTTTTTGTGCTGCTCGCACTGGCTGCCCTGACATCCACCATATCGGTTCTGGAGGTGGTTGTAGCCTATTTTGTGGAAGAGCTGGGTATGATACGCAAGAGAGCAACCCTGGTTGCTTCGCTGTGCATTTCCTTTCTTGGTTTGTTTGCCGCTGCTTCATGGGGTTGGTTTAAGAACCTCACACTATTCAAACTAAATGTGTTTGGTATCCTTGATTTTACTTCGGCAAATATTCTTCTCCCTCTCGGAGGGTTGTTAATCGTCCTGTTCATTGGATGGTATTATGGACGAAAAAGATCGGGTCAGGAGTTATCCGCCGAAGGAACATTAAAAGTCAGGTATCTGCCACTCTTTATCTTCATTGTTAAATTTGTTGCCCCCATCGCCATTGCCCTTGTCTTTTTGAATCTATTCGGGGTTTTTAATTTCAATTGATACTGAGTAGTTCATTTCATGAGGAAAACAGTACTCTTACTCTTATTTCTTTTTTCCCCAAATCACCTCTTTGCCGGGAATGGCCCGACGATCAGTGAGCGTATTGATGCTGCATTTGCACCACTCGTGGATATCCTGGATACGGTTTTTTTCTGGGATCCCGTGAAAGCGGTTGGGATTGAATTGGAAGCCGATATCCCGATTGTTGTACTCTGGCTTGTCCTTGCCGGAATTTTTTTTACATTCCGCATGAAATTCATCAACATCAGGGCATTCGGTCACTCGATAGCGTTGATAAAGGGGAGATTTGACAAACCGGACAACAGGGGAGAGGTATCCCATTTCCAGGCACTCGCCACGGCACTGTCAGCAACGGTTGGCCTGGGGAACATCGCCGGTGTTGCCATTGCTATCATGGTTGGAGGACCCGGTGCGACATTCTGGATGATCGTAGCCGGATTTTTTGGCATGTCCCTGAAATTCACGGAATGCACCCTGGGTTTGAAATACCGCCAGATTGATCAGCACGGTGTGGTATCGGGTGGACCGATGTATTACCTCAACAAGGCATTTACCAGGCGAAAACTGGGTATTCCAGGGAAGGTACTGGCAGGCATTTATGCCGTTTTCATGGTTGCCGCTTCCTTTGGAGGAAGCAATATGCTGCAATCGAACCAGGCGTTTGCCCAGTTTGCCATGGTCGTTCCGGCAGTCTCGGATTATGGATTCTGGTTTGGCTTGATCATGGCTTTCTTTATTGGGATTGTTATCATTGGTGGGATCAGGAGCATTGCCCGGGTGACCGGGAAACTGGTTCCCTTCATGGCTGTTTTTTATGTTGGAACAGCCCTGGTGATCATTGCCATGAATATATCGGAAGTCGGGCACGTTTTCAGTTTGATTTTTCATGGTGCCTTCAATGCTCCTGCCCTGAAAGGCGGAATTATCGGTGTGTTGATAACCGGTTTCAGGAGGGGGGCTTTTTCAAACGAAGCAGGCGTGGGATCGGCTGCAGTAGCCCATGCAGCAGCAAGGACCAATGAACCCGTTAGTGAAGGGATCGTTGCCATGCTGGAACCCTTTATCGATACCGTATTGATCTGTACCATGACATCGCTGGTTCTTATTTTTACGGGATTTCATGAGAACCCGATGGGGCTGGAGGGAGCTCCCCTGACCTCAGCAGCATTTGGCAGCGTTTTTCCATGGTTCCCCTACCTCCTTGTCGTGGCGATATTACTCTTTGCCTTTTCCACCATGATCTCCTGGTCCTATTACGGATTGAAGGGCTTTCATTACCTTTTCGGTAAAACATCTACAACATTGTTCGGTTCCATCAAAGTAGCAACCTATACCTATTTTATACTGTTTTTGCTATTTACCATAATCGGCGCTTCTTCAAGCCTAACATCGGTTATCCAGTTTTCGGATATGATGGTACTGACTCTTGCGTTCCCGAACATCATCGGTTTGCTCGTACTTGCACCCGAAGTTAGCAGGGATCTGAAAGACTACATGAACCGGTTGCGGAAAGGAGAGATCGTAAAACATTGACCGTGTTTACCAGATACCGGTAAATAAAAATGATTAACGTGGTTATAGATCATCGGATCAGATACATTGTTGAACGGATCATTGATCAGGAAGAAGACCTTACGCTCAGTGAAAAGATCAATGCAGCATTCGAACCGGTGGTTCAGTTTATGGAAAAGATATTTTTCTGGGATCCGTTTGCTGCCCTGGGATTTGACCTGGAAGCTGATATTCCCTTCATTGTGCTCTGGGTAGTCCTTGCCGGTATCTTTTTTACCCTCTGGATGAAATTTATTAATGTGAGGGCGTTTGGTCATTCGTGGTACCTGATCAGGGGTAAGTACAACAAACCGGGTGAGCGGGGAGAGGTATCGCATTTCCAGGCGTTAACAACTGCCCTGTCGGCTACGGTTGGCCTCGGTAACATCTCCGGTGTGGCTATTGCCATTGCCGTGGGAGGTCCCGGAGCAACTTTCTGGATGATCCTTGCAGGGTTCTTTGGCATGTCGCTGAAATTTACGGAATGCACCCTGGGTGTGAAATACCGTAAAATAGATGCCCGTGGAAATGTGTCGGGAGGGCCCATGTATTACCTTGTGGAAGGATTGAAACGGAAAAACCTGGGAGGATTGGGCAGGGTCCTTGCTGCAGTTTTTGCACTGCTGGTAGTAGCATCATCCATGGGAGGAAATATGTTTCAGGCAAACCAGGCTTTTGCACAATTCCTCATTTTTGTTCCCGCTCTCGAAAGACACGGCGCAGTGTTCGGTGTTTTTTTTGCCATTCTGGTCGGGTTGGTGATCGTTGGCGGGATCAGGAGCATCGGCAGGGTTACGGGCAAAATCGTCCCGTTTATGGCAGGACTCTACCTCGGCACGGCACTGATCATCATTATCATGAATATCGGTGAAATCGGTTCCGTGTTTAAGTTGATCGTGACCAGCGCTTTTGATGCTCCTGCCATCAAAGGAGGATTCATTGGTGTATTGATCACGGGGTTCAGGCGCGGTGCCTTTTCGAATGAAGCGGGATTGGGATCCTCGGCAATAGCCCATGCACCGGCAAAAACGGACGAGCCTGTAAATGAGGGAATCGTTGCACTCATGGAACCGTTTATTGATACCATTATCATCTGTACCATGACATCCCTTGTTCTCATTTTTACCGGCTTCCATCAGAATCCCGAAGGGCTGGAAGGTACCCAGCTTACCTCCGCAGCCTTCGGCAGCGTGTTCCCCTGGTTCCCCTATCTCCTGGTATTGGCTATTCTGCTGTTTGCTTTCTCAACCATGATCTCCTGGTCTTATTATGGGATTAAAGGATTTGATTTTCTGCTGGGAAAACGGTTTGAAAAATTTCCGGGAAGAAAAGCCGTGATCATCCGAATATTCACCATTCTGCTCCTGCTCTGTGTCGTGATCGGGGCAAGCTCAACCCTCACCTCTGTCATTACCTTTATCGATATGGTCATGATCACACTGGCAATCCCTAATGTGATCGGCCTGATCATCCTGGGACCCGAAATCAAAAGAGATCTGAAAAGTTACATGAAACGCTTCCGCGCAGGTGAAATTAAACGGTATAAGTAAATCGTTAACCGGTGTTCGGTAACGATGCCCGTTTCGCCGATCGGCAACGGTGACGCAAACAAATAAATGATTTAAGAACGTTAATCGCCCCGGGCGGGCTTTGTAACCCTGCCTCACCGGCAGATTTGAATTTCCCATACACAATGTAGGGCGACTTTCCAAGTCGCCTAAAAGTCGACTCTTCCATAGGAATGCCTTCGGCAGGGAGACCTGCCTGCCTCGCCGGCCGGCAGGCGTCGGATGAAAACCGTCAGACCGGATTTTGATATTTCCGCGGATTGCACTATCTTGAAGTCTATTCCTTTTGTAACGGGTTCATGGTTAAAAAGTTTCTGAAAGAATACTTCAGCTTTTCACGCCGGGAACAACATGGCATTCTGGTCCTTTCCTCCCTTATCGCTATTCTGATTCTTGTTAATCTGCTGATATTATGGCTGCCTGAAAAGAGGATGAACAGTGCTGAAGAGATCCGTGAAACCGTGAAGGATTTTAACCTGATAAACGAGAACACCGGGAACCTGTCCGGTAACAAGGATCACAGGGATAAACCTGCGGTTCATGTGTCAGCGCATGAATTGTTTTATTTTGACCCGAACCAGGCTTCGAAACAGGAATTGATGAAACTTGGAGTGCAGGAAAAGGTGGCAACTACTTTGCTGCATTACATTGAAAAAGGGGGGAAGTTTAACAAAAAGGAAGACCTGTTGAAAATTTATGGAATGGATACCTCCCTGTATACGGAACTGGAACCGTTTATCCGGATTGCCCCACCGGTTCAGCCTGATGATATTGATCACCGGGAATTGGTGGAAGGATCAGCAGCCAGGATCGTTGAGCTGAACAATGCCGATACAGCTGACCTGCTTCCATTGAAGGGAATTGGTCCCGTACTTGCCCGCAGGGTGTTAAAGTACCGCAATATTTTGGGTGGATTTGTGACGAAGGATCAACTCCTTGAAGTGTATGGCATCAGTGAAGAGGTGTTCCGGGAAATTTATCCGCATGTTCGGGTGGATACTACACTCATACAGAAGCTGGATCTGAATCATGCCACCTATGCAGATTTCATACGGCACCCCTATTTCAACCAGGAACTGACCAATGCCATATTAGACTATCGTAAGAGGCAGGGAGCAATTTTTTCAGTTTCGGAGATCCGCAGGGAAGAGATGGCGTCAGAAGAGGAATACCGGAAAATCCTTCCCTATGTATATCTCCGGGAAAAGGAGAAGTGAACCGGTAAATTTTTCCGGTTTTCCCTTCGTCGAATCTTGATTTTGTGTCAGATAAATTGTATATTTAGATAGGTGTTCAAACGGTTGAGTGGTTATTTATAACGGTTTTTATTATCCGTAGGTTACAAAATAGTTAAAAAAGAGGCTTTTTCTTTGCAAAACGGAATCCAATTTTTAAATTTGCGCCTCAATTCAAAAACATCATTATGATCGTTATACCGCTTAAAGAGGGAGAAAACATTGAAAGAGCTCTTAAAAAGTTTAAGAGAAAATTTGAAAAAACCGGTGTAATTAAGGAATTACGTGAAAGGCAATCCTTTACAAAACCCTCTGTAGCCAAGAGGAATGTTAAGAAACGTGCCATCTATATCCAGAAATTACAGGAAAGCGATGAATAAAACCGACAAACAGATCTATCCCGATCATTCCGTCAGTTTTATCATGCTCCTTGCATCAAAAGGTGCTGAAAAATTACCCCATGAGAATTTTATCAACCCATTAAAAAGAGAGAGTCGGTAAAATTCACATGTTGCTTTCTTCTGTTTGAACACCCATGAAACATCCGATCCATTCGATAATTTAATACGGATGAAGTATAAGGAATCCTTTATCAGGTACTTGCAATTTGAAAGACGGTATTCAATGAATACCATCCGTTCCTACGAAAGCGACCTGACCCAGTTTTTCCAGTTTACAGCCGATCAATACGGCCACCAGGATATTCACCGGATTGATCACAAGGGGGTCCGTAACTGGATGATCTCCATGATGGATGACAACATGTCTGCCCGTTCGGTAAACCGTAAAATCACTACACTGAAATCGTTCTACAAGTACCTCATGCGGGAAGGGATAGTGCAGTCGACCCCGATGGATAAGATACTGACTCCCAAGCAGAGCAAGAAACTTCCTGAGTTTGTTGAAGTGGAGAAAATGAATGAACTGCTGGACAGGCATGAATTTGGAGATGATTTTTCCGGCATGAGAAACCGGCTGATCATTGAATTGTTGTACGCAACCGGGATGAGAAGGGCGGAATTGATACACCTTGCCGATCGCGATTTCGACCTTGAGAGCATGACCGTTAAGGTGCTTGGTAAGCGAAACAAGGAGCGGGTGATCCCGTTCACAAAAGAGCTGAAACAGAACATCGAGAAATACATCGAGGCTCGAAATGCATTTCTGGAAACCGCTGAACCGGACCATTTTTTCCTGACTGACCGCGGTAGTAAGATCTATGAGAGCCTGGTTTATCGAGTGGTGAAGAAGCATCTGGAACTCATCACTACCATTGAAAAAAGGAGCCCCCATATCCTCCGACATACCTTTGCCACACACATGTTGAACCGTGGAGCCGATCTCAATGCGATCAAGGAGTTGCTGGGTCACGCTAACCTTTCCGCAACCCAGATCTATACACACAATACATTTGAAAAACTCAAACAAATATATAAACAAGCTCATCCCAGAGCCTAAAATGATGGAGGTAATCCTATGAATATTCAAATTCATTCCGTTCGGTTTGATGCCGATACCAAGCTGCTGAAGTTTATAAAAAGCAAAGTCAAGAAGTTACTTCAGTATAACGATGACATTACCGGGGCCGAAGTGTTCCTGCGCTTGGACAAAGCCCAGGATGCAGAGAACAAGATCACGGAAATTAAGCTGGATATTCCCCGCAATCCGTTATTCGCAAGGAAACAAAGTAAAACATTTGAAGAGGCTACCGACAACGCGGTAGATGCTCTGAAAAAGCAAATTACAAAGACAAAGGGAAAGAGGAGAGGTGTATGATATCCGTTCGAAAATATCCCAACTATTTTTTTGTGTTATAAATAAATAATTCATACATTTGCAAACCGATTTTGGAGGGGTACCTCCGGGATCGGGGTTCTTTCATATTGCCGATGCAGCTTGGCTCTGAAGAATTGCGGGTCGATCATTTGGTTGGCTGTTCCGATAGCCCCTGGAAATTGTACCCGAACGGGCATTGGTTCCTGGATTTGTCAGGCGTTATAATGAAGGCCTTTTGAACGGGGTAACCGATCCTCCGATAGATCATTTTGCCGATGTAGCTCAGTTGGTCAGAGCAGCTGATTTGTAATCAGCAGGTCGTGGGTTCGAATCCCTCCATCGGCTCGTGAATAATCAATCTGAGCCTTGATTTTGGTTGAAAGTTTTTTCACTCAAATAGCATACAGGGGAATCAGAGGGGAGATACCAAAGCGGTCAACTGGGGCAGACTGTAAATCTGCTGGCTGATGCCTTCGTAGGTTCGAATCCTGCTCTCCCCACAACAGCGGGAGTAGCTCAGTTGGTAGAGCATCAGCCTTCCAAGCTGAGGGTCGCGGATTCGAGTTCCGTCTCCCGCTCTGCTATTTTAGCGCCGATGTAGCTCAGGGGTAGAGCGCATCCTTGGTAAGGATGAGGTCATGGGTTCAATCCCCATCATTGGCTCAATATGGATTGCATGTTTCACCTATTTTTAAATTAATAAATATTTTAGAGTTATGGCTAAAGAAAAATTTGATAGATCGAAACCTCACGTCAACATTGGAACCATCGGTCACGTCGACCATGGTAAAACCACGTTAACTGCTGCCATTACCATGGTACTGCATAAACAGGGGTTGGCTGACATTAAAGATTTTGATTCCATTGACAACGCACCGGAAGAGAAGGAGAGAGGAATCACCATTAATACAGCACACGTTGAGTATCAAACAGTTAATAGGCACTATGCCCACGTTGACTGCCCCGGACACGCTGACTATGTTAAGAATATGGTTACCGGTGCGGCACAGATGGATGGTGCCATACTGGTGGTTGCTGCTGATGATGGCCCAATGCCTCAGACACGTGAACATATCCTTCTGGCACGTCAGGTAAACGTTCCAAAAATCGTCGTGTTCCTGAATAAAGTCGATATGGTCGATGATGAGGAGATGCTGGAACTGGTGGAGATGGAGGTTCGCGAACTGCTCGATTTTTATGAGTTTGACGGCGATAAGACACCCGTTATCCTCGGTTCGGCTCTGGGTGCTATGAATGGCGAAGCCAAGTGGGAAGAGAAAGTGGTTGAACTGATGGAGGCAGTTGATTCATATATACCCATTCCACCCAGGGATGTCGAGAAACCGTTCCTGATGCCCGTGGAAGATATCTTCTCCATTACAGGTCGCGGTACGGTGGCTACCGGAAGAATTGAAACGGGGGTGGTACTTACCGGTGACGAACTGGAAATGATCGGCCTCGGAGCTAACCGTAGAAAAACGGTATGTACCGGAGTTGAGATGTTCCGTAAGATACTTGACAGAGGTGAAGCAGGTGATAACGTTGGATTATTGCTAAGGGGTGTTGACAAAAAAGAGATCAAGAGAGGAATGGTTCTGGCAAAGCCCGGTTCCATAACCCCACATACAAAATTCAAGGCTGAGGTGTATGTTTTGAAGAAAGAGGAAGGTGGACGTCATACCCCGTTCCATACTAACTATCGCCCTCAGTTCTATCTTAGGACACTCGATGTAACTGGTGAGATTGCGCTTCCTGAAGGAAGAGATATGGTCATGCCAGGTGATAATGTTACAATCACCGTTAGTCTGATTACTCCTGTTGCCATGGCACAAGGATTGCGTTTTGCTATTCGTGAGGGTGGCAGAACCGTTGGAGCCGGACAGGTAACGGAAATTATTGAATAAGATCCTGGAAACTGGATCAGATCGTTCGGTTGAGGATCGCCGTTTGCCAGGATTAATCCTCTTTCGAATCCGTAACTCTAAACAGGTACACGGGTGTAGCTCAGTTGGTAGAGCACTGGTCTCCAAAACCAGGTGTCGGGAGTTCGAATCTCTCCTCCCGTGCTAAGTTTTCAACGATTATGAAAATAAAAACCTATTTGCAGGAATCCTATAATGAATTGATGCATAAGGTCTCCTGGCCGACATGGAACGATTTGCAAAGTAGCACCATTGTCGTAATGATCGCTTCCGTGATCATAGCCCTGATCGTTTTTGCCATGGATTACACGTTTGAGAATCTGATGGGATTGGTCTATAGTCTGTTTTACTAAAGAGGTTAGAGAAGATGGCAGAGAATGAAAAGAAGTGGTATGTGCTCAGAGCAATCGGCGGAAAAGAGAAAAAGGTTAAGGAGTATATCGATAGCGAAATTACACGCCTGAACCTGCAGGAAAATATCTCTCAGGTCCTGATACCGACCGAGAAAGTATACCAGATCCGTGGAGGAAAAAAAATCAGTAAGGAACGCAATTTTTTCCCGGGATATGTACTTGTTGAAGCTGACCTGGCAGGTGAAATCGCCCATATATTGAGAAATATTCCAAATGTTATCGGATTTCTCGGAGGGGCACAGGGCGGTGAACCCGTTCCGCTGCGAGCCAGCGAGATAAACCGCATACTGGGTAAAGTGGATGAACTGGCTGCAAGCGATGAGGAGATCAATGTTCCATTTTACGTTGGTGAATCGGTGAAGGTGATTGACGGCCCCTTCAATAGCTTCTCAGGAATTATCGAAGAGGTAAACGAAGAGAAAAAGAAACTGAAAGTGATGGTGAAAATCTTTGGCCGTAAGACTCCACTCGAACTCAGTTTCATGCAGGTTGAGAAAGAATAACATTTTATTAATTAATTAGCAAGCGAAAGGTTTAGATCATGGCTAAAGAAGTTGCCGGATTAATCAAGTTACAGATTCGTGGCGGTGCTGCAAATCCCTCTCCTCCGGTTGGTCCTGCTCTGGGAGCGAAAGGTGTAAATATCATGGAATTTTGTAAGCAGTTCAATTCCAGAACCCAGGAAAAAGCCGGAAAACTGATTCCAGTAGTCATTACGGTCTATGCTGATAAATCATTTGAATTTGTCACCAAAACCCCTCCTGTGGCTGTTCAGCTGCTGGAGGTTGCAAAAATCAAATCCGGGTCATCCGAACCCAACCGTGATAAGGTGGGGTCTGTATCATGGGACCAGATTAAGACGATTGCACAGGACAAAATGATCGATCTGAATGCATTTACAGTAGAGTCCGCAATGAAAATGGTTGCCGGAACTGCCAGGAGTATGGGAATCACCGTGAAAGGGAAATTTCCCGAACAGTAATAACAATGGACAGGTAAGAAAATGATTAAACGTACAAAAAACAAAAAGGCAGCTCTTGAAAAAATCGAAGAAGGGAAGCTTTATAAATTAACTGAAGCAGCCGCTTTGGTGAAAGAGATTACTGCCACACGGTTTGATGCCTCAGTGGATATTGATGTCAGACTTGGAATCGATCCGAGGAAATCGAATCAAATGGTACGCGGTACAGTTACCCTGCCCCATGGAACCGGGAAAGAGACCCGGGTGCTGGTTTTATGTACACCCGATAAAGAGGATGAAGCAAAAAAAGCCGGGGCAGATCATGTCGGACTCGATGATTATATCGAAAAGATCAAAAAGGGATGGACCGACGTGGACGTTATCATCACCATGCCTCCGGTAATGGGAAAAGTAGGACAACTGGGTAAAGTGTTGGGACCAAGAGGACTGATGCCTAATCCCAAGAGTGGAACGGTGACAATGGATATCGGTAAAGCTGTGGAAGAAGTGAAACAGGGAAAGATTGATTTTAAAGTGGATAAATACGGAATCATTCATTCGCGAATCGGTATGGTGTCCTTCGAATCCGGTAAGCTTGCGGATAATGCACGTGAGCTTATCAATACCATCGTGAAGCTGAAACCGGCTGCGGCAAAAGGTACTTACATCAGGAGCCTTTATCTTTCAAGTACAATGAGCCCGGGCGTGAAGGTGGATACAAAAGCCTTCGATGACTAAATGTTTTACTATGTAAGCTATGAAAAGGGAAGATAAAAATACCATTATTGAAAACCTGAAAAAACAGATAAATGAGTCAAATCATTTTTATCTGGCCGATATCTCCGAATTGAATGCCTCCGATACAAGTTCACTGCGCAGGAAATGTTTTGAGAAAGATATTAGACTGATCGTGGTGAAAAATACCCTGTTGAAAAGGGCTCTCGAAAATTCGGAAGGTGATTTTGGAGATCTGTATGCTGTCTGTAAGGACTCTACATCGATCATGTTTTCCGATACAGGTAATATCCCGGCAAAACTGATCAAAGAGTTCAGGAAAGAGCATAATAAACCTGTTCTGAAAGCAGCGTATGTCGAAGAGTCAATTTACGTTGGAGATCAATACCTGGATGCACTCACTGAGATAAAATCCAAAGAGGAATTACTCGGTGATCTGATCCTCTTACTGCAATCTCCAATGAGAAATGTCCTTTCTGCATTGCAGTCGGGCAGTAACGTGTTAACGGGTGTTCTAAGAACACTCTCTGATAAAAAAGAATAAAAAAAAAGTAATAATCATTGTAAAATAGAAGAAAATGGCAGATTTAAAAAAGTTGGCAGAAGAATTGGTTAACTTAACGGTAAAGGAGGTTAATGAACTATCCGATATCCTGAAGGATGAATATGGAATTGAACCGGCTGCGGCTGCAATAGCTGTTGCAGGACCTGCAGCAGGTGCCGGTGAAGCAGGTGCCGAAGTCGAGAAATCAGCGTTCGATGTTATCCTGAAAGCACCCGGTGGTGCCAAACTCCAAATTGTTAAGTTGGTAAAAGAACTTACCGGCCTTGGATTGAAAGAAGCTAAAGCTGTGGTTGATTCTGCACCTGGCCCCATCCGGGAAGGTGTATCCAAAGAAGAAGCCGAATCAATTAAAAATCAATTAGAAGAAGCAGGAGCCGAAGTTGAACTTAAATAATTATTGCCTTACATACAGGTACTCCAGGTTTAGGATCTCCTTAACGGGATTCTAAGCCTTTTTGTCGTTATAGATAAGGGTTCACTTAATTCCACAGATATGTCCTCAAAAACTATTCAGAGAATAAGCTTTTCATCAACCGTAAATCAATTAGAATATCCTGATTTCCTGGAGGTTCAACTTAAATCTTTCCGGGAATTCTTCCAGATGGAAACCACAGCGGATAACCGAAAAAAGGAAAATCTTTACCGGGTGTTCAATGAGAATTTTCCCATCTCCGATACACGGAATAATTTTATCCTCGAGTTCCTGGATTATTCGATTGATCCTCCACGATATACCATCGACGAATGCATCGAACGGGGTTTAACCTACAGCGTACCCCTGAAAGCAAAACTGAAACTCTACTGTACGGATCCGGATCATGAAGATTTTGACACGGTTGTTCAGGATGTATACCTGGGTACTATTCCCTACATGACGGAGAGAGGAACATTTGTGATCAATGGTGCCGAACGGGTAGTCGTATCCCAATTGCACAGGTCGCCGGGTGTCTTCTTCGGACAAAGCCTCCATGCCAATGGAACGAAATTGTATTCAGCACGCATTATCCCGTTCAAAGGATCATGGATTGAGTTTGCTACGGATATTAACAACGTGATGTATGCCTATATCGACCGTAAGAAAAAGTTACCGGTAACAACCCTCTTACGTGCCATCGGGTATGAAAGCGATAAGGAGATCCTTGAAATATTTAACCTTGCCGATGAGTTTAAGGTTACGAAAGCAGGATTGAAAAAAATCGTGGGTAGAAAACTGGCTGCAAGGGTTCTGAAAACCTGGATCGAGGACTTTGTTGATGAAGATACCGGAGAGGTGGTCTCTATTGAAAGAAATGAGGTGATCATTGATCGTGAGACAGTGATTGAACCAGAGCATGTTGATCAGATCCTTGATTCGGGAGCCAAAACCATCCTGTTGCATAATGAAGACCAGAGCCTGGCTGATTATGCCATCATTCTGAATACACTTCAAAAAGATCCCTGTAACTCGGAAAAAGAAGCCGTTCTACACATTTACAGGCAGCTCAGAAACTCCGAACCACCCGACGATGCCACCGCCCGGGATGTTATTGAAAAACTCTTCTTTTCCGATAAACGATATGATCTTGGCGAAGTGGGCCGGTACAGGATCAATAAGAAACTGGGACTCGAAACCACCATGGATGTGAAAGTCCTGACAAAAGAGGATATCATAGAAATTATCAAGTACCTGATCGAGCTGATCAATTCAAAAACGGATGTTGATGATATAGACCACCTGAGTAATCGCCGGGTGCGTACCGTTGGTGAACAGCTCTACAATCAATTCGGTGTGGGACTTGCCAGGATGGCAAGGACCATCAGGGAACGCATGAATGTGCGTGATAATGAGGTATTCACACCCGTTGACCTGATCAACTCCAAGACCCTCTCATCCGTGATCAATTCCTTCTTCGGAACAAACCAGTTATCGCAGTTTATGGACCAGACAAACCCGCTGGCTGAGATGACCCACAAACGAAGGATGTCGGCTCTGGGACCCGGAGGACTCTCCAGAGAGAGAGCTGGTTTTGAAGTGAGAGACGTTCATTACACCCACTATGGACGGTTGTGTCCCATTGAAACTCCGGAAGGTCCGAATATCGGACTGATATCCTCACTCTGTGTGTATGCCAAGATCAATGACCTGGGATTTATCGAAACTCCATACCGAAAAGTCGAAGAGGGCAAGGTTAATATGGGAAAAACCGAGGGTGTGGTGTTTCTAAGCGCAGAAGAGGAAGAAGAAAAGGTCATTGCTCAGGCAAATGCCCCGCTGGATGACATAGGTAGCTTTATCAATCCCAAGGTGAAAGCACGATATGAAGGTGACTTTCCACTAGCCGATGCAAATAAGGTTGACCTGATGGACGTGGCTCCAAACCAGATCGCATCCATTGCAGCTTCCCTGATCCCTTTCCTTGAACACGATGATGCAAACCGTGCTCTCATGGGATCAAATATGATGCGGCAGGCTGTACCACTGGTCAAACCGGAAGCTCCCATTATTGGAACCGGACTGGAAAGTACAATGGTGAAGGATTCAAGAATCCTGTTTGCCGCGGAAGAAGACGGTATCATCGAATACGTCGATGCAAATCAAGTAGTTGTCCGGTACACGAGATCCGATGAAGAAAAATTTGTCAGCTTTGATGAGGATGTTAAAACCTACCATTTGCCAAAATATAAAAAGACAAACCAGAATACCTGCATTAACCTGGTTCCCATTGTAATCAAAGGCCAGAAGGTTAAAAAAGGAGAAATTCTTACCGAAGGGTATGGTACACAAAATGGTGAACTCTCACTGGGACGAAACCTGATGGTGGCATTTATGCCATGGAAAGGATACAACTTTGAGGATGCAATTGTTATTTCTGAGAATGTGGTCAGGGAAGATATCTTTACCTCTGTTCACATTGATGAATACCTGCTTGAGGTCCGCGATACCAAAAGAGGACTTGAGGAACTGACATCCGATATTCCCAATGTAAGTGAGGAAGCAACCAGGAACCTCGATGAGAACGGACTGATCCGGATTGGTGCTCATGTTGTTCCGGGAGATATCCTCATTGGTAAGATCACACCGAAAGGTGAATCGGACCCTTCACCGGAAGAGAAGTTGCTGCGTGCTATTTTTGGTGATAAAGCTGGAGATGTGAAAGATGCTTCCTTAAAAGCCGGCCCCTCCCTGGAAGGTGTTGTGATTAATAAGAAACTGTTTTCACGTTCCATAAAAGACAGAAAGTCGAAATCGGTTGAGAAACCCATCCTGGACAAAATAGAAAACGATTTCAGGAAAAACGTGGAGGAGTTGAACAATAAGCTTGTCGATAAACTCTTTATCCTGGTGAATGGAAAAACCTCGCAGGGAGTTAAGGATTTCTTGAATGCCGATGTGATTCCCAAGGGTACCAAATTTACGCTCAAGCAGCTCCAGGGGATCGATTATTTAAATGTAAATCCGTCAAAATGGACGACCGATAAGAAGAAAAACGAAACAATTAAGTTATTGCTTCACAACTACCTGATCAAATACAAGGAGATCGATGGGGAATACAAAAGGAAGAAATACAATATCTCCATTGGCGATGAGCTGCCTGCCGGGATTATCCGGCTGGCAAAGGTATACATTGCCAAAAAGAGAAAGATAAAGGTCGGTGATAAAATGGCCGGTCGGCATGGGAACAAAGGGATTGTTGCAAAAATTGTACGTCAGGAAGATATGCCGTTCCTGGCTGATGGCACACCGGTGGATATCGTACTTAATCCATTGGGGGTTCCTTCCAGAATGAACCTTGGCCAGATATATGAAACGGTACTGGGCTGGGCTGGTAAAAAGCTCGGACTCCACTTTTCAACACCCATTTTCGACGGTGCTTCTCTTGATCAGATTACGGAATATACGGAAAAAGCAGGATTGCCACCCTATGGAAAAACCTATTTATATGATGGGGGTACAGGCGAGCGATTTGACCAACCGGCAACCGTTGGTGTGATCTATATGCTGAAACTGGGTCATATGGTCGATGATAAGATGCATGCCAGGTCAATCGGACCCTATTCACTCATTACACAACAACCCCTGGGAGGAAAAGCCCAGTTTGGCGGACAGCGTTTTGGGGAAATGGAAGTATGGGCCATTGAAGCATTCGGAGCATCTCATATCCTGCAGGAGATCCTGACGGTAAAATCGGATGATGTCATTGGAAGGGCAAAAGCTTATGAATCAATAGTTAAGGGAGAACCCATGCCCGTTCCCGGGATTCCTGAGTCCCTGAATGTCCTGTTGCATGAATTGCGTGGACTGGGCCTCAGTATGAATCTTGATTAGCATAGTCAGCTGTGTTTGGATCAGTATGAAATGGTCCATCAGTGTAGTCATTGAAATCTTAATAATATAGCATATGTCTTTCAGAAGAGATCAAAAAGTAAAGAGCAGTTTTACAAAAATCTCAATTGGTCTGGCATCCCCGGAAGAGATTCTTGAACGTTCCAGCGGTGAGGTGCTTAAACCTGAAACCATCAACTACCGGACCTACAAACCCGAACGGGATGGCCTGTTTTGTGAAAGGATCTTTGGCCCCGTAAAGGATTATGAATGCCATTGCGGGAAATACAAACGGATCCGGTACAAGGGAATCGTATGTGACCGATGTGGCGTGGAGGTTACAGAAAAGAAAGTGCGGAGAGAGAGAATGGGACACATTTCCCTGGTTGTTCCCGTTGCTCATATCTGGTATTTCAAATCGCTGCCCAATAAAATCGGGTACCTGTTAGGATTGCCTACTAAAAAACTGGATTCCATTATCTATTACGAGCGATATGTGGTCATCAATCCCGGTATAAAGGAAGCGGATGGAATTAAGTACCTCGATTTTCTGACCGAAGAGGAGTACCTTGAAATTATTGAATCCCTGCCCAAAGAGAATCAATACCTGGAGGATTCCGATCCGGACAAGTTTATCGCAGATATGGGTGCCGAAGCCCTCCATCATTTGCTCTCCCGGTTGGATCTGGATGACCTCTCGTATACGCTCAGGCATAAAGCCAATAATGAGACCTCGCAGCAGAGGAAAAATGAGGCATTGAAACGATTACAGGTGGTTGAAGCCTTCCGTGTATCAAAGAAAGTAAACCGCCCGGAATGGATGATCGTCAAAGTTGTTCCGGTTATACCGCCGGAATTGCGACCATTGGTTCCCCTTGATGGTGGCCGGTTTGCCACATCCGACCTGAATGACCTGTACAGGCGTGTTATTATCCGGAATAATCGGCTGAAACGATTGATTGAAATCAAAGCACCCGAAGTGATCCTGAGAAATGAAAAACGGATGCTTCAGGAAGCCGTTGATTCCCTTTTTGACAATTCCAGAAAAGCCAATGCAGTGAAAACGGATGCAAACAGGCCGTTGAAATCATTGAGCGATAGCCTGAAAGGAAAACAGGGAAGATTCCGCCAGAACCTGCTGGGTAAACGTGTTGATTATTCCGCACGCTCGGTAATCGTGGTCGGACCGGAACTGCAGCTGCATGAATGTGGATTGCCCAAAGATATGGCTGCGGAATTGTATAAACCGTTTATCATCCGGAAACTCATCGAACGCGGAATTGTAAAAACCGTTAAATCAGCAAAAAAGATCGTTGACCGCAAGGACCCGGTAGTGTGGGATATCCTTGAAAACGTGCTGAAAGGCCACCCGGTATTGCTCAACCGTGCACCAACACTCCACCGGTTGGGAATTCAGGCCTTTCAACCTAAACTGATAGAAGGAAAAGCAATCCAGTTGCATCCGTTGGTTTGTACAGCCTTTAATGCCGACTTTGACGGAGACCAGATGGCTGTCCACCTCCCCCTTGGGAACGCAGCTATCCTTGAAGCACAAATTCTGATGCTGGCTTCCCATAATATCCTGAACCCCGCCAACGGGGCTCCAATTACAGTTCCTTCACAGGATATGGTTCTTGGACTATATTACATCACCAAGGCCAAAAGAAGTACGGAAGATGAAAAGGTCAGAGGCGAAAGCCTGACTTTCTACTCGCCGGAAGAGGTAAACATTGCCTACAATGAAGGAAAAGTGGATCTGCATGCCATCATCAAAGTGAAGGTAACGGATTATGAAAATGGGGAACCGGTGAAGAAACTCATTGAAACTACCGTTGGACGGGTAATATTTAATCAGTTTGTTCCTGAAAAAGTTGGCTTTATTAATGACCTGCTGACAAAAAAATCATTGCGTGATATTATCGGGGATGTATTGAAAAAAACCGGTACAGCAGCAACAGCCCGGTTCCTGGATGATATTAAAAACCTGGGTTATACCACGGCATTCAAAGGTGGACTTTCATTTAACCTGGATGATGTGATTGTACCGAACGAGAAAATTGCATTTGTGGATGAAGGATATGAACACGTCGAAGATGTTGTGAACAATTATAACATGGGTTTCATTACAAACAATGAACGGTATAATCAGATTATCGATATCTGGACCCATACCAATGCGAAACTTACTCAATCCCTGATGAAACAGTTATCATCTGATAAGCAGGGATTTAATCCGGTATACATGATGCTTGATTCCGGAGCCAGGGGATCCAAAGAGCAGATCAGGCAATTGTCCGGAATGAGAGGATTGATGGCCAAACCGCAGAAGTCCGGATCAACCGGTTCGGAGATCATTGAGAACCCCATTTTATCCAATTTCAAAGAGGGACTGTCCGTACTTGAGTACTTTATCTCCACACACGGTGCCAGAAAAGGACTTGCAGATACAGCACTTAAAACCGCCGATGCCGGTTACCTTACCCGACGGTTGGTGGATGTGTCGCAGGATGTCATTATCACGGAGGAAGATTGTGGAACCCTCAGGGGCCTGCTGGCAACAGCCATTAAGAACAATGAAGAGGTGGTGGAATCGTTGTATGAACGGATTCTGGGTAGAACAACAGTTCATGATATCTATCACCCCTTATCCGGAGAATTGATTGTTTCTGCAGGTGAAGAATTGACCGAATCGATTTCCAGAATAATCGATGAATCTCCGCTGGAACAGGTTGAGATCCGTTCTGTTTTAACCTGTGAATCAACAAGGGGGGTCTGTGCAAAATGCTATGGCAGAAGCCTCGCCACAGGAAGAATGGTGCAGAAAGGAGAAGCAGTAGGCGTCATTGCAGCCCAATCGATCGGCGAACCGGGAACACAGCTGACCCTTCGGACTTTTCACGTGGGAGGTACCGCTTCAAACATTACCACCGACTCGAGTGTTGTTGCAAAATACGATGGGAGAATTGAGATTGAGGAACTTAGAAGTGTCGAAAGACAGGATGAAGAGGGGAGGAAGATGAATATCGTGATCGGACGGTTAGCGGAAATGAGAATCATCGATAAGAATACAAATATCCAGTTAGCAACCCACAATGTTCCCTATGGTTCAAAACTGTACGTGAAGGATGGAGATATTGTTAAAAAGAGTAACCTGATCTGTGAATGGGACCCCTATAATGCAGTGATCATCTCAGAATCGTCCGGAACAATCACTTTTGAACATGTTGAAGATGGTATTACTTTCCGGGAAGAATCGGATGAACAGACCGGCTTCAGAGAAAAAGTGATCATCGAAACCCGGGACAAAACCAAGAATCCCATTGTAAAGATTCTAGGGAAAAAGAAAGAGGTGCTGAAATCGTACAACCTGCCTGTTGGTGCACATATCGCTGTGAATGAAGGGGATAAGGTAAATATGGGTGATATCCTGGTCAAGATACCAAGAGCCGTTGGAAAATCAGGCGATATAACCGGTGGCTTGCCACGGGTAACCGAACTGTTTGAAGCAAGGAATCCTTCGAACCCAGCTGTCGTTTCTGAAATTGATGGGGAAGTGAACTTCGGAAAAATAAAACGGGGAAATCGCGAAATTATCATTAAATCCCGTACAGAAGAGGTGAAAAAATACTTGGTTCCCCTTTCAAAACAAATCCTGGTACAGGAGAATGACTATGTGAGAGCAGGTACTCCACTGTCCGATGGTGCAATAACTCCTGCCGATATCCTGGCAATTAAGGGACCAACAGAGGTTCAGGAGTATATTGTAAACGAGGTTCAGGAAGTGTATCGCCTGCAGGGAGTGAAAATCAACGATAAGCATTTCGAAATCATTGTTCGTCAGATGATGAGAAAAGTCGAAATCATCGATCCGGGAGATACAAATTTCCTCGAAAAACAGGTCGCGGATAAATGGGAATTCATGGATGAGAATGACTGGATCTATGACAAAAAAGTGGTCGTTGATTCGGGTGATTCAGTTACCATTAAATCAGGTCAGATCATTACGGCAAGAAAATTACGTGACGAAAATTCCATTCTGAAAAGAAAAGACCTGAAACTGGTTGAAGCAAGAGATGCGGTACCTGCCACTTCAAGCCAGATACTGCAGGGAATTACTAAAGCTGCCCTGCAAACCAAGAGTTTTATTTCCGCTGCATCATTCCAGGAAACAACCAAAGTGCTTAACGAAGCGGCAATCTTTGGTAAAGTTGATGAACTGGAAGGGTTAAAAGAAAATGTAATTGTTGGTCACCTGATACCGGCAGGGACAGGAGCCCGGGAATACAATAAACTGGTGGTCGGGTCGATGGAGGAATATGAAAGCCTGATCGGTGCCAGAGAGACAGAAATCAAGGTGATCGAAGAAGAACAAAATGAATAAAATATGGATGAGAAGAAAAACAAAAACCAGATCAACATCGAACTGGATGAGGAGATCGCACAGGGACTCTATTCCAACCTGGCTGTTATCACTCACTCATCCTCTGAGTTCGTGATTGATTTCGTTCGTGTTATGCCCGGTGTACCTAAAGCTCGTGTTAAATCGAGAATTATCCTTACACCGGAGCATGCCAAAAGACTGCTTCTGGCACTGCAGGACAACCTGAAAAAATTTGAGTCTGTGCACGGAACCATTAAAAACATAAAAAGTTCAGGTTCACCGGTGATCCCTATGAATTTCGGAGGTCCAACTGCACAGGCCTGATGGGTCTTGTGCTGTCATTAAAGGATGAAGAATTTCCAGATGATATAGTATATCCCGAAGCCGGATAGAACAACAAGTCCAGCCCACGTCAATATCCTCAACCATAGTTTTGGCCGGTCTTCCTGCTTTACGTTGCTTCCGGTAACCACCTTGTAGTTCATGTATCCCAATACGGGTGCCGTTAGAAAGGAGAGTGTTGTGGCAAGATCAACTAGGAAACTCATTGCCGTAATAAAGAATTTCAAAATTACGATCGTCCCGATAAACAAGATCCCAAGCCACATCCAGGAGAGCCAGTTCCATTCTTTCCGGGAAGTGATCTTCGGGAAAAGCAGTTCTGTGGTTGGTTTCAATACTCGCGGATAAGCATCCAGGCAGGTTAGGGTTGTACTCGACATGGTTGTTAATGCCGCAATGGCTATCAGGATATAAGCCCAGCTTCCCAGGTTGGAAGTAAAGAGGTTAATTAACTGACCTGCAAATTGGGTCCCGTTATCCGAAAACTGATTCCCGCTTCCATACATTACCAGTGCTCCAAGTGAGAGAAAACCGATCGATAAGAGAGCCGTTCCAATGTATCCCACGTTGAAATCGAAAAGGGATTCCCTCAGTTTCGGTGTGTATCCCGTCTCTTTTTTCTTCGCTATCGTCCAGAGGGAATGCCAGACAGAAATGTCAATTGCCGAAGGCATCCACCCTGCAAAAGCAATAAGCAAAGCAATGTCTGTAAAATTCCATTCAAATGATCGTGTGTACTCAGGATCGGGATTAAATCCCTTTGTAATGGCTGAAACAACAGCCACCAGGGTGGAAATTGCCAGCAGACTGATGATGAATTTAATGATCTTATCCAGAAACGAAAATTTCCCCACCGTTATGATCAGGATCCCCGTAATCAGGATGATTAGAGCCCAGGTAAAAGGGGTGAACGAACCGGAAAAAACATTTGAAAAAATACCTGCAGTCACAGCAGTGATAGCTGCCTGTAAGGTAAACATCGTACCCAGAGTTAACAAAACATAGAGGACCAATCCCCACTTTCCCAGCCTGTTATACCCCTGTAAAAGACTTTCCCCGGTTGAGGCAGCATACCGGGGTCCGAATTCGAAAAACGGATATTTAAACAGATTGATCAGCAGAATAATCCCTACCAGGTCAAATCCATAAATTGCACCAGCCCGGGATGATTGAACAAGATGGGAAACACCGATGGCAGCACCAGCCCAGAGGAGCCCTGGTCCCAACGATTTGATATTAAACCTCATAACTAATCCGGATTAATCATCATCTTCATCATCCGGGTGTTGATCTGACAGGTAATCCAGATCAGCATATTTATCTTCATACTCCTCCCGGGAATCCACCTTTAAAACTCCATCATCGTCATAATCCTCATCCTCTGTAATGATCTGCTGAGCCTGGACATTTGTCATCCTGATCAGATAATATTTTTCATCGGTCTCGAATGGAAGAGCAGTGACCAGCTTCCCTTCTTTATTAGTAAAGGTGATCAGGTTCTGGCTGAAACCGTTGGGATAAACCAACTTTATCTGTTCCTGGATATCTTTATCTAACTTATCGAAATCTTTAATTACACGAACCTTTTCGTTTTTCGGCTGCGTCATCATTTGGCTAATGGCATGTTGGTTAAAAGTTTGGTTTTATAATCCCGGACCGTTCCACTTCATTTTCTCAGAAGAACCAGGGAAATCCTATTAATCGTTAAACATAAAAATAATTTCTTATAACAAAATGATTTTAGGCTACTTTTTATAACCATCCACTGGTTTCATATGCTTTCCTGTTTTGCTGGTGTTGTATAATGGTTTCTGAATGTTCTAATTATGCTCTCCCATGATATTAATACAGAATTTTTATATATTTGTCAACCTCAACCGGAACTCACTTATGTAAAACGCAATACAGTTAAAAATATCAACATGAAGTTAGCAGTTTGCCTGGGGAATGTCCCCGATACCACAACCAAAGTTAAGTTTTCAAACAATAACACTGCGTTTGACAGAACAGGTGTACAGTGGATCATTAATCCATGGGACGAACTGGCTCTGACAAGGGCTATTGAGTTGAAAGAGGACAGTGGTAATCCTGTGGATACCGTTACCGTAATTACAGTCGGACTTATGGACGCTGAACCAACCATAAGAAAAGCACTGGCTATCGGAGCGGATAATGCCATTCGCATTAATGTTGAACCGACCGATGCATATGTCGTGGCAGCACAGCTGGCAGAGCAGTTTAAGAGGAACGATTTTGATATTATCCTCTGTGGCATTGAATCCAGCGACTATAACGGGTTTGCTGTTGGAGGAATGCTTGCGGAATTTCTCGATTATCCTTCTGTATCGGCTGTTTCTTGTCTTACCATCACCGGCAATGATCTTGAGATTACCCGGGATATTGATGGGGGAAAAGAGATTGTCCAGGTGGAAACTCCACTCGTGGCAATTGTACAAAAGGGAATAACCAAGGAACCAAGGATTCCGGCAATGCGTGGCATCATGATGGCGCGTAAAAAACCGCTTGAAGTGGTTGAACCGACAGATGCGGAGGCGTTGACCGAGTTTTCCGGGTTTGAACTTCCCCAATCAAAACCACCCTGTAAAATGATTGATGCGGAAAATGTAAAAGAACTTGTAGAGTTGTTGCAGAACGAGGCAAAAATACTATAACAAAATAAAAAATCAGGAACGTAAAAAAAATATCATGGCAGTATTAGTATATGCAGAAAACTGGGATGGGAAGTTTAAAAAACTCACCTTTGAATTGATATCCTATGCATCAAAAATAGCTGAAATGCTGAACACTTCCACATCAGTTATCTCAATCGGGAAGGTAGAGGAGAGTGAACTGAATAACCTTGGGAATTATGGTGCTCTGAAGGTATTGAAAGTGGAAGGCGATCAGTTTAAAAACCTGGATAACCAGGTGTATACTAACATCATTTTCCAGGCTGCACAAAAGGAGGAGGCTAACGTGATCCTCCTTGCCCACAACAATACAGGGAAAGCGTTGGCACCCAGATTGTCGGTTAAATTGAAAGCAGCCCTGGGTTCGAGCCTGATCGCACTACCCTCTTCCCTGGAACCATTTACCGTTTACAAAAAGGTGTTCTCCGGAAAAGCATATGCCAATATCCTGTTGAAATCGGATAAAAAGGTCCTGACCCTCGCACAGAATTCATTTAAACTGATTGAAACAGATAATCAGGCATCGATTGAATCTTTTGCCCCGGAAATTGATAAAACTGAGATCAAAACAAAGGTAAAAGACACACAGAAACAGACCGGAAAAATTATCCTTACCGATGCTGAAATTGTTGTTTCCGGAGGTCGCGGAATGAGAACGGGTGACAATTGGGGACCGCTTGAAGAACTTGCTGCTGCACTCGGAGGAGCTTTAGCCTGTTCCAGACCGGTCTCAGATGAGGGTTGGCGTCCTCATGAAGAACATACCGGGCAAACAGGGAAAATCATTGCTCCAAATTTATACATTGCTGTAGGAATATCCGGAGCGATACAACACCTGGCGGGTGTTAGCTCCTCAAAATACATCGTGGCAATAAACACCGATCCCGATGCACCGATATTTGAAGCCGCAGATTATGGTATTCTGGGGGATGCAATTAAAATTCTTCCGGAATTGGTGAACGCGGTAAAAGAAATGAAATCACAGCAATAAAGAACAAGCACCCGGTTATTCTTTCGGAACTCACGCTCCCAGATGAAGATTCCATTTTACATGATGATTTAAAATCAGAGATGTATGATTAAACAGATGTTGTTCATATTATCACTGGTCGTAACGCTTGTTGCATTCGGCTATACAACGCGTAGAATAATCTCCTTTTTTAAACTGACACGCCCGGCATTTCCCATCCGGGATTTTGGCAAACGGTTAAGGGTTACCTTGAAAGTAGCCATCGGACAGAGCAAGATCTTCAGAAGACCTGTAATCGGTCTTATGCATGCCCTGGTGTTCTGGGGATTCCTCGTTATTCTCTTCGGCAGCATTGAAATGATTATTGATGGTGTGGCACGAACGGAGAGAATCGTAAGCGTGCTGGGACCTGTATATGATGTGATCATTGCTTGCGGTGATCTGTTTGCCGCAGTCATCCTTGTGGCTATTGTTGCATTCCTGATCAGGAGAGTATTTATGCACATTAAACGGTTTACGGGGATGGAGATGACACACTGGTCACATGTCGATGCCAATATTTCCCTGCTTCTGATCCTTTTACTGATGGTCTCCTTGCTTGGAATGAATACATTCTATATCGCTCATAACCACGCAATGTCTCATGAGATTGAAGGGCTTTTCCCGGTCAGTTCATTCCTGGCAGATCGATTTTCAATGCTCTCCAATGAAACACTCTTCACATTACACGAGATCAATTGGTGGACTCATATTCTGAGTATCTTTTTCTTTGCCAATTACCTTCCTTATTCAAAGCACTTTCATGTGTTTATGTCTGTTCCAAATGTATTCCTCAGCAACCTGGATCCTGTCGGAAAACTTAAGACAATGGAGCAGATTACCGGGGAAGTTATGCAAATGATGAATCCGAAAACTGCCTATACAGACATGCCCGGTAGTGAAGATGAGGTGATGGAGCGGTTTGGTATACTGGATGTTGAAGATGCAACCTGGAAGAACTATTTTGATTCACTTTCCTGTACCCAGTGCGGAAGGTGTACATCCGTTTGTCCTGCAAATATTACCGGCAAGAAACTCTCTCCCCGGAAAATCATGATGGATCTGAGAACCAGGATGAAGGAAAAAGGCCCCGGAATGATAAAAATGGGAAAGGAATATACCGATCAGAAATCCCTGATCAGGGATTACATTACAGAGGAGGAGCTTTGGGCCTGTACAACCTGTAATGCATGTGTGCAGGAATGCCCGATAAATATCAATCAGCCATCGCTGATCGTGGATATGCGGAGATACCTGGTGATGGAGGAATCTGCCGGTCCGGCCGAACTGAACCAGATCTTTTCCAACATTGAAAACAATGGCGCTCCATGGCAGCTTTCTCAGGATGACCGGATGTTATGGGCGGAGAACCTGCAGATGAATGGAATTAAAGTTGATGTGCCCCTGATGGCCGAACAGTTTGCCGGGGGACAAATACCCGAATACCTGTTGTGGGTTGGTAGTGCAGGAGCCTTTGATGATCGGTATAAAAAAGTGACAAGAGCGTTTGTGAAAATTTTAACTCACCTGGGAATCAATTATGCTGTGCTGGGAACAGAAGAGTCTTCAACCGGAGATGTTGCACGGCGAGCCGGTAATGAAATGCTGTTCCAGATGCAGGCCATGATGAATATCGGGGTGCTTACCGGCTATGAGGTGAAAAAGATCCTGACCTGTGATCCGCATGCATACAATACCTTTAAAAATGAGTATCCTGATTTTGGCGGAAAATTTGAGGTTATACACCATACCCGGTTTTTAAACCAATTGATAGAAGCGGGAAAACTTTCGCTTGAGTCCGAGGCAATGAGGGGAAAAATAGTGACATTCCATGATCCCTGTTATCTTGGCCGTGCAAACGGAGAATATAACGCTCCAAGGAAAATCATTGAAACAATGCCTGTTGCATTTGTGGAAATGCCCCGGAATAAAAGTTTTGCTCTTTGCTGTGGAGCAGGAGGTGGCCAGATGTTTAAAGAGGCTGAAAAAGGTGACCGGGAAGTCTTTGTCGAACGTACCGAAGAGGCACTGAACACCGGGGCTGATATCATTGCCACTGCATGTCCCTATTGTATGGTAATGATTACCGATGGGTTAAAGTATGCAAACAGGGAAGATGAAATCAGGAATCTCGATATTGCAGAACTGGTTGCCCTGTCACTGAATTTGTAATAAAACGGATAATCGTATATTTACAGATAATTATTACAGTACATAACATTCCAGAAATATATTAAAAAACGCATTTAAAAATGGAAAAAATATTGGCCATAAAAGGTGGTGAATTCATGGTAAAAGAAACCGAAGCCGATGAGATCTTTATCCCGGAAGAGTTTGATGAAGAACAGAAGATGATTGCAGAGACCTGTCAGGACTTTCTCGATACAGAAGTAATGGCTAACCTGGATAGAATTGATAATCAAGAAGATGGATTAATGAGAAATTTGCTTGACAAAGCCGGTGAATTGGGATTGCTTGGTATAGCATTACCGGAAGAGTATGGTGGATTCGGACAGTCATTTGTTACATCGATGATCACCTGTGAGATCATGGGATCAGCCTATTCTTTTGCGGTTGCCTATTCCTGCCATACCGGTATAGGATCACTGCCAATCCTCTATTATGGAAATGAGGAACAAAAAAAGAAATACCTGCCAAAACTGGCAACCGGAGAATGGGTGGGAGCATATTGCCTTACAGAACCCGGAGCCGGCTCCGATGCAAATGCAGGGAAAACAAAAGCTGTGCTTTCCGATGATGGAAAGCATTATATTCTGAATGGCCAGAAAATGTGGATCACCAACGCCGGATTTGCCGATCTGTTTACCGTTTTTGCAAAGATCGACAATGACAGGGTCCTCAGTGCCTTTATCGTGGAGAGGGATTATCCCGGAATAGTATTTAACCCCGAGGAGAAAAAGATGGGCATTAAGGGCTCTTCAACCAGGCAAATCTTCTTTAACGATTGTATGGTCCCTGTGGAGAACATGCTGGGATCGCGTGGAGTGGGATTCCGGATTGCACTCAATATTTTGCACATGGGGCGGATAAAATTGGGAGGAAACGTACTGGGTGCAGCAAAATTGACCATTAATCAATCGGTTCAATATGCCAACGAAAGAAAACAGTTCGGAATGTTGATCTCGGAATTCGGGGCAATAAAATATAAGCTGGCAGAACAGGTGATAAAAACTTTTGTGACAGAGTCTGCCGTTTACAGGGCAAGCCATAATGTCGATCAGGCAGTTGAAATGAACCTCGATGAGGGCGTCAAAGATCAAGCCATGATCATCGCATTCAACCAGCTGGCCATTGAAGCTGCTATACTGAAAGTCTTTGGATCGGAGACATTGAATTTTATTGTTGATGAAGCAGTTCAGATCTTCGGAGGAATGGGATACTCATCTGAAATGCCGGTGGAACGTGCATACAGGGATTCAAGAATCAACAGGATTTTTGAAGGAACAAATGAGATCAATAAGATACTGGCTGTCGATACTATACTCAAAAGAGCCATGAAAGGAGAATTCGACCTGTTTGGTGAGGCAAAAAAAGTAGTCGACGGACTGGCCTCCCTGCCATCCCAACCAGCAAAAGCTTTTTCCGATTACTATGTACAGAAAAAAACCTATATCAGCCATTTCAAAAAAACAGCCCTGATGCTCATTCACTATGCATCAGAGAAGTTCCAGAGAAAGCTGGTTTTTGAACAGGAGATACTGAATAACATCTCCGATATTATCATGAACCTCTATGTTGCAGAATCTGCAGTTCTGCGGGTTCAGAAACTGGAGAAAATGCGTGGAGAAGAAGCGGTAAAGATCTACAGGGACATCATCGATGTTTTTGTGTATGACGTGGCTGACCTGGTGCGAAAAGCGGCTGCTGACAATGTGAATTCATTAGCTGATGATAAGGGAAAAGAGTTGATGTTGAAGGGCATCGCTTACTATTCTGCCGTGGAAGGAGTCAATGTCAGAGATGCCCGAAGAAGGATTGCTGATAAACTCATTGAAGAGAACAGATATGTATTTTAACAGCTTTTTTCCTATCTTTAAGTGGTTGTTACGGACAAAGTGATGAAACAATGTAAACCGTTGATTTTTGGGATCATTTTTTTTGCAGGTGCCCTTCTGCTCAATACCTGTGACAGTGAACCGGAATGTGGCTGTGATGGGAAGAAGGCATTTGAGTTGAGAAATGAGGTGGGAAAGATCTATTATGAGACTGAAGATGACTATGCCACCTTCGTTATTGAGAATCTTTATACAACGTTTGTATTATGCAATCCCAAGGAATTTCGCGATACCCTGGCAACGTTTGACCAGGGAGACCTTGTTTTTGTATCGGGAATAGCCCATTACCAGTGTTACAGTAATCCATACCAGACTTCCTACCTTCTTGATATGAAAAGCATTGCTGAGTATAAAATAGATGATTAGAACGTTTCGCGAAGTTGAACCATTGCCCTTTCTTCGTTTAATCCAATCGATGCACTGCCCGTTTAATTTGCATAGAAAACTTTTAGCATAATGGATAAATATTCCGGTAAACGGATTGTCATGGTAGGTTCCGGTAATGTGGCTTGTCAACTATCCAACGCATTACTCGATGCCGGATACCAGATAATCCAGGTGTATAGCAGAACAGCTGCTCATGCCAGAGCAATTGCTGTAACCCTGAATTCTTCCTGGACTGACCAGGTTTCGGAGATCACAGACCAGGGTGATCTGTATATTCTTGCCGTTTCCGATTCGGTCATTCCACAACTGGCAGACCAAATCAACATCAAATCACAACTCGTGGTCCATACTTCCGGGAGCGTGGAAATGAACATCTTCCGCGGCAAGGCTGAGAACTATGGTGTGTTTTACCCACTGCAAACCTTTTCAAAAAACAGGACTGTTGATTTCAAAAACATTCCTGTGGCAGTTGAAGGAAATAACAAAGAGAGTGAAACCACGTTGTTGCACCTTGGCCAACAGGTTTCAGAAAGGGTAATAAAACTCAACAGCACCGATCGGCTATACCTGCATCTTGCTGCTGTCTTCGCGTGTAATTTTACAAATCACCTTTACCACCTTGCCTCCCTGATCCTTGATAAAAAAAACATACCCTTTGACCTGTTGTTACCACTCATTCATGAAACAGAAGCTAAAATCAGGACAATACACCCGTGTGAAGGGCAAACGGGACCTGCGGTAAGAAATGATCAAATTGTTATTAAAAAGCATTTAGATTTATTATCTTTCTCCCCCGAAATCAGTGGACTATATGACTTGCTCAGCCGAAGTATATACTCTCTTGCCCATGACAGATAGGATGGCTTGTTTTCTGAAAACATTATCGTTCCGAATCCGTAGTAACGAACCTGGTAAATGAGCAATTTTAAAGAGGATCTTAGAAAAGTAGAAGCATTTGTATTTGACGTTGATGGAGTGTTGTCCTCCCAGATCATGCCCTTGCACCCGGGGGGAGAACCCATGCGAACCATTAACATAAAAGATGGATATGCTCTTCAGCTTGCAGCTAAGAAATCGTATCCCATTGCAGTGATCACCGGTGGGAATTCCGATGCGGTAAGGAAACGGTTTGAAGGATTGGGTATCACAGATATTTACCTCCGGTCACACGATAAGAAAGAGGATTTCCTGGATTTCATCACAAAATATGATCTTCATCCATCAAGAGTGCTCTATATGGGAGATGACCTTCCGGATTTTGAAGTGATGGAGCTCGTTGGCTTTCCAACCTGTCCGGCTGATGCAGTGGTTGAGATCAAACAGATATCGAAGTACATCTCCAATTATAATGGGGGAGATGGTTGTGTGAGGGATATCCTGGAACAGGTTCTCCGGCTGCACAATAAATGGATGGATACTGATGCTTTTTCCTGGTAAACGATAACGCTATGATCGCCTTTTTAAAGCTCATACGCATACAAAACCTGTTTATCGTTGCACTCACGCAATATATGATGAGATGGTGTATCATCCATCCTATATTAAGCCACCTGACTGTCATACAAAACAACGAAGTAATCCGCTTACCGGCATTTGAGCTGCAATTCAGTGAGTTCAATTTTTTCCTTCTTGTTCTCTCAACGGTGTTCCTTACAGCAGCTGGTTATGTGATAAATGACTATTTTGATGCCAAGACAGATTTGCTCAATAACCCCGGAAAGGTGATCGTAGGCAAGGTCATTCCCCGGCGTTCGGCTATGGCAAGTCATATCATACTGAACATCCTGGGGATCGGTATCGGAGTCTATATCTCCTTTTTTGTGGAAATGCCCTTCCTGGTTATCATTTTTATTACAGTTTCCGGTTTACTCTGGTTCTATTCAACTACCTATAAAAGGCAGTTTCTGATTGGCAACCTGATCGTTGCACTGCTTACTGCACTGGTACCCCTTATTGTAGTGCTGTTTGAGATCCCGCTGCTGAACAGATCGTATGGTCATCTGCTATTGCAATACGATACATCCCTCAGTGTATTGGTAGCATGGGTCGCCGGGTTCTCCTTTTTTGCCTTCATTACAACCCTGACGAGGGAGATCATTAAAGATATCGAGGATTTTGAAGGGGATAGTGCATACGGTCGAAGAACCTTGCCCATTGTGCTTGGTGTTCCAAAATCAAAATGGATTGTTGCTGGCTTGCATATCATTACCATTGCAGCACTGGTATTTGTCTATTTCAAATACCTGAGAGATAATATCACCCTGATCTATATGAGCGTAACCTTGCTTTTACCATACATCCTGTTGACATACCGGATAGTAAAAGCAGATAAAAAATCAGATTATCATTTTGCCAGCAACCTGTCGAAGTTTATCATGTTAGCCGGAATTTTCTATTCATTGGTTGTTTATTATATCATTTCCGTTAGGTTTTAGGTGTTGTCAATTCTGGAGAATATCAAAGGTAAAAAGGTGATTCTCGCCTCAAAATCACCGCGTCGTCATTTCCTGTTGGGAGAACTTGGAATTGATTTTGAGATCGTGGAGAACCATGATGTGGACGAGGAATATCCCCCGGACATGAAACCCGAAGAGATACCGGTATACCTGGCACGAAAAAAAGCAGCAGAATTTTCCGGAACACTGAGTCAGGATACCATACTGATTACTGCTGATACTATCGTATGGTGTGAGGGAAGCGTCCTGAATAAACCCACGGATAGAGAAGATGCCTGCCGGATACTGAAGAAGTTATCGGGGAACAAGCATACGGTGGTTACCGGTGTTTGCATCATGTCATTGGACAAAGAGGTGTCCTTTTATGCAACTACCGATGTCTATTTTGCCATCCTTGCTGAAGAGGAGATAGATCACTACCTGAAGGAGTATAAACCGTATGACAAAGCCGGTGCCTATGGTATCCAGGAATGGATCGGTTATATTGGCATTGAAAAAATCGATGGTTCATATTTTAACGTGATGGGACTTCCCATCCAGAAACTATATCGGGAACTGAAAATTTTTTAATCCTTAATGTTCGTATTATGATAAAAAGAATAATCACCGGTTTATTGACCCTGGTAACCATCACCCTTTTTATTGCCAGGGCAGACGAGGGGATGTGGATACCACTTCTTCTCGAGAAATACAATATCAGCATCATGCAGGAGAACGGGTTTAAGCTGACTGCTGAAGATATTTACAGCATCAATCAGGCATGCATGAAAGATGCCGTGGTCAATTTTGGGGGATGTACAGCCGAATTGATCTCGGGTGAGGGGTTGATCATTACCAATCACCATTGCGGAGAAGGCCGCATCCGGGCACACTCGACTGTTGAGAACGATTACCTGAAAAATGGTTTCTGGGCAATGAGCAGGGATGAGGAATTACCGAATCCCGGTTTACGCGTTTCCATCCTGATCCGGATGGAAGATGTTACGGATGAGATCCTGAATGTCCTTGATGATGGGATGGATGAGAAAACAAGGCAGGAGGCGATTCGAAATACAAGCAGCGAACTGGTTTCAGAGGCAACCCGCGATACGCACTATACTGCAAACATCAGACCCTTTTACCAGGGGAACCAGTATTTCCTGTTTGTGAATGAGGTATTCTACGACGTGCGACTGGTGGGTGCCCCTCCGGCAACTATTGGCAGTTTTGGCGGCGATACTGATAACTGGATGTGGCCAAGACATACCGGTGACTTTTCACTGTTCAGGATCTATGCCGGAAAAGATAACATGCCAGCACCCTATTCCGCTGAAAATGTACCCTATAAACCGAAAAAATTCTTCCCCATCTCGCTGAAAGGAGTCCAGGAAGATGACTTTACCATGGTCTTCGGCTACCCCGGCAGTACCTTCGAATACAAACCTTCATTTCACCTTGAAATGTTGTCCCGGTACATCAATCCGGAATTTATCAAGGTCAGGGGTAAAAAGATTGAGATCATTGATGCTGCAATGAACCAAAGTCCTAAAATCCGGATCCAGTATACTTCAAAAGCTTCCGGGATCAGTAATTCCTGGAAACGGTGGATAGGAGAGAATAACGGGCTCGAAAAACTGGATGCCATTGCAAAGAAAAAGAAGTTCGAAGAGGCATTCCAGGAATGGGCTGATGCGGATGAGGCGAGAAAAAGAGCATACGGAGATATCCTGAGCCAGTATGAAAAAATATACGAGCAATTAACCGGTTATAGCTTCCTGGATAATTACTACAACGAAACATTCTTCCGGAGAGGGATTGAAGTCGTTTCGTTTGCAGGTCAGTTCGTGTCGCTTGCAGATCTTGTTGATTCGGATGCCTCTGAAGAGGAGATTGGTAACGCAGTTGAAAGACTTACATCACAGACAGAACGGTTCTTTAACGATTATGATAAACCGACGGATCAAAAACTGTTCGTGGCATTACTTGCTCTTTTTTGTGAAAACGTAACCCCGGAATATCAACCGGAAAGCGTTAAACAGGCTAACCAGGAGTATTCCGGTGATTTTAACGGATATGCCGATTGGTTCTATAAGAAAACAATCTTTGCTGATCAGCAACTGGTGCTTGATTTCCTGGCTGCCTTTACGGCAAAAAAGGCAAAAACGATCCTGAAAGATCCTGCCTGCCAGTTGTTTATGGAAACAAGCAGAATACATGTTTTGCAGATCCTGCCCGAATACAACAAGCTGAATGAAGATCTGCGTAAACTGGACAGGATCTATGTGAAGGCCCAGATGGAATTCCAGCCGGATAAGGTGTTTTATCCTGATGCAAACAGTACCCTGCGGGTTACCTACGGGAAGGTAAAAGGATACTACCCGAGAGATGCAGCATATTTTCTTCCCTACTCTACACTGGAAGGGATCATAGAGAAGGATAATCCTGAGATTTACGATTATGATGTGCCTGAAAAACTGAAAGAACTCTATCGTACCCGGGATTATGGTAGGTATGGGGAGGATGGTAAAATGCATGTCTGTTTTATTGCTACCAATCATACAACAGGGGGTAACTCCGGAAGCCCGGTTATCAATGCAGAAGGACACCTGATCGGAGTGAATTTTGACCGTGCATGGGAGGGGGTTATGAGTGACCTGATGTATAATCCTGAAAAGTGCAGAAACATCTCACTGGATATCCGGTTCGCCCTGTTTATCATCGATAAATTCGCCGGGGCCGGACACCTGCTTGAAGAGATGAAGTTGGTGGAGTGAAGATGAGTACAGAGGGTAATGTTTAAGTGGTGAGAAGTGAGTAGTGAGTGGGGGAGAGAAGGAGAAAAGTCACCAGTCTTCAGTCAGCAGTCTGCAGTGAGGGAAGGACAAAATGGACAGGTCCTCGTTGCTCGTTGCTCGGTACTCGGTAAAAAAAGAAATTCGGGATGAGTTGTGTAGAATAGACTAATAAAACGTCCCGAAGGGATTGACAGGGAATGGCTGTAGGGTGAAATTAAAGAATACAGTTCGTCCCATAGGGACTGAAAGACTGAGAACCCTGCCTGCGTAGACAGGTGAAAACTGGAAACCGAAAACCAATTGTGCAACAATTTACCCAAATAGGCGTTGTTAAAAACCGGTTTAATGAGCCGGCAGAACCTGCTGTGATAAAAGCGGAGGAGAGCATGATAGAGGTTTCCAGTGAGTTCTCTGAAGGATTGTTCAGGATTGAGGACTCGAAATACCTCGATATCCTTTTCCTGTTCGACCGTTCAAAAGGTTTCAACCTGAAGGGCCCGGTCTTCTCGGGTGAAGTAAAAGGTGTATTCGCCTCCAGGAGCCCCCACCGGCCGTCTCCTGTAGGCCTTTCAACGGTTAAATTACTCAGCCGGTCAGATAATGAGCTGGTGGTATCGGGTTTGGATGCTTTGAATGGTTCCCCGGTAATTGATATTAAGCCCTCTGATAAAATCTTTTCCGATGAGGAACTGGAAGTCATCCGGTATAACAACATGAAAGCAAATCCAAGAAAGGAGATCGGACAATACATACAGGCAGGACGATTGGACAGGCTGTTGATCATGGCGGCACAGCTGCATGGGCACTATTGTCCGGGGCTGGCTCTGGGTGTCATCGCCGGTGCACACGGTATGCAGGAATTGGATCCGCATTCTGACGGACTGGAAGAGCTGTTAGCCATCGTTGAAACCAATAACTGTTTTTCGGATGGTATTCAGTTTGTTACAGGCTGTAGTTTTGGAAATAATGCTTTGATTTTCAAAGATACCGGCAAAGTAGCCTGTTCCCTGGTGGATCGAAACGGGGAAGGCATACGGTTTGTGATGAAGCAGGAAGCACAGGAGTACATGCATGCTGTTTATCCTGAATTTTCATCTGCATTCGATAAGGTTGTCGATGATCACGATCGTGGTGTTGAAACTGTTACGGAGTTCAAAACCGGGGGGCTCAAAAAAGCGTTTGCCGTTCTTGATCTGGATTTTGATCATTTGTTTATGCGTCAGACACTGAAAGATACTGCTGTCCCTGAATATGCTCCTTCGCATGAAAGCCTGGTTTGTTCAAACTGCAATGAGAGCATCATGGCTTCCCGGAGCGTTGAAAAGGAGGGAAAGATATATTGCCTGGAATGTGCCGGGGAAACCGTTAACCGGCTCACCGGTGCTGGCATTATTACTGAATGATTTTTTTATCTTTGTCAAATTAATTTGTTATGCTTTCAACTGAAATTCAAATACTGCTCGTAACTGCAGCATCCATAGGGTTTTTTCATACCCTGCTGGGACCGGATCACTATCTGCCGTTTATTGTCATGGCCAGAGCCAGAAAATGGTCAATGGTAAAAACCACATGGGTTACCATAGCCTGCGGAGTGGGGCATGTTGGCAGTTCAATCATTCTTGGTTTAATAGGCATTGCATTTGGGATAGGTATCAACCGCCTGACAGGCGTAGAATCGGTACGGGGCAGCATAGCCGGGTGGTTATTTATTGCTTTCGGGCTGGTCTATTTTATCTGGGGACTCCGCAGAGCTTACCGCAACAAACCGCATAAGCACATTCATGTTCACGATAATGGAACCTACCATACACACGAGCATATACATCAGGAAAACCATGTACATGTTCACGAAAATCATAAAAAGAACCTTACCCCCTGGGTATTGTTTGTCATTTTCATCCTTGGCCCCTGTGAGCCGCTGATTCCATTACTGATGTATCCTGCAGCACAAAGCAGCACGTCAGGACTGGTTCTGGTCAGCCTGGTTTTTGGCCTGGTAACGATCGGTACCATGCTAACCATTGTTCTGGTTAGTGCGTTTGGAATCAGTTTCATGCCCTTGGGTAAGCTAGAACGGTTTACACACGCCATCGCCGGCGCCATTATCCTTTTAAGCGGAATAGGGATACAGTTTTTGGGATTGTAGAAGTAACAGTTCAGGGTACAGAGTTCAGGGTACAGAGTTCAGGGTACAGAGTTCAGGGTACAGAGTTCTGCCGAAGGCACCCCTTCGGGGAAAGCACAGAGTTAATTAAATCAATCAAATCGGTAGCCTTTTTGGTTTGTTCCTTTCAGATATTTAATCAGCCCGGATATTAACGAGATGGTTTCATCGGCTAGATTATAACCAGTCTTGAATTCCTCCTGATTGATATATTCAGAATCAAACGCTCTGTATAGTTGTGATTGTAGTTCGCCTCCTGATCCACGTGAGATGGATAAAAAATGACAAAACTCTTTATTTCCTCCTCTTGTAAATCCTTCAGAAATGTTATCCATAATCGAACCGGATGAATTAAGCATTTGATCTGCTAAACTGTAATCTTTTTTTGCTATGATCTTTTTTCGAATCTGAAAAATAAACTTACACAATTCCCTTGCCTTTTTCCAGCAGTCCAGATCTTCAAATTTTCTTATCGTCCCCATTTTAGATCATTTTTTAAGAACTCCATTCCTTTTACCCTGAACTCTGAACTCTGTACCCTGAACTCTGTACCCTGAACTCTGAACTCTGTACCCTGAACTCTGAACTCTGTACCCTGAACTCTGTACTCTGAACTCTGTACCCTGAACTCTGTACTCTGTACCCTGAACTCTGTACTCTGAACTCTGTACCCTGAACTCTGTACTCAACACTCATTCCATTTCTCCCATTGTTTTCTTAATAAACTGTATCCGTTCAAAGGCAGCGGCATGCTCTTTCCGGACCATTTTCCCCTGGAAATCGCTCACCGAATTGTATCCGAATTTCTTCATCCACCGGATCATATCCTCAATGATTTTGTTCATGTATTCGATGCCGTGTTTATAGAGTGTACTGGCAATCTGCACTGCATCTGCTCCCACGAGGAGCTGTTTGATGATACCCCCGGAATCATGAATCCCGGTAGCGGCTGCCATGGTGCACTTCAGCTCCGGTGATAATACGCTGATCCAGCGCAATGATTCGGTTGCCTCCTGTGGCGAACTGATGATGTTACTGGAAACCAGGCTCAGTTTGTTGATATCGATATCAGGCCGGTAAAACCGGTTGAAGAGAACCAGGGCATTGGCACCGGCTTCATCCAGGTGATGGGCGATCTTATAAAGGTTAGTGAAGCTATTACCCAGTTTCACAGCCACGGGAAGGGTACAATTCTTTTTGACATCCTGGAGGATCTGGATATAGGTGTTTTCAATTGTCTGGCTATCGACCTCTTTATTAAAGGGGTAAATGGCAATGTTCAGTTCCAGTCCATCCGCCCCGGCTTCAGCTATCCGTGAAGCAAAGGAGGTCCATTCACTGGGTGAAATACAGTTGATACTGGCGAATACCGGGATAGTAACGGACGCCTTCGCCTCTTTGATGAGATTCAGGTAGGCATCAACACCCTCCTTTTTGGAAAATTTGTTCAGGTATTCGATCGCTTCGGGATACCAGAAGTACATATCCTCCTGTTCCATCAGTGCTTTCGGGTCGTGGATCAACTGCTCTTCGAAAAGAGATTTCAGGATTACTGCTCCGGCACCACTATCTGCGATTCGCTTTATGCGGTCAACCGATTTTGTAAGTCCTGAACTGCTGACAATAATGGGATTGCGCAGGGTTAATCCCATATACTCTGTTGTGAGATTCATCGTTCTGTTTTATTTTATTGAGGTAATGTGTTCAAATCAACATTCAACCGATTCTTTGAAAAGGTCGATCCGGCTTTCCGGATGGCGCAGTTTCTTACAAAGGAAATCAAAGGCTTTCAGCATGTTCGAGTTTGCTTTGCCGGAAAGGCCCTCTTTGAACTCCCATTCATAACCCTTTAGATGCAGCAGATAGCACTCCGGGTATTTATCAAAAAGCTGGTTGCACAGGTGCAGGATAAAGGAAGCGGATACTGCGTGCATGGTAAATTCGACCGATGCTTCCGATGCGTTTACCCGGGTTAGGCAAAAATCGTCGATCGGTTCGTCTGAAGCATCAACGAAGATAACAAGGTCTTTATCAGCGATGGCTTCTGCATCTTCAATATTCAACTGGTAATTGGAATCAAAGGTTATCGAGGAGATGTTCCCGTCCCTCACCCACTGCTCCATTTTCTCCACGAAAGCATTTCCCAGCCCGTCATCCTGGCGCCCCGGGTTACCATAGCCGTATATCAATACTGTAGGAGGTTTCTTCAACCTATTTTTGTTTTTTGTCAAGAAGATTATTCTCTGAATCGTACAGTTCGATCTCGAGTGGCATTTTCCCCAGGGCATGTGTTGCGCAGCTTATACATGGATCGTATGCCCGGATCGCGACTTCTACCGCGTTCATCATGGGTTCGGTGATCTCGGTCTGACCGGTCATGTATTGCCTGGCTACACTTTCAACTGCCCGGTTCATCGGTGTATTGTTATTGGTTGTGGAAACGATCAGGTTTGCCATTTCGATCAGGTCATCGTCATTGATCCGGTAATGATGAAAAAGCGTTCCCCGCGGGGCTTCAAGCAAACCGATCCCTTCCCTGGTTTTCGTTCCCTTTACCACGAGATCGTCCCCCTGCAGATCCGGATCGTTCAGTAACTCTTTCATCATCTCGGCAGCATGCAGTACCTCGATAAGCCTTGCCCAGTGGGTGTACAGTGACATGTTATTGGGTTTCCCCCCGGTATATGCCCTGAACTCTTCGAATTCTTTCTGAGCCAGTGGGGTCGGGATAAAATCGCATGCATTCAGACGTGCCAGGGGACCGACGCGGTACCACCCATCCTCTTTGCCCAGTTTTTTAATGAATGGGAATTTCATGTAAGTCCATGATTTAACCTCTTCACCGATGTAATCAAGGTAATCCTGGTAATCCACGTCATGCAGGATCTTCTTCCCGTTATGATCTACTGCCCTCAGTACCCCGTGGTACAGATCCATTGCTCCATCCTTACGGACAATGCTGAGGTGATTGGATGGAAAGGCAGCAAAATTATCAACCATTTCACGGTTTTTCCTCAGATAATCTTTTATGAATTCGACCGCACTCAGTGACCAGGTGATCATGTGGTCGGCATTGAACGGATCGTCTCCTTTCAGGAAGAAATCACGCTCTTCAATACTCAGGTTTTTATTTATTCCACCGGGAATTGCTCCGGTTCCATGGATCTTCTTTCCAGCTGTTGCTCTTATAATTTCCTGTCCGAATTTTCGCATCATAACACCCTGGACGGCAATATCCCTGTGTTCAATAGAAACACTGATGATATTCCTGATTTCCGGACTGGCATCAATACCGAACAGCAGATCGGGAGATACAAGATGGAAGAAGTGAAGTACATGGGACTGGAATATTTGTCCGTAGTGCATCAGCCGGCGCATTTTTTCACCGGTTGGTGTCAGCCCGTCACCGTTTCCCGCACCCACAATAACATCCATGGCTTTTGCAGCAGCCAGGTGGTGACTTACCGGGCAGATACCACATAGACGCTGTACCAGTACCGGGGCTTCCCAGTAGGGTCTTCCCTGAACAAACCGTTCAAAACCACGGAATTCAACAATGTGTAACCTGCTTTGCACGATATTGTTGTTATCGTCCATATGGATGGTTACCTTGCCGTGACCTTCAACCCGGGTTACGGGTTCAATCGTTATTTTTCTTGCCATAATAATGGTCTCCTGTTAATCAAATTTAATAACCTCATAGGGCAGATCCATTTCAGTTTCCAGGATGATGGCATGGATTGCCTGCCAGATGAGATCTGCCGTGGGTGGACAACCCGGAAGGTGGTAGTCTATCTTAACAACCTCGTGACAGGGATATACCTTATCCAGTATAATGGGGAGCTCATCATCGTTGGGCATGATGTTCTCCTCATTATTCCCCACCACACTCGGACCGTTCAGGTAGGCTTCTTCCAGGCACTCCTTAACCGGGATCCCATTCCGCAGAGCGGGCAATCCGCCCATGATAGCGCATTCACCAAGCGATACCAGGATCCTGCAATGCTTCCGGAACTCCCTTAGCACTTCAACATTTTCACTGTTGCCACAACCTCCTTCAATTAATCCAATATCACACGGTTTGGTGAATTTCTTAATATCATCGATGGGAGATTTATTGAATTCAACCACCTCCAGCAGGTCAAGGATTCGTTCATCGATATCCAGAAAGGACATGTGGCATCCGAAACATCCTGCCAGCGAAGTGGTTGCTATAATTGGTTTGCTCATGATTATGGATTTGATGTTTTCACTCGTTTACTTCAATATCGGATCCAATAGGTTCATTATCGTATTTTCGTTTCCCAATTGGTGTGATGAATCCCTGTTCTTTGCGGAGAATGGATCCTACCGGGCATACATCCATGGCTTCCTGTGCCATGCTGTCGGTCAGCTTGTCTCCCAGCTCCGGGTCAATCCCTATCTCCAGCCTGTGCCCCCTGCTACGGAATGCAAAAATGCTTTTTCCATCCTCAGTCTTGATCGCACGAATGCAACGTTTACACAGGACACAGCGATTATGGTCTTTGATGATCTTCGGATGAGAAGCATCGATCTCCCTGACGGGAAACCGGTAGGGGAATCTTGGTACCATGATCTTAAAGCGGTATGCTAACGCTTGAAGAATGCAGTTTCCGCTCTTTTCACAGGAGGGACAGAAATGATTCCCTTCGACAAAGAGGACCTCCACGATCGATTTTCTGATATCGTTGAGTTCATCCGTATCATTTTCAACTTCCATTCCATCTTCCACAGGAGTGGTACATGCCGACATGAACCGGCCGTTCACCTTTACCGTACAGATCCGGCAGGAACCGGCAGGTTCGACACCCGGGATATTGCATAAATAGGGGATGAAAATCTTGTTCTGACTGGCTACATCAATCAAATGGGTTCCTTTTTCAGCCAGGCATTCCCTGCCATCAATGTGTATTTTAACGATCTTTTTCATAATTCAACAGTTAAAGTTGAGGGATTCTGCCAACCGCTTCGCTTGATTCGATCACTGCTGCTCGCAGATCAAACTCGGTGTCGAATGTTTTATCTTTCTGGATCTTCTCTTCGTAGAGGTGTCTGAAATTTCTGATGCTGGTCAGGATCGGATTTCCGGCAGTCTGGCCCAGGCCACAGCGATTCACCTTTAATACCTTACCCCATTGGACCATCTCATCAATGTCCTGATGGACACCATGCCCACGGAGTATTTTGATCAGTTTATGTTTAAGCAACAATGGAATGTTTCTGCAGGGAACACAGGAGCCGCACGATTCCTCAATGAAGAAATCGGTAAAATTCAATACCACCTCTTGCAGAAGCTGACGTGATTGACCAAATATGATTACCGACCCACCGGTGGAAAGGTCCGAGAAGCAGAGTATCCGGTTAAATTCAAAAGGGGCAATAAGTGCACCGGAAGGTCCGCCTACCTGAACTGCCTGGGGGATCTCAGCACCAGCCATGTTAATAATATCATTGATGGTGAATCCCCACTCTACCTCATACACCCCCGGGTATTTACAGTCACCGGAAATACTCAGCAATTTTGTTCCCGTGGATTCTTTTGTTCCCAGTGTCTTGAACCAGTCACTGCCATGCTGGATGATCCGCACAATCGTACAAAGGGTTTCCACATTATTGATCACAGTCGGTTTATGGAAATAGCCGTTTTCAACAGGAAAGGGTGGCCGGTTTCTTGGTTCTCCGCGTTTTCCTTCAACCGATTCGATCAGCGCTGATTCCTCTCCACATACGTATGCCCCTGCTCCAAACTGTATGCGTATATCAAAATCAAATCCCTTAATACCCCCGGCATCCTTGCCTAGCATATGATTGCTTCTTGCCTGCTCGAGCATGGCATTCACCTGTTTTTCCAGGTACCTGTATTCGTACCTCAGGTAGATTATCCCCTGGGAAGCTCCGATACAATACCCGGCAATTGCCATCCCCTCAATTAACAGACCGGCTCGCTCGGTCAGAATGACCCGGTCTTTGAATGTTCCCGGTTCTCCTTCATCGGCATTACAGATTACAAACTTTTCGTCTCCTTCGGCTTTCCGGCAAAATTCCCACTTCAGTCCGGTAGGAAAACCGGCGCCTCCCCGCCCCCGCAGATTGGATGCTTTAATAACCTCAATTACCTCCCCGGGGGATCGTTTTGCGACCTGTTCCCTGAGTACCGTACCCGTCACATAGTCATCCTGAAGAATAGGACCAATGCGGCGTATGTTGTTCCGGACAACCGACCGGATCAGGTCAGACCGGTTCTGTCCCTCTCCAAAGCTTGATGTGACCATCTCCTCAACCGGTTTTCCCTCTTTCATCTTATGAACGATCTCACGTACAGTGAACGGGGTGAGGTTCGTGAAAACTTTCCCGTTGATCAGAGCCGCCGGCTCCTGGTCACTCATCCCGATACAGGAGGTATAAAACAATCCGATCAATCCGTCGGGGGTAACCTCTCCAAACGGGATGCCGCACTCTTTTTCAAAGGCAGCGGAAATTTGTTGTCTTCCCATCATGTTGGCAACCACACTGTTATTCAGATATACCGTGTATTTGCCAGTTGGGTAACGGGTAAAGAAATGATAAAACGTTACTGTCTGCTCGACATCCACCTGGGAAATATTAAGCAGTTTTGCAATCTCCTGGATCGCTTCCTGTGAAATAAACCCGGATTCCGTTTGGACCTGGATTAAAATATCCATAAGCCTGTAAGGATCTCCGTCATATTTCCTGACTATTTCTTGTACAGATTTCATCTTAATGTATGATTCCTTGTTTTCGGGTGTAATCTGATTATTACCTCAATTGTGTGATGGGCAGCCTGTCCGGACACCGCAACAATGCCGCTGCTGATACCATTCTTACTGATTAAATCAGGCATCTCGTCAATCGGTAGTAGGGAAATGGAAGCTTGCCTGTTTGTCATCTTCAGGTAATAAACAAAATAAATTTCTTTAAGTTAATAAATTTATGATTTTTTTCATGTTTAGTTTGTATTTTAACGGGCTGTTATCGTCAGATTTGGGGTTGAATGAGTAAGAACAGGATAGCATATCAGATACAGGTTCGGGGACTTGTCCAGGGAGTGGGATTCAGACCGTTCATTTACAGGATTGCTTCAAGGAATAGCCTGAATGGGTGGGTTGAGAACCGGAATGACGGGGTTATCATACATGTGGAGGGTGACGACCGGAATATCATAAAATTTCTCTCTGACTTTGAGATGGAAGCACCTCCGGTTTCAAAAATACAATCAATAGATAAAATAGCAGCTGAATTCACCGGTTTTACCGGGTTTGATATCGTAACAAGCTCGGATGTTTCCGGTGAGATTACTGAGATCAGTCCTGACATCGCAGTTTGTAGCGAATGTTTACAGGATATGAAGAAGCAGGTCCACAGGATCGACTACCCGTTTATCAACTGCACGAATTGCGGACCCCGGTTTACCATCATCAAAGATCTACCTTACGACCGGCACAAAACCACCATGTCAGAGTTCAGGATGTGTGATGAGTGCGAAAGGGAATACCACGACATTCTTGATCGCCGTTTCCATGCACAACCCGTTGCCTGCTCACAATGCGGACCCTGGTACCGGTTGATGGTCAATGGGAAAAGCGTTACTGATATTGCCACGATCGTTCAACAGGTGTCATCCATGATCGGGAACGGAAAGATTGTTGCAATCAAGGGCCTGGGTGGTTTTTTTATCGCCTGTGATGCGCTGAACCAGGAGGCTGTGGAACGACTCAGAAAGGCAAAAGACCGGGACGGCAAACCCTTTGCCGTCATGTTTGGTTCCCTGGATACCCTGAAGGAGTTTGCCCGCCTGAATGAAGCGGAGGAGAAAGAAATCACCTCCTGGAGACGTCCCATCGTCCTGCTGGAGAGTAAGAAACCCCTTGCCAGAGATGTAAGCGTGGGTTTTCATACCGTCGGAGCGATGTTACCGTACATGCCATTCCACTTCATGCTCTTTGAGCAGTTGACAACCCCGGCCATTGTTCTTACCAGCGGCAATATCTCCGAACAACCAATCCTGATCGATAACGATACGGCAGCAAAAAAACTCTCCGGCAGGGTGGATGCACTACTGGATTATAATCGCGATATCTACAACCGGACAGACGATTCCGTGGTGATGGTTGTCAATGATACAGTGAGGCCTGTCCGCAGATCCCGGGGATTTGTCCCATCACCCATCCACCTGGACATGAATGTGGACGGTATTCTTGCAACAGGCGCAGAGCTGGTGAATTGCTTCTGCCTGGGAAAAGGGAATCAGGCTATCATGAGCCAGCACATCGGTGATCTGAAAAACCTTGAAACATACCTGTTTTTCCAGGAAACCATCCGGCAGTTTCAGAAACTTTTCCGCCTGACACCGGTGACCGTGGTGTGTGATATGCATCCCGATTACCTCTCTACACGGTACGCTGAGGAATCCGGGCTGGAAGTGATCCGCGTTCAGCATCACCATGCTCATATTGTATCCTGTATGGCAGAATATAACCTGGATGAGAAAGTGATCGGCGTAAGCATGGATGGGATCGGTTATGGGGATGACGGACATATCTGGGGCGGCGAGTTCCTGGTTTGTGACCTGGCTGATTATGAACGGCCATGCCACTTCGAATATGTTCCGATGCCCGGGGGAGATAAAGCAACGGAGGAACCCTGGAGAATGGCAGTATCCTACCTCTACACCTGTTACGGAGAGGAGTTTCTGAACCTGAACCTTCCGTTCCTTAAGCGGATCGATAAATCAGCTGTACAGCTTGTCGTTCAGGCGATTGAAAAGAAGATCAACACTCCTGTGACATCCAGTGCCGGACGGCTGTTCGATGCCGTTGCTGCAATGACCGGCATTTGCACCCACTCGGATTTTCATGCAGAAGCACCCATGAGACTGGAATCGGCTATCAAGCCGGACGTTACTGAAGAATATGATTTTTCCATCTCGGATGTGATATCTTTCCGTGAAACCATTCGGAGTGTCGTCGATGATATACAGGTTAATGTCCCGGTATCGCGCATTGCTGCCAGATTTCACAATACAATTATTTCAGCTATCTTTGCTGCTGTTTCAGAACTTTCGGACAAAACCAGCATACGAAAAGTTGCCCTGTCGGGTGGAACCTTCCAGAACAGGTATATCCTTGAACGGGTAGAAAAGAAGCTTTCCGGTGCGGGTTTTACCGTATATTCATCTCACCATGTTCCGGTGAACGATGGGGGGGTAGCCCTGGGACAGTTAGTTATTGCTGCAAAAAGGAGGAGTAAATCATGTGTTTGAGCATACCTGCAAAAGTGTTGTCTATCGAAGGGGATATGGCAAAAGTTGCGGTTGGGGAAACCACCTGCAATGCAAGCCTTCAGATTGTTGAGGATATTCAGGTTGGAGACTATATCCTGCTGCATACCGGCTTTGCACTTCAGAAACTGAGCAAGGAAGAGGCTGAGGAGACTTTCAGGCTGTTCGAAGAGTTGGAGGATCTGAATAGGCAGCTGGATATAGAGGAGGGAAGCCGGGAAACATGAAGTACATCGATGAATACCGGGACAGATCCCTCGCCAGGAAAATTTCCCGTGAGATAGAAAGGATCTCAACAAAACCACTCTCCTTTATGGAGGTATGTGGCGGTCATACCATGGCTGTTCAGAAATTTGGCATTCCATCCCTTTTGCCCGGTCACATAACCCTCCTGTCCGGTCCCGGCTGCCCGGTGTGCGTTTCCGGAAACCGGTTTATTGACCATGCGGTTGCATTAAGCCGGCTTGAGGATGTGATCATAACAACCTTCGGTGACCTGGTCAGGGTTCCCGGGTCATCCAGTTCGCTGGAACGGGAAAAAGCTAAAGGCGCCGACATCCGGATCGTCTATTCCGTCCTCGATGCCCTGCGAATAGCAAAGGAAAATCCCTTACATAACGTTGTCTTCCTGGGAATAGGCTTTGAAACAACCGCCCCAACCAGTGCGGCTGCCGTCGTTAAAGCATCTGACCTGAATATTCAGAACTTCTTCCTGCTCAGTTCTCACAAGGTGATGCCCCCGGCAATGGAAGCGCTCATCGATGAAGGAGTGAAGCTGGACGGCTACATCGCCCCGGGTCATGTCAGCACCATTACCGGCTCGGGAATATATCGGGAGATACCGGAGAAATATGGACTGGGTTGTGTCATATCCGGTTTTGAACCGGTCGACCTCCTGCAATCAGTGTATATGTTGATCCGGCAGTGTGAAGCCGGAGTACCAAAAGTAGAGATACAGTATAAACGGGCAGTTAAAGAAGAGGGCAATGTGAAAGCACAAAAACTCCTTGCTGAGGTATTTGAGCCGGCAGATGAGTGGTGGAGAGGACTGGGAATCCTTAAAGACAGCGGTCTTAAATTGAGAGAAAAATACCGGCGTTTTAATGCTGAACAGATCAACGTGGATATCGAAGAAACAGTAGAACCGAAAGGATGCATCTGTGGGGAGATCTTAAAAGGGGTGAAAACACCGAAAGATTGCAAACTGTTTGGTGCCGTATGCAATCCTTCCCGACCGGTGGGGGCATGTATGGTTTCACCCGAAGGGGCTTGCCATGCATGGTATAGGTATAACAAGTAAAAAGTAAAAAGTAAAAAGCAACAAGTAAAAAGTGATAAAATAGGCTGAGGCTGAGGCGAAGGTGGAGGTAATAGAGAACTTCCAGCAGTTAAAGGTTAAAAGATTAGGGAGAGATTTAGGGACGAAGGGACTGAGTGACGGAGGGACTGAAAGAGATTCTATGAAGATGAAAGGATTTTGAGTACAGAGTTATGTGTACAGGGTACAGAATTTATAAACCCTGGACCGAGTACCCAGCACCCAGAATCGAATGACACGATCCGCAAAGCGGAGCGTGAATGACGGAAGGATGATTCAAAAATCATACAAATGTCATTCTGAATTCAGTTCAGAATCTTATACCTTTAAGTATCAAATATTATATATCCTGAATCACCTGCCTGCCGAAGGTTTAAATCCAGTCACTCGTTGCTCCTGCCTGCCTGCCGGCAGGCATGGCGTCGCTTGTCACTTAACAGATTTAACACAAGTCGTAATGAACCAATAAGAATGAAAAAGATAAAAGATAACTCCATTTCCCTCGGACATGGATCCGGTGGGAAACTTACCCACGAACTGATTGATGAATTGTTTGTAACGAATTTTCAAAACGAGATACTGAAGGATCAGACCGATTCTGCCCTGCTTCAGGTTAACCGGGAAAACCTTGCCTTCACGACCGATTCCTTTGTTGTGGATCCGGTTTTTTTTCCGGGGGGAGATATCGGTAAACTGGCCGTTTGCGGTACCGTAAATGACCTGGCTGTATCGGGAGCAAAACCCCTCTGGTTGAGTGCTTCATTTATCATCGAAGAGGGATTTGAGATGGACAAACTGGAAAAGATCGTCAGATCCATGGCTGAAGAAGCAAAAATAGCGGGAGTGCAGATCGTTACGGGCGACACAAAGGTGGTTGATCATGGTAAATGCGATAAGGTCTTCATCAATACTGCGGGGATTGGAATTCTGGACAGAGGAAAAACCCATATTAGCACGGCAGAGCATGTTAAGACGGGTGATAAGATCATTGTCAACGGACCAATCGGTGAACACGGAGTTGCCATCCTTGCTGCCCGGGAGTCCCTGGGTTTTGAATTGCAGATCGAATCCGACTGTGCCAGCCTGAATCACCTGATCGCGAAGATGACTGCCGGAACCGGTAAGATCCATTTTATGCGGGATGCCACCCGCGGAGGATTGGCTACTGTGTTATGCGAACTCGCTGGCAGGAAAAACCTGGGCATTCAACTGGATGAGACCCTCATTCCGGTCAGGGAAAAGGTACGGGGAACATGTGAGATCTTCGGATTTGATCCTCTCTATATGGCAAACGAAGGCAGGGTGGTTGTCCTGGCAGGATCAGAGGTGGCTGATGAACTGATCCGCATCATGCATTCCGATCCGCTGGGAAAAGAGAGTGCCATTATCGGGGAGGTTGTCCAGGACCACCCCGGTCAGGTTGTCCTGCAAACCGAAGTGGGAGGGAGGCGGATCATCGATATGCTGGCAGGAGAACAATTGCCCAGGATCTGTTGAACGTTTAACCTACAACCTCCAACGTTCAACATCCAAAAAAAGAACAGAAAATTTTTTTGTCCCCCTTTGTGCCAAAAGTGTGCCTATGGCATAATGTCAGCAGTTAAACAACTAAAAATATACACCAGGTTCAGAGCGGGTGGTATATCAATTATTTACAGGCCCCGTAGGGGTCAGACGTTGGTAGTCCGCTACTGATGCCCATATCCATACTCATCATAGAACTGCTTCAGGGTGGCCGACAGCTCCTCGAAAGCAATGTATTGCTTGGTGCAGTCTTTCCTGGAACAGAAGATCACTTTTCCTCCCTTAATCACTTTCAGCGATAACATCGGGGCACCACACTCTTCGCATTCGTCTTTACTGATGAGCGATTCGTCGCAATGCGGACAGAAAAACGAAACAATCTCCTTCTCTTCTATATCCAGTTTTGTTTCGTGGTCGTGACAACCGTAAATCGCACAGAGACGAATGGTTCCTTCTTCCCCCTTTGCTGTTTTTCCCTTTAACCGGATACTGGGCTTATCATTGATTTTGTGATATGGATCAGTTAACACCTTTCCACAGTGTGGACACTTGACATTGAATGAGAATAGATGTTCCATAATGATCAGTCTTTGTTTTTAGGTAATATGCTTCTTCCGGATTTCCGGTTATATAAAATTACAACCGATTACCCGGAATAGCAATGACTAAGATCGATAAAATTTTAGAATTATGAAATAAATTATAGATTTGCTGCAAATCATCCTTCAGGATAATCTATCGGAGTCATGCATGAACTCTCAATTGCCATGAGCATTATTGAAATTGCTGATGAATATGCAATGAAATCGAATGCATCCGTTGTTAAGGAGATCGAGATTGAGGTGGGCGAGCTTTCCGGTGTTGTCCTGGATGCCCTTGAGTTTGCCATGGAGGTGGCTGTAAAGAATACAATCCTTGAACAAGCAACGTGCCGCTATATCCGCATTCCCGGAGTTGCCCGCTGCAGGAAATGCGGACATGAATTTACCACCGGCGACCTGCACACACCCTGCCCGAAGTGTAACTCGTTTGAGCAGGAGCTGATCAGCGGCAGGGAGCTGCGGGTCAAATCCCTGATGGTGGACTGATTCCGTTTATTTTATTATTTTGCACCGGTATATCTTCAACAATCAATGGACCAGCCACAGGATAGCACAACATGGACCAGCAGTGATGCTTTGTGTACCGATCTGCCAACCACACCAAAGCCTGATCTTGGTAAGGTACTGGTAACCGGTGCTACGGGGTATATCGGGGGACGGCTTGTTCCCGAGTTGCTGGCCAGGGGTTATTCAGTCCGCGTAATGGTGCGGGCGGATTCTGAAGAGTACCTGGAACGCTGGCCCGGTGCTGAAGTGGTTGCAGCCGATGCCCTGGATATTGTCCAGTTGAGGGAAGCCATGAAGGGTGTTGAGGTTGCCTACTACCTTATTCATTCCATGTTGCTGGGACGCCGGGAATTCGAACTGGCGGATATTGAAGCGGCGAAGAACTTCAGAAAGGCAGCGGAAGAGAAGAACCTTAAACGGATCATTTACCTTGGCGGTCTGGGGAACATTCAAACCAACCTTTCAAATCACCTGAAAAGCAGGATGAAGGTTGCCGAGGAACTATCCGCCGGGAAGATCCCGGTGACCATCCTTCGGGCAGCCATCATCATCGGTTCGGGTAGTGCCTCGTTTGAGATCATCGAACATCTGGTCCGGAAAACCCCAATTTTCTTCAATCCCCACTGGGCACGAACAAGGTGCCAGCCGATCGGTTTGCGGGATGTGATCAAGTACCTGGTAGGAGTACTTGAAACGGATGAGACGATTGGCGAGGTGTATGATATTGGCGGAACGGATATCCTGACGTATGAAGAGATGATGAAGGTACTGGCAAAACTCCTGGGCAAGAAAAGACTATTCTTTTTCTCACCATTCTCCAGTATTCGTTTTTACAGTTACGTGGCAAGCCTGATCACTCCTGTTCCGGCTCAGGTGATTTCCTGTTTAATGGAGGGGACACGGAATGAGGTGATCTGTCAGAATGATGATATCCGGAAAGTGATCCCATTCCGGTTGTTGCCGTATAAGGAATCATTGTTACGGGCAATGTCCAGGGAGGATCACGATAAGATTGCAACCCGGTGGTCGGATGCCTATCCACCGGCACATGAGCTGGCCATCAAACTGTCCGAACTGGAAACCCCTCCCCGTTTTATCAGTACATATGCATTACGCTCTACAAAAAGTAAATCAGCGCTCTTTCAATCCATCTGCCTGATCGGTGGAAGGGAGGGTTGGTTCAACAGCAACTGGATGTGGCGGCTTCGAGGAATGCTGGACCGCATCCTGATGGGAGTGGGAACTTCCCGGGGTAGAAGAAGCAGCTATTATCTGCGGATCAATGACGTGATCGATTTCTGGAGAGTGGAGGACCTGAAACAGGATCAGTGTTTACTGCTGAGGGCAGAAATGAAAGTGCCGGGAAAAGCATGGCTCAAATTCCAGGTAGTCCCGGAAAAGGAGAAAAATATCCTGTCCGTGACCGCCTATTTCGAGCCGAAAGGAACATGGGGAAAAATCTACTGGTACACCTTCCTCCCTTTTCATTATTATATTTTCAGAGACCTGGTGAAACAGCTGGAAAGAAGAAGCAAGTGAATTCAGAATAATGAATATCGAATGATGATTTTTATTTATTTCATTTCGTAATTCTTCATTCGTTAATCATTATTCAATATTCAATTCCTTTCTGATGATTATCCGTTACCCTTACCATGCTCTCTCCTCAACCATCCATACCATTCCTCCATCCCCTCACCGGTCTTAACGGAAAGTTCGATGAATTCAAGATTTGGATTGACCCGGAGGGCATATTCCTTCACCTTTTCCAATTCAAAATCGACATAGGGAAGAAGGTCAATCTTATTGATGATGCATGTATCTGAGGTGTTGAACATGCTGGGGTATTTCAACGGTTTGTCATCCCCTTCCGTCACGCTGATAATAACCACCCGCCTGGTTTCTCCCAGGTCAAACAGCGCAGGACAAATCAGGTTTCCCACGTTTTCAATCATCAGGAGTGAGTGCTCTGCAACCTCCAATTGTTTTACCGCCTGGTTTACCATCTCGGCATCGAGGTGGCACCCTTCACCGGTATTCACCTGGATCACCGGTGCTTCGGTGGCTTTGATCCGGTAAGCATCCTGCATGGTTTGCTGGTCACCCTCAATGACAGATATGGAAAAGTCCTGCCTGGTATCCCGGATTGTCCGTTCAAGAAGTGTTGTTTTTCCCGAGCCCGGTGAACTTACCAGGTTAAGAGCCGTTATCCCTTTGGCTTCGAAAAATCCCCTGTTCCGTTCAGCGATCAGGTTATTTTTTTGCAGAATATCCTGTCCCACATCGATCAAACTTCCATGAGAATGGTCATGATCGTGATCATGAAGGTGGTGTTCGTGATCGTGTTCGTGTGAGTGATCCCCCTCATGGTGATGCTCGTGGTGATAGGTATGCTCGTGGGGATGACTGTGCACTATCCCATCATGCTCATGTTCGTGCTCGTGTTCATAAGGATGGTTGTGTTGATCATTCTTCTCTTCACCCGGTTTCTGAATGGTGACTCCCTTGCCGGGCTGGCCACATCCGCAAGTGTCGCACATCGTGTTGTAATTTTAGTTTGAGAGTGTAAAATTAAGAAAAAAAACACTCACCGGGTGACTCGAAGTCACCCGGTGAGTAAAATTTAATTGGGCACACCTGGTGTCACCCAGTGAGTAAATGCCATACTCCGAGTTATTATGCAAATCCAAAGATGGACTAATATTATTATAACTGCACCCCAATCGACCGGTCCTCTTTCGGTAGGGAAACATAAACGGTGGTTCCTTCCCCTTCCTTGCTTTTCAGGCTGATTTTTCCGTGGTGTCTTTCAATGATCTTTGCTACGATGGACATTCCCATACCGGTTCCTTCCTCTTCTGATTTTCTTGCATTGGTAGCCCGGTAGAATTCGTCAAATATCTGCTCCTGTTCCCCTTCGGGTATTCCTATTCCCGTGTCGGTAATCTCAATGTGGATCTCATTTCCTTTCCGGATTGCCTTCAGGGAGACTGAACCGTTTTTTTGTGTGTACTTTATGGCATTGCTGAGCAGGTTCGTGAACACTTCCTCCATGGAGAACGCACTGCCAAAAAAGAGATCAATCTCGGGTGAAATGTCCGTTCTGAAATCAATCGATTTGTCTGTTGCATCACTCTTCAATGTTCCAGCTACCTTCAGTAAGGTGTCCTTCAGGGAGAATGATTCACCGGAGAATTTATCCTCCAGCCGGATCCGGGTCAGTTTCAGAAGATCCTTGATGAATTCAGTTAACCGGAAGGACCGGCTGTATGCCCGGTCAATAAATTCTTTCTGTTTGTCGCTGGATTTAAACAGCTGGGCAGCTACATTCAGGTTGGTCTGAATAGCAGCCAGGTGTGATTTGATATCATGAGTGACACGAAGAACATATTCGTTTTTTATGGCATCTTTTTTATTCAGTTCAATGTTTGCCTGGCGGTAGGCTTCTTCCTGTTTTCTCAGGGCTGATGAGATCGAAATAGTCAGGTAAACAATAAGATAGGATGTCGTACCAAAAACAATGACCGACACCAGCACATAAAACTTGTTCTGGTAAAGGTCATGACCAATAAATCCTTCAAGAGGATAATGGGGAATAGTTCCAATGCATTCAAAACAAGCTGTGATGGCCATAAGAAACAGGGCAAAGGTGGCCTGCAAATAACTGTCCAGCGGTGATACCAGTGTGCTGGCAATAACCATTTGAAAGAAGAAATATAGATAAAAGGGATTCTCAATACCGCCGGCAAAGTGAATAATAATAGCCAGGACCAGCAGATCACCCGATGTTTGAAAATTGATGATTCGCTTCAGTGCTCTTGAATTATCCCCGGAGATCCCTTTTGTGCGATTCAACAGGTAATAGGTGATCAGGTTGATCAGAATGAATGCCGACGTAAAGATATAAATCCATCTGTAGGGCAATTCAAGTCCAATAAACCGCTGTGTAGCAAAAGTTGTCAAACCCACTCCGACAACAAATAACCACCGGAGTATGGTTAACCAGTAGGCCCGGTTTTCAAGTCTGGTATTCTGGTATACCAGATTTTCCATTTCAGGATTATTTAGACAGGAATTTCTGTATCTCTTCCAGAATGGTGTCCGGTTCAACGGGCTTTTCCAGATATGCATCGACCGGTAGCCAGTCTTTGCTTTGCATTGCAGCCTTGAAGTTAATACCGGTCATACCATCAATGGAAGTAAGCATGATGATAGGCATATCTTTATAGGAGTCATCCTCTTTTATCTCACGAGCCATCTCAAATCCGTCGTTGGGTTGTTCCATCATAACATCAAGAATGGTTAGATCAGGTTTTTCCGCTTCGAGTTTTTCCATTGCCTCTTTACGATTGAGCGCAGGAATAACTTGATAATTATTGTTTTCCAGAATAGCCTGAACGGCGAGGATGAAATCCGGGTCATCGTCCACAAGTAATATTTTTGCTCTGCTCATCTTTTGGTTGGTTAAGAAATCACTAATCAGAAAAACCAAAGGTATAAAAATTTGGTTGAGATTTGCAAAATGAATAATTTATAGAAACAGAGGATCCGGAGAGCGAAATCACGGGTTGAGACTAATCTAAATCGATTCTATTTACTTGTAATAACCTGAAAGATAAATATATAGAGCTGAGCCTTACTATGTTTAAAAACATGTTCATTGGTTATATATTGTAACAAAAAACCTTTTCATGTATTTTTAGCGAGATCCCGCAATAGATATAGTTTTTATAGTGACATCATACAAAAATTCTTTTAATATAATTTAATGTAACGAGCAAATGGGAGAAAAAGAATTAACGGGCATCTATTTTTGTCAACCGTCAAACGGACATCCGGATGTCCTGAACATTCCTGAACTGGCTGAATATGCAAAAGGATTTGAGGGAGTCCCTGTTGTCTGGCATTCCGGGGATTTTCTTTTAACCGATGCCGGTCATATTGCTGCCAGGATCAAGGAGAATAACCTGAGCCGGATTGTTATTGCAGGCGATACACCGGGCATGGTCAAAACAATTTTTAGCAAAGCCATGGTGAAGGCAGGGAAAGATCCGGCCAATGTTATTCTGGCCGGTTTTAAGGAACATGGAGCGGACACACTGTCCGGTATAAACCTGGCAAAGGGAGTTTTATACTGTGCTGTTTTAGGTGTTCCTTTCGAAGCGGCTACCGTACCGGGGGAAACTCCGGTAAACACGGAAACACTGGTTATCGGAGGGGGCATTGCCGGAATTCAGGCTTCACTGGAGATAGCCGATGGGAATCAAAAAGTCTACCTTGTTGAGCGTACCGCAACCATTGGCGGACACATGGCAATGTTTGACAAGACCTTCCCAACCCTTGACTGTGCAGCCTGTATCCTCACACCAAAAATGGTTGAAGTGGGGCAACACCCCAACATTGAACTGATGACCTACTGTGAGGTGATCGGTCTTACTGGTGGTCCCGGTGATTATACCGTAAAAATATTAAAAAAGGCCAGGCGGGTTAACCTGGCAACCTGCATTGGCTGCGGGCAGTGTACAGAGGTCTGCCCCAGAAAAGCACCCAGTGAGTTTGATGCAGGAATAACGCTCAGAAAAGCAATCTATATTCCCTTCCCGCAGGCCGTGCCAAACAAATACGTGATTGATGCAGATAATTGCACCTATGTTGAAAATGGGAAATGTGGTGTTTGCGTCAAAAAGTGCCCGGTTGAGGGTTGCATAGACCTCGATGAAAAAGACCAGGAAGTTGAAATCAAGGTCGGCAATATCATCGTATCAACCGGATTCCAGGTCTTTGATCCGAAACGGGTGGAGAATTTTGGCTACGGTAAATATCCCAATGTCATGACTTCGCTTGAATTTGAGCGGCTGATTAATGCTGCCGGTCCAACCGAAGGTAACATCACTTTCCGGACACAGGATAAGAAGGGAAACTGGATTTTTACAAAAGAGAGCGGATCCCCAAAAAGTATTGCGGTTGTTCATTGTGTGGGAAGCCGGGATGAAAATTATAACAAACACTGTTCCCGGGTTTGCTGCATGTACTCCCTGAAGCTGGCACACCTGGTGAAAGAAAAACTTCCCGATGCAGAGGTGCATGAATACTATATTGACATGAGGGCTTTCGGAAAAGGGTATGAAGAGTTCTATAACCGCATAAAGAAAGAAGGGGTTCATATCATTCGTGGCCGAACTGCCAGGATTGAAGAAAAAGACGGAAAACTGATCGTTCGCAATGAAGATATCCTGGCGAATCGATTGGTTGAACAGGAGGTCGATATGGTCATCCTTTCTGTTGGTCTGGAACCACGTGAAGATGCTGCAGCGTTGAGCAAAATGCTCGGTATTGCAGTAAATGAAGATGGATGGTTCACAGAGGCAAACTACAACACCGACTCCACCAATACATTTGTCGGAGGAGTGACAATCGCCGGTGTCTGCCAGGGACCGAAAGATATCCCCGATACGGTTGCCCAGGGTGCAGCCGCTGCTTCCAGGGTATTACAAAGTATCCTCAATAAGAAAGTGAAAGGTAGTATTAAAGAACTTTCACTGGAGAACATTGAAGAACAAGCAAAACAATTAAAATAAGGCAAAATCATGAGCACACGTGTAAATCCTAATTTAATTAAAGAGATTAAAAAGTTTGGAGCCAGTGACTGGAATGCATGTTTCCATTGCGGGAATTGTACTGCCGTTTGCAACCTGACGGAAGAAGGAGTACTGTTTCCCCGTAAAGAGATACGTGCATTGCAAATGGGATTGGAAGATAAACTGGCTGCCAGTGTCGAACCCTGGGTCTGCTATTATTGCGGCGATTGTACGGAAACTTGTCCGCGCGATGCCAATCCGGGAGAATTGATGATGTCTATAAGAAGATGGCTGACTGCCAAGTATGACTGGACCGGTTTAGCCGGACTGTTCTATAAATCCCTTCCCGCACTGATCATTGGGTTTATCCTGGTGGCTATCGGAGTGTTTGCCATTGGCTTTGTGAAAGGCTTTGATCATGAAGCAGTAATGCATTTCGGGCACAAGCTGGAATTCTGGCTGATCATCAGTGTGTTTACCCTCATCCTGGTACCAAATATCCTCCGGATGTTCTATTTCACCGTAATAAAGCCAAAAGTCAAAGCCTCTATCGGTTCCTATGTCGAAGCGGTTGGAACACTTTTCTTACACATGTTCACACAGATCAAAACATTAAAATGCGATAAGCAGACAGTCCGCTGGCTTGAACATCTTCTGGTTGTACTGGGGTACTTGGGACTGCTGGTCATCACGGTATTCCTTGATTGGTTTGGTACGGAAAACAAGATCATCATTTACGCGGGATACATCACCGGGGGACTGGTATTTATTTTTACCGCCCTTCTGCTAATTTCCAGATTAGGTAAAGAGAGGGAAGTGAATCGATATTCCCAGCCAACCGACTGGTTCTTTGTCATCTGGTTATTTTTGATGGGACTAACTGCTTTTCTGGTCCGTCTCTTTATTGATACGGGCCTGTTAGCGAATAATTTCTGGCTTTACATGGTACATCTGATGATACTTGCGCAATGGGGAATATTGATTGTTCCGTTCGGAAAATGGACCCATTTTCTGTACCGTTCGTTTGCACTTTCTTTTATAAACCTGAAAAAGGCGGCAAACAATGTAAAGATGGAAGCTGCAGCATAATTTTTTAAAACTGACGAAAAATGGAAGACGAAAAAAGAATAGGAGTTTATGTCTGTTGGTGCGGAACGAATATTGCCAAAATGGTTGATGTTGAACGCGTCGCAAAAGAGATTGAAAATCTCCCGGATGTAGTGATTGCAAAAAACTACAAGTACATGTGCTCAGATCCCGGACAGGAATTGATCATCAATGACATCAAGGAACACAATCTGAATCGTGTCGTTGTTTCAGCCTGCTCACCCAGGATACATGAACTGACGTTCAGGAAAGCACTCGAGAATGCAGGATTGAATCCTTATATGTTTGAGATGGCAAATATCCGCGAACACGTTGCCTGGGTTCATGAAGACAGGGGAGAAGCAACAAAAAAGGCAAGAGCGCTGGTGGCTGCCGCAGTCAACAGGATCAAATGGCATGAATCACTGGACAAAAGGACTGTCGAAATCGATCCGGCAACCCTGGTTATCGGAGGTGGTATTGCAGGCCTCTCAGCAGCCCTGGAAATAGCAGATTCCGGGAAGAAGGTATTTCTGGTTGAAAAATCAGGGAAACTGGGCGGACAGGTAGCCAATATCGACCTGACATTCCCTTACATGGATAGCGCCCGGCAGTTGATCAATCCTAAGATTGAAAAGGTTACTAACCATCCGAATATCGAGGTATACCTGAATTGTACTATTGATGAAGTGTTTGGATATGTCGGAAATTTTGAAACGAAATTTTCACAGAATGGCAAGGAGGTTGAACTGAAATTCGGGAGTGTTATCGTGGCAACCGGACTGAAAACATTCGACCCAAGTGGTATTGAAGGATATGGTTACGGTAAAATTCCGAGTGTGGTTACTTCACTTGAATTTGAAGAGATGCTGAAAAAGGGTGAGATCCTTACACGGGAGGGAAAGGAGCCGAAGAATATTGCCATTATTCATTGCGTGGGAAGCCGGAATGTGGATTATCATGAATATTGCTCCAGAACCTGTTGCATGGTGGCATTGAAATTCGCTAACCAGATTAAATCAGCCATTCCGGATGCCAATGTTTATGACCTGTATGCCGATATGAGAGCCTTCGGTAAAGGTTGTGAAGAGTTCTATACCGAAACATCCAGGAAAGAGGTGATGTTCCTCATGTTTGATCAGCAGGAAGACCTGCCGAAGATCAGAGCAGCCGCCCCTGAGGATGGTTGCGGTATATTGATCGAGGTGAATGAAAAACTTTCCGGTGAGACCATTGAAGTGCCTGCCGATATGGTGGTATTGATGGTCGGTGTGGAAGCACAGGAGAATGCCAAAGAGATTGCTCATGCTGTAGGTGTCAGCATGTGTGGCAATGATTTCTATATTGAACGGCATCCGAAGCTGGACCCGGTGGCTACTACAACAGACGGAGTATATGTCGTTGGGGGATGTCAGTCGCCAAAAGATATCCCGGACTCAGTTTCCCAGGCAAAAGCCGCCGCTTCGCGTATTCTTGCTACCATTAATTTTGGGTCGGTTGAAGTGGAAGTAACAACAGCCGTTGTAAACGAGGATCTATGCTGTGGTTGCCAGACCTGCGTAAGCGTCTGTCCCTATAGTGCGATCAAGTATGACGAGGAGAAAAAAGTGTCAGTCGTGAATGAGATATTGTGCAAGGGATGCGGCACATGCGGTTCAACCTGTCCTACCGGTGCTATCCGAAGCCGACACTTTACCGATAAGCAGATTCTCTCGCAGATTGAAGGATTATTGTCAATATCAAATGAGTTACAGGAGGTATAATATCATGAGTTATCAACCAACGATTGTATCATTTTTATGCAACTGGTGTTCATACACCGGTGCAGACCTCGCGGGAACATCACGGATGAAATATGCCCCGAATATCAGAATCATCCGGGTGATGTGTTCCGGGCGGGTTGACCCTACGTTTGTGCTTTCTGCTTTTAAGGAGGGTGCAGATGGTGTCCTGATCTGTGGTTGTCACCCCGGTGATTGTCACTATCATGAAGGGAATTATAAGTGCCTGAGGAGATATCATCTTCTCCAGAAATACCTGGACCAGATGGGATTGGAAAAGGGCAGGCTGAGACTGGAATGGATCAGTGCCAGTGAAGGAAAACAATTTGCCCAACTGGCCGATGAATTCACCGAACAGATTAAACAGCTGGGCCCATGTAAAGTCAAGGAAACAGTTGAAAACTTAACGTAATCAGGAGGCAAACAAATGGCAAAAAGTGAAGAAAAACCAAAAATAAAGCTTGCCGTATATTGGGCCGCATCATGCGGTGGATGCTGTGTGTCTGTACTGGATGTCCATGAAAAACTGTTTGACGTGGTTGCCGCTGCCGACCTTGTTTTCTGGCCCATAGCGCTGGATATAAAATACAAGGATGTGGAAGCAATGGAAGATGGATTCATCGATGTTACCCTCTTTAACGGTGCGGTCCGGAACAGTGAAAATGAACACATGGCAAAATTGTTGCGTCAGAAGAGCAAGATCCTTGTCGCCTATGGCTCCTGTTCCCACCTGGGGGGGATCCCGGGATTGGCTAATTTTACCACAAAGGAAGCTTTGTTTGAGCGGGTATATCACACAAGTGAATCGACTGTTAATCCGGATAAAGTGGTGCCCCTGCCGGAATATAAAGTGGATGAAGGGGTGCTTGAGCTCCCTGTATTTTACAATGACGTCCGTACCCTTGACCAGGTGGTTGATGTGGATTATTACCTGCCGGGATGCCCGCCCCAAACCGAACGACTGGTAGAGGTGTTCATGGCAATAGTGACCGGGGCAGAACTGCCACCTCCGGGATCCGTCGTCGGGGCCCTGGAAAAAACCCAGTGCGACGAATGCAAACGGAAAAAAACAGAAAATAAAAAGATTAAGCGGTTTTACAGGCCGTTTGAGATTGAGGACGATGGGGAAACCTGCTTCCTGGAACAGGGCGTGATCTGTATGGGCCCTGCAACCCGCGGAGGCTGTGGCGTCAGGT